>Ga0209512_1000193_pt1 | contig 125619 bp, 119 predicted proteins | sample frozenSSSSmetaG_FD_184142 | JGI IMG/M metagenome (GOLD analysis project Ga0209512, IMG submission 184142) | Glacier valley bacterial and archeal communities from Borup Fiord, Nunavut, Canada, to study Microbial Dark Matter (Phase II) -... | ecosystem: Environmental > Aquatic > Freshwater > Ice...
GATAACTACTATGACCTCGGCTGACTTCTCTTGGACGTTCCAGACGTCCAGAGATCTCCCTCGGTAAGACGAATATCCTTGTGCCTATCGCTGCCACATCTACTATTTTGGTGATGATTCCTGATTGCTCAGGATTTTGGACTTCGGCATGATGTGTTACCTCATCCGACCTCATAGCCTCCGTATGTGGTTCATGTTCTTCAGTACAGACTTTCGTAGTCCCGCTTACTTCAGTGCATACCTCGCGGTAAACCACCTTGCGACTTATTAACAGGCTTCACCAACTCGCCTGTAAGGGTCTTCCACCCTCTGGAATAATTTGGTATCTTCGATACCAGATGCCCATGCTGGGCACACACAAAAAATAAACGGCATTAAAACGACCGTTTATTAGGGTCGTTAGCAACTATAGCGTTGGTTATTACTTAATTAATTTATAAAATTCACAAATGGAATATATTATTCTTGAAACATTGAAAACTATACTTTTTATAAGTGCAATCCTTTTTGTGCTTGGGTTAATTAGTCCAAAGAAATCATTATTCTTCTTAAAAAATGGCAAAACAAGAAAGAACTCTTCTATCATTTATGGTGGAATTTCTTTAGCTATTTTGATCATTCTTTTTAACATCATGGAAATAGATTACTACGGCAAAGGAATTTCTTACTTAGAAAAGGAGAAATTTGAAAAATCTATTGAATATTTCAAGTCTGTGGAAGTACAGCATCAGAACTTTGACTCAGCTCAATACTATATCCAGTTTGCTAAAACGAAAATATTAGAGAAGGATTCAATTATAAAAATTAAAGAAGAAGAAAGATTAGCACTATTAGGAAAAGAGGAAGAGAAAAGAAAGAAGGAAGAAACAAGAAGAGAAAAGAAAGAAGTAGAAAATATTTTAAGACTGTTCGAGAATTTTGCACAAAAAATTGATGAAAGAAATGATGAAATCGAAAAAGCATCTAAACAGGCATCAGGTTTTTTAAAGAATTATGCTAGTAACAAATCAACTTATCAGCAAACAATTCAAGCTCTTGAGATGGCAATTAATGTTTGTAATACAGGAATGATTTCAATAGACAATATCCCTACTGAATTTAATGAACCTCTTGAAAATCGTTGTATTGAATTGTTAAGAGCATATTCATCTGCATATTTCGAAAGAATGATGATTTTCGTGAATGCTAAAGAAGGAATTGAAAAAAATAATCCTGATTCGTTTAATAGCGCTAGTCGTTTTAGAAATAGTTATGAATCTAAACTATTAAAAGCTGTTGCACTTGACATTGAATTAAGAAATGAATTTGGATTGAAAATGCCAAAATAATATACAACCAACTGAATAATGGGTAAAATATCTAAAAACGACATTCTATACTTATTTGAAGAATTATGGCCTGCAATGCGTTATGCAGAAAGCCATAAAGTTAATTGTTTAGACAAAATTATACCTATCCAAAATTATTTCACGAAATATGGTTCAGTGGAACATGATAAATTACTAAGTGGACTTTGCTCTTTAGATGGAATTGGAATTCCAATTGGTACGGGTTTAATCTGGTCAGCTCATCGAACTTTAAGAGTGCCCTTTGATAAGTACACTTTGACACATTCGATTAATAAAAAGTTAATCAGAACAAATAACGTTTTAAATAATTATGTAATTTTTTCCAAGCAAATAAAAGAACACTGTGATAGCAACAAGTTCACAATAGAAGACTTTGTTAGAGAAGCTGCAGAAGAATTAGACGGGAGTGAATTTTTAATGAGTCCCAAATAGAAAAATGGAAAGTGCAAGTAGTATGCTGCTAGTCGAGTAGGTAAAGGGGGATTTCACCCCTAAACCTCTCACAGATACTCCCGAAAGCTTTCGGGATGAACCTCTCAATTCACACGGCTCTTATTATTCAGTCGTTTTGGCCTGAAAATGATCAAACCAATTTGTAGCCCAATTCCCAATGGTAAAATAAGTTAGGATATGATTTAGTAATCCGTCTCAGCCATTGTATGGCTTTGACTTTGCTTCCTTTGAAGCTTTTGTACTTGTTCAATATCCACTTTACCAACCGATGATGAAGGTAGTAGAACACTGGATTTAAACTTCTTCGACTAATCTTTCCATAATACTGTATCCAACCTCGAATCTTAGGGTTCAGCAATGTTGCCAAATCCTGTATCCCTCGTTGCGTTTTATTATGAAATTCTAACTTTCGAAGTTCTTGTGTTATCCGTACTTTCGATTTACGACTCATCTTACAGTCAAATTGCAGAAAACTACCTCCTTGTCTTAGTCTATTCCTGATCGGTTGAAAACTAAATCCAAGAAAATCAAACTGTACAGGATAGCCTTTTAGATTTCTGCCATCTTTCTTACAATACACTATTTTCGTCTTCTCAGGATGGGCTCGTAAACCGCAAACTTCCAGACGTTCTTTTAGTGATATAAGTATTCTGTTAGCTTCTATTTGACTCCTGCAATGTATGATCAGGTCATCAGCATACCGTATCATGATACCTGATGGATGGTGTTTCTCCAACCACTTGTCAACACAATAATGCATATAGAGATTGGACAGTAAAGGACTTATCACTCCTCCTTGAGGTGTTCCCTTGCCATTCGGTGTTTTGATAGTACCATCTTCAAGTTGGACTGGTGCTTCCAGCCATCTCTTTATGTACATCAATACCCATGGCTCACAAACATGTCTTTCAAGTGCTTTCATCAAAAGCCCATGATTTACATTCTCAAAGAATTCCTGAATATCCAAATCTATCACCCAACTATACTTTCGCACATGTTCTTGTACTTTCTGTATAGCCGAATGTGCACTCTTATTTGGACGGTAACCATACGAGTTCTCTACGAAGACTGATTCCAATCTTGGTTCTAAATACGTCTTAACCACTTGTTGTGCTATCCTATCGCTTACTGTGGGAATTCCCAAGGGACGGGTTTTGCCGCCTGCCTTGGGGATCGTTACCCGCTTTATCGCTAGTGAAAAGTAACTTCCTGATGCTAGTCTATTCCATAGCTTGTACAGTTCCTTTGAACGTACTCTGTCGAATTCCGACAGGCTCTGCTGGTCTATGCCTGCACTCCCTCCATTACTCTTAACCTTCTTATAGGATGCCCACACCATTTGCTTGGTTATTGGTATCGACTTTGTTTGTTCTTTAAAAATCATCCTTATTAGTTAAGTTGTCTTTAAATTAAAACTGAATAATTGAACCCCTTTGCTCCATTCCCATTACAGGAATTTCTCCACTACTACGGGTTCATCCGCCAACTAAATGCTCATTAGTAATAAACTCACAGGTATATCCTGCTTGTGTTTTCCTTTTGGCATAGCATATAGGCTTCCTGTGATTCCACAATAAAGCCTGGTTAGAAGTCATGCCCCCTTTATGACGGTTGCCGTATAGACAGTAAATTAGGAGCCTTCTATACTTATGCTTACTACCGGTCGCACTACGCATATACTAAACGTTATCGCTAAGACTATTAGGCATAAATTCAAATCGTATAAACTTTGAGTATTTCTTTGAATTCAACATATTAATTAATCTAAATTATAAACCATGAAGAAATCAAAAATCCAAGGGGAACTTTGGGGAAAATCACCAAATGGCTGGGCAGAGATTCAAGAGCCTATGAGTAAACCATTATGGGAGGCCATGCTTAATGCTACTGGAGTTGGAACAAAAACCATCATACTTGATGTAGGCTGTGGTTCTGGTGGTGCTAGCGCTATGGCTAGAGAACGAGGTGCTGAGGTTTATGGGGTTGATGTAGCTGAAGGCTTGCTTTCGATTGCCATTAAGCGGGTCCCAGACGCAAAATTCCAAATTGCGGATATCGAAAAACTGCCATTTGAAGACAATATGTTTGATGTGGTATTTGCCGCAAACTCGTTGCAATATTCAGAAGATCGGTTAGCAGCTTTACATGAACTAAAAAGAGTTTGTAAGCCAAATGGGCTGATCGTTGCAGGACTCTTTGGAACACCCGAAAAAGTAGAATATCGAGCTGTTTTTGGAGCGCTACGTGATGCAATGCCAGAACCACCTACAGGCGGAGGACCATTCGAACTTTCAGTGCCAGGCAAGTTAGAGGACCTTTTTACGGAAGCAGGCTTAACTAATCTCAAATCTGAAGAGGTGAACTGTCCATTTGAATATGCCGATTTTGAATCATTCTGGTATGGAAACGCTTCGGCTGGTCCTATTCAGGGAATGTTACAGACTGTTAGTGAGGATAAATTGAAGTCGGCTGTCAGAGCAGCCCTCAACGACTTCCTACTTGATGATGGTCGTATTCTTATCCAAACAAATATTTTTAAGTACGTATCTGCGGTTATCTAAAAGAAAATATTGTTAGGGAGAAATCTATCCTGCGCATCATCAAATGCCATTGGCGAACATTATATATCTGTTCTTTAGGTGGGGGTTAACCTTGATAATAATTCGTTCCAGCCTTTGATTTCTCCAGTCATTACAAGACTAAGAGTTTTCAATACAAGATCGCGTTCTTCCACAACCCTTTGATTAAGACTACACAATCTTTGAATTTCATCAACATCGTCATCAATGTTAGGTTTCCTATAACCTTTAGATGAAATGTTATGTTCTTTCCCCCAGGATTGAACCCATTTTCTGATTAAGTCAGGACTGTTAATCCCCATATCCTTAGCTATCTTACCAGAGCTTTCGCCATTTATATACCTTCTTATAGCTTCATCCTTTATACTTTGGTCGTAATATATCCGTCCCATATTATTTAGTTTTTTTTGGTTGAAATAGATCCATTTGCAAAGTGAATCTACAATTGATTTAAGCACGACGTGATATGTGAATGTAGTACAGGATTTTTCGAATAACAAAATTAAATATATATTTTTTAATTTTATACAATATAAAATATATTACATTTAAATATTTTGTGTATATAAAATCTGTTTTCAATATAGTTGAATAGATGATAAAGCTGGTAGCTCCGTAAACTTTTAATCATTCTTAAAAAGAAGTAAGAATGAATCCTACATTAGACTGAATATTTACAAAACACTTCTGCACTTCCTAAAACCAGAAAAACGAGACTAATGAGAAATCCAGAATTAGAAAAGTATGTTCTCGCTGTAGAATCAGATCCAAAAGTTAATCTTATTGTTACCAAAAAACTTAAGGATCCACACCCTCTTGTAAAGAATTTGAATATCTCAACCTATTCTACAATAGGTTACAACTCAAGAACTGAAAAAACATTGAGGGCAAAAGGTACATTTGACCTTGCAGTAGGGAAAGCCAATCTTAAAAGGTCTGAATTGATTTTGGACACATTTATTAAAGCCGTTGAAGCCAGGGGAAATTCATTTTCTTTTGATTCTGAAGGAACCTATTTAAATGCATATGATGAGAAGATCCGAATCAGATTTTGGGAGAAAAGTAAGTATATCGATAAACCTGATAGGTACGGGTATAGGGAAATGGAGTTATCTGGAATTCTCTCGATACAATATTTTAGGATCAATTTTAATGTAGAAAAGGAATGGTCAGATACACCAAATGTAAAGCTTGAAGAAAAGCTTGGCAGAGTAATAGGTAGCTTGGAATATTTTGCCAAACAAGAAAATGAAGAACGGTTGGATAGGGAGAAAAGATGGGCAGCAGAGAGAATTAAAAAAGCTATAACTGAAGATCAAAACAAGCTAAAAGAATCAGAGTTTTTTCGATTTAAAGAGTTGCTTGAAAAAGCTCAAAGGTGGGAAAAAGCTCAAGTTATGAGAGCTTATGTAGAGTTTATTCAAGATACAGCTGGAAAAGACTCCAAATCTCATGAAGTATTTGAGTGGAGTAGTTGGGCGCAAGATAAGGTTGACTGGTATGATCCTACAATTGCCAAACCGGACCCTCTGTTAAATCCCTTTGGAGAGTTTCATCAATCCTTATTAGAAAAGAGGTCTGCTATTGACAGGTTTAATATCGACAAGCTTTGATATTGATAGATTTTCCAACTCAAACTTTCACACTATAATATGATTTGGTCCCAAATTCATCTGAAGAAGTAAATTGAAATCGCAAAAAACATATTATAATGTATTTTTTATAAAACCTCCTTCATTTAATGAGACAATTAGGGTTAGGTACCAGAGGTTCGAATCCTCATTTTTACCGTTCATCCCAATTTTCCAAATAAAATTTGGTGTGGAAAAATCGAGACCTATCGAAAAACAAGATTGTAACTAATTGATTTTCAGATATAAAAATGGAATAGTTCGAATCCCTCTTCCTCTGCATAGCGCTAAAGTTTAACGACTTTAGCGCTTTTTTTATGCCTAATTTTCAATCATTAGCGGTAATATCTATTAAGAGAAAATCTTTTCAACAAGAAATTATAAGCCAAAGAGTTAGCAGAACTTCATTTTCAAAGCTGAAGTATCCTTTTACCTGCCATTAGTAGTCGAAAAATCAATAGAAGCATCTACACTCAAGCTTCCTGAACTATTTCTGACCTCAAAACAATTCCTTTTTTTAATTCACTAACCCTCAAAAAGGATAGTCAGCTCACCGCACTAGAGAAATCTAGTTAAATATATCATCGCCTTTTCAAATCCCTTCCCCGACAGATTCCTGCAATTCAACTATAGGTAATCAGCTCTCAACTGCGTTTTTAATTTTTTAAAACTAAAAGCAACGACATTTATAAAAAAACGAATTGAGGATTTTACTAATAGATGATGATTTACTTGAACAAGCCAGATTTAGTCAAACTATATCTCTGCTACAAGTGGACTACATTTTAATGCAAGCAGAGGACGGACAAGTAGCCTTGGATATTCTAAAAGAAACAAAAAGCCTCCCAGATGTAATTTTGCTAGACTTGAATATGCCTAGACTAAATGGCATTGAGTTCCTAAAAATAATAAAATCAATGCCCAGACTAAAATCAATCCCGATAGTAGCATTCTCTACTTCTACTAATTTATCAGACATAAATACTTGCTATCAATTAGGTATAGCCAGTTTTATACACAAGTCTTTGAAACCAAAAACATATACAAATACTATAAGAATATTAATTAACTATTGGAGTATAAATGTAATCGCACTCAATAAATCTTAGAAGAGTAAGTTGTTTAACACCCAAGCCTTGCCCCGAATAATGACTTTAAAACCAATCAAAAGTATGGTCAATACATATGACATAAATACATCCTTTTCAGCATTAAATAATGAAGAGCAAATAATAGATAGCTACGAATTATTGGAAAGCCTGATAATTGATTTGGAGGGGCAAGGCACTATTCGTTTCAAACGGGACATCATCTTACCATTCATCAAAGGAAATCCTAGCAACATAGAAAAGGCCTTCAAAGAATTTCTGGTTAAAGCAATGAGCTTATTTCAAGGACAAATCGAAACTATTGAGATCATACATATAAGGAATCGTCATTCATGGATCTTCGGCTTGCTAGTTCAGGGCTTAACTTCAGGCCAGAGTTTTAAAGAAAAAAAACAGACTAAGAAACTTCTATCGGAATTGAAGCTTGTACTTTCAAAGAAGTGATACATAAGATTTGAGAAATTTACATCAGAATAAAATGCTTATGAACCCCCATAACTTACACTTGGAACTTCCTTCCCTTAGTTATTTAAAGTTTTTATCAAACGGCAATAAAAATTTTGCAATAAAATTACTTCAGATTCTAAAAGACGAACTCCCAGAAGAATTAGATAGTTACAACAAGGCTTTAAAATCAAAAAATTACTTTTGGGCAGCAGAAATAGTGCATAAAATCAATCATAAGATTGCTTTTTTTCAAATGGAACAAAGTTCTCAGCTCGCAACTGAGCACGAATTAGCATTAAGAGAGGGAAAACTAAATAATCAAGAAGAATTTCTGGAAATCGTCACAAAAATTCTTAAATTTCTTCCAGAATATCCGGAGGAACCACATGAACTGCATTGTAGTTGACGACGAAAGTGTGTCAAGAGAAATTTTAGCTTTTTTATGCTCCCAGGAGCCTAATCTTGAGGTGGTAGGCACTTTTACGAATGCCATGGATGCATTCATATTTCTTAACAAGGAACAAGTTGACTTGATATTTCTAGACATCCATATGCCTGGCTTTTCTGGCTTTGATTTCTTGCAAACATTAAAAGGTTCTTCACAAATTATTTTAACCACTTCCGACAAAGAATCTGCCCTAAAAGCCTTTGAATATGAGAATATTGTTGCCTTTTTGATCAAGCCAATTGACCCTAATAGATTCAAAAAGGCTATTTTAAAAGTAGAAAAAATACTGAATATTCCTTCGGTCGAAACATCAACCTATTCAAAAGGCATTAGTCAATTTTATATTAATATTGACAAACGATTAATTAAGCTTAATTCTGAGGATGTAAACATGATAGAAGCTAAAGGAGATTATGTTTTGATCCACCTCGACGACAAAGAGTATAGAGTTCACACTACCCTTTCCAAAATTAAAACAAAACTTCCCTCCGAATTCTTTTTCCAGGTTCACCGATCTTATATTATCAACTTAAGCAAAATCATAGACATACAGGACAACACGATTTTAATCCAAAAATTTGTGATTCCAATAAGTAGATCCCGACGAGCAGAATTAATGAATAAATTAAATCTTATATAAGATCTAGTGCAAGCCAAGGCTTATGATATTAGTATTTTTTTTTTGAATCAAGTAGCTTCTCTACCACTTTGAGAACTGAAAAATAGGCAGATCACTCATTTAGCCCAGCTTCTCCCAGTACCTCAACTTGCCTTTGTTACTGGATTTAATCAGCAAGTAGTCGGCTGGGATCTCGGTAGCATCACCGCAGTAAGTGACGATTCTAGTACCGATGGGCAACCCTTCAAATTTATCTCTGATTACTGTGATTAAAGAATGGTACAGCTCGAGGTTGATGCGATTATCTTTGTCCAGCTTATCTGTGAGATTGATGTTTTCTTCAAAAGAATTGAAAAAATAAAAAGCATCATAATTACTGAAATCAAGATTATTCAAATCATCATGAATGAAATTTAGATTTTGTAGATGAAACTTAGCTGCTAGTTTTCTTGAAATCTGAACAAGATTCTCACGCTGCTCTACCCCTGTAATTTTAATCTCCACATTTGCCGCAGCGACCAAACAGAACTTTCCAGCTCCAGAACCTAAATCTAAAATGGATTTGCCCTCCCTTCCGCACAAAAATTCCACAGCTTTCTTAGCTACATCCACTGGCGTCCAATGTGTACCGGAAAGTTTTTTAATTTTAATAGGATAAAGTGAATCAAATTCTTCATCCTTCATCTCTCTCAATTCCATAGCCTACCCCAAAAAGAAGCTGAACTCTTAAACATATTTTAAAATTAAAACCTTCCTTAGTATTTCAAACCTAGAGAAATGCACAGCCTCCTGAAAACCTATCTGGTTTTTATTTTTACTCTTATCACAATTTTCGCAACTGCTCAGCAGCAAACGGAGCTTTTAAAGATTTCGAAATTCGTAGATGGAGACACTTTTTGGGTGATTAATGAGAATGGAATAAATGAAAAAATCCGATTGATTGGGATCGATACCCCAGAAGCCAGAAGAACCGGGAGGACAGAAATTGAATATTTTGGAAAAGAAGCCTCTGCATATGTGAAGACGCTTCTCACCGGAAAAAAAGTAAGGCTCGTCTATGATGTTGGGAGATATGACCGATACAAAAGAACTTTGGCCTATGTTTACTTGGATGATGGCAGATTTTTAAATGCTTTGTTAGTAAAAGACGGGTATGCAACTGCGGCTACTTTCCCTCCAAATGTCAAGTATGCGGAGTATTTCAAAAAACTTGAAAAAGAAGCCCGTAGCCAAAAAGTAGGCATGTGGTCAATAGACTGATTAGTCTCATGTTATTTTTCCTATCTCACTTAACAGCTCAAAGCTACCCTTTCCACTTTCTTATTTGTAAGAAAGCATAGCAGTATAGGAGTGATCCTTAGATGATCTTCATTTACATTTTTTTCAATAGAAATCACCAAATACAAATCCGCTGCAGCGTTCTGGTAGAATAAGCCGTCTACCTGATAACAAAACCACTATTATTTTGAATACAACTACCCTGGTTCTGCCGATTCTGCGAGAAAAACTGTCCGATATTATGGCGGGCTTTAGCCAATAAAAAGGTTGTTAAATCCCGCTTAACTCATCGTTTAAAGTAGATGAAATCGCTGGGTATTGCCTCCATTCCTACTTCACGCATAAGCATAGCTATCTGCCCTCGGTGATACGTACCATGATTGATCAGATGCGTCAAAATATCCGAGATCCTATTGCTATAATCGTCCCCTAAGGAATTGGTATAGCTAATGACTTCTTCCAGATTACTGTCTTCACAAATCCTCTTACTTGCTTCATAATTGGTAGAATCCATAGATTCCATAAAACCAATTGGAACGGGTTCCCAAGGACCTTTCGAAAGCTTAATCCCATCAATTCTTGAGTTCCAGATTTCATGAGCTCTCAGAACATGACCAAGCAAGCGAAGAATTCTCGGATCCAAATTTTCCTGAGCTCCCACCAGCTTCTCTATCAAGGCTTGATTGCATTGATAATTGTATTCAAATAAGTTCTTGAAGTACGCCTTCATTCTAATATCTCTTTTAATTTTTTAGCATAAGCCGAAGCATACTTTGACATCCCCAAATCTGTCGGGTGTGTTCCATCCACAAAATCATCCGTCCCCAAGCCAATTTCATCTTTGGTTAATGTATAAATCCCATTAACTCCTTGCTCATTTAACTGCCCAAAACTTTCCTTAAGCCAAACATTCAAGTTTTCATAGATCTCAGCTCTAGGTTCATATACCAAGCCATCAGAATATCCTGCATGTTCGGTCAATAAAATTGGAGTATCAGGATATTTAGCACGAAGAGTGGTTACTGCATAGCTGATCTTTTCTTTTATATCACCTGAACTGAACCCAGCTCCTGGGCCTAGATTTGGCAGACAGTCTAAGATGAAAATTGCAGGATCGATTTGAGAGACGTATTCGATCACTTCTTTCTCCATTCTACCATTTCCGGAAAATGCCAAATTGATCATTGGCATATTCATTTCCCTTGCCACAATATTTGTCCAAGCCATACCTGGTCTAGAAGCGCAGGCTCCCTGAGCAATGGAAGTACCATATACTAAAATTGGCTTTTCGATTCGCTTCGGAGTGAATGTAAAACTTTTATCTGCTGGCACTCCAATCTCCAAACCACTCAACCCATTATAAAGAGGCAGGAAAAGCTGAAATTCTTTTTGCATTCCAGATTCATTATCTAACTGAAACTGATACGTTACCTTTTCGCCAAATTTGTAATTCCCTCTTACCCATAACAACTTACCAGAACCATCTTTTACATACAGATCCACCCCACTTACGCCAGTCGCTGCCATATGCGGCATTTCCAATCGAGCTGAAGTCGGAGTATAAGAAACTTGGATTTCCGGACTATCAGAGGTAAAGCGCAGGGTAAGACCTGCAGTTTGTCTGGACAAGTTCCACACAGGTGGTCTGACTATGTTTTCAGCAGAATCAGGCAAGCGATTAAATCCAATATCCTTCCAACCTCTACCTTCCAGCGCTTGCATCATCTCTGGACCTTCACTGTACCATCGGATTTCCTGTGCCTGAGAAGCATTTGCTATGAGATATAAAAATGTGAGCAGTGTAAGTTTAAAGGAATTGTTCATCCTATAAACATAAGATTTTGAAGGGAAAGGATGTGTATGCAACTACTCATTTTTTCTCTGAAAACACGATGAGAGGGATTAACTTATTGCGTGAAATAAATTTTGCTTATTTGAAAATGGACCAGCTTATCACCTACCTTTTATCACTGATCTATTCCCCTTTCATATCTTTTCCTTAATTTGATTTTTATATCTTAAAACCCTATTAACCTCCAATCCTATGTTTAAGAAATTTACTATCCTCAGCCTGCTGGGATTTTCACTTTTTTCATGTGAAAAAAAACCTGAATTACTCACAGATGAACAATATTCTCAGCTCAGCGACGAGCAAAAACGATCTTCAGAACACGCTATAGATGGAATCATCGTCGAGGATGAGCGACTAGAACTCACACTTTTTGCCTCTGAACCTATGATGTCAAATCCAACCAACATGGACATCGATGACCGTGGACGCGTATGGATCGCGGAGGCATACAATTATCGTTCTGCTCTGAACCCCCGCAATCCCACCAGAGCAGAAGGTGACAGAATCCTCATTATGGAAGACACGGACGGAGATGGTGTAGCCGATGAATCCAAAGTTTTCTATCAGGGAAATGATATCAACGCGGCCTTGGGGATAGCTGTCCTCGGAGACAAAGTTTACGTCTCTGTCAGTCCATATGTATATGTATTTACCGATGCAGATGGCGATGATGTTCCAGAGAAAAAAGAGATTTTATTCATGGGAGTAGGCGGAGAACAGCATGATCATGGAATGCACTCCTTCACCTTTGGCCCTGACGGCAAATTGTATTTCAATTATGGAAATGCCGGTGAAGGTTTACATTATGCTGACGGCACTCCGATTTTGGATCCACTGGGCAGACCAGTAAATAACAAAACTCAACCTTATAAAGAAGGAATGGTTTTCCGCATGAATCCTGATGGATCGGATGTGGAAGTACTGGGCTGGAATTTCAGAAACAACTATGAAGTAGCGACAGATAGCTACGGTAGAATGTGGCAGTCTGACAACGATGATGATGGCAACCGAAGCACTCGGATCAACTACGTGATGGATTATGGTAACTATGGTTTCAAAGATGAATTCACTGGCGCCGACTGGAGAGCAAGAAGAATCAACATGGAAGACTCTGTTTATCAGCAGCATTGGCACTTGAATGATCCTGGTGTGGTACCAAACCTCCTTCAAACTTACGCTGGTTCACCTACTGGAATTTTGGTTTACGAGGGAAAATTACTTCCAGAAGAATATCAAAATCAAGTCATTCACTCAGATGCAGGTCCTAATATCGTAAGAGCCTATCCAACCGTCCCTTCAGGCGCGGGATTCAATGCGAAAATCATCAATCTACTTGATGGAAATCCTAGAGATAATTGGTTTCGCCCTTCTGATGTGACTGTAGCACCTGATGGTTCTCTCTTCATTTCAGATTGGTACGATCCGGGAGTTGGTGGTCATGCGATGGGAGATCAGGACAAAGGTAGAGTCTACAGACTCGCACCAAAAGGCGTGGATTATAAAGTAAGCAAACCTGATTACACCAGCATTTCTTCTTTGATCAATTTACTTCAAAGTCCAAATCGTGCAACTCACTTTAAAGCTTTCATGGCTTTGGTGAAAAAAGGAGATGAAGCAAAAGATGCGTTGGAGAAACTTTTTACTGCAGGCGAAAGTCGAATGAGAGCCAGAGCATTCTGGGTACTTACCAAACTTTCCAATGGCAACGACTACATCAAAACTGCGGCGACAGATTCGGATGAGAATATCCGAGTGGCTGCTATTCGTGCGTATAGAAACAATAAAATGAGTGATGTATCATTCTTGCTGGAAATGGCAGGCGATGAGTCAGCTCAAGTTCGAAGAGAAGTTGCATTAGCGATCCGATACAAATCCAATCCTGAAGTATGGCTGAAGCTTGTCGATGGTTATGAAAGCGGAGACCGCTGGTATTTGGAGGCTTTGGGTATTGCTGCAGAAGGTTTTTGGGATGATTATTTACCAAAATACCTGGAAGCAAGCGGTTCTGGCTGGATGGAGAACCAAGTTGCGAAGGATATTGTATGGAGATCACGGGCTTCTAATACAGCTGAACTTTTAGGAAAAATCATCCTTACACAGCCTGGCAGAAACAATCAAGCTTATTATAGAGCTTTGGACTTCCAGTCGGCTTCAGCTAAAAATGCAACTCTAAAATCCCTCCTAGCTAGTGCTTCAGAAGAAGATCAGCTCATTATTTTGAGACAGATCAGCTTTGACCCAAAAACCCCCGATAGACAGATACTTTCACTTGCCAAACAAACAGCGGGAAGTATCGCCGATGACCGCGACTTTTTGGACGTTGTGAGCAAGTACGCCTTGACAGATCAAAAGGTAAGATTGGAGAAGATGATTTACCAATCGGACAACAACCAACATTCTCAGATGGCTGCCAATAGCTATGCTTCACTGTATGGCATGAATGAAATCAAAAAGGCTTTTGCTGATTCTGATCAATCAAAAGCTATCTCATCCATTGAGAAATTTGGGACTATAGACAATGAGGCTATGGCCAAACTTTTGGCTGAGATATACACTGACGAATCAAAACCAGTGGAAATACGAACAGCTGCGATGGAAGCTGCGAAAGGTTACAATTCTGAACCCTACCTAATGCAGCTGGCGAAAGCGGATAAAATCCCTGCAGATATGCTTCCGATAGCTCAGAAAATTCTTCTTTCTTCCTGGAATGGAAATATCCGAACTGAAGCGACTGAAAAATTTGGCAGCACTACAGCCAAGCAATATGACATTGCCAAATTGGTCGCAGCAAGTGGATCGATAGAAAATGGGAAAACCATCGCTTCAAATTACTGCGTATCATGTCATAAAATCGGGAATGAAGGAGTTGATTTTGGCCCAGGACTAACAGAAATCGGAGATAAACTTTCCAAAGAAGGGCTTTTCAATGCTGTGATCAATCCATCCGAAGGCATGGGATTTGGCTACGAAACTCAACTCGTAAAAATGAAAGACGGCACTGAGTTTACTTGTATTGTCAACTCCAAAACTGAAAATGACCTTGTTGTAAAACTTGTAGGCACAAGCGAGCAGAAGATCTATAAGCTTGTGAACGTGGAAAGCGTCACCCAACTTGATGAATCACTTATGCCAAAATTCCCACTTTCGGAAACTGAGTTGGTAGACTTGGTTAGCTATTTGGAGACATTGAGGAAATAAGATCCTAGGCCATTGAAATAATGTACTTAAATCCCAGTTTATGAAAATAGACTGGGATTTTACCATTTCCTCACAAACTACTCATCCTTAGCATTTTTAAATGAAAATCCTCCTCAAATGAAAATCAAAAGTTGTCTAACATTAATAACTGTTCTTTGTCTTAGCTCGTCCATCTTTGCTCAGCAGAATACGCAGATCTACAAATCTGAAACTCTCCAGATCGAACAAATCAGCCCAAATACTTTCGTGCATATCAGCTACCTAAATACAGACGATTTTGGCAAAGTGGCTTGCAATGGAATGATCGTCATGAATGAAAATGAGGCCCTGGTTTTTGACACTCCAGCAAATGATGAAGCAAGTTTAGAATTGATAAACTGGCTGGAGAAAGATCAACAAGTAAAAGTAAAAGGAGTCGTCGCAACACATTTCCACTGGGATTGCTTGGGTGGACTGAATGAATTTCACTCCAGAGGAATACCTTCTTATGCTTCTGATCGGACTATAGCTTTGGCGAAAACGGCAGGATATCCTACTCCAAAGAATGGATTCAAAAAGAAGTTGATTTTAGAGGCTGGAAACCTAAGAGTTACCAACCAATTTTTGGGAGAAGGACATACCAAAGACAATTTCGTAGCATATGTGCCTACGGATAAAGTCATTTTCGGTGGTTGCATGATCAAAGCTCTTGGTGTAGGAAATGGCAATCTGGAAGATGCAAATGTAGCAGCGTGGCCTGCAACAGTTCGGAATGTAAAATCTGCATTTCTTGAGACACTCATCGTTATTCCCGGTCATGGAAAAATTGGCGGAACGGAGCTATTGGATTATACGATTGAGATGTTTACGAAGAAATAATCCTGATGCTTTGTGAATCCAATAATCAAGCTCTTCCCTTCTGTTAAAACCAGAGAGGAAGAGTTTTTTTTGCTAAAAAGCCTCCCAACTGAACTCAAATTCACTCCAGCTGTTTTCTGTCTAATAACTATCAACACAAAACCATGGAATCTCTAAAAGGAAAAATAGCGCTGATCACCGGCGCAGGAAAAGGACTGGGTAAAGCAATAGCTCTGGCTTTAGCCAAAGAAGGAGTTCATCTCGCACTTTTATCCAGAACAGAATCAGATCTGCAGGCTGTCAAAGATATCGTAGCAGGAATCGACTCTTCGTTGAAAGTAAGCTATGCCGTTGCAGATCAGTCTGACTTCTCTAGTATCAAAACTGCAATCGCTTCCTTGATCTCTGAAGTTGGAGTTCCTGATATTTTGGTAAATAATGCGGGTGTTGGCAAGTTTGGCAAATTCCTAGATCTGGAAGTTTCCGAATGGGAAAACATGATCAAAGTCAACCTGCTTGGGGTTTATTACGTGATTCATGAAGTATTACCAGGAATGCTAGCCCGCAAGTCTGGCGACATTGTAAATGTATCCTCCACAGCTGGCCAAAAGGGAAATGCGATGACAAGTGCATACAGCGCATCCAAGTTTGGACTGAACGGCCTAACTGAATCATTGATGATGGAAGTCAGAAAATCAGATATTCGTGTTTTCAGCATGACTCCTAGCACAATTGCCACCGATCTGGCTATCGGAAATAACCTGACAGATGGAAATCCTGACACTGTTCTGCAACCGGAGGATTTTGCAGAATTGTTGGTTTCTCACTTGAAATTACCAAAAAGAGCATTGGTGAAAAACGTGGAGTTCTGGTCTACCAATCCATAATAGGTTCTGAGCAGTGATCTGCCTTCAATTCATCGATCACTGCTCAGAGACCTCTTTCAGCTTAGCAAAAACATCCTCTTTCAACTTCAAATCCCGATCGAAAGGTAAAGGATAATTGGTGCGTCCACGAACTGGAAAATTGTTTAACCAACTTCTGCCATCGTGCAAGCCCCATAAAGTCACTCTACTGATTTTGTCTTTATGCTTTTGGAATAGCTGAAAAAGATCACCATATCGCTGAGCAAGTTTCGCTTCAGCTTCAGGAGAAATTCCATTCACAAAAGGATTGTATTCTGGTGAATTAGCAAAATTGATATTCAAATCAGCGCCCTGTGCATTATTAGGACGAGGAAGTACATCCACATCAAGTTCGGTAATCACAACCTTGAATCCAGCTTCAGCGATTTCAATTATTCCCTGCTCTATTTCCTCCAGTGAAGGACCTCCCAGCATGTAATGCCCCTGCATTCCTATGGCATCAACCCGAATCCCCTCCGATTTCATTTCTTTCGCCAGCTCCAAAATCCCTTTGCGCTTCGAAGACTTCCACACATTGTAGTCATTATAATAAAGTTCTGCATCTGGGTCTACCTCATGAGCTTTGCGAAAAGCTGCTTTGATAAAATCCTTTCCCGCGATATTGTACCATTTCGACTCCCGAAAACTCCCGTCTTCATTGAAAGCCTCATTGACTACGTCCCAGCCTTGGATTTTGCCTTTGTAGCGCCCAGCTACAGTTTCGATATGATCCTCCATTTTGGAAATCAAGCCGTCTTTGTTCAGCATATTCCCAGATTCATCTTCAAAAACCCAATTTGGAATCTGCTGATGCCAAACCAAGCAATGCCCAATCGTAAATGCACCCATTTTTTCTCCCAAAGCCACATAGGCATCTCCAAAACCAAAGTCATAAACTTCCGGCTTCGGGTGCACCAAAGCCCATTTCAATCCATTCTCAGAACTTAAGCTATTGAAATGCTCTGTTAGTATTGCTAAGGCTTTTGGCTCCTTACCTGAAACCTGCTGCGCATTCACCGCTACTCCTATGTGAAAGCTATCTTTGAAAAGATCCTTGATACCATTCTCTTTTGGTTTTTGCGCTGAAAAAAGAATGATCAGCAAAATAAACGTCAGGGATTTTCTTAGCATAGTTGAATAAGTTTAGAAGGCATCAGCAAATTAGCAAAAAGAATATTTATATAATGAATTTCTAAAACAGAGCTTTTATACCATGGATTATTACTTTTTGACAGAGTCAAATCTCATTATTTGACAAAAGTCAAGGCATGAAGTTTATCAACTACTCGGATTCTTGATTATTAGCGAAAAAGGCTGGGTAGCCTACCCGTACATCTGGAATGAAAGTCAGACCGAGGCAATTCTAAAAGTAGTAGGTGGCGAAATCGAAGTTTCATTTACCGATTACCAGGGGAAAAATCAGGTGATCAATTACATCGTGCCGAATAAAAATCAGTGTAAAACCTGTCATAACAAATCCGAAACCTTAGCACCAATCGGCGTGAAAGTTCAGCACTTAAATAATGAGTTGGAATACAAATCGGGAAAAGCCAATCAATTAGCTAACTGGACTGAGCTAGGTAAGCTAGAAGGATTTGCAGGAGAAAAAGCACATCCTGCTATGATCAATTACGAGGATAAGAATCTTCCTCTGGAAGAAAGAGCGATGGCTTACTTGGACATCAATTGCTCCCATTGTCATAGCGCCGCAGGGCCCGCAAGTACCTCAGGCCTTTTTCTAACTTATGATCAAACTGATCCTCTAAAACTTGGGGTGAACAAAATTCCTGTCGCAGCTGGAAATGGTGCGGGAACTTTTGACTTTGACATTGTTCCGGGAAAGGCATATGAATCCATTATTACCCATCGCATGAATTCCACTGAAGTTGGGATCGCAATGCCTGAACTAGGCAGAACCACAGTCCATAAAGAAGGCGTACAGCTGATTAAAGATTGGATTAATAGTGTGAATTAATAGCCTATTATAAATTAGGAATACGAATTCACTACAAATGACAGCTTAATTTGAAGATACGGAAAGCGTGTCAGTCCGAGCGTCCCGTAGCTATCGGGATCGAGGACAATAATTTCACTTGTAATATAAAGAGACTTCGCCTTCGCTACCAATGACGAATTATATTTTTCACACCAAATCGTGTCAGTCCGAGCGTAGTCGAGGACAATAACTTCACTTATTTTAAAGAGCCTTCGACTTCGAGACTCTCGTCTCTCAAGTGCTCAGGCTGACACCACCATCTCTCTTTTGTGAATTCTAAATTTTTCTCACTCAGGGTGACCAAAGTGACTCCCTGTGATCAAACAAAAATACCTCCGCCATGAAGACGGAGGTATTTTTTCATTATTTCGTTTCTCTTAGAAAGTAAAGCCAGCAGACAATTTGAAGCCTCTGTTATATACATCGGCGTCGCTGTCTTTGAAAATTGGTGTAAAGCCATAATCATAAGAAGCCTGCACATTAAAGCCTTTTGGAAGGTTATATCCTACACCAAGCACTAGACCAATGTCCGTTTCTTTGATTGCATCCGAATCATATGAAACTGTATTTCCGAAGAAATCACCTTCAAACTTTGAGCTCGCCAAGAAGGAAATCTGAGGTCCAGCAAAGACATTAAATCCCTCTCCAGGATACATTCTAAAAAGCACCGGGACATCCACATAATTCAGAATTGCTCTGCTATTTGCGAAGTCGTCGTTTTGCGTTCCTTTGACAGAATAGTAAACTCCTGGCTCCAAAGCCAAACGATCCGTCATAAACAACATGGTATATCCACCCACGTGAAATCCCACTCTATTGGTGTAATTATTTTCTGAGACGTCGTCACCGCTAAAGTTGAAAAGGCTGGCTCCACCTCTGACCCCAAATCCTCCTGGCTTATCAGCAGATAATTGGGCGTGAGACAATTGGATTACTCCGAATCCAAGGGCAAGAAATAACAATACTTTTTTCATAGTCAAATACTAGTTGGTTTCCCGACTGTATTCCCATGATCATGCCAAATGCAATTACCTAGTCCAAGCGTTCGATAACTTTCTTGTCGATATAGTTCGAGTTGAGCAGGCTCAAAGCACCCATATATTTCATGTCGAAATTCAGTGTATCTCCCACCTTGTAGTTGTTAGGATTTTCCCCCAGATTGATGATCAACATATCAGAACTACCTCCAAGAATCTCATATTTTTCATCGCTTGGAATCAGATATTTTGGATCTACGTCTAACAACCCAATGTCTATAATTGCCCTAAAAGAGCTCTTTCCATAAAGGGATTCATCGATCTCCAAAGTTTCTCCTTGTGGGTTAGCGGCCAGATTACCAACGGGTAAAAGTGGCTTTTCCTGCATTTCTATGATCTCAGCATGCAATTCAAACACATCTCCATTCATGCCTTTAATCACTTTTTCCTCAAACAAATCAAGGCCGAAATACAAGGTTTCTCCTACTCGAAAATGATTGATTCCTTTAGGCAATTGTTGAGTCAACATCAATGGAATCGTCACTGAAGTTCCAGCAGAAACCCAAGGGATTTTCTTGTTGAATTTAAGCTCTATTATTTGCTTGTAAAGTGAGAGCTGAATGAGTTTATCTGTAGATGGCATCACCCCATTTAGGCAGTTCAAATTAGTACCCAGACCAATCACTTCTATGCTTGGTAGCTGGAAGATTTGGGAATAAAATTCCACCAATTGCTCTCCCATTACACCTTCGCGAAGATCGCCAGTCTCGACCATAATGATGATCTTATGCTTCTTGCCCTGCTCCACAGCTTCTCGACTGATCCATTTGATGGTCTCCAACTCGCTATTCAGACTCACGTCAGCGAATTGAACCATTTTGCCCACATTTCTTTTGGAAACAGGCTTAATGTATACAGTTTGGATTTCAGGCTTAAGGGATTTGACCATAGCCAAATTCGAGATCCGACTATCATGAACTTCCTTTACACCAAGATTGATAAGCTCTTGCAGAAAAAGTCTGTTACCACAGAGTAGTTTAGACACAACTCCCCAAGTCACATCATTATCTGTAAAGGTCTTCTTGAGAAACTCATAGTTTTCCTTTAGCTTAGCTCTATTTAATGTCAGATAAGCCATTTTACTTAGTCAACCTCATTTCAAGGTATTTGTTGGTAAAGCCGATTCGTTCGTAAAGTTTCTTAGCAGGATTATCTGGCTCTACGTGCAATGCAATAGACCCATTGGCCATTTTGATCGCCATTTCCATGATTTTTCCACCAATACCTTTACCTCTTTGATCTGCATCTACGGCGATATAAACCAAGATATTCTCCGGGATATAGCCAGACATACCAGTCTTATTCATGATAAGCGCACCGAGAATTTTTCCATTCTCACGAGCCATCACTACAAACCCTCCTGCGTGCATATTTTGATCCAAGGCATAATCCAGACATTTCATAATGTCGTCCTTTGGATCACCATATTGCCCAAGGTGAAGGAAAAGGAAATCCGCAATCTCATTCTTTTGTAAATAAGTCGCGTTGTCAATAGTTGATAGAGTTTCGAGTGTGATCATTTAGATATTAACTTTGAACTATTATATTTTTCATAATAAATCACTGACAAAAAAGTCAGCAAAGAGAGCGTAAGCCCGAATAAATTGGCATCCAAACCAAGTGGAAGTGAGACCTCGGAAATAATCAATCCTGCAGTCAAAGAACCTCCAGTGATCATGGACGAAGTAGCTGCCTTGGCACTAGTCTGTCCAAAGAACAAACCTCCTATTACCGGCACAAATAGTCCAGAGACCATAAACGCATAGGAATATAACATCAAACTCAAAACTTCCGTCATCTGCCATGCGATAATAATTGCCACGACTCCGATGGCTAAAGTCAGCAACTGTGAGATTCTCATCTCCTCTTTAAGAGATTTTGAAGTGCAATATTTCCCTAAAATATCTGTAGTAAGATTACCTGAAGCTGCCATCAGGCAAGAATCTGCTGTAGAAAGAACTGCTGAGAAATAAGCCGACATCATCAAACCTAAAATACCAGCAGGTAAGATCTGGCTTAGCAAAACAGGTAGTCCCATCTCAGGATCCATCGCTGTGGTGAAACCCTCCAGCGCACCTTGCTCAACTGCTACTCTGGATAGTAAACCCAAAGAAACTCCTAAAAGTGCCATGATGGGCCATTCAAATAGTCCCGCGATAAACCAAGCCTTCTTGGCCGACTGCACATCACGCGCTGCAAAGATCCGCTGGTATAGGGTCATACCCACAAACCAGATCGGAATAATCGTGATCCCCCAGTTGGCTAAATCCTGCCAAGCCAGATTGGAAAAAGAGAAGAATTCCTGTGGCAAAGTATTGTGGATCCCTTCCCATCCACCTACAAAATTGTAGGAAATCGGAATGCCTATAAACATTAATCCCGCCATCAAGACAATCCACTGAATCGTATCGGTGTAGATCACTGCCTTCAATCCTCCCATCACAGTATAAATCACCGCCACGGCGCCCATAATCAAAAGAGCATAAGACATTTCCAGCTCTTCGAAAGTGCCAGAAGCGAGCTTCGCTCCTGCGAGAAGCTGAGAAGATGTGAATCCCAAATAACCTAAGAAGCAAATAACTGCGGCTACTTTGGCTGTAGTAGAATTGTACAGATGCCCAATGATCTGAGGAAAAGTGAAAAATTTAGCAAAGGCTGGATCTGATTTTACTCTGGGAATTAATACTACCGCAGCTATCCAAGCTCCCAAAAGTCCTGTAAAAAGCATCCAGGAACCTGACATTCCCATCACAAAACCAAGTCCGCCAAGACCAATGGAGAAACCTCCTCCTACATCAGTGGCTACAACCGAAAGCCCGATATGCCAGTGACCGATATTCCTTCCGCCCACATAGTAATCCTCCTGACCTGAATTCTTTCTCATGTAAAAATACCCCACCCCCAGCATAGCCAGCATGTAGGCGACAAAGATCCCCAGATCTATATAACTCATATCTAATTTCTATTTGTGACAAAATCTTCCTAAAATATAATTTTTCAAAGTTAAGCATAAAGGCTCGTATTCAAAATTTTATTGGGTTTAAAGGCCAGATTTGGTCATTGAGTGCAATTAGGAGTTAGAATAGTGCTAAAAATTAATTTTTCTAGAATGAGCTATTCTTAAAGTTTAAAAATCTTGATTTCAATTCATCGCTGTATAAAGTCTGATACAGCATCAATTGTTCGAACAAAAAAAATGCTACAATCCCCTATTCATTTCAGAAGGATTTATCCGAGTATCAAAGACATCGGCAATTTTAATAACTCCCTTCTCCAAATCGACTGAATAAATCAGTTTATAGTTTTTAAAAAGTAGATATCGGTACTTTATTTCTCTGTCTTTAAGCCATCCCTCTTCTTGTCCTATGAATGGTGACCTTACTAGGCTTTGGGGAGCATTAAGAATACCTACTAAAAGCTTTTTGGCAACCGAAAAATTAGCATTACTGAGATAATATTCAAAAATATCATCTAGCTGCTGCTCGGCAAAATCTGACCAGATAACCTCAAACTCCATTACTGAAACTTGGCAAGAAGCTCTTTGGTTGTTTTAAACTTTCCCTTTTCAAAGTCAGATTCAGATTGATCAATCCGCTTATTCAAGTCCTCCTTTGTCAAACGCTTTGGCATATTATCTACCGAAGTTTCTTCCTTCAGAAGAATCTCCAATTTAGATAGGGAATCAGAATCCTCAAGTTTCAGAAACTTCTGAACAAATTCGATTTTTCTAGAAGCAATATCCATCTGCAAATCATTAAGTTATTCTTCAAATATATAAAATAAACGATTCATCGCTTTGACTAGTTTTGCTTAGATCCTATTAGAAAAAGACCTACAAGTCACTGTTCGTCGATCCTTTATTCACCTTCCTTCCTCAGAATCCCCTTCTCCACACTTTCATTAATCAAGTTCTCCGCGTAGTTCCAAATAGATGTAGAGCCCTGTTTAATTGCTTTTTTCTTGTCGTAAACTTTTTGATAGGGCACATCAAATTCCGCCCAAGTCCCACCATTATTTGAAGTGTTTTGTAACAAGGGTTCAAATCGGTCCATCGCTTTAGCAAATTTTGCTTCATCGGTCTCACCCGCCTCAAACTCTTCCCAAACAGCTATAAATTCATCCGCTTGCTCCTTCGGCAAAAGTCCAAAAATTCTCTTTGCAGCAAGAAGTTCCTCTTCAGTATTCGTATGGTTTTTTGTGGAGTCATAAATAAACGTATCCCCAGCATCAATCTCTACGATGTCGTGGATCAGTACCATTTTCACCACCTTCAGCACATCAATGGGCTTATCTGAATGCTCAGCCAAAACTATGGTCATCATCGCCAAATGCCAACTATGTTCAGCATCATTTTCCTGTCTGTCGCTGTTGAACAACCGAGTTTTGCGCTGAATGTATTTCAACTTGTCTATTTCCTTAATGAAAGCTACTTGTTGTAATAAATTGGCTGTGTGCATTGGTATATAAATCTTGTTGGGAATTTTATTGCTGGGGAAGTCTTTTAACGTTCCAATTATTTACTCTGTAAATAGTATCCTAACAGAACTGCAGTGATCAAGCCCTTTTTAGTCCCTTCCTACCGCTGGTTTGACCAAACATTTTCCCACATTCACAAAGACTAGAGTAAAAAACTTTCCTCACTGCATTCAATCTTTCTAGTAGTCCGAATAAAGAGCTAAAAAATAGTCGCCAAAAACCCCTGAACTATATAACCATCTGAGATATATCTGGGCTGGGATAGACTTAAACCATTCGGCCAAAAATGTATTGCTTACCTTTACTCTTGGTAGTAGGCACACTCAAAGTCAATCGTTATATTGTTCAACTAATTAATCATCACTAACATTCAGATAGGAATATCCCATCTGATCCAATGTGATAAAAGTCGTTTTTGCAGATATAGCCATTTTAACCATTGGCGTAATATTCTCACTGCCAAGCTTATAAAAACCCATACTCTGCCCACAGACATAAAATTTCACTCCAGCACCTTCTAAAGCTTTTATTGCCGCTATGTTCGGATTGGTAGTTTGATACTTTTTCTGATACTCCTCTTCCGAAAGAATTGCTTGTACTAGTCCTCCATGAATAACTGCTGCAATCTGAATTTTTTCGGCAGGAACACCATTCGCAATATTGAGATTGTAAGTCCTTGCCACTTCCAAAATAGAAGGATGAATAGCAGTGGAATCTTTCACTTTACCATAGAGATCTAAGGCAACCTTATAATCAAGCGTAGAATCATAAGGTAAAGCCCCATTTGATACAGGCATCACTCCTACCCAAGGATGGAAGTCAAATACAGGATAGGTTATTTTCTCTTTGATGTGATCAGGCATTTCGCCTTGAGCAAATGCACCTGAATAGTTTAAAAGAATCAGTAAGAATAATGGATAAAAAAAACGTTTCATAATTTTTTGGTTTAAAGAGTATTTGGAAAAATAAAGATATTTTATTGGAATGCAATACCTGTTATAACAAGTATAAAAGTAGAATTTTTATAAATATATTTTTCTCGAAAAATAATTACTCCAGAGCTGAATTTCGGAGCATCTTTTCCCACTACTTTTGAAAGATTTATGTGGTAGTGAAAAGCAACTTTTCCCAACAACTCTTTTAAAATGACTTTACCAATTATACTATTAATTGTTGGTCTGCTACTTCTTGTGAAAGGCGCTGACTGGCTTGTAGATGGGGCCTCCGTTTTGGCAAAAAAATACCAGGTATCAGATCTGGCCATTGGTTTAACAATAGTTGCCTTTGGTACTTCTGCGCCAGAATTGGTCGTTAATTCTGTCGCATCAATGGGTGGCTATCCTGACATCGTGTTTGGCAACGTAATCGGCTCGAACAACTTCAACTTGTTTATCATCCTAGGTATAGCAGGACTGATCGCTCCACTCACCGTGCAATCAAGTTCAGTCTGGAAAGAAATTCCATTTTCATTCCTAGCTGCTCTTATCCTTCTATTTCTTGCTAACAACTACTTTATTTCTGGTACATCTGGACTATCAGCTGTAGATGGGATTATCCTTTTAACTCTGTTTGGGGCATTTTTATATTATGTCTTTACCCAACTCAAATCCGAGCCCGTAAGCAGTGAAATTGTAAAAAAAGATTACTCAAATCTTAAGATTTGGACTTTTATTGTCGCAGGTTTGGCAGGACTTGTTCTAGGAGGAAAACTCGTAGTTGATAATGCAGTTGCTATGGCTCAATCATTTGGCGTGAGCGAGAAGATCATTGGCCTTACCATCGTGGCCGCCGGAACTTCCCTTCCTGAACTGGCAACTTCTGTCGTCGCATCGATGAAAAAGAACAATGACATAGCAATCGGCAATATCATTGGCTCTAATATCTTCAATATCTTCCTAATACTTGGTGTAAGCTCGCTTATAAGCCCCCTTGATTATGCACTGGCATTCAATACTGACCTATATATTTTGGGTGCGGGGACGATTTTTTTGTTTGTCGCAATGTTCACCGGAAAACGCAAAAAATTAGATCGTTGGGAAGCAGCAATACTTTTAATTTCATACTTGGCTTATACCGCATATTTGGTTAGCGGAGAAATCTGATTTGCTGCTTAAATTTATATAATATGCACCTAGATCAACTTTCGGGATTTAATTTACCCCTCGATAATCCGGTACTCAAATTCCTATTGATTTTATTGATCATTTTGCTGGCTCCCATAGCTCTCAATCGATTAAAAATCCCGCCACTTCTAGGCCTAATTATCGCAGGAGCCATTGTAGGCCCGAAGGGACTAAACTGGATTGAACGTGACAGTAGCATAATCCTCTCGGGTACTGCCGGAATGCTTTACATCATGTTCCTGGCAGGATTGGAGATTGACCTAGCCGATTTCCGCAAAAACAGCAAAAAAAGTATCGTTTTCGGTATGTATACCTTCCTGATTCCAATGATTCTGGGAATGATCACCGGTCTGTATATTCTCAATTTTGGCATGCTGACTTCGATTTTACTAGCTAGTATGTTTGCTTCCCATACACTGATCGCTTACCCGATGATCTCCAAGATGGGCATCGCAAAAAACAAAGCTGTCAATATCACCGTAGGAGGCACACTAATCACAGATACACTTGCTCTGCTAGTGCTTGCTATAGTAGTTGGCGCCACTCAAGGTGAAGTAAACACCATTTTTTGGACAAAATTAGTCGTGTCATTAACGGTTTTTACTTGCATTATTTTATTTGTGCTCCCACTAATTGCCCGTTGGTTTTTGAAGAAATATGAAGATAATGTGTCCCAATATGTCTTCTGCTTAGTGCTGGTTTTTTTGGGTGCAGCATTAGCTGAACTGGCCGGCGTAGAGCCAATTATTGGTGCATTCCTAGTTGGCTTGGCTGTAAACCCATTGATTTCGCACGCTTCTCCTTTGATGAATAGGATCGAGTTTGTGGGAAATGCGATTTTTATTCCCTTCTTCTTAATTGGTGTTGGGATGCTGGTTGATTTTACTGTGTTTATCAATGGTTGGGAAGCGATCTCAGTAGCTATAGTCATGACAGTGGTCGCCACTCTCGCCAAGTACCTTGCGGCATTAGCTACCCAGAAAACGTACGGCTTCTCGAAGGATGAGCGAAGAATCATCTTCGGCTTAAGCAATGCTCAGGCAGCGGCTACGTTGGCTGCAGTGACCGTAGGCTACAAAATCATTCTGGGAACTGACGAAAATGGAGAACCGATCCGACTTCTCTCTGAATATGTGCTAAATGGCACTATCATCATGATCCTTGTGACCTGTACTATTGCTTCATTAGAAGCTCAAAAAGGTGCCAAAAGAATTGCATTTGCAGATTTACCATTAGATGAAGATGCTAGTGAAGAGGTACAGGAGCGTATCCTCATTCCTGTGAGAAATCAGGAAACATCCGACGAGCTGATTCATCTCAGCATCATGCTGAAATCACCGCAGAAACAATCCAACCTTTATGCCCTTAGCATTATCAATTCAGAATTGGAAGATGCAAATGCTGAAATGAAAGCGCAGAAAACGCTCAATCAAGCCAGTAAAACTGCTGGGGCTACAGATCATTTTCTATACGAATTGCTTCGCTATGACACTAATGTAGAACATGGGATCTCAGGGGTAATTCATGAAAACAAAATCACAGATTTGGTTCTAGGACTGCACGAGCAGACTAAGATGGATGATAGTTTCCTTGGCAATCTCACTGAAGGGCTACTCAGCAAATGCAATACAACAACGTTTATATATAAGCCACATCAGCCATTCGATACACACAAACGCCATCTGGTTTTTATACCGCCCTATGCCGAAAAGGAACTTGGCTTTCCATTTTGGCTAGTCAAAGTCTGGAATATTGCTCGAAATTCAGGAGCAAGAATGATCTTCTATGCTTCAGATGAAACTAGAGAATACCTAAGTGACATTTTACAAAAGCATCCAATTCGAGTAGATTTTAGACCTTTCCCAGAATGGGATGAGCTAGGCAATCTGAATATTCTACTCAAACCTGACGACAACCTAATTATGGTGCTCAGTCGCAAAGGAGAAGCATCCTATCACCCTCGCCTGGAGCGTGTGCCTCAATTGATCAATTTCTGGCTAAAAAATCACAGCTTTATTCTTATTTATCCTAATCAGCCAAAAGCAGGCGGAATGCCCGTAATGGACATGATGCATGGCTCACTAATCGGGCCTATTGAGCGTTTGGACTGGATAGGCAGGACAGTTGCCAGTCTTTTGAAAAGAAAATAGACATTTCAACAATTGGATAAGCCCTTAACTGCTCGTCTGCATAAATCTGCCTTTGGTCATTTTTTAACCGATTTTTCCATAAAATAGAAATATCTTTCCATGATTTTAATTCCAAGGGAAATTTACTTTGGATGTAAGTTATCTCAAACCCAAACCTAATTCGACATTTAATGTCTACTTCTTTACTCCGCTATCATGGCAAGATGTCAATCCTGCTTTGCTTGAGCCTGCTTTTGTGTTTACCCATTTTAGCTCAGCAATCTCCCAAAAAAGGCACATTGTCGGGTATTATTCTAGAAGATGGTTCTGCTTCACCACTTCCATTTGCTTCTATCGGTATTTACACCACTACTGATAGTCTAGTTTCTGGAGGTCTATCGGATGATAATGGCAAATTTCAAATCGATATTTCTATTGGGAAATTCTACGCTCTTGTGGAGTTTATGGGCTACGAACCTCTTAAAACGAATTCTTTTTCAATCACAAAAGAATCTCCTTCACATGACCTCGGTCAAATAAAAATGAAAACTACTGCAGGTGATTTGGACGAAGTTGTAGTTCAGGGAGAAAAGACCATCATGGAACTTTCATTAGACAAGCGTATTTTCAACGTGGGAAAGGATCTGGCAAATGCTGGTGGTACAGCAAATGACATTTTGATGAATTTACCTTCTATCGCAGTAGATCCAGAAGGAAATGTTCGCTTGAGAGGGTCCGCCAACGTTCGGATTCTAATCGATGGAAAACCTTCAGGGTTGGTGAGTTTCAAAGGCAGTAGCGGACTGCGGCAACTACCAGCAAATATGGTGGAGAGAGTTGAAGTCATCACTAATCCATCTGCCCGATACGAAGCTGAGGGAATGGCTGGCGTGATCAATATCATTCTGAAAAAGGAAAATAATCAAGGCTTCAATGGCTCATTTGAAGTAATTGCTGGTACACCTACTAATCTTGGCTTTACTGCCAATTTGAACTATCGTCGCAAAAAAATCAACTGGTTTATAAATTATGGTTTGGCCCATAGACGCTCGCCAAATGTGGGAATGTTGTACCAAGAAGTTTATGGGCAGGATACCACCTTCATCCTAAATCAGTCAAATAAAGGACTTGTAACTAGTCTGAATAATAATATCCGAGGCGGTCTAGATTATTATTTCAGAGAAAATAGCATCCTGACTTTATCCTATCTATGGCGTAGAAGTGATGCACACCGAATCACAAATATTCGTTACGAAGATTCCTGGAATACGATAGACAACCTACAGAGCTATACTTTAAGAAAACAGGATGAAACAGAAGAAGAGCCTAATTCAGAAATCAGTGCAAATTATAAGAAAACATTTGAAGAAAAAGGTCATGAATTGACTACTACATTCACTTATCTGAATTATTGGGAAAACTCAGATCAGCTTTTTACCCAAAATACGTTCTCACCTGAAGGAGTTGAAAACATAGGGATCGAACAGGTCCAAACGTCAATCAACGATGAATATGAAAATCAGTATTTGGTAATGCTGGATTACGTAAAGCCGTTTGCAAAAGAAGGGAAGTTCGAGACTGGTTTCCGTACAAGCTTTCGAAGAATGAAAAATGACTATATCGTTCAGGAAAAAGGAGATAATGGCGAATTTTCACCGATTCCAGGATTGGACAACGTATTTCTTTACGATGAAAATATCATGGCTGCCTACGGGATTATTGGAAACAAAACAAACAACTGGAGCTATCAAGCAGGTCTTCGAGTAGAAAATACGGATGTAAAAACCATTTTGGAAGAAACTAATGAAGAGAATCCGAGAAAGTACACTAACCTCTTCCCTAGTGCGCATTTGACCTATAACCTTACCCAAGAAAATGCATTTCAACTCAGTTACAGTCGTCGGGTAAGAAGACCCGTTTACAATGACCTGAGTCCCTACGTGACCCTTTCAGATTCCCGAAATTTCTTCAGTGGAAATCCAGATTTGAATCCTGAATACACCAATGCGTTTGAACTCGGTCATATCAAATATTTTGACAAGGGGACACTATTTACCACCGTTTATTATAGGAGCACGGTAAACAAGATCGAAAGACTTCGCTCTGTAGATGACAAGGGTCATTCTAGGACATTGCCCTATAACTTGAATGGAGAAAATTCTTTTGGAGTGGAACTGAGTGGAGATTATCGTCCGAAAGAATGGTGGAAGATAGACATGAATGTAAATTTCTTCCATGCAAACATCGACGGAAGTAATATTCAAGCGGGCTATACTGCCAAAACATATTCTTGGTTGCTTCGCCAAACATCACGATTTACCTTGAATAACGGTATGGATATTCAGTTTAGGGCTAATTATGAAGCCCGACAAAAGACTGCTCAAGGAGTTCGAAAAGGCATATTCTTTATGGATTTATCAGCAAGCAAGGACATCATCAATGATCGAGGAACATTGACTCTGAATGCGATCGACATCCTAAATTCCCGTAAAAACAGATATATCACGCAAGGAGCAAATTTCTATACTGAAGGCAAATCACAATATCAAAGACGTCAAATTAACATAACGATGAATTATCGCCTTAAGCAGTAAAATGTTTTCCAAAATAACCTGAAAAACAAGTTACCCCCCATTTAAGTAATCACTTTACAATCATTTGAAAGACTTCTTTGCATGCGCAAACTCTCCTTATTTCTATTTCTTAATTTATATTTAGTAGCAACACTTTCAGCTCAAAAGATTAATTCGAACTATCAACTTCATATCCAAAAAGCGAGTTCGGACATCATTATAGATGGCGGATTACACGAGCAGGCTTGGCTTGATGCAGAAGTTGCCACGGATTTTTTCATGATCACTCCCATGGATACGAGTTTTGCAAAGGTAAGAACTGATGTAAGAATGACCTATGATGATGAAAACCTCTATTTACTGGTAGAGAATTTTCACGGAGTAGAAGGACCATATATGGTAGAGTCGCTTCGTCGGGATTTCAGCTTTGGTAAGAATGACAACTTCCTGCTCTTTATGGATCCATTCGATGATCAGACCAATGGCTTTTCATTTGGGGCAAATGCTGCTGGAGCGCAATGGGATGGAATCATGTATAACGGTGGAAGTGTGGACCTCAGCTGGGATAATAAGTGGACTTCCAAGGTCACAAACTATGATGACAAGTGGGTTTTTGAAGCGAAAATCCCCTTCAAATCCATCCGCTACAAAAAAGGAATTACCGAATGGGGAATCAATTTTTCCCGACTTGATCTTAAAACCACTGAAAAATCGGGATGGGCTCCAGTCCCTCGCCAATTCCCATCAGCTTCTTTAGCATACACAGGCATTCTCGTTTGGGATGAAGCTCCTCCACAAACTGGCGCAAATATTTCTGTGATTCCTTATGCTATGGGTGGATTGAGCAAGGATGTTGCTGCTGGCAAACCTTCGGAATATCGAAAGGAAGTAGGCTTGGATGCTAAAATAGGTTTGACTTCTTCGTTGAATCTCGATTTAACTGTAAACCCCGACTTTTCCCAAGTGGAAGTGGATAGACAAGTCACAAATCTGGATCGCTTTGAATTGTTTTTCCCGGAGCGGCGACAGTTTTTTCTTGAAAACGGAGACTTATTCGCAGGCTTCGGCTACAGCACCATCAGACCTTTTTTCTCAAGACGCATCGGGCTAAATGCTCCAATACAATTCGGAGCAAGGCTAAGCGGTAAAATCAACAAAAACTGGCGAGTTGGGGCAATGAATATGCAGACTGGAAAAGTGAAGGAAGATGAACTACCATCTCAAAACTTTACCGTTTTGGCACTTCAGCGGCAAGTCGGAGCAAGGTCAAATATCACAGGACTATTTATCAACAAACAATCGCTGAATTACAATCCTGATCCAAACGCAGAAGCACCTATTTATTCTCAGTTCAATAGAAATGTAGGTTTAGAATATAACCTTGCTTCGTCGAACAACCTCTGGACAGGAAAAGCGATGATGCTTCAAAGTTTCGGGCCAGACAATTTAGGCAATGGATTTGTCCATGCTGCCAATCTGAAATACACTGCTGGAAATCTCACATGGAGCTGGCAACATGAATATGTATCTGAAAACTATACAGCAGAAGTAGGTTATGTACCAAGAAGAGGATTTTACAAAGTCAATCCCCAGATAGGTTATCGCTGGTTTCCTAAAAGTGCGAAAATCCTAAGTCATGGCCCAGACGTAAGCACAACCTTCTTTTTCAACAAAGACGGAGAAAAAACTGACAACACTACCTTTCTCGCTTACAATCTAAAATGGCGAAGCCAAAGTACATTTATGCTTTGGACTAGCACTGACTACGTGAAGTTGCAGAGGCCTTTTGACCCGACGAATTACAGCAGAGATACGCTGGCCACTGGAACAGAACATCAGTGGTATGCCATGGGGGCGGAATATACCTCAAAGCCACAAAGTCTATTTACCTACGCATTTACTACTCGACTGGGCGGTTACTACGCTGATGGCCATCGTTACAATGCTACCGCTGAACTTGGTTATAGATTTCAACCCTATGTGAGTCTTGCAATGACTGCAGCTTATAATGAAATTCTATTACCAGAGCCTTGGAATACCACTAGTTTCTGGTTGGTTGGCCCAAGAGTCGACGTCACGATGACAAATACCCTTTTCTTTACCGCCTTTGTCCAGTATAACGAGCAGATAGAAAACATTAACTTAAACACCCGATTCCAGTGGAGATTTAAACCTGCATCTGATCTCTTTTTGGTTTATACAGACAATTATCTCCCTGCTCCATTTTACACCAAAAATCGTTCAGTGGTGCTGAAGTTTACTTATTGGTGGAATCTGTAGCTTTTAAAATACTTCCATTTTGATGGATTCTTCTGGAATATTAACTCTGTGGCTTGGAGTTCTAGATATAGGTTAACTTTATCTTTGAGAAAATCCCCCAAAGAAATGAACAGTAGAATCAATTATTTAGCCTTCATAATTGTGGCATTTTTTACCATTGGTAAAATTTCCGCCCAAGACTCCTCACTCCTGACTCTGGACAGAATATACAGTTCCAGAGAATTTTCACAGGAAAGGCTTCAGCCTATTCAATGGATTGAAAATGGAGCAGCCTATGTGACGGTTGAGAGCGACAATGAACTGAGTCGATGGGATTCTAAAACCTTAGAAAAAAGCATTTTTGTGCCCGGATCAGCTTTGCAAAATGGTGGGAAACCAATTTCAATTGAATCGTTCACACTTTCTGATGATGGATCAAAAGTTCTGATTTTCACTAACTCCAGTCGCGTATGGAGATCAAATACCAAAGGAGATTATTGGGTTTATGATCTTGCTTCCAAAGAATTGAAACAGGTTGGAAGCAAATTCGATCCATCATCACTAATGTTTGCAAAATTTTCCGCAGATAATGAATACGTAGCCTACGTGCAAAAATTCAACTTGTATAAGGAAAATTTTAAGACCGGAGAAATCACTCAGCTAACCAGCGACGGTACAGATAAGATCATCAACGGCACATTTGATTGGGCTTACGAAGAGGAATTTGGAAAACGAGATGGCTTTTCTTGGAGTCCAGATGCTAAGTTCATTGCTTACTGGCAGATCGATGCATCCAAGATTGGCACATTTTACATGATCAATAATACTGATTCGGTTTATTCCAAACCTATTCCATTGCAATACCCAAAAGTTGGTCAAGAGCCAGCAGGAGCTAAAATCGGGCTATTAGATATGGCTTCACAAAAGACCAACTGGATTCCAATTCCAGGTGGAGAAACTGAAAATTACTTGCCAGGGACGCAATGGATCAACGAAGACTTATTGCTCATCCAACAGATGAATCGCAAGCAAAATCTCTTGACTATTTGGACATACCAACCTTCCTCAGCTGAGCTAAAGAAAATCTATACCGAATCAGAGGAAACTTGGGTGGACTTGGCCTATCCGGATCTTTCCAAAAATGGCTGGAGTGACAACAGCTTGCCTTTAGTAGATGGTGGAAAAGCTTTCCTAAGGATGACCGAAAATGATGCGTGGAGACATATCTACAAAGTTGAAATAGCTACCGGAAAGAAGATACTTATCACGCCTGGAGAATATGACGTAGCATCTTTTGGAGGAGTAACTGATAAGGAAGTTTACTTCATCGCATCACCCAACAATGCTACTCAGCGCTACCTCTATGCCATCGACTTGGCAGGAAAAGGACAACTCCGCAGGGTAACTCCAGAAGCTTTCGAAGGTGTAAACACCTATGATATCGCTCCTAATGGTCTAGCTGCAATACATACGAATCAGAGTACGAAGAAGCCATCAACGGTGCGCCTCATCAGCCTACCAAAACACACTATAGTCAAAAACTTGGTTGAAAACACAGCTTATACCCAAAAGCTAGCATCTCTCAAAACTCCTGAAATCAAATTCACTACCGTGACCACATCAGAAGGAGTTACACTGGATGCGCGGGTGATTTACCCTATTGATTTTGACGAATCGAAGAAGTACCCAGTTCTTTTCCATGTCTATGGCGAACCTTGGAGTATAGTCGCTACAGATACTCAAGTTGGGCTTTACAATATTATGCTGGCGCAAAAAGGTTACTTCATCATTGATATGGATAACCGAGGTACACCGACCTTGAAAGGAAGCGCTTGGAGGAAAAGCATTTATAGAAAAATCGGCGTCATCAATGCGCAGGACCAAGGTCTGGCTGCGAAGGAATTATTGAAGCTCCCTTACTTGGACGAAAATAGAGTAGCTGTTTGGGGTTGGAGTGGCGGCGGTTCGATGACGCTTAATCTAATGTTCAAATTCCCTGAAGTCTACCAAACAGGAATGTCCGTGGCTGCTGTCTCAAATCAACTGATCTACGATAATATCTATCAGGAGCGCTACATGGGACTTCCTCAAGAAAACATGGAAGATTTCGTTAATGGTTCTCCCATCACTTATGCTAAAAATCTGGAAGGAAATCTCTTGATCGTGCATGGCACAGGCGACGACAATGTTCACTACCAAGGTGCCGAAATGCTCATGAATGAACTGATCAAGCATAACAAGCAATTTCAAATGATGCCCTACCCAAATCGCTCTCATGGGATATACGAAGGAGCAGGGACAAGTCTACATTTGTACACCTTGCTCACAAATTATCTAATGACTCACACTCCAGTCAATTAAAAAACTTAAAGATTAGGATTATTTACTCCGAATAGTGAAGCTGAATAGCTTATTGCTCAATTGATTTCGCTTCGAAAGAACTTATTTCTCCTTCCTCAATATCAACCCTAATGTCTATAGGATTGCAGCAAACTTCACAATCCTCAATATATTTCTGAGAAGAAATGGATGGATCAACCAGCATAGAGATCTCAGATAGACAGTAGGGACATTGAAAGAAGTGTTCAAGCATACTTCAAGATAATCAAATATAAAAGGCTCATCAACTGACTGTATTTATATTAATTCCGTCACTTACCTGACGGTATTTACATTAATTCCGTCAGTTAGATTTTTAATTCCTCCAAAAAATAATTTACTTTGCGCTGTATTACAAGCAGATAGCAAGTGCAAAATATACCAAGAGCTTTACAAGCCGATTTTGATCGGAAACTCAAACCTAACAAGGTGTTGATGATATTAGGCCCAAGAAGGTCTGGGAAAACTGCGCTCGTTCGTCAGTTCACCAAAGATGTAGATCCTCAGCAAAGCTTGATTCTTAATGGAGAAGACGTGCTCGATGCTGCGCTTTTACAAGAAAGATCAGTTGCCAATTACAGTCGATTGCTAGCCGGCAAAACCCTTCTTTTTATAGACGAGGCTCAGCACATTCCTGACATTGGACTTATACTGAAATTGATCGTGGATACCATCGATGGAATTCAAGTTATAGCTACTGGCTCATCTTCATTCGACATGCATCAGCAAGTTGGCGAACCCCTAGTGGGTAGGAAAAACACACTTTTCCTTTATCCATTGGCCCAGATGGAATTTGCTAAACTTGAAGATTTCAAGACTACTATAGAAAAACGTGAAGAGCGTTTGATTTTCGGAGGCTACCCAGAACTCACCCACTATACGGATTGGAAGGACAAGGAAGACTACCTCTATCAGATCATGAACGACTACCTTTTGAAGGACATCCTGATGGTAGATGGGGTAAAAAACTCTGACAAACTCTACTCATTGCTCCGTTTGGTTGCATTCCAAGTTGGAAAGGAAGTTTCGCATGAAGAACTCGGAAAGCAGTTGGGGATGTCCAAAAATACGGTAGAGCGCTATTTGGACTTGCTTTCGAAAGTATTTGTCGTATTCAAAATCGGAGGATTTAGTCGAAATCTCCGCAAGGAAATAGTCAAAAATAGTCGCTGGTACTTCTATGACAACGGAGTGAGAAATGCGATTATTCAGAACTTCAACCGACTAGATCTTCGAGCCGATGTAGGTGAACTTTGGGAAAATTACCTCGCCGTGGAACGAATGAAATTCCAGAATTATAGCCAAATGCGCTGCAATAACTATTTCTGGAGAACCTACGACCAGCAGGAAATCGACTGGGTGGAAGAAGAGGGAGATAAGCTTCGAGGTTTTGAATTCAAATATCAAAACAGCAAAGGGTCCAAAGCGCCTGGAGCATGGGCAAAAACTTATCCCAAAGCCAGTTACGAGACCATTCACACTGGAAATTACTTGGATTGGATTGGAGGGTAATAATTTCCAACCAGCATATTATCACGTCAGAGTTTTAGGCAAAAACAAAAAAACAGACTTATTATAAACTCATCTTAAAATAAATAATTAAATATCAATTAATTATTTCAAAATAATTCTTGGTGAACCAAAAAATTAGGTTGTTTAGGACAAATCGATTATAATTGGACGTAAATTTAATTACTAATCTTTTATGAAAACTCATCTATTTACGTTAGCGCTGATCCTTTTTAGTACATACTCTTTTGCTCAAACTTCATTGTATGAACATCCTAAATTCGAAGAATATGCTAAGACCCATGAAACGATTGCGATTCTCCCATTTAATACCAGTATTACACTTAGACCTAAAGACATGAAATCTATGGCTCCTGGCCAGCTTGAAAAGATGGAGCAAGATGAAGGAATTAGTGTACAAAACGGAATGTATTCCTGGTTTCTGAAAAGAGATAAAAAAGGCACCTCGACTGTCACATTTCAAGATCCAATCACCTGTAACGCAAAACTTAAAAAATTTGGGGTAACATCTGAAAATTTCGAAGAATATACTCCTGATGAATTAGCCGATATCCTAGGTGTTGATGCCATTATTATGGGCACATTTGAGACCAATAAACCAATGTCAGAAGCTGCAAATCTGGCCTTGAATTTATTAGTAGGTTTTGGCGGTGCTACAAATAAAGCCGTCCTCAATATGAATCTTTACGACGCTGATGAAGGCTTATTATTAGCAAATTATAACAAATCTGTCAGTGGCGCCTTAGGATCCTCTACCGACCAATTGATTAACATTTTAATGAAAAAAGCCTCTAGAAGGATTTCTTATACTGACTAATTTAGTTATAGTCAAAAACCCTCGAAGCATGTGCTCCGAGGGTTTAACTCTAACGATTAACCTAAATTACACTTCTATTTCTGTTCCTATATTTTTGAAATAAACCTGCTTATCAGCATCCAGATCTACCATCACTGCAGAATCATTTTTTATATATCCAGACAAGATCTGTTTCGATAGTTCATTCAGCACCAATCGCTGCATGGTTCGCTTGAGCGGTCTAGCTCCGAAGTTTGCATCAAAACCAACTTCTCCTAAGTGATCTAACACCTCTTTTGTAGCTTCAATTTCAATTCCGGATTCAGACAATCTTTGCTGAATCTCCCTCCACTGAATGTCCACGATCTTACGAATGATCTTCTTACTTAGTGGCTCAAACATAATCGTCTCGTCAATTCTGTTCAAGAATTCTGGCCTTACGGACTTCTTTAAAAGCTCGTAAACTTCCTTCTTGGTCTTATCCAATATCTCATCTTTGTTCCACTCTTCCATCTCCGCAAATCGCTCTTGGATCAAGTGCGAACCGATATTGGTAGTCAGGATAATAATCGTGTTTTTAAAATTAGCCACACGACCTTTGTTATCTGTCAATCTACCGTCGTCAAGAACTTGCAATAAAATATTAAACACATCTGGGTGAGCCTTTTCGATCTCATCAAGTAAGATCACAGAGTATGGCTTTCTACGAACTGCTTCTGTCAATTGACCACCTTCATCATATCCCACGTAGCCTGGAGGTGCTCCCACCAAGCGGCTTACTGAATGTCGCTCTTGATATTCTGACATATCTATTCTCACCATGGCATTTTCATCATTGAAAAGATATTCAGCCAAGGCTTTCGCCAGCTCGGTTTTACCCACGCCTGTGGTTCCCATGAAGATAAAGCTACCAATCGGACGCTTTGGATCTTGCAATCCAGCACGGCTTCTACGTACAGCATCTGATAAAGCAGTAATTGCCTCCTTCTGACCTGCCACTCGATGCCCTAGCTCAAGTTCCAAATGAAGTAATTTCTCGCGTTCAGACTGAATCATTTTATTCATCGGAATGCCAGTCCATTTAGACACTACCGCCGCGATATCTTCCTGATCTACTTCCTCTTTCAACAAAGGAGATCCAGCCTGCATTTCTGCCAACTGAGACTTGAAGGATTCTAGCTTCTTCTCAGCTTCCACTATTTTACCATATCTGATCTCGGCTACTTTCCCGAAATCGCCAGCCCGTTCAGCCTGCTCAGCTTCAAGCTTATAATTATCAATACGTTCTTTCTCTCGCTGTATTCCTGTGATCACAGCTTTCTCACTCTCCCACTTGGCTTTCACGCTATCTCGCTTTTCGGCAAGCTCAGCAAGCTCTTTGCTTAGGACAGTTTCTTTGTCTTTATTTTTTTCTCTACGAATAGCCTCACGCTCGATCTCCAACTGCATGATTCGACGATTCAATTCGTCAAGCTCTTGCGGCAAAGAATCTATCTCCATTCTCAATTTTGCCGCAGCTTCGTCCATCAAATCAATCGCCTTATCTGGCAAAAACCTGTCAGAAATATATCGCTGTGAAAGTTCAACAGCTGCAATCACCGCGTCATCTTTGATTCGTACACCATGGTGCAATTCGTATTTATCTTTAATTCCTCTAAGAATAGAAATCGCATCCGCAGCATCCGGTTCATCCACGATTACAGTCTGGAATCGACGTTCAAGCGCTTTATCTTTCTCGATGTACTTCTGATATTCCTTAAGTGTAGTCGCTCCGATAGCATGTAGTTCTCCTCGTGCCAAAGCAGGTTTCAGCAAGTTTGCCGCATCCATCGCACCTTCTCCGCCTCCACCAGCGCCAATCAGCGTGTGGATCTCATCAATAAAGAGAATGATTTCGCCTTCAGCATCTGTCACCTCTTTGATGACTGCTTTCAAGCGCTCTTCAAATTCACCTTTATATTTGGCTCCTGCGACCAGCAAACCCATATCCAATGAAATCAAAGTCTTTGACTTCAGGTTTTCAGGCACATCACCCGAAACAATTCTTTGCGCAAGCCCTTCGACAATGGCAGTCTTACCTACACCGGGTTCCCCCAGTAGAATCGGATTATTTTTGGTTCTACGTGCCAAGATCTGAAGTACTCGCCTAATCTCTTCATCACGGCCAATCACAGGGTCAATTTTACCCTTCTTAGCCATTTCATTTAGGTTTTTGGAGTATTTCTCCAATGCCTGATACTTACTTTCTGCGTTTGGATCGGTCACTTTATTTCCTTTTCTAAGTTCCTTGATAGCTTCGATCAAGGGCTTTTCAGAAACACCCTGATCTTTCAATAGCTGAGAAGAAGCATCCCCGTTAGCCAAAATCGCTAACAACAAATGCTCTATTGCTACGTATTCATCGCCGAAAGTCTTGAGATAATCCTTGGCTTTCGTCAATACCTGATTCGAATAATTCGACAAATAAGGCTGTTGCTGTCCTCCGCTCACTTTTGGCAAGCGGGCTAATTGCTCATCAAGCTTTTGAGAAATGAGCTGTTTATTTGTACCGAGTTTTTTGAACAAAAACTCGATCACATTTTCATCCTCAGTGATGATCGCCTTAAGTAAATGTGCTGGCTCAATATTCGGTTGTCCCGCCGAAGATGCCAACTCCAAAGCCTTCTGAATCGCCTCCTGAGATTTTATAGTGAATTGTTTAAAGTCCATTGTATGGTTGGTTATTTGTGGTGTCAATTTTATCGATTGGGTCTTAAAAACTACTTCTAATCTCCCAACTTCCACTCTATTATCAAAACTTCATCCAATCACATATTACGGCCATAATGACCGAATAACCTCTTTTAATTAGGCTAAAACGGAAAACTTGACAGAACTTTATTCTGATCAAAAAGATTAAACGACATTTTGTGTACACGAAATCGTTCGATTATTTTATATAAGTCTACACTTTTTTAAACACCTTCTATGAACGAACTTTTAAATAAAGAACAGGTAATACAGCTCATCCACAAAATCCGCAACAAGAAAGTGATGCTAGATTCCGATTTAGCCGAAATGTATGGAGTACTGACCAAAGCACTTCATCAATCTGTCTAAAGAAACCCTGATAGATTCCCTTTAGACTTCATGTTTCAACTATCTGAAGAAGAGTGGCAAAACTTGAAGTCACAAAATGTGACCTCAAGATGGAGAGGACGACGAACTGCTCCATATCTTCACATAGCGAAAATCTATCAAATTATCGAGGAATTACTAAAACCAAGTTTGGGTGAAAGAAAGAAAATTGGATTCTAAAAATAAAATCCTGCTCTATCTCTAAAGCAGGATTTGAAAATCTTAAGTCAGTTCGATCTTATTCAGATTTGGCTGCATAGTCCTCTACAGCCCGCCAAACTCTGAATACATTTTTATAACAGATCATCTCGATTTCTTCTCTCGAGTACCCTCGCTTTAATAGCTCCGCAATCAAATTTGGATACATGGAAACATCCTTTAACCCTGTAGGCAAGGAATCGCCTACCCCATCAAAATCAGAACCTAAACCGATGTAATCAACACCAACCAAGTTTTTAACATGATCGATGTGATCCGCTACTCGCTGAACCGTAGGAAACGGATTATTTGCAGAAATGTACTCCGCCGCATAAGCTTTAAATACTGAATCAGCTTGGCTCAAATTATTTTCAGCCATATAGTTAATCAGATGTTCACGGACTATATCAGAACCAGCTGCATATGCTGAATCAATAAAAGAACCGCCGAAATTAATCATCATCACACCGCCATTTTTGGCCATCGCTTGAATCAGTTCATCACTCATATTTCTTTCAAAATCTGGCGTGAATGCCCTCACTGATGAGTGAGAAGCAATTACCGGCACCTTGGTAATAGCCAAAGCATCCTTAAATGTATCATCCGAAACATGTGACAAGTCAACCATTATTCCCACACGGTTCATTTCCGCGACTACCTTCTCACCATACTCACTCAAACCATTGTATAACCTTACGGTATCATAGCTACTGTCACCAATAAGATTCGCCTTGCCGTGAGTCAGCGTAATATATCGAATACCTCTACTTTGGAAATAGGCAACATTTGAGATATCGTCTTCCAAAGCTGATCCATTCTCCATTCCCATTGGAAGAGAGACTTTGCCTGCGGCAAAATTAGCCTCCACATCGGCTGGGCTATAGGCCATCGCAAATTGATCCGGAAAAGTCTCCGCCAAACGCTCAGTCATGAGAATAAGTGAATCTGCCAAAGCTTTGGAAGAACCTGGAGTCTGCTGAAGACCTGCTGGAATATAAATGGACATAAATGGCGCATCTAACCCGCCTTCTTTAGCTCTTGGAAAATCGAAATTACCATCTGGCGTACGTACCGAAACATCAAGGATTTCACGCTGAAGTGTAAAACCTCCTATTTTCATACGATAAGGCAAGTCCACGTGACCATCCACGATGATAGTTTCGTGAGCAATTTTGGTAGCAACTTCCAATCGCTCTGCATCAGACAGTGCAGTGTAATCAACAGTTGCCTCTTTTTCCTTGGGCGAGCATGCGAAAGCCAAAGTGACCAGCAATGCAGCGTTTAAATATTTTCTCATAAGTTGGTGGGTTAGATTAAATCCTAAGATAAGTGGTTTTTCTAACTGAACACTCATTAATCCATCAAAGGCATTTTTCGCAAAATATCTGGCAGATCTAGGCGATTTAGAACCCCTAAAATCAATTTACCAATAGATAATTATGTAAATTCCAATACAAAACCACCTAGCATGAAACATTTCTGGACATTTTCAATTTTTCTTCTTCTGAGTTGGGCTTGCAGCTCAAAACAGTCCTCACCTATCGAGATTAAGATTGATCACACGCTAGAAAGTGACCTTAAGGATGGGAGACTATTATTAATTTTCTCGCCTGATAGCACTACAGAACCTAGGTTTGGGATAAGTGACAATGTGGGAACAAATCAGGTATTTGGGATGGATTTTGAAAATTATAAATCTGGCAATACTATTGAATTTGACATCACTAGTTTTGGCTACCCCAAGGAAAAGCTCTCAGATATGCCGGACGGAATATTCTATGTGCAAGCATTTATTCAAAAACATGAAAGCTTTACCCGCGCGGATGGCCACACTGTAAAGCTCCCAATGGATCAGGGCGAAGGTCGGCAATGGGCTAGAGCACCAAAAAACATTTACAGCAACCCAGTTAAGGTCGATTGGAAAAATGGAAAAGACCTAACATTGACTATAGACCAGATCATTCCTGAGATAAAGGAACCTGAAGACACGGATTACATCAAGCACATAAAATTTAAGTCTGATTTACTATCAGAATTCTGGGGAAGAGATATGTACTTAGGAGCTAACATACTCCTTCCAGAGGGATTTAATGAAAACCCAAATCAATACTATCCGATCATGATTTTTCATGGGCATTTCCCCTCTGATTTCTCTGGCTTCAGAACTATCCCACCTGATCCTGATCTAAGCGATGATGAATACAACGAAAGGTTCGGGATTTATGGATATGAGAAAATTCAACAGCAAGAAGAATATGACTTTTATCAAAAATGGACGTCTCCAGACTTTCAGCGTTTTATTATTGTGGAGATTCAACATGCTAATCCTTATTATGATGACAGCTATGCCGTAAACTCAGCCAACCTTGGGCCATACGGAGACGCAATAACTTTTGAGTTAATCCCTCACATTGAGAGGACATTCCGTGGCATTGGCGAGGGATGGTCACGATTTCTGTATGGTGGATCTACTGGAGGATGGGAAGCTTTAGCTGTGCAGATATTTTACCCTGATGAATATAATGGTTGTTTTGCTGCTTGCCCAGATCCTATAGATTTTAGAGCTTATACTTCTATTAATCTCTATGAAGATCAGAATGCTTACTATCAAGAAGGAGAATTCCGAAAGACTTTACGACCAGGACATAGGGATTATTTAGGTCATATATCTGCAACCGTCCAAGACATGAATCATCGTGAACTTGCAATTGGAGGTACCAAAAGTAGATCTGGTGATCAATTCGATATTTGGCAAGCGGTCTATTCTCCACAAGGCGCAGATGGATATCCAAAACCCATATGGGATAAATATTCAGGAGAAATCGACTCTGAGGTTGCTTCTTATTGGAAGGAAAATTACGACCTTCGCTATATAATGGAGAGAGATTGGGAGACCCTAGGCCCAAAATTGGAAGGGAAAATAAATATCTTTTGTGGTGACATGGATAACTATTACCTAAACAATGCAGTTTACCTGACTGAAGATTTTTTGGAACAAACGCAAAACCCTTACTATGATGGTACAGTAGCATACGGAGACAGAGCAGAGCATTGCTGGAATGGAGACCCTACTCTCCCAAATTATATTTCCAGACTCAGATATAATACGCTCTACCTAGGAGAAATTGCAGATAGACTAAAGGAAACAGCCCCTGCTGGATTTAATCAATATAACTGGACACTAACCAAAAACTAATATGAAATCAACAACAATCAAACTAGGCCTTTTAGGCTTATTCGCAGCATTCTTTTTCGCAAATTGTGCTTCTCCCAAAACTGAAGAAACTACCGAAGAGGTAGTCATCGAAGAAGTGAAAACACCGACTTTGACTAAAATCTGGGAGACAGACACCACATTGACCACAAACGAATCCGTATTGTATGATGCTGCATCAGGCAAAATCTATGTTTCCAACATAGAAGGAGATCCTCAAGGCAAAGACGGCAAAGGCTCTATTTCTATCATTGACAAAGAAGGCAAAGTAGTCAACCAAAACTGGGTAACTGGACTAAATGCTCCTAAGGGAATGGGGATTGCTAATGGCAATTTATATGTGACTGACATTGATCAGCTCATAGAAGTAAATCTTGAATCAGGGAAAATCAGCAATAAATACCCAGTCGAAGGAGGCCAGTTCCTTAACGATCTTGCTACATACGACGGGAAAGTATATTTCACTGACATGAATACTGGCAAAGTCCATTTGCTTGATGGTGGAAAAATATCTACCGTAACTGAAGGACATGAGTCAATCAATGGAATTGCTATAGGAGAAGACGGAATGCTATATGTTTTGGATAAAACTGGCATGAAATCGCTTCAGGCAGACGGCACATCCATGATATTGAATGATGTGGTAACAGGTGGTGACGGACTTGTGATTTTAGGAGATGGGAACTATGTAGCTTCTAGATGGGCTGGAGAAATCTACTTTGTAAATAGCGATGGCAGTGAGACACTGCTTTTGGATACAAAAAATGCAGAATCAAACACTGCGGATATTGGATTCATCCCCGGAGACAACATCGTCTTAGTCCCAACGTTCTTCAAAAATAAGGTAGTCGCCTACAAACTAGACTATTAATACCTAGGTCAGCAACACATTTAAAGGCCTTCTTAAGAAGGCTTTTTTACGTTAATGAACTGTGAGGACTTAATTTTCCTTATATTAATGGACAAGCGACTAACAGAATTATCACCAAATAGGAGCAACTAAGGGTAGAAGTTGAAAACCTTATTAAATATCTTCAACTGATTGCTACTCTAATTCACTGTATGTTGGTCACTTATAGAATCTTGAATCATTGATAGACATATTCTATCAGTAATTTGTCTATTTGTGAGTAAATTTGTCCTAATTCAAAATCCGACCGAGTTTTTATAATTCGGGCCTAAATTTATCCATGATGAAATCAGGAGAAATAAATTACGAACTAGAAAAGAACATAGAGGTCATCTCTCAATTGGATGGTCTTGTTGGCGAGGCCGTAGATAATATCCTCGTTGATCCGGACAAGTGCTGGCAACCATCAGATTTCCTACCCGATTTTGGAGATCCAGATATTCATGATCAAGTAAAATTACTTCAACAAAGATCAGAAGGTATTCCTGACACCGTTTTAACTTCCTTAGTTGGAAATATGATTACGGAGGAAGCTCTTCCAAGTTATCAGACCTACTTCAATCTTTTGGAAGGAATCAATCCAGAAAGAAGCCTGCTATCACCTTCAGGTTGGGTGAGATGGTCCAAATCCTGGACTGCAGAAGAAAACCGTCATGGTGATCTACTCAACAAATACCTCTACATGACTGGAAGAGTAGATATGAAAGCTGTAGAGCAAACCATTCACAGATTACTTACCAATGGATTCGACCCAAATACCGGTGGTGATCCATATCAGGCGATTGTGTACACCTCTTTTCAAGAGAGAGCTACCAAAATTTCTCACGTTAACACTGGGAAATTGGCAGATATCGCTGGAGACCCTATTTTAGGAAGAATATGTAAGCAAATTGCTGGAGACGAAGCTAGACACGAAAAAGCTTACAAAAGCTTTATGTCAGCCATATTCGAAATTGATCCAAATGGAGCAATTCTGGCTTTTGAAAAACTGATGAGAAAGCAGATCGTCATGCCGGCGGTACTGATGGGTGAAGGTGGTTCAAACCCTTCTTTATTCACTGAATTCTCCACTATTACGCAGAAAGTAGGTATATACACTGGCTGGGATTACGCCAGAATTATTGAACATCTAGTAGATCTTTGGAAAATAGAAAGCTTGACAGGATTAAATGATGTAGCCTCCAAAGCGCAGGATTACCTCGTGAAATTATCCGATAGATATATGAGGCTTGCCGATAGGATGAAAGCTCCTGAAGAAGTAAAATTAGCTTGGCTTAAATAATCAAGAATTTCTTTCAATAAATCCTTTCCAAACTGGAAGGGATTTTTTGTTTGCATCTACTATAATTATCTTATCGTACTATATTCCACCTTATGAGACATGTTTTTTCTACCATCTTTTGCATTTGCCTTCTTACACTGTTTTCTGGAGCAAACGCCAACTCCCAGACAATTAGGGTAAACCAAGAAAGACTTGCAGGACTAATTCAAGAACTTTCCACTTATGGAAAAAATGCAGCAGGCGGATCTGACCGGGTAGCATACAGTGTTCATGACATTGCCGCTAGGAAGTTCGTCATCAAGAAAATGACTGAGCTAGGACTAGACGTTTCAGTTGATTTTGCTGGAAATATTATTGGAAAAAAGTTTGGGACTAACCCTAACCTCAAACCTATTGCCTTTGGTTCTCATATAGACGAAGTCCCAAATGGCGGGGATTACGACGGGCCTGTAGGGTCAATGAGTTCTATCGAAGTTGTCCAGACTTTGCTTGAAAATAAAACGGTGACTCAACATCCATTGGAAATCATCATTTTCACCAATGAAGAAGGTGGAGTTGTTGGCAGTAGAGCACTAGCAGGCCAACTTTCACCAGAAGCTTTACTTACGAAAAGTAGCAGCGGCCTCACCCAAGCTGAAGGAATAAAGGCTGTAGATGGAAATCCTGACCGAATTCCTGAAGTCAAAAAAGAAAAAGGAGCCTATGCCGCTTTTCTTGAATTTCACATAGAACAAGGAGGCAATCTCGAACGTGAAGGAGTACAAATCGGAGTAGTGGAAGGTATTGTAGCGATTGAATGGTGGCAGTTTACTTTTAAAGGATTTGCAAATCATGCAGGAACCACTCCCATGAACATGAGAAAAGACCCAATGCTTCCGGCAGCTAGATTTATTCTAGCGGTGAATGAAATAGTAAAATCATATGAAGGTGCTCAGGTGGGGACCGTCGGCAAAATAGAAGCTTTCCCGGGTGCAGGAAATGTAATCCCAGGGGAAGTCTCTTTAAATCTGGAGCTTAGAGACCTTTCCTCTGAGAAAATCTGGAACATTTACAATGTACTTGCTGCAAAAGCACAAGAATTTGCTGAAGCAAGCGGGACTGAAGTGAGTATAGCTCACCAGGAAGTAGCAAGCAAACCAGCATTGGCAAATCCAGCTATTCAAAAAGTAATTGAACAATCAGCCAGAGAACTTGATCTATCCACTATGTATCTTCCAAGCGGTGCCGGTCATGATGCTCAAGAAATGGCTAGGTTAGCACCTATAGGTATGATTTTCATCCCAAGTAGAGGCGGAATAAGTCATTCACCAGAGGAATATTCTTCTCCTGAAAACATTGCAAACGGAGCCAATGTTTTACTACAAACTATCCTTAGACTTGACAAGGAATTACCTTAATTGCATCGCTTTTCTAACACCCAAGTCTTTCAAACCGCAGCCTATTAAGCAACCACATCATGGACAATACTCAAGTCGAAAATATATCATTATCCTACCTTCAACCTTCGGACTATAAAGACCTAAAGGCAGCCATGATCGAAGCATACAGAAGTATGCCAGGTTCTTATTGGAAGGAAAGTCAAATAGAAAGTCTGATCACCAAATTCACAGAAGGACAGGTGGTAATTCGAATTAATGATCAGTTGGCAGGATGTGCTCTTTCAATCATAGTGAATGATGCTGAATTGGAAGGAGAACATACCTACAAAGACATCACTACTAACTTTACTTTTGACAATCACAACAATTCAGGAGACATGCTATACGGCATTGATGTTTTCATCAAACCTGAATTTCGTGGATTGAGACTTGGAAGAAGATTGTACGACTACCGTAAAGAGCTCTGCGAAAAGTTAAACTTGAAAGGAATTGTATTTGGCGGAAGAATACCCAATTACCATAAGTATGCAGACCAGATGGGGCCAAAGGAATATTTGGAAAAAGTGAAGCTGAAGGAAATCTATGATCCAGTTCTGAATTTCCAATTGGCAAATGACTTCCACCCAGCGCGGATCATGAAAAACTATCTTGAGGGTGATTCTGCTTCAAGTGAGTTTGCCGTGTTATTGGAATGGAATAATATTTTTTATGAAAAGCCAAACAAAAAGGCCTCTACGAACAAGACAATCGTTCGCCTAGGTTTGATCCAATGGCAAATGCGCTTGTATGACAATTTGGATGAGTTGATGCAGCAGGCGGAGTACTTCATCGATGCTGTGTCTGGTTACCGTTCGGATTTCGCACTTTTCCCCGAGCTATTCAATGCTCCTTTGATGGCCGAATTCAATCACTTGAGCGAAGCACAGGCAGTCCGTGGATTGGCAAAATACACAGACGAGATCGTCAAGCGTTTTGCGCAGCTATCTGTCTCCTACAATATCAACATCATCACCGGCTCCATGCCGAAGATCAAAAATGATAAGCTATATAATGTAGGTTACCTCTGCAAGCGAGATGGGTCGGTAGAATCTTATGAGAAGTTACATATTTCACCGCTAGAGGCTAAAGTCTGGGGGATGCAAGGCGGTAGTAGGCTGAAAGCTTTTGATACTGACTGTGGCAAAATCGGGATTTTGATATGCTACGATGCTGAGTTTCCTGAATTAAGTAGAATTTTAGCTGATGAAGGTATGGACATTCTTTTCATACCATTCCTGACTGATACACAAAACGGCTATTCCCGTGTGCGAAATTGTGCAATGGCCAGAGCAATTGAAAACGAATGCTATGTGGCTATGGCTGGAAGTGTAGGCAATCTACCGAAGGTTCACAACATGGATATGCAATACGCACAATCCATGGTAATTACGCCATGTGATTTCGCTTTCCCGAGTAATGGTATCAAAGCTGAAGCCACTCCAAATAACGAAATGACACTGATAGCAGATGTTGATCTATCATTATTACGAGAGTTGAATCAATCTGGAAGTGTAAGAAACCGGAAGGATCGTCGAACTGACCTTTTTGAGCTTAGGCTTAAGGATATTCCAAAATAATCCAGAAAAAAGTGAATCATATTCATTTCAAAACCATTACATGTATATACATCAATTGGAGAAATCATGAGAGCAATTAAGAAAATACATAAAGCTGAATACAGGCCTATTGCGGATTTGGTAACGTATAGCCCGATGCCAACTCGGTCATTAGATCATTTAGACCCATTCATTTTTTTAAATCATCACGGTTTTCAAACCTATCCTACCAATAATCAAGGCTTGCCATTTGGTCCCCACCCCCATCGCGGAATGGAGACGGTTACCTTTATCCTAGCTGGAGATATCATGCACTTGGATTCGTCTGGACATGAATCTGTAATCGGTCCCGGTGGAGTACAATACATGACTGCCGGAAGTGGATTGATCCATTCGGAAGTAAGTAGTTCTGATTTTAAGAAAAACGGTGGCGACCTTGAAATCCTACAGCTTTGGCTGAACCTTCCTGCGGACAAAAAAATGATGAAACCAAGCTATATCGGCCTGCAGAAGGAGGAAATCCCAACTTTCACTTTGGACAATGGCAAGGTAAAAGTTCAACAGCTATTCGGAGAGTGGGAAGGAAATGCAGGTGCTTTTGAGGGGAATTTCCCGATTACTATGAGCACTATTTATTTGGAAAAGGGAGGGAAATTTGAAAAATCAATTCCTAAGGATGAGAGCATATTCTTCTACATCGTTCGAGGTACTCTGAAGGTCAACGGCGAAGAAGTCAATTTCAGGAATTTGGTAGAATTCAAAAATGAAGAGGGTGCCATTAGCGTGGAAGCTTCGGAAGACGCAGTACTGATTTTAGGCAATGCCCTATCTTTCAATGAGCCAATGGTTGCTCAAGGCCCATTTGTCATGAACACGACCAAGCAAATCCAAGAAGCCTATGCTGATTACCAAGCTGGGAAATTCGGGACTTGGACTCACTAATTATCCGTCAATAATATCCTGGGAGACTAGTCTGTAGATTTCAGCTATTGATTCGTTGTAATTCAAAAATCTATGGTGGTCTTCCAGAGTTTCATAATCCTCTCGAATAGCTGGTCCTGTTTGAGCAGCCTTAGCTCCCATCTGAAGGCTTTTTGAAATTGTTTCTATAATTAGCGGCTTAAGCATCTCGAAGTCCAACCCCTGCCTTCGCATGACCTCCTCAGCAATTCTAATCATGTGATTGGAGAAATTGCTGGCAAAAACCGCAGCAATGTGCATTGCTTTTCTGTCCTTTGATCTCACAGTATAAGTCAGAGGCGATAAACTTTTAGCTAGCTTTTTCAGTTTCTGCAAGGTCTCCTCATCATCAGATTCCAGCAAAAAAGGCACTTCGCCAAATTCAATTTTTCGCCCTTTGGTGAATGATTGCAAAGGATAAAATATACCTGTATAAGTAGCAGAACTATAATTCAAAATATCTAATGCAACAGATCCAGAAGTATGAACCAGAATGCTATCCTCAGGCAGAATAATCTCATCTGCCACGTCAAGGATTGCTGAATCCTTCACTGCTAGAATAAAAATATCTGCCTCACTCGTAGAAAAATCAAGGTCATCCTTCGGCTCACCTGCATAAACTCGATCTGTGATCAACCCCGCACTTTTCAAGGTACGTGCATAGACTTCAGTGATTACATGTCCAGCATCTTCCAAGGCTGGAGCCAAATGCCAAGCAACATTTCCAGCACCAATAATGGCAATTTTAAACTTCATGATGGAAGTAAACTATTTTTCCCCAAAAAGAAAAAACCATCCGAATCTCTCCGAATGGTTCCTTCTCAAAATATATTTTCTGATTTAAATATGTAGCGCTCTATTGTCCGTTGCGGCAAGACAAGCCTCCTTAAAAGCTTCTGTATAAGTCGGATGAGCATGAGACATTCTTGCTATATCCTCTGCAGATGCTCTGAATTCCATTGCAACTACAGCTTCAGCGATCATGTCCGCCGTTCTTGGACCAATCATATGAACTCCAAGGATCTCGTCCGTTTCAGCATCAGCCAAGACTTTCACTAAACCGTCGGTATCCATGGAAGCTCTAGCTCGGCCAGAAGCCATAAACGGGAATTTACCAGTTTTGTACTTGATGCCTTTTTCCTTCAATTGCTCTTCAGTAAATCCTACCGCCGCCACTTCTGGCCAAGTATAAACTACACCAGGAATCAGGTTGTAATTGATATGTGGCTTTTGCCCCAAAATAGTCTCAGCAACAAATACACCTTCCTCTTCAGCTTTGTGGGCTAGCATAGCACCTTTCACCACATCACCGATTGCATAGATATTTGGCACATTGGTCTGTAAATGATCATTTACTTCCACTTGACCTCTGTCTGTGATTTTCACCCCTGCAGCTTCAGCATTTAAGCCATCAGTGTAAGGTTTTCTACCAATAGAAACCAAGACATAATCGCCTTTCACTTCTATAGTTTCTCCCTTTGCATTCTCAGCTTTCACAGTAACTTCTTTGCCTTTGCTTTCGACAGAAGTCACTTTATGCTTTAAGAAAAATTCAAAGCCAATTTTTTTCAGGGACTTCTGAAGTTCTTTGCCCATCGTGCGATCCATAGTAGGGATCAAGGAATCCATGAATTCAATGACAGAAACTTTAGCTCCCAATCTCGCATACACAGACCCAAGCTCCAAACCGATTACTCCACCACCGATAACTACTAGATGCTTAGGAATCTCTTTCAAGTTCAAAGTTTCAGTAGAAGTGATTACTCTGTCTTTATCAATCTTGATAAAAGGCAAAGTAGACGGCTTCGAACCCGTAGCAATGATGATGTTTTTCCCCTGAATGTCAGAAGAAGTACCGTCATCTTTAGTCACTTTGACAGTGGTTTTATCCACAAAAGAACCCACTCCCTGATGAACATCGATCTTGTTCTTTTTCATCAAATATTGAATCCCATCAGTATTTTGCTTCACCACATCATCCTTTCTGGTGATCATTTGCTTTAAATCCACCTTCAAGTTGCTCAGTTTGATACCGTGAGTTTCGAAGGTATGAGCAGCATTATGGTAATGCTCGGATGAATCCAACAATGCTTTGGAAGGAATACAGCCTACATTCAGGCAAGTCCCTCCAAGCGTAGAGTATTTTTCAACAATGGCGGTTTTCAGCCCAAGTTGCGCACAGCGAATCGCTGCTACATATCCACCTGGACCAGAACCTATAACAATTACATCGTACATTTTTTTATCTTTTTAGAGTCTAGAACCATGAGCCAAGACTTGTTAAAATGAGGGCTGAAGTTCCTCAGCCCATCGGAAATCGTATATCGGAAATCGTAAATCCTTAGACTCCAAACAACAATCTTGTCGGATCTTCAAGCAATTCTTTAACTCTAACAAGGAAGCTTACGGACTCACGACCATCGATGATTCTGTGATCATAAGATAGCGCCAAGTACATCATCGGAAGGATTACAACTTCACCATTGACGGCCATCGGACGCTGCACGATGTTGTGCATGCCTAGAATAGCAGATTGAGGGGCATTGATGATAGGTGTTGACATCATTGAGCCGAAGATTCCTCCATTTGTCAATGTGAACGTACCACCAGTCATTTCTTCAATAGAAAGTTTATTGTCTCTAGCCTTCATCGCCAGTCTAACCACTTCTTTTTCTATCTGATCAAAACTCATTGCTTCAGCATTTCTGATCACCGGAACTACCAATCCTTTTGGAGCAGACACAGCAATGGAAATATCACAGAAATCGTTGAAAACCATCTCATTTCCGTCGATTTTAGCATTTACAGATGGCCATTCCTGAAGCGCTACGCAAACAGCTTTGGTGAAGAAAGACATGAATCCAAGTCCTACACCATGCTTCTCTTTGAATTGCTCTTTGAATTTGGATCTCAAATCCATGATCGGCTTCATGTTCACCTCATTGAATGTGGTAAGCATTGCCGTTTCATTTTTCACAGAAACTAACCTTCTGGCCACTGTTTTTCTCAATGAAGACATTTTCTCTCTGCGTTCATTTCTAGAACCTGCAACTGGTGCAGGTGCAGCAGCCGCAGCTGGCTTGCTTTCAGCTTTTGCTGGTGCAGGAGCCGATTTCTGAGCAGATTGCGCATCTTCTTTGGTAATTCTACCGTCTTTTCCGGTTCCTTTTACAGACTCAGGAGAAACTCCTTTTTCTGCCAAAATCTTTGAAGCAGCTGGTGAAGCATGTCCAGTAGCATAATTAGTATTTCCTGACTCAGCTGATGCTGATGCAGGAGTCGAAGAAGATTCAGAAGAAGCTGCCGCAGCTGGCTCACCTTCCGTTACTTCGATTTTACAGATCATTCCGCCAATCTCAAGCACATCACCTTCTTGCGCCACGTGGCGAAGAATTCCTGATGCCTCAGCTGGCAATTCAAATGTTGCCTTATCAGAATCAACTTCAGCTATAATCTCATCCAACTTCACATAATCCCCATCGCCTTTTAGCCAATTGGCCAAGGTAACCTCAGTGATGGACTCACCCACCGTAGGCACCACCATATCTTTCACTTCTCCTGTAGCTGTCGCCGCAGAAGATTTTGCTTCAGCTTTTGGAGCAGCCGCAGCAGCTGGCTCAGACTTACCTGGTGTACCAGTTTCGTCAATTTCGCAGATCACAGCTCCGATTTCCAATACATCGCCTTCTTGGGCTTTGATTCTAAGTACACCCGCAGCTTCAGCTGGTAACTCAAAAGTGGCTTTGTCGGATTCCAATTCACATAGGACTTCGTCCATCTGAACCTCATCTCCGTCTTTTTTAAACCATTGGCCGATGGTAACTTCCGTGATGGATTCGCCTACAGCCGGGACTTTAATTTCTTTGCTCATAAGTTTTTCTTTTTTTCTCTTTTGTAGTCAAAAAGAGAGGAACAAAATGATACGATTATTTTGGATGTCTTAATAAAAAGAGCTGTGATTATTTCAAATTAAGTGCTTGAGCAACAATACTCTTCTGCTCCTCCATGTGGACTTTATTGTAACCTGTTGCAGGTGAAGCACTAGCTTTACGAGCAATTACCTCCATTGGTATTTCCTTGTAAAGCAATCTCAGAATATAATTCCAATAGCCCATGTTAGATGGTTCTTCCTGTACCCATACAATTTCAGCTTCTGGATAACCTGCAAGCACATCAAGCATTTGCTTCTTAGGTAGCGGATGAAGCTGCTCGATTCTTACGATAGCGACATCTTTCACTTTCTCCTTTTCTCTCGCCTCATCAAGGTCGTAAAAGATTTTGCCTGAGCAAAGTACTACTCGCTTCACATCCTTAGCATTCACGGTAGTATCTGGAAGCACTTCTCTGAATGTACCTGAGGTAAATTCTGAAAGTGGAGAAACTACTTTTGGATGTCTAAGTAAAGATTTCGGGGACATCACAATACATGGCTTTCTAAATTCCCAAGCCAATTGTCTTCTCAACAAGTGGAAGAAATTAGAAGGTTCTGTTACGTTTGCTACAATTGTATTGTATTCAGCAGCAAGCTGAAGGAATCTCTCTGGACGCGCATTGGAGTGCTCTGGTCCCTGACCTTCATAGCCGTGAGGCAGCAACATCACCAAACCGTTCATTTTCTGCCATTTTGATTCACCGGAAGTGATAAATTGGTCAATCATGGTTTGAGCGCCGTTGGCGAAATCACCAAATTGCGCTTCCCATATAGTCAGTGAATTAGGGTTTGCCATAGCATAACCATATTCAAAGCCTAGTACAGCATATTCGGAAAGAAGGGAGTTATAAATGTAGAATTCACCTTTTCTTTCCTTCATTTCCTTCAAGGAATTGTAGGCTTTGTTAGTATTAGCATCATGAAGTACGGCATGACGGTGAGAGAAAGTGCCTCTTTGTACATCTTGACCTGTCAATCGAACAGACTTCCCTTCCAACGTCAAAGAACCGTAAGCAAGCAATTCAGCAGCTGCCCAGTTCAAACTTTTAGAATGGAAGAACATATCCTTACGCTGCTTCAGCTGCGCTTCAATCTGCTTCAATGGTTTGAACCCTTTAGGAATTACAGTCAGCGCTTCAGCTACTTTCTCAATCAACTCCTGGCTAATTCCAGTTTCTGGCGACTGATCAAAATCTTCTGGCTTGGATCTTCTCAAACTGCTCCACTCCTGCTCAAAACGAGTAGCTTGGTAAGGAAGTGGCTTTTCCTTCACCAAATTCAAGCGATCTTGAAGCAATTGTCTGAATTCCTCATCCATTTGAGAAGCCAATTTTGCCTCCACATCACCACGCTCTGCCAATCGCTTCACATAGATTTCTCTTGGATTCGGATGCTTTGAAATGATGTTATAAAGCTCTGGCTGAGTAAATTTTGGTTCGTCAGATTCATTGTGTCCGTGACGTCTATAGCAAACCATGTCCACAAAAATGTCACGGCTGAATTTCTGCCTGAATTCTGAAGCCAGTTTAGCTGCAAAAACAACAGACTCCGCATTGTCACCATTCACGTGAATAACTGGTGCATCTATGATTTTAGCAACATCAGTACAGTAAATGGAGGAACGTGCATCATCAAAATCCGTAGTAAATCCAACTTGGTTGTTAATAACAAAGTGAATCGTACCACCGGTATTATATCCTTTCAGGCTCTCCATTTGAGTCACTTCATAGACGATGCCTTGTCCTGCTACAGCTGCATCTCCGTGAATCAAAATAGGAAGTACTTTAGTTACATCTCCTTTATATTCTGAATCGATTTTGGCACGAAGGAAACCTTCAACCACTGGATCCACCGCTTCTAAGTGAGAAGGATTTGGAGCAAGTTTCAAATGAACCTTGTTCTCGCTATGCGTAACAATATCACTGGAATAGCCCATGTGATACTTCACATCACCATCGCCCATCGTTAAATCCGGTTTGGCAGTTCCTTCGAATTCCGAGAAAATCTGCTCGTAGGTTTTGCCCATGATGTTAGCCAAAACGTTCAAACGACCACGGTGAGCCATACCGATCATTACTTCTTTTACTCCCAATTGAGATGAAGTATTAATTACAGCATCCAAAAATGGAATGGTACTTTCTCCACCTTCAAGTGAAAAACGTTTTTGTCCAAGATATTTGGTATGCAAAAAGTTTTCGAAAACTACCGCTTGGTTTAGCTTCGAAAGAATTCTCTTTTTCTCTTCGTGAGTAGGGTTAAAAGCTAAAGCTTCTTTTTCCACTTTAGTCTTAAACCAATCCAGCATTTCTGGATCACGGATATATAAGTATTCAAATCCTACTGAGCCTTCGTAAATGGATTTCAAAGAATCTAAAATCTTTGACAACTTAGCAGTTCCTATTGCAATCTCATTTCCAGCTTGGAATTCGGTATTCATATCTTCCTGACCCAATCCAAAATCCTGAGGATCGATCAAAGCTTTTCTATCTCTTCGCTCTCTTACTGGGTTGGTTTTAGATCTCAAGTGAGCTCGAGATCTATAGGCATGAATCAATGCTCTAACCTTTATTTCTTTTGGCAATTGCTCCATGTCCATAATAGTACCTGGAGTAGCAAGTGCGCCATTTTTGGCAGGAGGAGTAGTCTTTCCATTTGATAAAGCTGTGACCTCTTCCTCACCGTAGTTGGTTAGTGCAAAGTCAAAGCCGTCGAAAAACTCTTTCCAGCTTGGGTCGATTGATTCTGGGTCACTCTTGTAAGAAGAGTATAGCTCATCGATATAAGACACATGAGCATTAGCTATATAAGAAAACTTATCCATTGTTAATTTTTGAAGAAGAACTCAAAGCTAAGGCCTTAATTCAATAATAAAAAATCGCCTATTTGCCTTTACAAATTTACTATTTACCTACTTCAAACTAGATAGTGTATCTTCTATTGCTTAATGAAAAATTAAAATATAAAGTCAGACGAAAAGTAAATATCAGTCGAGTAGGAATTATTGCATCTCCATTACTTTGAGGGCTATAACAAAAAAGCAGCGCCCAAGGGACGCTGCTTTCAAAATAAACCAAATATCTATTACCTAAGAATTGGTAAAGGTTTCCCAGCCTGAGCTGTCATAGTCACCTCACCTGTTTCATCGTCACTATTTATCCAGACGAATACAAGTTTTTCAGGAGTACTGCTTAATACAGTAATAGAATATCCTACACCATATTTATCTGCACCTGACATACTGAGTTTTCCGCAGGCATCATTTATTCTTACGTTTCCACTACCCCAAGAGTCGCCATAACAATTCCAGAATCCAAAAGTCGCATCTGAAATAGTATAGCCACCAGGAGAGTTAGAAACTGGAGTCCATGTAGTAGTTCCAGAAATAGTGCCTCCACAAGATCCATAAACAGAATCCATATTAGTAGAAGTGAATGAATATGTACCTCCCAAATCTGAAGGACAAACTACATTCACAAAATACTGGAATGGTGAATCGTAGAATGGTGCTCCGGCAATGTTCCCTGAAACATTCTCTCTATTGAATGAACGTCCGAACTTATCATTCAAAATTACGCTAAATTCAAAGGTGTCTCCTCCTTCAATATCAGCCGCAGTCAATCCCACAGCAGCCATTGCTTCAGCAGCAGTAATTTCGAAGCTAGTTCTTAAGAATCTAGAATCGGTATTAGGAGCAAAATCTGAAGGCTGAAGTGTTTTAATCAACACCGGCGCGGCTGCAGGAGTATATTTTAGGCCTACACCAGGAATCAATCTCCTATGCTGAACCTTTATCTCTACAGTCTCAACTGTAGCTCCATCTTCCTTATCTACTGCCTCTAGAGTCAATGCGAATTTAGAGTTGTTAAGATTAAAGAAATTGAAGGTTGTACTTGTTCTTGCAATTGTGCGCAAGTATGCCCCTGTATCAAAATCTGAATATGGGATGGCTGGATCAACAAAATCTCTACATGAGCTTAGGAAAACCAAAGCACCCAAAAGAAACCCAAAACTATATTTTAACATTTTCATATTATCTCGATTTTTTTTTGGTTAATATACCCAACTGTTACCTGCAGGATTAGTGTCCCAGAATACCTGTGCGCTCAAGCCAGACTTCTGACTTGCATTAGTGTTAGTCACCATATACACGTTTGGATACAAGAACGAACGAGGGAAATCTCCAGCGTTTTGCTCTAGACCTGGCTGCATATTTCCTGGCTCACCGGTTCTTTTGTAAAGGTTGTAAGACTCAACCCCATTTCCGAAAAGAGATAACCAATACTCACGTCCAATAACATACATTTTGCTAGGCAAAAGTGGGTTACCTGGGCCTGCACTATCGTACTGAGAAGCAACAAAAGCGATGTAAGCGGCGATGTCCTGATCAAGAGTAGTACTTTGTTTTGCAAAGTATGCATTAATTGATCCGGCCTCCTGGGTACCAAGAGCATAAGACTTTACATAGCTCATATGCTTAGTAATTCCAGAAAGTAGATATGCCTTAGCTGCTGCTGCATCATTGTTGATTTCTAACGCATATTCAGCAAGCATAAAATCTACATAGGCAGCAAGCATAATTGGATACAATCCTTTTCCTTGAGCACCTAATGAAGTACTATTAGTTGGCTTAGCGGAATTATCATCAAATCTTCCACCAACAGGATACAGTCCCCACATAGTTCTTTTTAAACCATCTGGTGGAACGCCATCTGGATCGAGGTGATCACGACCCCAATAGCCCCTTGTTCCTGGCAAGCAATAGATGAACCCACCACTCAAATAATGAGGGGGAGCGATTTGGGAGATACATTCAATCTCATCTACACTTGTTGAATTCTCAGTAACTTGACGATACCAGTAGAAGCGTGCTCTAGGATCGTCAAATCCCTTAGCCTCCGTCATGTGCCACATGTAGAATGTAGAATGATAAGTACCTCCACCAGAAGTGTAAGAATCCACATAATCGCCATGTCTAGAATCTGGATTCGCAGAAGAAGTGCCAAATTTGAAAGCGAAATCATCTCCTGTGCCTAACATGTTATTTTCAGCAACCAATGCTGCAATCCCAGCTTTGGATCCTGCTTCGTCAGTTAACCTTAGATTCAGGTAATATCTCAACTTTAATGTATTGATTAACTTGATCCATCGCGTATAATTTCTGCCATAGAAATAATCATTTGGAGAACCAGCAGAAGTCCCAGTAAAGTGTGCAGCAGCTTCATTCAATGTAGCAAACGCTGCTTCATAAATTGATTTACCGCCATCTACCTTAGGATTGAAATTCCCTGCATCCAACGCTTCAGAATAAGGCACATCACCATATACATCCACCAAGTTGAACATCACCATAGCTTTGATAGTCTTAGAAATACCTAAATGTCTCTGCAATCCACCTTCGATTGCCAAAGGCTCCAGAAACTTAATATCTGCAAGAATATTAGCATAAGAATTATTCCACCATCCATTTGTAGATGATGTAGTGTAAGCACTTTCATACTGAGCACTTCCTTGATTTGTTATTCTAGTCAAGTCCATGCCTGTATTACTAATTCCTTGGTAGAAATCTTTGTAATCAAGCTGAATTCTATTCAGTAGAAAATCAGGAGATGCTGTGGAGGCTGTTACCGCATTTGGATTATCCAGTAAATCTAGATCACAGGACGATGCAAATAACATGGTTGCCGCACACAACAAACTATATATATATTTTTTCATAGTTATATTATTTTTGGTATTAGAATGCAAGAGTTACAGTTCCTCCAAATCTCTTTGAACTAGGTCCTGTTACGAAATCGAAACCAAGACCATTTCCAACTCCTGTTCCTAATACGTCTACATCATAGTTCATATTTGGAGGGAAGTTCAATGCCAACTTCCATAAGTTAGTACCGCTAATTGCAACAGTTGCTCTCTTGAAAGGCGTCTTAGCCATTAGTCCTTTTGGCAATTCATAACCCAGTGAAACCTCACGAAGTCGGATCATAGATCCATCAAATAGATTCGGCTCATCAGTTCTTCCTTGGTAACCCGAGAAAAAGTAATCAGAAGCGGAAATTTGAATATCATTTGGTACGTACTTCGTAGTTCCATCTGCATTAAGACCATCTTCTCTTACGCCTGGCATAATGAAAGACATTTCTCTATCAGCTACCGGATCTTTGGTGACACCCCTTGCTAGAGTGGCAGTCACAGTATTTGAAAACACATCACCCTTGTGTCTGTATTCTAACATTCCCATCAAAGAAAATCCTTTGAAAGAGAATGTATTTATCCAAGATCCAGTCCACTTAGGATTAGGATCACCTAGAATTTTCAATTCAGGATCTGCTTTATAAATACCATCTGAAAGCACAATCGGATTGCCATCAGGATCTCTTGCAAATCCAGTTCCTTTGATTACGTTAAATGGCTCTCCCGGAATAGCAAAATTACCCAAGTTGGTATATCCTGCAATTACGATCTCTTCCAATCCTCCGCCTAGTTCCATCGTTACTGATCTGTACAAACTCCAGTTTACGATCGAATTCCAAGTAAATCCTGATGCTGTAGCAATAGGAGTAACTGTCGCCTGAAACTCTACACCTCGAGTTCTAATCTTACCCACGTTAATTGTAGTTTGGGTAAATCCAGTTGATGGATCAATTGGAGCAGTTGTAATCAAGTCGTTTGTATTCTTCTCGTATAGAGAGAGATCAAAGCTCAACTTATTATTAAACATGACAGCTTCTGCACCAAACTCTATTTCTTCTTGAAGTTCTGGTCTTAGGTTAGGATTACCCAACGTATTGGATACTGAGTGTGTTTGTGTAAGAGTACCATCTCTGGAGAAGGCAATAGCATTTTGAGCGAGTGTATTTCTTGTGCTATATGGACTAGGGAAACCAGCCGAAGTACCATAAGCCAATCTCAGTTTCAAGTCATTCAATACCGTTGAGTTCCAGTTAAAAGCGGAAGTAGGAATAAATGACACTGAAGCTCCTGGATACAAAATCCTTCTGTTCTCTTCTTCTACTGTTGAAGTCCAGTCATTTCTCGCAGACAAGTTTAAATAAAGGAAATTAGAATAATCGAAAGTTAAATTGGCATAAACTCCAATTCTTCTTTGTTCCTCAACATAGTTAAGACCTGCAGCAGAAGAGCTTGTAAAGTTTGAGTGATTGAAGAGCCCGAAAGCTAGCTGACCCTGAGATTCAATTCCATCTCTAATAAAGGAATCATATCTTGAGTTGCCTCCTAGCAAGGCGCTCATCCCGAATTTTTCAGAAAATTCCTTTTTCCAGTTCAATACCAAATCCTGATTCCAAATTGTGTTGGTAATGTTTGCTGTACTATACAATCCAGACTGGATAGCTGCACTTCCGCTGCCTGCACCTTTATTATATAGCTTCTCTTGCTTCTCTGTATAAGTATCTAGACCAAATCTATATGTGACAGAAAAGTCATCACTTACATCATAAACCAAAGAAGTTGAATTAAAGAAACGCTGTACGTCAGACGTGTTAGAATAATACTTCGCTAACCAACGTGGGTTCACAATGTCATTACCACCTCTGTAGTAAACTGAGCTATGATCCGTTGGATTCTCAAAAGGCAATCCAGCCAAATCCACAGATCGAGGAGTATACAATACGTGTGCAAAAACAGAAGGAATACCTCCTGAAGGTCCAGATCCAGATGCAGCGTTAACTGGTGGTGATGCCAAATCTGTAATTGCAAATGTGAAAGAGGAATTTACATAAAGCTTGTCTGTAACCGCAGAGTTCACACCTAAACCAAAATTATACTTTTCCATCTCATTACCAGGAGTAAAGCCTTCATCGTCGGTATAACCGAAACTAGCGCTGAATCCAGTTTTATCAGAACCTCCCGCGATTTGCACAGAAGTATTCGAAACCATTCCAGTTCGGAAGAAAGCTGTAGAAGGATCCTCGTATGCCTTATACTCATATTTCACAGGAGTTCCTCCTACTATACCATCCACCCAGAATTCTGGGAAAGCCTCTCTTACTGATGCTACGGATGATTTTGCATATGGATGATCTACAGTTATACCTTCATTCAATCCAGGTCCAAAGTTTGAAAAGAAAAAGCCTGGAGCCTGCTGGAAACCATTTCCATACTCAGTACCATAAGTTGGCAAGGACGCCGCCTTATTAGAGAATAAGGATTGGCTGATAGAAACTTCAGAAGGTCTTCTTTTAGAAGAACCAGATTTAGTAGTGATTAATATAACACCATTTCTACCCTGATCTCCATAAAGAACTGTAGCGGAAAGCCCCTTCAAAACTGACATACTTTCGATATTATTTGGATCAATATCCAAGAATCGAGAAGAAGTAGTCGCTCCACCCGTAGTAAACCCGTTAGTATTATTGGTACTTGTGTTGAACGGAACCCCATCCACAACAAACAATGGCTGGTTAGAACCAGTAGCAGAGGAGTATCCTCTGATTACCATGTTTGTACCTGAACCTGTCATACCGTTAGTTGAGGTGATATTTACTCCCGGTACTTTGCCCTGCAATACTCGGGCAACATCTTGCTCTGGTCGGTTCGAAAGCTGTTCGTCACCTACAGTGGTTACGCCATAGCCCAAAGCTTTTTTCTCTCTTTCAATACCAATTGCTGTCACTACAACTTCATTAAGTTGTGCAGCATCAGTCATCAAAGTGACATTAATTATAGTTCTGTTTCCGATTACTTCTTCCGCGGGTTTTAACCCTATAAAAGAATAAATCAAAACATCAGAACCCCCAGGCACGGTAATGGAATAATTTCCATCTAAATCAGTGGTAGTTCCCACTGTTGTACCCTTCACAAGGATGGTGGCACCCGGCAAGCCGAGTCCGTCTTCTTCGGAAATTACCGTTCCGGTAATTACCCGTTGCTGCGCAGACACCTCAAAGGTGAGGGTCATGGTAAAAAGCGCAACAATACATAGTAAAGCTTTTCTCATAAGGTTTTAAATTTTGGTTGATGAGTAAATAAAAATTATTTAAATGCATTATCAAAATACTATTAAGAAAGTGGGTAAATCAGTATAGTGCAATTTAATAGTTCAATAAATCAATTATATTCGATAAAATTCAATAAACAATCTTTATAAACACCAAAATATAACTTTATCGTTTTTTGGTAATTCAACGGTTTAAATGTTTTCCAAGCGGATAAAAAGATAGATTGTTTGGATATCAAGCTATTGTTAAGGATTTTTAACAGAAAAAAAACATTTGATTTATTCGAAACAGAATTAAATTCTGAATTTTTAAAAAATAAATATTTTTAAAAAAAATAAAATTTTATTTGAAAAAAATAATATTGAATCAACACCATCAATAATGATCTAAAACGGAATAAAAAATCAATTTAATATTATTTTAAAGTATAAAATTTTGCAGTCTCCGTTACTTCATAAATTTTAAGCTATGAATATTAAGATTTCATATAAATGGGTCTAATAATTGTACATAACTCATCTTTATTAGCGATACTTTGAAAACCTGGTCTAATAAAAGTGGTGTTTTTAGCGATTTGATGAAAAATAACAAGCTCAAGGGCACAAACTATTCAAAAGGCCGATCTTTAAAATCAAAATTATATTTTGAAAAGTAGTTAATTAGAAGTAAAAATCTAAAAACTCTTCTTCTAGGATAATTATCTTTCCGGCCTTGCAACTGAAGCCTAATTTTAAATAGTCAAAGCTTAGGCTAGGTAAATTAAGTCTCATAAATCACTTTTATCCCGGACTATTTCAGGATTGTCTTTCTTTGACAAAAAGTAAAGGATCATCTTCAAATTTTTTCCAATCCTTTACAAGCACTTTTTCTAGCATCTTGACCTTTTCTGTTTGGTATTCCTCAGGAAGATCCTGAATGTATTTAATCAGATTGTAGCATGTAGTAAACTGGCCACACGCAATAAGATTTTCTTGGCGTCGTACTTTTAGATCTTCTGCATCCCACCAAAGTGTGGAGGGCATCATGGAAGCAATTAATGCGGATTGTTTGATTCGCGTTGAAATAGTGATTTCCTCAGCTGTCTCCTTCTGTTTAGCCTTACATAGGGTGTTTTGTATCCCGTTCAATTGGTATACCATAGAAGTAATTCGCCTATTAATTAATTCAGGTGATGAATAAAGTAAGTCAAAGTTCAATCTTCTTATTTGTCTAAGGAATATCTCATTGATCATCAGCAATGCAGAAGTCCAACTATTTATTATCATTTTTTTGACCTGATTTACTTCCAAATCAGCGAATTTCTCAACGTCATCCAGCAAGGCGTGAGGCAAGGCATTTTTAATCTTCCCCTGCAATTCCTTCTTCGCTTTTTTCACCAAGTAATCACCAAAAAGACCCAAGCCTGTCAATAAGGCAAATACTCCAATTATTCCACTGAAAATACCATAAAGCAAAATCCAAGTTTTGCCAAAAAACACATCTAAAACACTGGAAAAAATTAGCCCAAAGATTCCTATCAAAAGTCCAATCCAATGAATAGGCTTCATCTGAAGGTATCCCAACCATCCTGCGACATAAGATGAAAAAGATCCCTGACCCTCATGGGAATCGGAACCTTCGTATGGAGTCCAAGAAGGCATCTCGAAAACATCAACATCATTCACAATAAGTAGATCTAAAGGAAAGCCATCTCAAGAACATTTATCAAAATTTACCATGCTACCAATCCCTTGATAATCAACAATCCCTCCGTCCATTATACTACACACTTCGCGCAATCCGCCAAGTTGATTAAATCAATATATTCCTGGCTTTCGTGATTCTCTAGGTAGTCATGTGGAAAAATCATCGGATCAAAACCTACCGGAAAACAAGAGGAAGAAGCAATAGCATCTGCAATACGTATGTCTTTCAAAACTGCCTGAATCTGGTCACATTTCAATTCATAATTCCCAAACTTATTGATATTCTGAAATCTAAAAGTTAGCCCGTAAGAAAACTCCGTGGCATTAAAACAAACATATTTCAGATGACCTTTTATATTCTCAGGCTTTAAAGCATCAAAGGTTTCGTCTACCAACTTTTAATGGTAAGTGAGTGCAAATCCATTGATGACTGACCTACTTCTAGTGGTAGTCTGACACAAGTCATTATCCATAAATTTGGACGTTGCCTCATCTACAAGCTTATCTTCTTTCAAAAATGAATAAAGCTTTGAGTAAAAATTATCAAAGGCTTCCCCCTTGGCATTGCTGGCAGTAAATAGACCAGCCGTGATGGTACCACCACTTGCTGAACTAATTGCAATGACGTTTTTCTAGAAGTGGCTTACCCTCTAATTCAATTCTATTCAGGTAATCCAATACCCCAAGGCTAAAAGCTGTTGCTCTGTATCCACCACCGCTAAAACAGACTCCAATTGATTTAAAAGGCTTTAAGCGTTCGGAAATATCAGCTGACTGTGCCATAAAAAGCTAGTTTTAAAAAGAAACAAAAATCAGATTTTAATGTAATGATAAAGAGCGATATAAAAGAGAATCAATAAAAAAGCAGCTCCTTTACGGCGCTGCTTCATTGAAATATATACTTCTGAAATATTAATTAGTGCAGGCCGTATTTTGAATCAAACTAGAGTTTGCATCCATCTCACGCTGCGGAATCGGAAAGATCGATCTTCTGTCATCATTTCAGGTCTTACAAAGAATACCGCAATGTAAAGGCTGCATCATCTTCCCAAACCTTAGTGAATTCATTAAAATTATATGCTGGCTTCCAATATAACCCTACATAAAAATTACTTTGATTGATATTGTATTCCACTCCTACGATCGCATCTACCCCATATACATTATAATCTTGATCAATTTTATAAACCCATGGTGGTTCTCCCTTTCCATCTTTCCACATCCCGTAGTGTGCTCCTCCACCAAAATACCACTCTAAACCTCGGAATTCCCTAATATCCATGTGATGTTCATACAGGGCAGCTGCAACCCAGCCTTTCCACCTTCTATAGACAAGAAGATCCACTGCTCCTTGCGCTGAAATAAATTGCTTTACAGTTCCTCCAATATTGGTTCCATATGTAATCCCAATCATAGTATTGTAATCTGCAATCTGCGCCTTAGACTCAATGATAGATGAAAACGCAAGAGAAAGAGTGGCAAAAGCCACAAAAAGAGTAAACCGCATGGAATGTTTAATTAATTACAGATCAAAAAGTAATGATATTTTCTGGCGTAATGCAATAATCTAGCTGGATATCGTGCAATTCTGGCGAAATACTTAGCTCAGCAGGAAAAAAACTCAATCCAATCTTCAATACCGAAGGATCAAGACTAGCCAAAAACACATCGTAATACCCTTTCCCAAAACCGATTCTATGTCCTTTTTGATCAAAAGCCAATAACGGCACAAAAACAACTTGAATTGACTCGTTTGTCACCAACTCAAACTCTTCTGGGACTGGAATCCCCCAAGTATCAAATTGAAATTTTGTGTAGGGCTGTAAAAGTAACGTATGTAAAATCAACGAATCAGACTCCACTCTTGAGGTGTAAACAGTATCTCCGTTTAACTCTAAATACTCTTTAATCAGATAGGTATTAATTTCCCGTTGCTTAGGAATTGGGAAAAATAGATGAAAATGGATTAGCTCTTTTCGCTCACTTAAAAATGCAATCACATTATCTGTGATCTCTAGTGATTTTCTCTCCAGCTCTTCATCTGAAAGTGCTGCTCGCAGTTCCTTATAGAAAGTTCTTAGCTGTTGTTTGTCAAGACTCATTTGCCAATACCATCATTCTGAAATCCAGCGGATCAAAACAATCCAATAACTCTGAAATCAAATTAGGATTACTCAGATAGAATTGCATCATATTCACAACTCGTTCCTGAGGGCTCCCCCCTGGCTTCACTAATTCCTGAATACAACAGGCACGTTCTATCTGCGTATGCAATCTGCGTTCTTCAGCCTTTCGAAGCTTAGTAGCCATCTGGTCGATGATCTTCAATGACCGCACTTTACCAGCCTCAAAGGCATTCTCGAGACTTTTCTCTAAATGAGCAGCTTCCTGTCCTTTTGCATCAAAAAGTGCTGAAATTACTTCTTTTTGCTTAGTCAGCTCTATATCAATACTAGCCTCCGCTTTCACAAAAATCTTTTTCCAGTGCTTAATATCAACAAACAGATCCTCCGCATCCCAATTCATCTGCTTCATTTTCCTTTGAACTTTCTCATTGATAAGCAAAGCAAAATTACGAGGCAACACGACGGGGAAAGGAACATCAAAATGATCAAACACACTTTTCAACTGAAGCCAATACACCACTTCCGCAGGCCCTCCTAAATAGGCGAGATTTGGCAAAATCACCTCTTGATACAGTGGTCTTAACACCACATTTGGACTGAATCGCTCTGGATGCTTCTCTACCAAAGCCTTCATCTCTTCATCTGTAAATCGCAACTCAGTATTCACCACACCGAATCCAGACTCCATTGTTTCGATTCGCTCCCTCACTCCTTTATCCAGGTAAAAGAAATTGATCTCTCGAGGGAATATCTGACTGCTGTATCCTAATTCTTCCAAAGCCTCAGTGGCCTGACTAGCTTTTTCGAAGGGCTTATGCTCAAACAAATCGGAAAGAATCACTTCTGAAAACTCTCTTTTCAACTTCGCATCATCGCCATCTACGATTACCAATCCCCGCTCTCCAAACAATGCATCTACATATTTCCTGACAGCTTCTGCTAAAGTTTTGGATGTGGAATAAGCTTCTTGAAAAACCTCCGGCGCAAATGAAACTGTCTTTAGAAATTCCTTGAAACTCTTATCCAATTCAAAATCTCCTACGGCACCAGTCTGATCAGAATTCCACTGGTATTTCTTTCCATCAAGCTTGAAGTAATTGATCTCGTCAAAATCATGATCCTCTGTAGCCATCCAATACACTGGCACAAACTTGTGCTCTGGATAAGTTTCCGCCAATTTCTTAGCAAGATTAATAGTAGAGACGATTTTGTAAATAAAGTATAATGGCCCAGTGAACAGATTCAGTTGATGCCCCGTAGTCACTGTAAACGTACGGTCAGAAGCCAAGGAATCAATATTCGAAGAAACTGCGTAACTCACTTCCTGATTGGCATATTGGCTATGAAGCGCCTCTACCAAAACCTTTCGGTTTTCATGAGAAAAAGTTTTCTGTTCAATTGCTTGCTTGAAGCTCTCCAACTTAGGAGCATGAGAATAAAAAGGAGTCAACTCTTTTTTCCCTCCTATGTAATCCAAAAAAAATTGTGAAAACTGTCCCGTTTGCTGGAGTTCTACGCAATGTTTTTTCATGTGTTTATAATTTGATTTTCAAAGGCCACATGGAATTTCGCATACATGTTAATCATAATAGTCTGCAACACTTGAGCAATGCTCAATTTCATGAGGAAGCTGATGAGGGTTGTAATGGATAACTAACTTAAGCAATCATTCCAAAGTTCGTTTTTTTTTCGGAAAAATCAGGAATGCTTACACTAATGGAGTTGATTCTAATTAAACATTAGAATTCCGTTGAAGGTTTAGTTAAAATAAGCCTTCCTAATTAGCCAAAATTGGCAATTATCTTAGCTTTGCAAGCTACAATTATGCTACCCTACACAAGATTTTTCCTAGAAAACGGACTGGAAGTGATCGTCCATGAGGATCACGGCAGTAAAATCGCTGTTTTCAACCTGTTATATAAAGTCGGATCCCGAAATGAAAAGCTCGGCAAAACTGGACTTGCCCATTTCTTCGAGCATTTGATGTTTGGAAGTTCTGCCAATGTCCCTGTTTTCGATCGTGAATTGGAACGTGTCGGAGGTGCATGCAATGCATTCACCAGTCCCGACATCACTAACTATTACATCACCATTCCTGCTGCGAATTTAGAAACGGCCTTTTGGCTGGAATCTGATCGTATGCTTCAATTGACCCTAAGCGAGAAAACAATAGAAACTCAGCGAAAAGTAGTGATGGAGGAATATAAACAGCGCTATATCAATCAACCTTATGGCGATGTATTCCATCACTTGCGGGATCTAGCATACGACACCCATCCCTACCGCTGGCCTACTATAGGACAGAATCTAGACGACATCATCAACTATACAGCAGAAGATGTATGGGAATTTTATCGAGCGAATTATAGACCTGATAATGCTATTTTGGTCGTTGCGGGTGCAGTTACTCAAGCCGAGGTAGAGCGATTGGCAAAGAAATGGTTTGAGCCAATTCCTAATCTTTCAAAATCAAATCTCCACATCCCCGTCGAGGCAATACAAAACACCAAAAGAGCCAAAGTTGTAGAGGCAGCTGTCCCTACAGACGCATTATATAAAGCTTATAAAATGCCGGCAAAATTGGCCGAGGGTTATTTGGAAGCGGATCTGATTACAGATATCATAGGCTTTGGAAAGTCTTCACTATTGGAGCAAACTTTGGTTAAAAACGGGAAGCTTTTCGCTTCTGTAGGAGCATACGTCTTAGGGTCTGTAGATCCGGGGCTGTTGATCTTCTCTGGGAAAATGGAATCTGGGGTTACTGCGGAAGAAGCCGAAAACGCATTAGACGAGGTAGTTTCTAAATTTCTAACTTCGGAAATATCCGATCTTTCTCTGCAGAAAGTGAAGAATCAGGGAGAAGCCATGAAGACCTACGAATCCATTCAAGTACTCAATCGAGCAATGAATCTGGCAAATTATGCGCAGCTTGGAAATCCAGACCTTTACTGGGAGGAATTCGAAAATAAATCAAAAATAAAAGGAGAAGAAATTATGACTTGGGCAAATCGCCTGATCCGTGAAGAAAACTCCTCTGTCTTATATTATAAATCTGTACCTGCATGAACAAATTCAGAATAGGTTTCGGTTACGATGTTCATCAACTCAAAGAAGGCTACGACTTCTGGCTGGGTGGGATCAAATTAGAATATGAAAAAGGTGCTGTCGGTCATTCGGATGCAGATGTGCTGATACACGTAATTTGCGACGCGCTACTTGGAGCTGCTAATCTGCGTGACATTGGACACCATTTTTCCGATCAAGACCCTAAATTCAAAGGCATAGACAGCAAAATCCTTCTTGCCGAAGTTATGGTTCTCATTAGGGAAGCTGGTTATGAAGTAGGCAACTTAGATACTACGATCTGCCTGCAACTCCCGAAAGTCAATCCACATATTCCTACTATGAAAGCGTGCCTTTCAGAAGTGATGAATGTGTCTGAAAATGATATTTCCATCAAAGCCACGACTACTGAGAAATTAGGATTTGTTGGTAGACAAGAGGGTGTCTCAGCATATTGTTCAGCTTTAATTTATTCGGTATGAGTGGAAATTTAAGAATTATAACAACTGAAGACGGCTCACATTCTCTATACAACGACGAGCTAAAAGAAAGCTATCACAATTCAGGTGGTGCTTTTAGAGAATCCATCCACATATGTATGCTGTATGGGCTAGACTCTTGGGTGATGAATAATCCCAACAAAAAGCCTATTCGTATTTTCGAAGTTGGATTCGGCACAGGACTCAATGCTTGGCTCACCTTAGTTTGGGCGGAGCAAAATCAAATCCCAGTGCTATATCACAGTATTGAGCCATTTCCACTAACTGAGGATATTTATTCCCAGTTAAATTATGGCGATATGGATGATGCGATTTTTCATTACAAGCCATATCTACAGCGATTGCATAAAGCCTATTGGGATAAAGGCATTATCATGTCTGAATATTTCAACATGAAAAAGGAAAAAATAAGCCTTCAAGATGTGGTGCTGTATCCTACCGACGTCGTCTTCTATGATGCATTTGCGCCGAGTAAACAACCAGAAATGTGGACAAAGGAGATTCTAAGCAAGGTTTGTTCATCCTTAAACCCCGGTGGAATATTAACAACTTACTGCGCTACTGGGCAGCTGAGAAGAGACCTGAAAGATGTAGGACTTGAAGTGGAAATCTTACCTGGACCTCCTGGTAAAAAAGAAATGACACGGGGTTGGAAAAAATAATTTGTCAAGTGGAATGCTGTTTGGATAGTGGATAGAAAAAACCACCAATCTTATGAGATCGAGCATGGCGAGTGTATCACACTTGGAGAATTATTTATCATGCGAGATTCCATAAGGCCTTTGAAAACAAATTATACACTTATGAAAGCTGCAATTTTTACTTGGCTATTTTTATTACCTCTCCAAATTTATGCAAGTGGGTATGATTCCCGTCACTCGGAAGACTTGACTCAAAACACTCACCGAATAGAAAGTAGTGCACAAGCAATCGACCTTGGAAGTTCCGAGCTAATCGCTAGCGCGGAACCGGCAGATAGAAGCGCAAATTTTCAAGCTATTGCAGTTTCACAAGAGAAAGATATTCAGAGACTAAAGAGTCAACTAGCACATAAAAACCACGAGATCTACACCCAAGAATTGGATCAATGGAAATCTAAAACTGCCATATTGATTTTCTTTGTAGGCATGCTTGTCTTCGCTTTACTTTATATTAGAAGCAAGCGAACTGATGATCATCAAGAAACGCTTACTTATAGCACCTTATACCCTCAACAAAAATGACCTTTGGATTAATTCTACTGATTTTAAACCTATTCTCTCCTCAATTCACTGAAGCTGGCCAAGCGAAACTGGAAAAGATGGTTAAGGATCGCGATGCGCTCACGCAGCAATGGAAAGAATCAGAAAGCAAAAAGTCCGGAATATTCGGTAATCGTACCAAAAAGGACATGATCGAAACGAATGAATGGCTGGAGAGAATCATTCAGAAAGACAACCTGATCATGGATGAGCTGCGAATGATTGGGGATATAGAGACTACCACAGCTACTCAAACAGGAGAAGACTACAAAGCCATTGCTTTCAAACAAGAAAAGGATGTACAGGCACTAAAAAGAGCTGTTGCGGAAAGAGACAAATCACTTGATAAAATGCTCAGCTCACGAAGAACATTTGAGTGGACTACTACAATTTTTTTTCTAAGCACGCTGGGCTTAGGCTATTGGATTTATAAGAGCAGAAAAACTTCCTAGTTAATTTTACTATACGTTTTTGGGAGTGCGCATTCCGAATTATATCCTAAGCACTCAGCCAAAAGCTCAAATTGCTTTCCATCTGAGGAAAAAGTCAAATTGGCAGTAGGTGTATCGCTAAAATCAATTTCAGAAAATCTCAATTCATTTTTAGGGGCGTATAAATTATCGCGACTAGGGAGATAATAATTCTTTATTTGATACATCTCTGAATACGTAAAGGTAAAATCATTTGCCTGCAAATTATACCAACCTCGAGTAGCGAACCTATAGCCAAGATCTTTACCTGTTTCTGACTCTCTGACTGTCACATTGATATCATAGGTGCTATCATTGACAAAATCATACCTCTCTACAATCCAATAATTGAGTGAGTCTACGTATTCCCTATTTTCCCAAGCTCCTATCAGTGGAGACATAGGTTCTTCAGAATCAGTACAACTAAAAAGTGATGCTGTACAAGCAGCTATAAAAAGAAGGCATAAGTATCTCATCATTCAAAAATTTGGTTGACAAAGTCTATTACGAAACGAAGACTATAATCGCTACAGAAATTCAAACTAATCTAAAAGTATTTTCAATAAAAACTAGTAACCCCTATTTCAACCTCGCAATAGGAGTTCTTCCGCCCTTAGTTTTATCTTCCAACCCAACTATGATTTCAGCATCCAAAGGAAGATAAACATCCACACGAGAACCGAATTTGATAAAACCGAATTCACCGCCTTGTTCCAATTCAGAACCTGGCTTCACATACCACTTGATTCTTCTTGCTAGAGCACCCGCAACCTGTCTTACCAGCAGTTTAGTGCCATTCTCATGCGTCACCACCATCGTAGTACGCTCATTCTCTGTACTTGACTTTGGGTGCCATGCTACCAGGTATTTTCCTGGATGATATTGAAAAAACTCCACAATCCCTTTAATCGGAGATCTAGTGATATGCACATTGATCGGAGACATGAAAATCGATACTTGTCTACGGCTTTCTTTCAAATACTCTTCTTCAAAAGTCTCTTCAATCACCACTACTTTCCCATCTACGGGAGCGTATACCAAACTTTCGTCTGATGGCAATTGGATAATTGGGCTTCTGAAAAACTGTAGAATAATCAGGTATAGCGCAACACTTCCTAATACAGCAACATTAGAAAGTACCCTGGCATCTGGCATGTAATAGATGATGAGATAATTACCGGCAACTAATATAATTAGCATCCAAAATAACAAAACTCTTCCTTCTCTGTGTATGGTCATAAGCTTTAAAACTAAAAGGCGTGGAGATTCCTCCACGCCTCAAAGATAAAATATTCTTTCGATAGAAAAGGCTTAGAATCCTCCTCTATATGTATATGTCTTCGCAACTTTATCAATTGCAACGATATAAGCTGCAATTCTCATCGGAACGTCATACTTCAATGAAGTCTGATAAACCGTATCAAAGGCATCCTTCATGATTCTGTCCGAACGGCGATTTACGCGGTCAGCAGTCCATTTGTAGCCTAATCTATTTTGAACCCATTCGAAGTAAGATACCGTCACTCCACCGGCATTTGCCAAGATATCCGGCACAGCCATGATTCCTTTTTCGTTGATGATCGCATCTGCCTTAGCGGAAGTGGGCCCATTAGCTCCTTCTACGATCAGCTTAGCTTTGATATCATTTACATTGTGGATAGTGATCACATCTTCTACTGCAGCAGGCACGAGCACATCGACATCCAAGGTCAGCAGGTCGCCCGCATTTTCCATTTTGTCGCCGCCTTTGAAGCCTTCTAGATTCCCACCATTTGCATCACGGTATTCAATAGCCTCTACGATATTGATTCCTTTTTCATTGTAAAATGCTCCAGTGTGGTCGGAAATTGAAACAATCTTCAACCCTCTTTCTTCCAAAAGTCTAGCCGCCCAAGAGCCTACGTTACCGAAGCCTTGCACTGCACATGTAGCTTGAAAAGGATTGATTTTCAACTTTTGCATGGCTGCCAATGCAGAAACCATCACCCCACGACCAGTAGCTTCAGTTCTCCCAAGTGATCCACCAAGTACAAGTGGCTTACCTGTCACGACTGAACTGACTGTCATTCCTTTCGCTTTAGAGTACTCATCCATTAGCCAAGCCATTTCTCTAGGACCTGTACCCATGTCTGGTGCGGGAATATCCTTGTCCGGACCGAAGACATCGATCATTGCCATAGTATATGCTCTGACTAGACGTTCGATTTCACCACTAGACATTTCTCTAGGATTACATCTCACTCCACCTTTACCTCCACCATAAGGAATGTCCACTACGGCACATTTCCAAGTCATCCAAGCCGCAAGTGCACGCACCTCATCGATGTGTACATCGGGAGCAAAGCGGATACCGCCTTTTGCTGGACCAAGAATATTTGAGTGGATTACTCGGATGCCTTCGAAGACCTGGATTTTACCAGTATCCATCGTGATAGGAAGGGAAACGATTACTTGTTTGGCAGGATTTTTCAGAACATTGTACACCTCATCAGAGAGGCCTAGCTTTTCAGCTGCAATGTTGAATCTTTCCATCATTGACTCCAAAGGATTCTCTTTATCCTTAATCGGAGCCGGTTCAATGTAAGCCATATTCGGGTTTGATTTAGTTATTCAAATGCGGTGCAATATTAAGTAGATTTTCAATCAACAGGGGTCAGAATTAGAACATTTTCAAAAAGGCAGTGATAAATGGGGCTGAAAGTAACAATCCGTCAAAACGGTCCATAAATCCACCATGCCCAGGAAGTCCTTTTCCAGAATCCTTGATCTCAATAGATCGCTTAAAAAGCGACTCGATAAGATCTCCATAGGTACCGGCAATAATTATTATCCCGGCGATCACTAACCATTTCCAATCTTCAATCACATGAAAATATCGTGTCAAAACAAAAGCTACTCCAATTGCAGAAAATGCTCCTCCCAAAAATCCTTCCCAAGACTTCTTGGGAGAGACACGCTCGAATAACTTAGTCTTACCAAATTTTGTTCCCGCAAAATAGGCGCCTGTGTCACTAGCCCATAGAATCAACAAACACCCGATAATGATCTGATAATTATATGTGGCATCTACTGAAAATACTGCAAGATTAAGCAGAGAAAAGGGCACTGCTACATAGAAAAGACCCAAAAAAGTATAGGCAACTCCAGTGAAAGGTTTCTTATCAGTTTTGCGATAAAGCTTAATAAAAAAGGTAAGTGAGACTATAGGGAAGATCAAATAGAAATATTTCATGGACAAATGCTCCTTCTCCACCAGAAAGGTCAGGCAGAAAATCATCAGCCCCAGAAATGTACCAAAGCTCTTGAGAGGAAGCATCCCATCGAGACCACTCAGTTTATAGAATTCCATTTGGGAAAAACCTAAAATCCCTGCGAATACAAGAAAATAAGTGTAGTCAGAATAAATGCAGCCCCCCACGATAATCAACGCTCCAAACAATGCGGTGATGGCTCTCTGACCTAGATTACTGTAATTATTTATACTAAAACGTGATCTCATTCTGGATTATATTATTCGCCGACATCATATTTTCACTCTGCACATGAACCTCATAATTTCCAAAAATCTGATAAATAGTTTCCTTTTTATTCAATATGACAGCTTGTATTTGATGCTCTTCCAAGACGCCTTTGACGATCTCAGCTCTCACCTGCATTGGGGTTTCAAATACTTTGTTCCAGTTCTCCATTGGGCTTATTTAATTTCTTAAAGTAAAAGATTCCTGCCAAAAGAACCAATAATCCAACAATGGCGGCAGGATAAGACACTGTATCTGTGGACTCCATATCAAAATCTATCATCCCTTGATTAGAAGCATAGACCATCAATACCGTCACCGTATTATTCAAAATATGAGCTAGTATAGGATAGGTGAGGCTTCCAGAATAATAATAAAGGTAACCAAACATCCCTCCCAAAAACAATCGAGGCAGAAAGCCATAAAACTGAAGGTGAATTGCTGAGAATATAAAAGCTGTCACCCAAACTCCAGCGTGACCATTTCCTGTATATAAATGCATTTTGGGCTGAATAAGCCCTCTGAAAAACATTTCCTCCCCAATTCCTGCAAAAACTCCGATTACCAAAATCCCTACGAGCAATTCTGGAATACTTTGAAAATCGGTGAGAAACTTAGTCAGATCTAGTAATTGCTCCTCCATTTCCAGCATCCACGACTCCATTCCGGATAAGAAATCAGGTAGAATTAATTGTGAATTAAAATAGACAAGCAAACCATTGAAAAGCATTCCTCCCACAGTGATTAACAACACCAAGCCTGCTCCTTTTATATTAAATCTGGGCAACTGTATTTCCCAATGTAAATCAGCCTTATCAATGAACCGCATGATTACATAAGCTGCTACCCAAAAACCAATCCCTGATCCTATTCCTTGCACAAAATACATCGCCATTCTCCCGTTACTGGGTGAATAATCGCCTGTCATGAGCCCAATTATCTCCTCCATAGAGATATTAAACAGAAATGGAGCTATTGCCAAAGCAATAACTTGTAGCACAATCAAAACTCCTATTGCCACTAAAACAATGACTATCAAGGATAAAAGCCAACTCTTTCGTTTACCAATTTCTGATTCCGTTTCGTATATCTCCATAATTGAGGTAAATTTACGCGCAAATTTAAAATAAGAAGTGGTTAAGATAGGAAACTTGGAGTTAGGGGACTTCCCATTGTTGCTTGCACCAATGGAAGATGTGAGCGATCCGCCGTTCAGAGCAGTCTGCAAACAGAACGGTGCAGACCTCATGTATACGGAATTTATCAGCTCAGAAGGCTTGATTCGTGATGCGGCTAAGAGCGTGGCAAAACTTGATATTTTTGATTACGAGAAGCCAATTGGAATTCAGATTTTCGGAAATGAGATCGCCTCCATGCGTGAAGCTGCAGCAATCGTGGAAGAAGCTCAACCTGATATTCTGGACATCAATTACGGTTGCCCTGTAAATAAGGTGGCTTGTAAAGGAGCTGGTGCAGGGATACTCTTAGACATCGACAAGATGGTCTCCATGACTGCCGAAATCGTGAAATCAGTAAACATACCCGTCACCGTGAAAACTAGACTCGGCTGGGATCAAAACACCATTCGTATCGTAGAGGTAGCTGAGCGACTTCAAGATGTAGGAATACAAGCAATCAGTATCCACGCCCGCACAAGAGCTCAAATGTACAAAGGCGAAGCAGATTGGAGTTATTTGAATCTGGTCAAAGACAATCCACGCTTACATATTCCTGTGTTTGGAAATGGCGACATTGATTCTCCTGAAAAAGCGCAGGAATACAAGAATAAATACAACGTCGATGGCATGATGATCGGAAGAGCATCGATAGGATATCCTTGGATTTTCAACGAGATAAAGCATTTTCTTGCTACTGGCGAAAAACTTGCTGCTCCTGGACTGGATGAAAGAATTGCTGTCGCAAAGAAGCATCTGGATTTCTCAGTTGAGTGGAAAGGTCCAAAACTTGGAATTCTGGAGATGAGAAGACACTACACGAATTACTTCCGCGGCATGCCGAATTTCAAACAATACCGTGCAGAAATGGTCACTGCTGAAACTTACGAGCATGTTTGTGAAGTTTTAGAGAAAGTTTCTAACGTATATGCAGATCACATTTTCTAGGAGAAATAAAGTTGAAAGGCAGTGAGGTTGAAAGGTTAGCTTCAACTTCACCGCTTTTCTATTTTTAGTCTCGTAAACTTTTTACTCTCCAGACTTTATTTTTCCAAACAAATATTCTTTGGTTTTGCTTCCTTTGTGACGCGGACAATTCTCCGCACTAGCAGATGTCCACTACCACCAACGACAGCAATCTCAGAAACTGGGGTTTACTCATACTTTTGTCCCTGATTTGGGGCAGTTCATTTATCCTCATCAAAAGAGGATTAGAAGTGTTTTCAGCCGGAGAAGTTGGGGCTTATAGAATCGTAGCAGCAGCGACCTTCCTCTTGCCGCTTTCAATTCCAAGACTAAAAAATCTTGACAAATCCCAGATCAAAAACCTGATCATCGTGGGATTAGTTGGAAGCTTCATTCCTGCTTTTCTTTTTGCAAAAGCCCAGACACAACTCAGCAGCTCTCTAACAGGCGTTCTCAATGCGCTCACTCCACTTGCTGTTGTCGTCATCGGCGCATTGTTTTTTAATTCCAAAATCACCCGTCGAAATGGAATCGGCCTAGCCATCGCATTTATCGGGGTTTTTATCTTGGTGACTGTAAAAGAAGGTTCAGGATTTGGTGCATTTGCTGATATCAACTCGTATGCTTTCTATGTAATTCTTGCTTGTATCTGCTATGGATTCAATCTGAATATTATCAAATACCGATTCCAGAAGCTCAAACCAATAGAGATCACTGCTATTTCCCTGATCATGGTTTTGCCTATGGCGCTGATTTACCTGATGGCAGGTACACAGTTTTCTTACAAAGTCGTGAATATTGACGGTGCACTTCCTGCCCTTGGCTATGTCACACTATTGGGAGTAATGGGAACTGCTATCGCGCTGATTATTTTCAATGTGATGGTGAAGACGGCAACGCCAGTTTTCGCAGCTTCAGTTACCTACATTATTCCAATTGTAGCCATCTTCTGGGGTGTGCTTGATGGCGAAGTGTTACTTTTCGGACACTACATAGGAATCGTAGCAGTGATCATAGGAGTATGGTTTGGGAATAGGAAGAAAATAACTCAGCCTTAATTCCCCGCCTCATAGGTCTTTTTCTCCTTTTTGCTCATTTCCGCAGTCACTACCTCCTCGGGATGCACCATGACTAATTCTTGCATTTCGGAGATATCGGACACGCCTTCCTTAGAGATAAACTTCATCGGAGTCATCTCATACTTAAGTTTGGTTGAGCCATCCTTCACTGGCTTCATATTAGCCAATCTTACATGAAAGCCGGAGTTATAATCTTCACCAGCTGACTCGGCAATCACATCACCTGGAAAAACCACCTGACCCAATTTTACTTTTTCACTCCCAGGACTCAAAACCATGATTTTGGTTAGCGATCCATCCTCATGGAAGAGCTCTATGAAGTTTTCTCCTCGGTCGAAATCCAAATTATTTTTATCTGAATATTTATCCATACTAATCTCTGAAACCACTCCTTTGCGAGGAGCTACCACCTCCGTAGGCAAGCCAAACCTGAAAGAAACCCCAACATAATCCGTATTCTCCTCCCTTGGCTGGAGACGATTTTCGATATGCGTCATGCGAATTCCCGTCGCAACAGTGCCTTCTTGCAAAGGAATCAGGTAAACCGTTTCATCTTTTGATTTTCTGCTATAATCGCCTTTGATGAATGAATAAGTATAGCGCAGGTTTGTAGACTGGCTTTCTGTCACTCTTTTCAGAGTCACCACTTTAGATTTACCTGGCCGGGCAATCACTATCCCCGTATTACTTATTGAATTCAAGTTAGTCAGTTCCGTGTAATCAATCAAAACAGTGTAGGGTACGTTCCCCGTATTGGTGGCGTATAATTCCATACTTCCTTCTTCACCCCGAACAGTTTCCATGGTGATTTGAGCTACGCTAATTTGCCAGAAAAAGAATGAGAATAGGATACCTAGAAATAGACGCATAAGTTGATTTGGGAGTAAAAAACTAAGTGCTGAGACTGATCAAGTGAATCAAGAACTCAGCAAGAGAAAACCCAAAATAGTGATTTTGGAAAAACGTCTCAAACTAAAAATGAAAAAGTTTCAATAGTTTAATAGCCCCACTTCATTCGCTCTCGCCAAGCAAATGCCAGTTTAGGCAGCTGTTGATAGCTGTTGATTCCAGCTTTAACACCCTGCGTTTTCAGGAAAACATCGTTTGTTTTTCTGCTTAATTCTAAAGAATATGCTTTAACAGATTCACTGGCTTTTTGCAAGGACACCAAATCATTTCGTACTCCTAGATCCAAGGTTTTCACCCATACTTTGTATTCATCGGGCGCCATACGATAATAGTCACGGATTTGATAAGTCAACAACCTTAATTGTCCTGAATAGCGCAAGAGTGGATCATCACTATTGGTACAGATCACCCATGCAATGAAATTCGCCTCGCCCTCATCCGTCACCCCATAACTATGAGCCATCTCATGCGCAACTGTAAAAGGCTTCTCCAGCGCATGTAAAGTAGGGTCGATATAGCTTTCTCCAGTAAAGGGAAAATAGATACCAAGAATCCCCATTTTCCTCATAAATCCTGGAGGAGGAAAAAGCTTGGTTCGTGGTCTACCTGTGAAATTCAAACCAAGCATATCGAGATTGTCTGCAATATTTGCCCGCACGAGTTTTTCCAATTCAGGATAGGGTAAAATCTCCTCAATAGCTGTGGTGTCCTGAGTGATAGATTTCCTGTATTGTTGCACTAGGCGCTGCGTGATGAGCACCTCGTGTTTTAATTCCTCCAAATTCATAGCATGCGGACTAAGCCCCAATTGCAGCACTATTGGAGTTCGCTGATAATTAAACCCCCAGAGGAAAAGGAAAAAGAAGATCAATGCCCCAATTCCATTAGCTAATGCCCGAAAAGTGTAGAACAATTTCCATTTCCATCCTTTGCGTTCGGTAAGCCTATAAAGATAAATGCCTATGACCAGCATCACTGACACTATAAACAAATAAACGCTGGGAAAAGGCAATCTTCCCAGCGTCATATCTATTACATTCCGGATTCCCGGAAAGAATATTCTAGAATAAATATCGTCTGTTGCTTCAGGGTTTTGAGCCGCCAAATAACGTATTCCCAAAGCAATAACTCCAAGAATCGCCCAGGACCAATCTCTCTTACCCATATTTAACAGCTTAAACTCCTTCTGCTACCACTTCCTTCACTTCCGGAAGCATTCGGGTAAGAAGGTTTTGAATGCCGGCTTTCAATGTCACCGTACTTGAAGGACATCCTGAGCAGGAGCCTTGCAACTGAACTTTCACCACGCCTTCATTGAAAGAATGGAATACGATGGCTCCTCCATCCTGCTCTACAGCCGGACGAATGTACTCATCTAAGATTCCTTTAATCTTTTTCACTACTTCAGAATCATTCTCATCAAAAAGTGGATCCTTTTCAATATTTACTGGTACTGGCGCTTTGCCTGCTTCCAGATATTGCTTGATATGATCACGAACAATGCCCTGAATCTCGGACCAATCAACACTATCAGACTTGGTTACAGTCACAAAATTAGAAGCGACAAAAACGCGCTCCACCGCTGCAAAATTGAACAGTTCCTGAGCTAAAGGGCTGATTTTAGCACTTTCAGCATCTGGAAAATCAAAACTTACTCCCTCATCCACCAACATAAAATTGGCTACAAATTTCAGGGAATTCGGATTTGGATTAGCCTCCATGTAGAGGTGTACAGGTCTTGCTTGTGCTTGTAGCATGGTATTCTTGATGTTTGTTTAGAAAACCGATTTGCCGGTATTAAGTTCCAGCAAATCGGAATTTCATTTGTATTCTTGGCTTCAACTGTTAATCAGTAAGCCTTCTGCTGGTAAGCTTGACCAACTATTTGTTTGGATGTCCAGTAGCTGCGTACCAGATTCCTCCGTACAGGTGCTTCAAAAAATCAGGATCTTCCCAAGCTGATTCCACATGTCCAAGAGCTGTGTAGAATACTCTACCGCCGTCAAACTCATGATACCAAGCCATTGGGTGATTATCTCCATTTCCTTTGGCAACTTTATACGTACTTTCATCTGCCTTGATCAGGACTTTGATATCAGGATTGATTTCTCTGAATTCATACAATTCATCTGTCCATAACCAGTTTTTTGGCAAATGCCAAGTTGATGGGTGGTTCTGGTCTACCACATCTAGTCTGAGTGTCTGCTGAGCAGGATGAGAAAGGAAGTAAGCTCCGATCATCTTGTTGTACCAAGGCCATTCGTACTCGGTATCTGTAGCGGAGTGAATACCCACTACACCTTTCCCGCTTTGAACGAATCTCTGAAAAGCAGCTTTCTGCTCATCATTGAAAATGGTACCAGTAGTGGTAGTCAAAATCACTACATCGTATTTCGCCAGTTTTTCATCTGTAAATTCTCCCGCATCTTCAGTCGTATACACGCTGAACACTTGAGTTTTGCCCATCTTCTTCAATGCTACTACTGCATCAGATATGGATTGATGGCGAAAGCCTGCAGTTTTACTAAAAACAAGCGCTTTGAATTGTTGCGCTGGTGCAACCAGAGCAATGCTGAAAATCAGCGAGAGGGTAAGAAGAGTCTTTTTTAAGGTCATAGGTATTGAGTTATAGGGTTATTGAAAATTGATACTTATTAATTGAAAATTGGTCATTATTACTTGATAATTTCAAACTTTTCTCCTGCTTCTTGTCTGGAAAAAGCATTGAAATGCCACCATTCCGACCCGATTCCTGAGAAGCCATTTGCTGTCATCACTTTACGAAGAATATCCCGATTAGCAACTTGAGCTCTGGTAAGTTTTCCTTCAGAAAGCATTTGCTTTTCACGGTCAGGATAAGCCGGATAGCCAAAGTAATCATAGCTAGTGCCCATATCCAAAGTTGAGTCAGCTTTCGTGTCAAAAATCGTCAAATCCACCGCAACTCCAAAGTTGTGTAAACTGCCTTTTTTAGGATCCGCAACATAAAGTGGCTTCAAACTATCGGGTTTGTCCAGATTGTCCCAAAGAATCTGCTGCACAGAAGATGGACGTACTCCATCATATACAAGCAAAGTATACCCAGGATAGTCAGTTTTCAGCATTTCCTGAGCCTTCTTCAAGCGCTCCGCTACTTCTGGCTGAAGAAATGCTTTAGTTAGATCTCCATATACGTCTTGATTAAAGAAATTATCAGTAGTAGAATACTTTAACTCTACCTTAATTCCAGGAATTTCTTCCTCCACATTCACCAATCCTTGGCCGCGAAGAGTCATTTCCAATTCAGGTATTTCCTCCACAAGTTCTTTTCCCTTTATTGGGTCCAATTCTTCCAGTCGCTGCTCGGAGAATACCTTCTGATCGCTTTTCGGAGAAGAGCAGGCAATCGCTAGCGTAAGAAAAATTAAAGCTGATCTTTTCAAGATTTCGAATTTCTATTCACAATCGTAGCAGATGCTTGTGCTGTTGGCAAAACCACCACATCAGCTATTGTTACATGTGGAGGCCTAGTTACGGCAAACTCTACAATATCTGCAATATCCTGAGCTACCAATGGTTCAATTCCCTGATAAACAGTCTCCGCCTTACTTTCATCTCCTTTGAAGCGGACCAGAGAAAACTCCGTCTCCACCAAGCCTGGGTGAATCGCTACTACCCGAATACCAAATGAATTCAAGTCCATTCGCATACCTTTGGTGATAGCATCCACAGCATGCTTACTTCCGCAATAGACGCTACCATTAGGATACACTTCCTTTCCGGCTATGGAGCCGATGTTGATTATCATTCCTGACTTACGAACTGTCATTCCCGGAATAATAGCTCGGGAGACATAAAGAAGCCCTTTCACATTGATATCCATCATGGCATCCCAATCGTCCAGATTGGCAGTTTGCACCGGGTCAATCCCATGGGCATTTCCGGCATTATTGATCAGTACGTCGATGGCTTTCCATTTCTCAGGAAGATTATCCAGAATCTCTTTTACTTTTTCCCGATCACGCACATCGAATATCAAGGGCAAAAAATCAATCCCTTCAGGCAATTCAGACTTTAGTTCTTCCAGACGATTTCCGCGTCTGCCTGTGGCGATAATGTTGTAACCTATTTTGGCAAGAGTAATTGCAGCAGCTTTGCCGATTCCAGAAGTTGCTCCAGTGACCAAGGCAATTTTATTTTTCATCTGTTTATTTTTAGTTTTTTATTGGTCAGACAGCCTGTCCCGTCCCGATACCTATCGGGATAGATTCGGGAGAATCTCGCTCGGTGAATAATCATCCCTTTTCGTGCCGCTTTCGGCATGCTTGATTTCATGCTTAAAGATAAAAAATTATCAATGATCAATTTTCAATACTCCTTGATCAAGTTAAAAAACCCTTCCCACCTTAAAACTTTCAACCTCTACTGAAAATTCAGATAAATAGTAATTGATTTTTTCTTAAGCGAAGAAATCGCATCTCTTAGCTCTGGAAGTGTATTTTCGGCCTGATAAAGATTATTCAAACCATGAGAGAAGCGGATCTCTGGAGCAAATTTGAAGTACTTGAAATAAACTTCGAAGCCCATTCCTGCTTCTAGCGAAAAATCCTGACCAGTCATGACGATATCATCCACATTAGCTTCATCCTGGCTTTTGGTACGGAACTGATAGCTCGCCCCACCCAGCCAATACATTCTTGTATTGTTGAATCGTTGAGACCTGTATTTGAAAAGAAGTGGAAGTTCTACCACAGTTTCTTCCGAGGTATATTCTACAATCCTGCCTTGATTCTCTATATCTATAATTATATCTCCCCCATCCGTAATTACATTTTCCTGATCAGTAAAATAGGTGACATCCGTCTTATACTCATAGAAACCCACTTTGGGAGTAAACATCATAGAAACCTGATCATGGAATCTCAAGATCCCTACGAAGCCAAGTGAAAATCCAGGAGAAAATTTAGGCTGTATACTTCGCACATTAGTGAAACCGTTAGTCACCGCAGCATTCAGAAACACATCAGAATACTTCACTCTCAATGTGCTATTATGGGTAGCCAGAAAGAATCCGTAAGAAAGAGGTTTATTATCAGAGCTTGAAGCTGAAGTCAAGCCAAACATACCTTGCCCAAACGTTGGAATCGTTGCTAAGAAAAATACTAAACCTACTAGGACTACTTTGTTCCTACGTAGATTGAGCTTATTCCAAATGTGAGTGGTTTGCATAGGTTGCTAGTGAATCCAACGTTATTCATAATTCTCAGGAAATCCATTCCATCAGGAAAGGCCTGCACTGACTCAGGAAGATAAGTATAAGCAGAATTGTCCTTCGATACAATTTTGCCGATCTGTGGAAGAATCGCTTTGGAATAAAATGCATAAGCTTGCTTCATCGGAGCTTTTGTTGGCTTACTAAATTCCAAGATCACCACTTTCCCACCTGGCTTGAGCACACGATACATATCTGCAAGCCCTTTATCCAGGTTCTCAAAGTTCCTAACACCAAATGAAACGATGACTGCATCAAACTTATTATCTTCAAAAAGTAGTCCTTCAGAATCTCCAAGCTGAAGCTCGATTTTATCTTCAAGACCTTTTTTCTTCATTTTTTTACGGCCTTCCTCCAGCATTCCTTCCGAAATATCCACTCCGATGATCTTATCCGGGTTTAAAGAAAGTGCTTCGATCGCAAAATCTCCTGTGCCAGTAGCGATATCCAGGATCAACTTGGGCTGATCGTCTTTCAGATATTTAATTGCTTTTTTTCTCCAAGTGATATCAATTCCCATGCTGAGCACGTGATTGAGCAAATCATATTTGCCAGAGATATTGTTGAACATCTCAGCTACCTGATCTTTTTTGGAATCTTGCTTGTCTTTGTAAGGAACTACGGCCATTCTGAATTCTGTCTTTGAAAGAACAATAATAGGCAAGAATCACGAGGAATGGAAAAATCTTCCACTTCCGCTTCATCCTTCCCTTTTCGGATAATATCGTACTTTTGCAAACAAATACCAGCAGATGATCCAGACAGCAACCTTTGTAATCAGTAATTCTAACCCCGGAAATTGTCCCAAGCCTGACCGAGCTGAGATTGCTTTTATCGGTAGATCTAATGTGGGCAAAAGCTCACTGATCAACATGCTAGTCAATCAAAAAGGGCTGGCAAAGACCTCTCAAAAACCAGGTAAAACCCAGCTGATCAACCACTTCATCATCAACGATAAGTGGTACCTAGTCGATCTTCCAGGCTATGGCTTCGCCAAAGTAAACCTGAAAGTGAAGCAAGGTTGGGAAAGTATGATCACTACTTACCTCACGAAGCGGGAGAATCTATGCGGCGTATTTGTATTAATAGACACTAGATTAGAACCGCAGCAAATTGATCTAGAATTTTTGCTTTGGTGTGGAACACAGGAAGTACCTACAGCACTGGTATTCACTAAAGCCGACAAGCAGTCCAAATCAAAAACTGATCAAAACATCCAGAAGTTTCTAAAGAAAACGAGAGAGATGTTCGGAGAAAACCCCGATTACTTCGTGACTAGTGCAGAAGCAAGCACTGGTAAAAAGGAACTGACGAAGTTTATGGAACAACTAATAACAGAATATACAGCTAGGTGAATCATTTAATTGATAATCCTATATTTGCATCCTCGAAAAAATAAACCAAATGAATTTTAAAGATCTTGCTACCGTAGCCGGTAAACCCGGTTTGTTCAAAGTTTTGAAGCCTTCACGTACAGGAGTAATCCTAGAAAGCATGGATGCGAAGAAAACTAAACTCGTTGCCGGCATGGCCCAGCGTGTATCTATTTTAAGCGATATTTCTATCTATACCTTGACAGAAGAGGGCGCTGAGCCTTTGGAATCTGTGATGCAGAAGATAGAAGCGGAATTCCAAGGTGATCTTGGCCTCGATGCCAACCCAGATGATGCTGAGCTGAGAGCGTTCATGAAGCATATTCTTCCAGAGGTTGATGAAGCTAGAGTTTACACTTCTGACATCAAGAAATTGATCACTTGGTACAACTTACTTCGAGTACAAGCTCCTGAAGTTTTGAAAAAAGATGATAAGGAAGTAGAGAAAGCTCCTGAAGTGGAAGAAAAAGCTAAAGAAGAAAAACCTAAGGCGAAGGCAAAAGGAAAATCTAAAGAATAATACTACTGCCCCGATTAACGTCGGGGCTTTTTTGATACCAGCATGAGCGAATCCTTATCCCACGATACTTTTTCCCTGCTTAGAAAAGACTTTGAACTCCCTGAAGTCACAGCGGATTTTGATGAAGAAAAAGCAATCTCCACGCTTTCCAAAGTCATTGCCTATATGCTAGACCGGGAATTTGAGCGCTTGCTTCAGATCTGTTATCGTATTGATCTAGGAGAAGAAAAGCTCAAAAAAATCCTTCACTTATCCGAACCTGACCAGGTAGCACCAGATTTAGCTCGTGCGCTTTGGAATCGCCAAAAGCAAAAAATAGAAATCAGAAGAAGGTATTCATCAAACGAATAGTGCTCTTCGTCATTATTCCAACCAGTCTAACCCTAATTTTCCCTATTTTAGACTTTCTATTTAAAACCATTTTTCTCTATGAAATCATTATTCAAATTAAATTTTCTAGTGGCACTCACTTGCCTTGTTGTGTTAGGATCATGTAGCAGCGATGACGATACTGATCCGCCGAAGACAGATGCCGAACTTATCGGATCAGGCATTACTTGGAAATTTAGCAAAGTCACTGCCGCAGGAATTGATGCAAGCGCTTTTATAGATGCTTGCCACCTCGACAACCTAATTACATTTAACTTCGAGACTAACCTTAAAACTGGAGTAGTAGATTCCGGTGCCACCAAATGCGATGACTCTTCTCCACAGACAGAAGATTTCACGTGGGATTATAATGAATCCACTAAAATCTTATCTGTCAATAGTGATGTCATCGATATCCCTGGTGCAGCAGGTGATTTAAAAGTGGTAAGCATCACTAGTGTTGAGCTTGTGCTTTCTCAAAATGTTGCGATACCGGGCTTTGGTACCCAAGAAGTGAAACTCACATTAGTTCATTGATTTTCCTTCAACTTCTCTAAAATCCTTAAAAGGAAATAGACCATGAGCTTGTAAGCAGTTGGTTTATTTCCTTTTTTTGTTTCACTCCCAAACTATCTGACTATGGCAAATCCTATCTGGATCATGACTTCTGCTTTTGACCAACTTAATTTGGATCAAACGGTAGAAAAAGCATTAGAAATTGGTTCTCAAGGCCTAGATCTTTGTGTTTTTAGAAAAGATGGAACGCGTGACGACTTTGTGGCAACACATCTTGATTATGAAAACTTCGGACCTGAAGAAGCCAAAAAACTTCTAGAGAAATTCAATGGAGCCAAACTCCGACTTTCCATAGGAGCCTTTGACAATCTTATCGGAGGAGATCCAGCTGAACGCATCAAGAATCAAAACCATCTACTGAGATTGATCCGAATGGCCTACTTGCTAGGAGGAGATGAAAACGACGTGAAGGTCGGGACTTTCGTGGGTTACAATCACGAACTCGGAAATCAAGAAGGCGGATTTGAGAAAAACCTGTTGGAATATCAGCGAATCTTTGGGCCAATCATCCGCTATGCAAATAGCCTTGGGGTAACGGTACTCTATGAAAACTGCCCAATGGAAGGCTGGAGAAGTTCAGGTCATTTCGGTACGTTCAATAATCTCACTGGAGTTTTGGCCGCTCGAAAAATCATGTACGAGCTAGTTCCTGAGTCCAATCATGGAGAAATCTACGATCCTTCTCACGATGTCTGGCAACACACCGATCCTGTGGAAGTGATCAAAAACACAGACATGAACCGCTTGAAGAGAATCCACGTAAAATCCACCCGAAACAATCCTAATCCATTCTGGGGAAATATGTATCCCATGCAGGAAGTGAATCCTGAAATGGCCGCGAAAGCTGGAATTACTTCTAGCACCAATCCTTGGGATAGACATCACTACGAGGCTACCCTTCCTGGTTTTGGACTTGGTGACTCAATGGACTGGCGAGCTTTTGTGAATATTCTAAAGAAACGCAATTTCTCAGGCCCTTTTGAAATAGAAAATGAAGCCGTTCTCTCTAAGCAAACAGGCAATATGGGAGCCATCGTCCAAGGATGTAAAGCTGCTGTCCAGAACCTTGCTCCCTTGCTTTATGAATTGGGAGAGGATGGCTGGCAATACCCTGATTCAGAACATAAACCACTTTTGGAGGTAAATCGTGCGGATATACCGTTAGTGACGATGGAGAAATTATAAAGTATTAAATAAGTAGTCTGAATTAAAAATTGATTGGATACACTAGTTTACGATGATAACGTAAACTAGTGTCTTTTATAAAAAGAAATTTTTAAACTTACGCTAAACCAAACAGACTCACTTTCTTCTGTTGGAAAAACAATCCATATACTCCCGGTGAAGGACTTTCTCAGAGATTATATCCAACAACTTTAACACCAAGAGAATTTACAAACTCGCTTCATATCCTGTATCGACTTGCAATTCAAATCCCTCTGCAGCCTGAACAGCTAACACATCGCAACGCTCATTTTCGATGTTTCCAGCATGGCCTTTTACCCAAATGAATTTGGGTTTGTATTTCAGATGAAGCGGAATGTAGCGTAGCCAGAGATCTGGGTTTTTCTTGTCTTTGAAGCCTTTTTTCTGCCAGCCCCAAATCCACCCTTTCTCTACAGAATCCACCACGTATTTGCTATCCGAATAAATCTGAACAGGAAATTCGGTTGTATTGATAGCCTGAAGTGCACGGATTACCGCTAGCAACTCCATGCGATTATTAGTAGTAAGTCGAAAGCCTTCGGAAAGTTCTTTGCGATGTTTGTTGAATTTTAGAACGGCGCCATAGCCTCCCGGACCAGGATTGCCTTTGGCGGCGCCATCAGTGTAAATGGAAATCATAGAAGTAAAGTTAACTGAAAATACGCTAGACAATCGGTTTATAAACCCGATTCCATACCCATAGGAAAGGCATTTGTCTTGAAAATCTTAACGGCAATGGAAAGCAGAATAATCCCAAAAATCCTTCTCAAAACGTCTAGGCCTGTTTTGCCGATTTTACGCTCTAGCCAACCAGTACTTTTCAGCACGATATAAACCAAGACCAAATTCAGTAGAATTCCAATTGCAATATTGATCTGCGCAAACTCAGCTTTCAGCGTCAAAATAGTGGTGAGTGTCCCGGCACCAGCAATCAAAGGAAAAGCAATTGGCACAATAGAAGCACTCTCCTTGGCATCTGGATCGGACTTGAAAAGCTCTACACCCAAAATCATCTCCGCTCCAATCGCAAAAATGATCAGCGCACCGGCAATTGCAAAGTCTTCTACGCCTATACCGAAAAGGCTTAAAATGGATTTACCTGCAAAAAGAAACAGAATCATCAAAACACCCGCAGCCAAAGTGGCTTTTTCAGACTGAATATGGCCTATTTTCTGTCTTAGGTTGACAATAATCGGAATAGATCCGAGGATATCAATCACCGAGAAAAGGATCAAAGACACCGATAAAATTTCCTTCAAATCAAACATGCCGCGAAAGTAGGTATTTAACGGTTGAGGTTTCAAAAACCTCGAAGGTTTTTGAATTATGAAATGGTGAAGAAAAAAGTCTCTGTAACCTTTGAGGTCTATCAGACCTCGAAGGTTTTTTATTCTATTCTTCTAAAAGATAGGCTTCTGGCAAATAATCCTCTTTCATACTTTCATGGATTTTTAGAAACTCAGAAACATCTCCAAACCATTCTAAACCAAAATTTCTAGAAACTCTGGAAGTTTTGTCAGTGCAATAGGCCCCAAATGAAGAATATTTCCAATCCTTGACTTTTCTGACAAGGCCATGTTTAATCGGGTTTAAGTGAATGTAAAGTATGATGCGACTAAGGTAATTGTCATCGTCAATTAATTTTCGCTTGAATTTCCTCTGAAAGAGACCTCCATTTCTTCCGATAGATTTATTGAAAGCCTTTGCGTAGCTATTGAGAAACTTTGAGAAGGAATCTACTATTTTCTTGTCTTGCTGGTTTTCTTTTATCCTTACCAATAAATGAAAGTGATTGGGCAAAAGGCAATACGCTATGGTTTCGCAGCACTCTTCACAATATTTTAAATACTTGGCTAAGAAAAACTTATAATTTTCATCACTCAAAAACAAGTTTTGATCTCCGATGGATCTTGAGTATACATGATAGATTTTCCCAGATTCAAAAGTCTCAAATAAATTTTTCATAGCTAATAAAAAGTACTATTGACAGTAATGAAAACCATCGAGGTATAAAAAATTCTAATGGTTGGCATTAGAAGACCTTTGGGGTTATTGTAACCCCAAAGGTCTTGCTTAATACAAAACCTTCGAGGTCTAAAAAAGACCTCAAAGGTTACCCAATTCAATACTTAGCCAAAAACGAAATCAACTTATCCATTTCTGCATTCGTGATGGCGGGGAAATTTGCGATACGGAAACTGGTAGGCTTGTGTGGACCATAGCCAGAACCCAGCTGCATCCCTTCTTTCTCAGCATCTTTTTTCACAGAAGAGATCAAATCTTCCGAGCCAGTTACAGCCAAAACTGTTGTGCTTCTTGTTTCTGCATTATCGACTAGCATTCGAAGTGACTTAGATTGAGCTACTGCATTTTCCAGCTTATGCATGCGGCTACGTAGATTCGAATCGATGTGCTGAATTTCTTCCAGATCCTTCAAAACGCGGTTGAGCAGATAGATCCCCAAGACATTTGGTGTGTAGTGTGTCTGATAGCCAGCAGCATTTTCAAGGATAAAACTCAAGCTGTTATATAGCCCCTTTTCTCCTTTGCTTTCGCACTTTTCTATGGCTTTTGGAGAAAGAATAAGAATCCCCAAACCCGCTGGAAGACCGAAGCATTTCTGAACAGATGCATACCAAATATCCGCCAAACTGAAATCCAATTCGATTCCAGACATGGAAGAAGTAGTATCTACTGCGATCATTTTCTCAGGATACTTTTCCTTGATCGCATCAATTACTGACATCGGAACTTGGGTCGCATTGGCAGTTTCATTTTGCGTGAGCGCGATCACATCAAAGTCCTCGCTGATCTCTAAGCTTGCTACATCGATTGCCTGATTTGCTTCGATTTTCAGACCGTCTGTAGCTGGATTGATATGCTTTGCAAATCCTATCCACTTTTTCCCAAATGAGCCAGAGTAGATATGAAAACTCGCCTGCTGCACGATGGACTGGGTGATAATTTCCCAATTTTCAGTGGCGCTGGAAGTGAAAAGCAACTTGTAATCATCCGGCATGTGCAGCTTTTCACGCATCAATTGCTCAGTTTCCTGATACAAATGCATGAAAGCATTGCTGCGGTGATTGGCACTCAGAATACCTTCAGTGTAGGCATCTTGCAAATAAGTCGGAAGGGCGTCATAAACTTTTGATGGCCCGGGTGCAAATGTGAGCATAGGGAAATAGGTTATTGAAAATAGAGAATTCCTAGCGCGTAGCCTTTCAGGCCTAGTCCGGAGATCATTCCGACGCAGGATTTGGAAATAATGCTTTTGTGGCGGAATTCCTCTCGCTTATAAATATTTGAAATGTGAATCTCCAGTGTAGGTGTAGTTACCCCAGCAATGGCATCAGAGATCGCCACTGAAGTGTGAGTGTATCCTCCGGCATTCAATAATATGGCATCAAAAGAAAAGCCCACTTCGTGGATTTTATTGATCAGTTCACCTTCCACATTACTTTGGTAATAATGAAGATCAACATCAGGAAAAGCCAATTTCATACCCTCAAAATATTCTTCAAAAGAAGTGCTTCCATAGACTTCCGGCTCTCTTTTTCCGAGAAGGTTAAGATTTGGACCGTTTATTATCAGGATTTTCAAAACTTAGTTTCGTTTAGGTTTGAGTGATAAAGTTAGAAAGTTTTAAGACTGGAAAGTTCTAAAGTTGTAATTTTACTATTGTCCCTCACAAATAAGACATGAAGATCGACATTGATGAAAAGTTAGTAGCTGAAATCTTAAAAAGAACTGGAGACAAAAGTGTTCAGGAAGTTGTTGATGCAGCATTGAATGCTTATCTCAGAAAAATCAATTTGGCTCAATTGGCCAATCTAAGAGGTAAAATCACATGGGAAGGAAATCTGGATGAAATGAGGGAGTGTTAATTTTCCAATTTTTAAATCTTCCAATCTTCCAATGAGCAATCTCTGGCAAAATCATATCAAGCAATTCCGTCATTACCTTAAGCTGGAGCGTTCCTTGAGTGATAACTCTATCGAAGCTTATACCCGTGATGTGGAGAAGTTGGCTGCTTACTCAGAAACAAATTACCCTGAAAAAAGCCCTTTAAATCTGGAATTGGAGCATTTACGGAGATTTGTAAATGACTTAGCCAAACTGGAAATATCAGATTATACACACGCTAGAATCATCTCTGGGATCAAAGCTTTCTACAAATACCTGATGTATGAGGATAGAATCACTGAAGATCCCGCGCAACTTCTAGAAGCTCCGAAGCTTGGCCGAAAGCTACCAGACACGTTAAGTTATCAGGAAATCGTCCAGCTTTTGGAAGCGATTCCTCTCGGCGAACCCGAAGGTCATCGCAACCGAGCAATTCTGGAGATGCTTTATAGCTCTGGTCTGCGGGTTTCTGAATTGACCGAATTGAAAAAAGGGCAGGTTTTCGAAGATGTTGGATTTCTTAGAGTGACGGGCAAGGGAAACAAAGAGCGCTTGGTTCCCATCGGGAAGGATGCTTTGAAATATCTGAATATCTATAAAGATGAAGTACGTGTGCATCAAGCCATTGCCAAAGGCCATGAGGAATTCGTATTCCTTAATCGCCGTGGGAAAAAGCTTTCACGAGTAATGATTTTTCTGATCATCAAAAAAACTGCAGAACAAGCTGGAATTGAGAAAAACATAAGCCCACATACATTCCGGCATTCCTTTGCCACGCATCTCATCGAAGGTGGAGCTGATCTTCGTGCGGTACAGGAGATGCTCGGTCATGAAAGCATTACAACTACAGAAATTTACACGCATTTAGATCGTGATTACTTGAGGCAGGTGCTTACTGATTTTCATCCAAGGAAATAAATGTTGGTTGTTGGTTGTTGGTTGTTGGTTGATAAAAAAAGAATAGTTTTGAGACAATTAAAATCGTAGTCTAAATGAAAAAGCTATTCGTATTATTTACATTTCTATTTTCTGCCTCAATAGCTAATGCTCAAGAAGCTGTAGTAACTACCAATAAACCAGAAGTCCATGTTGGTTTTTTAGGAATCTGGCTGAACAATGAATATAGACTGTCAGATCAGTTTGCCTTAAGAGCAGAAGTTGGTCTAGACATGCAGGCATGGGGAGATTTAAATTATTCAAGTAGCTACGTGTTTTTGCCCGTTTTTACTGCAGAACCTAGATGGTATTATAATTTAGAAAATCGTAGTAATAAGGGGAAAACTACTAAAGGAAACTTTGGAAATTTCTTTTCTTTAAAAACCAGTTTTCATCCTGATCTCTTTGTGATTTCTCAATACGATGATATCGTCATCCCTGATTTGTCGATTGTACCGACTTGGGGAATCCGCCGACCTATATCCACAAATTTTGTATTTGAAACAGGAATTGGATTTGGTTACATACATTATTTCTACAAATCACAAGGCTACTCTTATGATGAAGGCAATTTAGCAGTGAATTTACATCTCAGATTTGGATACAGGTTTTGACAATATTTCAACTAAATTACAAGCATGATTAATCTATTATATAAGTTTTTCCCAACTCTGAATAGCCTCACTAAGCGTCAGAAACTAATGTTTCGCCTTTTGTTACTCAGTGTGAGTATGATACTTTTCGGTGCTTATTTCAAAATCAACGGTAAACCAAATACTGATTTAATCTTAGGATCAGCAATGATTCTTCACGTCATTTCGATTGTTGGATTGGCAAGCAAATGGGCTAGCTATAGAACTAGAAGTGAGGTTTCAACACTAGATTAACCAATCTGCGCTCTATTTAATCACTCTCACCAGTTCCTTGATAATCGCAGCCATCATAGGCTCAGCGATGGCTGCAGCGGCTAATACTTCCGCTAGTGTGATTCTTTTGATCTTTCCTTCTACGCCTAAATCGGTGATTGCGGAAATCCCAAAAACTTCAATCCCCATTTGCCTCGCAACGATCACTTCTGGTACGGTACTCATTCCCACGGCATCAGCGCCAATTCCACGGAGATATTTGTATTCAGCTGGAGTTTCTAGGTTTGGCCCTTGCACACCTGCATAGATTCCACTGTGTACCCGAAAATTATTTGCTTTCGCAAAACCCCGTGCAACTGCATGCAATTCTGATGAATAAGCATCGCTCATATCTGGAAATCTAGAGCCAAATTCTTCGTAATGTTTTCCACGAAGTGGACTCGCTGGAAACAAATCTATGTGATCCCGTATCAGCATCACATCTCCCACTTCCTGATCAGGGTTTAGCCCCCCGCTAGCATTTGAAACGAGTAAAGTATTTATCCCAAGCTTTTTCATCACTCGAACAGGAAAGGTGACTTCCTGCATAGAATAGCCTTCGTAGTAATGGAAACGCCCTTTCATGGCCATAACCTTTTTGCCTGAAAGCTCCCCAAAAATCAATTTCCCAGAATGACTTTCTACAGTAGAAAGCGGGAAATTAGGGATATCTGCATAGTCAATTTCTTTTTCTACGGTGATCTGATCCCCCAAATGACCAAGGCCAGTTCCCAGAATGATCGCAATTGATACTTCACCAGTATATTGTGAGCGAATGAAAGAAGTTGCTTCTGAAATTTGATTTAGGTAATTCATAGAGATTATTTTGCCAGTCCTAAATATATAAATTACCACCCATCTTCGAACTTTTGTATAGGCAAGAATGTATTGCATTCAGAAAAAACAGATAATGATCAAGATAATAGTAGGAACAAACCGCAAGAATTCTGTCTCTAAAACCATCGCAGAGCTATATCAAAGTCTTTTAAATGAGAGAGGTGAGAAATCAGAAATCCTTGAATTGGAAAACTTACCCGGTGATTTTATTGATAATGCTTTGTATGAAAATAATGGGAAGCATGAGTTATATAATGAGTTCCACGATCAATTGGTGGATGGAAAAAAGTTTGTTTTCATCGTACCTGAGTACAACGGTTCTTTCCCGGGAATTTTAAAAACATTTATCGACGGGATGACCTATCCTAATACATTTAGGAATAAAAAGTGTGCTTTGGTGGGGATTTCATCTGGAATAGGCGGGGGTGGCATCGCTATGAGCCACCTTACCGACATCTTCCATTATCTGGGAATGCATGTCCTTGCTCTCAAGCCAAAACTGGCTAAGATAGAGCAAAATATGTCAGATAACCTGCTCACCAACAGGTTGTACATGGACTTGCTGCAAACCCAGGCAGACATGCTGCTTGAATTTTAGGACTTAGTCCACATTATCATGCAGGAATCGATTATTACCTAGAATCTCGTTCTCATCGCTCAAGTTGTACTTACTGATGCTTGGCTCTGAGCTATGTTGAGGTTCGTTCAATACAACATTTTTGCGCTGATAAGCTGGCACTTCCATCTTCTCCTTCAATTCGTCTGGAGTTGGATTGAAAGCACGATTACCTTTTAGCTTTTCGAAACGCTCGTGCGCTCTCTGAATTGCCTTCTGCTTCATCTGCTCATAGTAATCATTTGCAAAAGCAGGAGTTGCAGGCTCTTCTTTCCTAGGCTGATCTTCAGTTTTCTTTTCATCTTCTTCTTCGAAAAGGTCATGAACGATTTTCTCCTGAGCAGGCTTAGGAGCTTCAGCTTTCACTTCTTCCTTAGGCTTCATGAAAGTAAATAGGCTTTCCTTTTTAGGAGCAGGAGCTTGAATAGGCTCTTGTCTTGTAGGGGCTTCAGCGGCCGGCTTCACTTCTGGAGCTGACGCTGGCATAGGAGTTTTTGGCATAGAAAACACAAAAGTAGATCCTCCAGAAACTGACTCTTCCTTCACTTTTTCAGATTTTCCAGAGTCCAAATTGATTACTGTCTTTTCTTCCACTACTTCTTCTACTGGAGCGCTTGCTACTGGAGCAGGGGCAGGAATTACTACTGCTTTTGCAGCTTCTACTTTCTTGCTGGCTCCTTGAAGTCTGTCCATTTCGAAACCTGTAGCAATTACAGTTACACGAATAGCTTTGCCCAATTCAGGGTCGATACCTTGACCGAAGATCACTTCAGCATTGTCACCAGCCTTCTCTTGGATGTACTCCGTGATTTCGCTCAACTCGTCCATTGACAATTCTTCGTCTTCACCAGACATAATAGAAAGCAATATTTTCTCAGCTCCTTTGATATCTACATTGTTCAACAAAGGAGAAGAAATAGCAGCACCAGCTGCACGGATCGCACGTCCTTCGCCTTCCTCAGTGGAAGAACCCATCACAGCAGCACCGGCATCTTTCATTACTGTCTTCACATCTTCAAAATCCACATTGACATCCTGATGAATAGTGATGATCTCAGCGATAGATCTCGCAGCAGTAGATAGAATATCATCCGCTTTGCTGAAAGCAGTCCTGATGGCAAGGTTACCATAGATCTCTCTCAGTTTGTCATTCAAAATAACCAGTACAGTATCACAGTTCTCACGAAGCGCTTCAATACCTGCCTGAGCTACATTCATTTTCTTCTTTCCTTCGAACATGAATGGAGCGGTCACGATACCCACAGTCAGGATATTTAGTTCTTTCGCGATTCTAGCTACTACGGGAGCTGCACCTGTACCGGTACCTCCACCCATTCCAGCAGTGATAAATACCATTTTGGTGTTATCAGCCAATAGCTCACGGATCTCATCCTCTGATTCTATCGCTGCATTTCTTCCTTGCTCAGGATTTGCACCAGCACCTAGACCTTCGGTCAAATTGGCACCAAGTTGCAACCTAAGTGGAACCGGGCTAGACTTAAGAGCCTGAGCATCGGTATTGACTACCACAAACTCAACGTCCTTAATACCTAAACCAAACATGTGGTTTACGGCATTAGAACCGCCTCCACCTACGCCGATCACTTTTATTATCGACTTCGGGTTTTTGTGTAAATCAAATCTGTAATCTTTCATGTTATCTGACATATTTATTTTTATTGGTGAAATTTCTATGGTTGTTATAGTGGGATTTTAAATGGGGAAATTGGCAGCAAAGCCGGCAATCTCCCCCAATCATAAGCCCTAGTAATTTGAGTCGTCACCGATATCATCACTTAGAATACCTTTCAGTCTTCCGGCGATTTTATCGAATATATCTTTTGGATTGATGTCTATACTTTTAGCCCTTTTTACCGGTTTCCCGTTAGCGGTACGATTAGTATATCCTTGATCTCTGTCATCAAGTGCTTTGAATCCCGCAAGTACCAAACCTACCGAGGTTGCATACATTGGGCTCTTTACTTCTTCGATCACCGACTTACCCAAGTGTTCATTTGGATAGCCTATTCTTGTATCCAGACCAGTCATGTATTCAAATAACTGACTGACAAATTGCAGCTGCGCACCACCACCGGTAAGAACTATTCCTCCAGCCAGTTTTTTGTAATGCCCACTTTGCATGATTTCATTTTGCACGATCTCAATAATCTCTTCCATTCTTGCCTGAATGATAGAAGCCAGATTCCGAATAGAAATCTCTTTTGGTGCTCTATTTCTCAAGCCCGGGATAGATACGATCTCATTTGGATTTGCTTCTTCTGTGATTGCTTTTCCAAATTTTGTCTTCAGAAGTTCAGCCTGATTTTGCATCACCATGCATCCTTCTTTGATATCCTTGGTGATGATATTTCCACCCAAAGGAATCACAGCAGTATGACGAATAATGTTTTCATAGAAGATGGCGATGTCTGTGGTTCCGCCCCCTATATCTACCAGGCAAACGCCTGCTTCTTTCTCATCGTCGCTTAATACAGAAAGTGAACTCGCAAGTGGTTCCAGAATTAATTGCTTGGAAACTAATTCAGCACGGCGAACACATCTGTTAATGTTATTGATAGCGGTGGTCTGAGCTGTGATGATATGGAAATCAGCCTCTAGACGTGTACCAGACATCCCTACAGGATCTTTGATACCACCTTCGTAATCCACGGTGTAATCCTGTGGCATTACGTGAATAATTGTATTTCCCGGAGGGATCAGGATATTTTCCATTTCGCTGGAAAGTCTCCTCACATCTTCTATGGTAATCTCATCATCCGTCGGCTGACGCATAATGCTGCCACTTTGAATTTTGCTTTGGATATGCTGGCCTGCAATTCCTACAATGACATCCACGATATCCACATTCGCCATTTCTGACGCTTCTTCCACAGCCTTTTCGATTGCATGAACAGTCTTGTCAATATTGGTCACTACGCCACGATCAACCCCGTCAGAAACGGCTTTGCCCATGCCCAGCACCTCGAGTTTTCCATACTCATTTTTGCGGCCCACGATGACACAGATCTTGGTTGTACCAATATCCAGTCCTACTATTAATTCCTTATTTTCCATATCCAAGCTATTATTCACAGACGATTTGATCCTTAAACTTTACACTTACCCTATCATAAGCGTTCCAACCCTTTCGGGGCAATATTTCCTTATAAAAGACCGCTATACGGTCAAATTTATTTGCTATATCATGCGCATCTCCGAACTCGATAATTTGCCTTCCAACTTGTTGGAAAAGACGAATATTATCTTTGGAATTCACTTCCAATTCGGTGATCTGCGCGCTCCAAAATTCATCTTCAGTGATGAAAGTGATTAGGTCCATCAGCTCAGGCATATCTGCTGTGATATCACCTTTATCCATCAGCATCTCTGCATAGTCCCCTTCCAGAATCAACACACGGCTGGTGTATGAAGTAGAGGTCGGAATAACTTTCCCTTCCGTAGTGATATATCCATCAGCTCCCATCGGCTGAGCAATTCTCGCAACAGGCTGATGCTGACTGATCTTCAAATTCAAGATGCCTTTTTGACCAATCATTGCTTGCACTGACTTCACAAAAGGATGCCCAAGCAGCCTAGTTTCAATGGCTTTCATCGGTACCTCTTCCAGCATTAATCCTGGTTTTAGATCAGGAAATGCTTGGCTTAGGATTCTGGCGATTTCAGCCTCTTCCACGAAATAGACTCCACTTACTCCTTCAATATTTATTTCAGTCCCCTGGAAAGTTTTATAAAGCGTCTGCTTTTCTACAAAGCCAATGAAACCTACCAGCACTAAAGTGAGCACTACAAAAGCGAGTATCTTCTTTATGTTTGCCTTTATCATGGTGCAAATCGGTTAAGTCCCTCTTTCATCCAAGAAGCAATTCCTGGCACCAAACGATCTATATCTCCTGCTCCAAGAGTGACCAAAACCTCCGTAGAAACCTGATCCAAATGATTCATCAAATCCTCCTTGGCTACCAATTCCTTGTGCCCAGTATTGATGCCTTCCAATAGCATCGCAGCACTCACCCCCTCAATCGGAAGTTCTCTCGCAGGATAGATATCCAGCAAAATCACTGAGTCTGCCAGGGAAAGACTTTCAGAAAAACCTTCTGCAAAATCTCTTGTTCGCGTGAACAAATGCGGCTGAAAAATCACCGTCAATTTCTTCGTAGGAAACATTGCCCGAACAGAACTTAAGCAAGCTCTGATCTCCTCAGGGTGATGCGCATAATCATCAATGAAGACACGATTACCTTCATTCACATGAATCTCAAATCTTCTCTTAACTCCTTTGAAAGAGCTAATTCCATTTCTGATCTGCTCTACTGAAATCTGGTGATCCAAGGCGATAGCAATTGCTGCCAATGCATTTTCCACATTATGAAAACCTGGAATAAATAGCTCCAGTCCCTTGATCTCATTTTTGCCATCCAAATAGTCAAAGACAAATGAACCAGGTCTAGCCTGAATATTCTCAGCTCCAATCCCAGATGATCTCAAGCCGTATTCTCGAGTAGCGACCTTCGGAAGCTTACCTTCTCCAAGTCTTTGCGCAGCTTTCTGCTGTATATATAATCTTCCTTTTTTATCTACCAGATTGACAAACTCCAGGAATCCATCTAGAATGTGCTGCTCATCACCATAGATATCTAAGTGATCTGGATCAGCACTTGTCAATACCACTTCGTTAGGATGAAGCCTTAGGAAAGAGCGATCAAATTCATCCGCCTCTACCACGACTAGCGTCTTCTCTTTTGACTTCTTGTCTCCAAGAATCAGGTTACTCTGATAGTTCTGAGTGATCCCACCAAGAAATGCTACCACAGGTTTGCCTGCAGACTTGAGCATGTGCGCGATCATGGAAGAAGTAGTCGTCTTTCCATGTGTTCCCGCCACCGCAATGGTGTAATAGGAACTCGTCACCATACCTAGTACTTCAGATCTCTTCTTGAATTGATAGCCATTTTCCTGAAAGAAATTCAGCTGAACACTGCCTTTTGGCATAGCTGGAGTCCAGATGATCAGCGCCTTTTCCGGGCTTTCCTTGATCACATTTGGTATAGTCTCCAATTTATCTTCGAAAGAAATCTGCATTCCTTCAGCGATCAATTCGTCTGTAAGTGAAGAAGGTGTGCGGTCATAGCCAGACACAGCATATCCTTCATGGCGGAACCATCGAGCTAAGGCACTCATGCCTATGCCGCCGATACCGAGCAAATGGACGCTATTTATTCCTTCGAAACTCATACAAACAATTGTTCTATTTCTTCCACTATGGCGTTTGCCGCATTCGGCTTGGCCAGATTCCTTATATTTTTCCCTAATGTTTCAGACAGCTTAGTGTCCTCCATTAGCTCTTTTACTTTTTGTTCCAAAGCTCCTACTGCTTCTGAATCTTTCAGAAGTAAAGCTGCGTCATGACTTACATAAGCCATGGCATTTTTGGTCTGATGATCTTCAGCCACATTTGGAGACGGTATGAAAATCACCGGCTTGCCCACTAGGGAAAGTTCCGAAACCGATAAAGCGCCAGCTCTAGACACGATCAGATCTGCTGCAGCATAGGCCATATCCATTTCGCGGATAAATTCATTCAGATGAATTGTTGTCAAGCCTGATTCTGCCAGCTTTGATTTCATCTCTTGGAAATAAAACTTACCACACTGCCAAAGCACTTGGTAACCTTCTTCATCCAGTTTTTGCATATCTGCAAGCACCGCTTGATTGAGTGTTCTGGCTCCAAGAGATCCTCCTAAAACCAAGAGTGTTTTCTTAGCTGGATCCAATCCGAAATGCGCCAGTGCCTTTTCTCTTTTTCCCGATAAATCAAGAATGTCCTTTCTAACAGGGTTTCCTGTATAGGCTATTCTATCTGCAGGGAAAAAGCGATCCATCTCAGGATAAGCAACACAGATTTTTTTGGCTCTTTTAGCCAGAATTTTATTAGTCAAGCCAGCATAGGAGTTTTGCTCCTGTACCAGCGTAGGAATTCCTTTTCTTTGCGCAGCATAAAGTACTGGACCGCTCGCATAGCCACCGACTCCTACCACTGCATCTGGATTAAAATCCTTGATGATTTGCGAAGCCTGAGTTAGACTTTTCAACAGCTTGAAAGGAAACTTGAGGTTTTCAAGAGACAAACTTCTTTGCAAGCCAGCTACTGGAAGTCCCTTGATTTTGTATCCAGCTTCAGGGACTTTCTGCATTTCCATTTTGCCCAAAGCACCCACAAATAAGATCTCGCTGGAAGGATGTTTTTCCTTCCATGCATTCGCAATAGCGATAGCCGGATAGATATGTCCACCGGTACCTCCACCACTGATCAAAATGCGATATGTGCGTTGTGTGTTAATAATTATGCTGTTTTAAGTCTTGTTTTATTTCCAAAAGCAGAGCTAGTCTGCGATTCGTCCTGATGATCGCCACGGCTTACCGAAAGGATAATCCCCAAGGAAATTCCAGTGAAAACCAATGATGTTCCTCCCATACTTAGCAGAGGAAGTGGTAACCCTGTAATCGGGCCTAAACCAACTGCTACCGCCATATTTACCAATGCCTGGATCACTAGCGCGAAACTCAATCCCGCAGATAGCAATCCTCCAAATGCTTTGTTTGAATTCGCTACAATTCGCATCCCTCTATAAAGAAGCGCGAGGTAAAGAAACAGCACAGAGAATCCTCCGATCAGCCCATATTCCTCAATGATAATAGCGTAGATAAAATCTGAATACGGATGTGGAAGTGAGTTCCTTTGCTCAGAGTTTCCTGGACCTTTTCCACCGATACCGCCTGTGGCGATAGCGATGTAGGATTGCTCAGCTTGAAATGGAATCTCATCCTTGTTCATGAAGTCTTCCACTCGAGATACTAGCGTCGCTCCTCTTTGACCTATAAATCCAGCAGCAGTCAAGCCTAATGCTCCTACCAGCATTACCATTGCCAGATACTTGACAGGAACTCTACCGATAAACATGATCAGAAGACATGTCACCAATAGGAGAATGGCTGTAGAGAAGTTAGCCATTGCAATCAAGCCGGAGATCAAGCCAATAGCGATAATGATAGGCACGAAGGTGCTCTTAAAGTCTTTAATATTGTTTTGGCGCTTAGCCAGCATTCCTGCTATGGATGCGATCAAGGCTAGTTTTGCCAAATCTGAAGGCTGAAAAGCCTGGTTGATTACAGGAATAGTGATCCAGCGATTGGCTTCATTGATATTAGAGCCAAACAAGTAAGTAACCAGCAAGAGTGGTATGGAAATAATCACTCCCAGTCGAGCGTAAACCGCATACTTTCTGTAAGGGATTTTATGCGCAAACCACATCACCACCAGCGACACGAAAATCAACATTGAATGTCTGATCAGGTAGATTTCGGTATTGCCTCCAGCATACTTATAGGCCAAAGAACCCGTAGCAGAATACACTACCAGAATACTGAAAAGAGACAATAGAATGACAATACCCCAAATAATTGGGTCGCCTTTGAAATTTCTATCTATCCATGCTTTAAACTGCGTCATGCGATGGTTTTAGATTTAAGGTTTTCAACAGCTTCGCGAAATTGCGTTCCCCGATCTTCATAATTTTTAAACAAGTCAAAGCTTGCACATGCAGGTGATAGCAAGACAATATCTCCAGCTTCTCCAAGCATTTGTCCCCACTTCACCGCTTCTGAAATATCTTGAGTTTCTCGTATGTCACTCACCACCGGCCCGAAAGCCATTTTCAATTTCTCGTTGTCTTTGCCAAGGCAAATCAATGATTTCACTTTCTGACTTGCCACCGGCAAAAGGACTGAGTAATTATTTCCCTTATCGACTCCACCTGCAATCCAGATCAAAGGATTTTCATAGCTAGCCAAAGCATAAGCTGTGGCCTCCACGTTAGTGCCTTTGCTGTCGTTGACAAACGTCACACCATCCACTTCTCTGACCTGCTCCATACGGTGAGGGGCATTCTTGAAAGTTTGGAATCCAGCGATTAATGCTTCTTCATTCACTCCGGTAATCAATGCTACTATACCGGCACAAAGTGCATTCAAAATATTATGCTTCCCTTTTATAGGAAGGATGTTAAGAGGGATTGTTACTGACTGCTCAGCTATAGTGATCTCCAGAGAATTCCCATTGAGAAAGCCTCCACTTTTTTGCTCATTCTCTAAAGAAATCCAGCTTAAAGCAGGTAGAATATCCCGGTATTTTAAACCTTCCAAAGTCAAGAAATCCTGAGCAGACAGAATTGCCTGATCAGTGGCGGTCATATTTTTGAAAACAGAAAACTTAGAATCGATGTATTTATCAATCTGATAATCGTATCGATCAAGATGATCTGGAGTGATATTCGTAAGAATAGCGATAGAAGGCCTGAAGCTTACAAATCCATCGATTTGGAAGCTACTGCATTCGATCACCCACCACTCATGATCTCCATCGAGTAATTGGCCAGCCCAGCTTTTACCTACATTTCCAGCCAATCCCACATCCAGTCCTGCTTCTTTCATCAAGTGATAAGTAAGAAGTGTTGTTGTGGTTTTTCCGTTGGTGCCTGTGATCGCAATTACTTTTCCTTTGCTATAACCAAATGCGAATTCTAGTTCATCTATGACTGGAATTCTAGCTTTTATAGCTTTTTGTACAATTGCCACTTTGGCAGGAATCCCAGGGCTTTTGATTATCAGGTCAGCATTTAGGATTTGCTCTTCCGAATGTGTGCCTTCTTCAAATGGAATTTCTAAACTCTGCATTTCAGCTTTTCTAGCTTCAGAAATCTGCCCTGCATCAGAAACAAAAACGGCATAGCCCTTCTGTCTGGCAAGCATTGCTGCTCCCAATCCGCTTTCTCCTGCGCCCAGAACGACTATTTTTTTCATTTCTATTATCTAAGTTTTAGTGTTGCCAAAGTGATCACTGCCAACAAAATCCCTACAATCCAGAATCGTGTTACGATCTTGGCTTCCGGTATATTTTTCTTTTGGTAGTGGTGATGCAGTGGAGACATCAAGAATATTCTCCTGCCTTCACCGTATTTTTTTCTAGTGTATTTGAAATAGCCCACCTGGAGCATGACACTGACATTTTCTATAACAAACACACCACACATCACTGGAATCAGCAATTCTTTGCGAAGCGTCAAAGCCAAAACAGCTATCACTCCCCCTAGCATCAAGCTGCCCGTATCGCCCATAAAAACCTGAGCCGGGTAAGCATTGTACCAAAGAAAACCCACGCATGCTCCTACAAAGGCAGAAGCAAAAATCACCAGCTCCCCTGAGTTGGGGATATACATGATATTGAGGTATTGCGAGAAAATGGCGTTACCACTGATGTAGGCGAAAATGGCAATGGTAATACCGATGATGGCTGAAGTACCAGCAGCAAGACCATCTATTCCATCCGTGATATTTGCACCGTTTGAAACGGCCGTGATGATAAATGTCACGACGAAAATGTAAAGAATCGGAGTCATTGCCTCGCCCAAAAAACCCAGCATCGTCTCGTAATTCAACTCATTATTTTTGGTGAATGGAATAGTGGTTTTAGCCACTTTCACATCTCGATAAGCTGGTGTTTCTACCACACCCTCTTCTATGGAAACAGGGTTGGTGAATTCGCGTATCACTACGCTTTCATTGAAATAAAGCGTAGAACCCACGATAATACCTATACCGATCTGACCGATGATTTTAAATCTACCAGCTAGACCTTCCTTGTTTTTCTTAAAAACTTTGATGTAATCATCTATAAAGCCTATCGTTCCCAACCAAACGGTGGTGATAAGCAAAAGAATGATGTAGATATTATTTAGATCTGCGAAAAGCAAAGTCGGGATCAAAATCGCAGCCATGATCATCAAGCCACCCATAGTAGGCGTGCCTTTCTTCTCCTGCTGTCCTTCCAGACCCAGATCCCTTACAGTTTCTCCGATCTGCTTATTTCTGATCCAAGCGATGATTTTGTGACCGAAAGAGATGGTAATGATCAGTGAAAAAAGCGATGCCATTCCCGCACGAAACGAGATGTATCTAAACACCCCTGTTCCGGGAATATCAAGCACTTTGTCCAAATAATCAAAAAGTGGATATAACATCTCAGCTTTGTGTCAATTGTTGTAAAAACTCAGTTACTACTTCAGTATCATCAAAGTGATGCTTCACCCCTTTGACTTCCTGATAATCCTCATGGCCTTTACCTGCGATGAGGATGATATCTCCTTTTTGGGAAAGCATACAGGCAGTCTTGATAGCTTCTCTGCGATCCACAATAGTTAATGTTTTTCTGATTTCAGACGGGCCTACACCTACCTGCATATCCTTCAATATTTCTTCTGGCTCCTCAAAGCGAGGATTGTCAGAAGTAAGAATTGCTTTATCACTTTCCTGAACAGCTATTTTTGCCATTATAGGACGCTTAGTCTTGTCACGATTTCCACCGCAGCCTACGACTGTGATCAGTTGCTCACCGCCAGTTCTTACTCCGTTAATTGTCTTCAGGACGTTATCCAAAGCATCAGGCGTATGCGCATAATCCACAATGGCAGTAATGCCTGCAATGGAAATTCTGTCAAAACGGCCTTTGGCGCCACGGATTCCAGATAGCTCACGAAGAACTTCATCTTCCTCTTCGCCCAATAGCACGGTGACTCCCAATACTCCCAGAAGATTGTATGCATTGAACGCGCCGATCATTCTGAACCAAATCAACTTACCGTTGATTTCTAGTTCTAACCCTTCAAGCGTGTTGGATATGATTTTAGCTTTGAATTCAGCCGGAGATTTCAGCGCAAAAAACTGATGAGAAGCTTTACAATTTTGAAGCATTACAGCTCCTCGTTTGTCGTCACCGTTTACAAGAGCAAAAGCGTCTTTTGGAAGCTCATCAAATAACTTTTTCTTGGCTTTGATGTACTCGTCAAATGTGCCATGATAATCCAAATGGTCATGACTGATATTTGTAAAAACAGCTCCCGCTAGTTTCAATCCTGCAATTCTCTCTTGCACAATCGCATGAGAACTCGCTTCTATAAAGCAGTGAGTACATCCTTCCGCAACCATTTTGCGAAGCAAAGCCTGCACACTTACCGCGTCTGGCGTAGTATGAGTCGCGTGGATTACTGTTTCGTTGATCTTATTCTCTACCGTGGAAAGCAAGCCAGTGCTGTAGCCCATTCGCATAAATAACTGATGCAAAAGAGTCGCCGTGGTAGTCTTCCCATTGGTTCCGGTAATCGCTACGACTTTGATACTCTCCGACGGATTGTCAAAGTAGTTGCTTGCCATGATACCTAGCGCACGAGCAGAATTCACCACTTCCACGTAGGTGATTCCATCGATAAGCTTTTCCGGCAACTGCTCACAAACAATGATCTGAGCTCCTAGACCAATAGCTTTTTCTATAAACTCATGTCCATCAACCTGAGTCCCTTTAATGGCTACAAAAGCACTTCCCTCCGTCACCTGACGACTATCAAAGACAATATCTTTCACACCCAACTCCATGTCTCCGGTAGTAGATGTAAGTGATACTTTATATAATATGTCTTTCAGTACTTTCATTTATCCTAATACAAGATTTATAGTTGCGTTTGGTGTTAATTGTGTTCCCGGTGAAATTGATTGGCCTTTCACCCGACCTTTCCCGGTGTAGTTCACCTTCATTCCTTTATTTTCCAATATGAAAAGTGCGTCCCTAAGCGGAAGTCCTGACACATCTGGAACAAGTGATTGATCCGTGTCATTGACGCTCATTTGTACACTGGCTTCAAGAGCAACCGTCTTCACCCACTCTTCCGGATTAGCAGCGGAAGCCTTCAAACCTAATTCTTGGAATATGCTCTGTAGCTCCTCTGCTTTACCTGCTTTCACATAGGGCAGTTGAGTGCCATTTGCTTCGGCTCTCATTATTCCCTGCTGATTATCTGGATTCAATTCGATATCAAGAGCGTAGATTTTATCTGCGATTTCCTTGAAAACCGGGGCTGAAACATCCCCGCCATATGCAGCCAAGCCCTTTGGACTGTCTATCACTACGATCATGGAATACTTCGGATGATCCGCAGGAAAGTAGCCCGCAAAACTTGTGTAATAATTCCTGGTATATTTTCCGTCGACTAGTTTCTGAGCAGTGCCGGTTTTACCCGCTATTTTATAATCCGCATTGGCGATGTTTCTTGCAGTGCCTCTCTCCACCACACCTTCTAATAGACTCTGAAGAAGTTTGATGTTTTTCTCAGATGCGATTTGCTTGCGAACGACTTCTGGCTCGTAGCTCTGCTCGATTATAGTTCCTTTCGAAATTGACTTCACTACATAAGGCTTCATCATTTCCCCTCCATTTGCCACAGCATTATATAAAGCCAATGTGTGAAGGGGGTTTAGCTTTACTTCATATCCTATAGAAACCCAAGGGAGAGTAGTACCATACCAATTTTTATCACCCGGTTTCTTGAAATATGGTTTGCCTTCGCCTATCAACTGAAAACCAAAAGGCTCCCTCAATCCAACTTTGTCTATGTAAGCCATGAATTTGGATGGACTGGAACCGAAATGTTCATCGACCAATTTGGAGATGCCAACATTGGAAGATTTCTCAAATGCTTCACGAATGGTCAGAGTGCCAAAGCCCCCGTAATGAGCATCTCGCATCACTTGATTATAGAATTTGTGGGCACCGTTTCCAGTTTCCACTGTTTCATCCAGCGTGATCTTATTTTCTTCTAAAAGTGCAAGCATGGAAAGCAGTTTGAAAGTAGAGCCAGGTTCTGTGTTTCCCTGATCACCAATGGCATAATTGTAATTCTCGCCATAGCCATTGCCGCTACTATTCCGCTGTAAATTGGTGATTGCTTTGATCTGTCCCGTCTTCACTTCCATCACGATCACAGCACCAAATTCTGCATCACGATCGGTCAATTGACGACGTAAAGCAGTTTCTGCTACATCCTGAATATTTACATCCAGCGTAGTGGTAACATCATAGCCATTTTCTGGCTTCACATCTTCTGCATCAAAAACCGGCTTCCAGCTCCCACCAGCTAAGCGTTGAAAGAGAGCCTTACCGTCTTGACCTTGCAGGTAATTATTGAAGCTGTACTCGATTCCCGCCCCGTACTCATTATCATTCAAAAAGCCAACTGTTCGGCTGGCAAGGGAATTAAATGGTCTATATCTTTTCTCTACTTTCTCGAAAATCACTCCACCTCCCAGTCTTCCTTCTCTGAAAATCGGCCAATTGGACATTTCCTGCATGCCTTGATAACCGATTTGCTTTCTGTTCAACACCAAATAACGCTTGTTATCCAACCTAGCATCGTTGATCATTCTTTTATAAGAAGCAGATGACTTATCCTTATAGTAGGCAGACAGCATTTTTGATAGGGAATCAATTCCTGTCTTATATTGATCAGACTTGGCGATAGTAGGATCCAGCGCCACTCTATAAAAAGGTAAACTTGTGGCAAGCAAACTTCCATCACTTGCGTAGATATTGCCACGAGTAGCTGCCACCTCTCTGTATTGGAAGTTGATTGTTTCAGCTTTTTCGCGCCATACGTCTCCATCCGCCATCTGAAGCTTAGCAACTCTGTATGGAATCGCAGCTGCACAAAGCGCTATTAGGATGAAAACCACCCGTACTCGGAGCAATATGGATCGCTTAAAATTCACTTCTCTACCTCAATTTTTATTGGTGGTTGATTGAGTTCAAATATTCCTTGTTCTGCTACACGCTTGGCAACTTCTGACTGCATGCTGCTAAGCATGTACTCGGCTTCCAGCGTAGTGACATCTGCACGTAAATCCTCTACTTCTTGCTGAGCCTTTTCAATCTTGCGCACCATATTCTCTGCGCGGTGATTGCTCCAGATATAGACCAAAGCCAGTAAAGCCACAAACCCAACTGGAGGAACCAGCTGGACAGGCACTCCTTCACCCAAAATCCCGGTGATATCCAGCTTCTCTTCCATCCAACTAAAGATGGATTTGCGAGAACCGCCTTTTGGCGTGTTGCCTGACTTCAATTTCTTTCTGAACGTGTTATTGCTCATGCCTCTATCTTCTTCGCTATTCTCAATTTTGCACTTCTTGCTCTAGGATTAGATGCGATCTCCTCTGCATCCGCCACCACAGCTCCTTTGCTGATTGGCTCAAGAGGACGAATGAGATTTCCGTAGAAATCTTTCTCTACATCACCTTGAAACTTACCTTTGATCATCAGATTTTTCACCAATCGATCCTCCAGGCTATGGTAGCTCATCACTACCAACCTGCCCTCAGGCTTTAGCAATTCCACTGCTTCCAGTAGCATTTCTTCCAAAGCGCCCATTTCATCGTTCACTTCTATTCTCAATGCCTGGAAGACCTGAGCGTAATACTTGAAGTCTTTGCCCCTAGGGGCATATCTTTTCAAGAAGGAGGTAAATCCTTCTGTAGTCTCAAATTGTTGGGAGGTTCTTTCAGACACGATGGCCTGTGCCAATGTCTTTGCATTTTTCACCTCGCCATACATCCCTAAAATCTTATGTAGTCTGCCTTCGTCGTATGTATTGAGAATTTCTTTGGCAGAAATCTCATCTGATTGGTTCATACGCATATCCAGATCACCGCTGAATCTGGTAGAAAAGCCTCGGCTTGGCTCATCGATCTGATGGGAAGAAATACCCAAATCAGCCAAGATGCCGTCTACCTTCTTCACACCATGTAGTCTCAGGTATCTTTTCAAATCTCTGAAATTGGCAGCAATAAAAGTGAAGTTGTCGCTGGCAGGAATGTTCGCTTCAGCATCTACATCCTGATCAAAAGCATATAAATGCCCCTTATCAAGATGTTTCAGAATCTCTCTGGAATGCCCTCCTCCACCAAAAGTCACATCTACATAAATCCCATTGGGATCAATAGACAAGCCTTCAGTGCATTTGGCTAGCATCACTGGGATATGGTAAATAGACTCTGTCATGTGATTAAGAGAGATGCTTTTCCATTAGACTGGATAAGTCCGCAGGATCAACTATGATATTCTTGCTATAATTTTCTTGATTCCAAAATTCGATTCTTCCTCCATTACCTATCACGATTACATCTTTTTCAAGACCTGCGTAGGCTTGGTAAGCTTTTGGGATCAACAAGCGCCCTGCGCTATCCAACTCCACATCGACGACAGAATTGAAAAAGGAACGCTGCAACATTCTTTGCTCCGGATTATGAATGGAGAGAGACTTGATTTGATTCTCAAGTTTCTTGTATTCCACCATAGGATAAAGAGCCAAACATCTATCTTCAGCCATCCGAAGCATAAGCGCACCTCCATTAGCCTCCGGAATTGCCGCCTTGATCTTGGCTGGCAATACCAGACGCCCTTTGGGATCTAGCTTGCAATCGTATTGACTGTTGAACATAATTTCTTGAACTCTTTAGAATGATGAGTATGTAGTATAGACAAAAGTAATAAAATGACCTTCACTTTCTACCACTTTCCCCCACAAATTCCCACTTTGACTTAAAAGTAGACAAATCTTTATTCCATCCCAATATTTACCAGTAAAAATTCAAGGTTTTTTTTGGCGGTATAGTATTGATTAGAAAGAGGTTAGGCTTTCCCCAAAATGGGGCAAAACAGAGCGTATTAGAGGTTTTTCATAGCCAGAAAGGAATATGATACTCACAGGGTGCTATCCTTCAAAAGAAAAGTGGGGTGATTTCCCGTAAATAATGAAAATACGAACTGTGAAGTGGGGAAAAATCCCACGGGACATTGCTTTGATCTTGATTTTATAATTGGTCAATATGATTATCCGTAATGATACCAGTCACCTAAATTCCTTTGCTTACCCGGCAAACTCTACTTGCTCCCCAAATAAACTATGACAAAAAAAGACCTGCCCAACGGACAGGTCTTTTTCAAAGCATCAACACACAATTTTCTTTTCAGATAAGATCTTTAGAACAAGGGGTCTATTTGTTGTCGTCTTTTTTCTTCACTTCTTGCTCAAGTTTTTTCTGGTATCCTTCAATTTTGGCAGCATTCTCCTTTTGCCAAATTTCCATTTTACGTTCGTACTCTTCCATCTTAGGCTTCATCTCTTTTTCCCAAGCCTTCATCTTAGCCTCGTAGTCTTTCATTTTAGGCTCATTGGAATCTTGCCAGGCCTTCATCTTGGCTTCAAACTCTTGCATCTTCGGCTCATTTGCCTTCTGCCATTGTTCCATCTTCTTCTCAAACTCCTTCATTTTTGGCTCATACGCTTTCTGCCATTCGGCCATTTTTTGCTCAAAAGCCTCCATCTTCGGTTCGTAGGCTTTCTGCCATTCAGCCATTTTTGCTTCGTACGCTTCCATTTGTGGCTTCATAGAACTCTCCCAATCCTCCATTTTTTTAGCGTACTCATCGGCACGTTTTTCGACTTCCTTCGTCCTTTTCTCCTTCTCCGCTTTTGTCATATTTATCGTGTCTTTCGGAGAGAAAGAATTAAAATTGTAATCAAAAACAAGCGGAGAAATCTTGAAATCCATGACAGGCATGGTACCCATATCAAAGTCCATAGCAGGCATCGTCCCCATATCTAAATCCATCATTGGAGCCATATCGAATGCCATTGGAGGCATTGGAGCCATTGCAAAATCCATTACTGGAGCAATCGCCTCAGCTGGGAATGGTGGCATGGGAGTAAGTTCTAGTGCTGGCATATCTTCCAAAATCATGGTCTTCCCATTTTGACTGTATACGTAAGTCCTTTTATTGCTATTCTTCACGATTACGGTATCTGACTTGGAAATAATCGTGTCAACAGAAACATTGACATTCGTATTGACATCTAAATTAACGTTAGCGTTTTCCTGAACTTCGACTACCGGATTTACATTGGTATTCACGTTCACCGAAACCACTGGCTTCACATTTTCGACGGACACTGAAACGTCCTGCTGGGCAGTTGCCATAAGGCCTGCGCTTAATAAGAGTGTTAGTAGCATAGGGATAGAAATAATAGGGTTTTGTGGATAAGTCTGGGCTGGATGACCCAGTATTCTTTTAATTCTCTGCAGCGTAGGATTTCTCTTTTTCGCCGCTGCCAGCGCTAAGTCAGGAGGATTTTGCTTCGCAAAGTTCAAGACCTCAGCCAAGCTATAAGCCAATTCCTTAGGAGCTACACCCGCTTTCACCGCCACATCATCGGCAGCATTTTCTCTCAATTCTTTGACAGTCTGGTTCATCCACCAATAGCAAGGATGATAGAAGAAAAGTACTTCTAGGGCAGATTGCAGTAGATTCGATAGGTAATCGTTACGCTTCACATGCGCCAGTTCATGAGCGATGATCGCTTCAAGTTGCACAGGAGCTAGTTGTAAAATCAGGGCTGATGGAATTAGGATAATAGGCTTGAGATAGCCAAAAGTGACTGGAGATACGCCATGAGAGGTAAGTCGAATTTCCACTTTTTTGGAGACATTCATCCTACCCATTAAGTGGTAAAGCATTTTTTCTAACTGAAAATCTTGAGGGTCTGAGGATGATTTTCGAAGTGTTCTGATTTCTGAAAGGCTATTAACTAAGCGGAAAAGAAATAGAAGTGCTCCCACAAACCAGAAATTAACTAAGAGCGGCAGTTGTACCTCAATCCAGTTAATCAATTGGTTGATCAAACTCTCGATTCCTATGCTCGCTGAAGCTTGTACTTCACTTAGTACCATTCCCTCAAATGCTATTCGATCCAAAAACGGGGTCGGACTAAAGCTGGAGAATTCATAGATAAAGGTGGCTACCGCAAAAAGCAAACTCACTCCCAAACTTCCCAACGCCAGATTGTACTTGAAATTTGGACTGTTTTTGTGAAAAACTTTCAGAACCAACCACAAGGCCGCTCCTATCAATACTAATTGCCAAAGTGAATGCACGAGCGTCCAGCCCATGGCATAAAGCAAACTTTCGGGAACCCAGTCGTTTAAAAGATTCATTATTTCTTGTTTTCTAGTTGGTCTAAAAATGCGCGTATTTCGTCTAATTCCTCCTTAGAGGGATTCTCTTCCCCCAAGGCCTGGAGTACCAATTTCTGCGCAGAACCCCCAAAAGCCGTAGTAACCAGATTTTTCAGCAGAGACTTTTGGGTCTCTTTTTGATTGGTCACAGGACTATAAACATGGGTTCTCTGCTCTTCATTTCGATTCACCATTCCTTTGGCATGCATGTTTTGCATGGTCTTCAAAGTAGTGGTATATCCCGTGTCCTTTGTCAGAGCTAAACGCTCATGAATCTGACGAACATTGGACTGTTTCATTTCCCACAATAGGGAAAGTATTTCTAATTCTGACTCGGTTGGCTTACTCATAGGAGCTTATACGATAACTTTCGTACCAAAGATATACGAAGAGAATCGTAAGTTCAAAACATCTACGAAAATAATCGTATTAAAAAGTGTTAAAATACTATTGAACAGATAATTACATACCTATAAAATATTTCAAAAACACTTGCACTGCAATACTTAGAGCGTGTAGACATCAATTTTAAGAATCTAATTTTTTGCGCTAGTGATCTTTGGAAAGGTTTTGAATAGTAGTAAGGACCTAACTCAACCTAAGTTGAGAAGGCCATAAAGTTTAAGCGTTTGAAGCTGAACTTTCCTTCCCTGACATTAGTTGTATACACATTGAATTTTTGATAACAAAACCAACTTTACCATGAATACTGATCAAGCATTACTTAAACCCATTACACTAGCTGGTGGGTTAGAATTAAAAAATAGAGTTTGGATGGCGCCAATGACAAGAAGCAGGGCTGCCAACTCAGAAAATAAGCCCTTTGAAATTCACGAGGAATATTATACCCAGCGTGCATCCTCCGGTCTCATCATTACCGAAGGATCTCAAGTCTCCAAAGATGCTGTAGGATATATCAACACTCCAGGTATTTACTCCAAAGAACAAGTAGAAGGCTGGAAGGGAGTGACTAAAGCGGTACATGATAATGATGGACACATCTTTATACAACTATGGCATGTAGGCAGAATTTCTCACCCTGATTTCCATAATGGAAATCTGCCTTTGGCACCATCTGCTATCAATCCAAACGAAAAGTCCTATACGCCAGAAGGCTTCAAAGATACCGTCACGCCAAAAGCAATGACTTTGGAAGACATCAAGCAAACCATCCAGGATTTTAGAAATGCTGGTGAAAATGCGATGGAAGCAGGTTTTGATGGGATTGAGATCCACAGTTCCAATGGCTACTTGCTACACCAGTTCTTCAGCGCAACAAGCAACGTGAGAACTGACGAATATGGTGGATCAATAGAAAATAGAGCAAAAATTCTATTTGAAATCATCGATGCGCTCAAAGAAGTAATGCCAGAGCAAAAAATTGGTTTGAGACTAAACCCATCGCTTAATGGTGTTTTTGGAATGACAGCAGATGAAGAGACCATTCCTACTTTTGAGTATATCGTCAAAAAATTGAATGAGTACGATTTAGCTTATCTGCACCTGTCAGAGCCTTTTACCGACGTTTCAGAAATCCCTTATTTAGTGAGTCATATTGCGAAACACTTCCGACCATTATACAAAGGCACTTTAGTAATCAACGCAGGTTTTGACCAAGAAAAAGGGAATAAAGTAATTGAGGAAGGTGATGCAGATGCGGTTGCATACGGCTCTCTATATATATCAAATCCAGATTTGGTAGAGCGTTTTGAGCAGAATACCGAGCTGGCAAGTCCAGATAAGGATACGTTTTATACGCCTGGAGAAAAAGGCTATACCGATTACTCCACACTTGAAGAAATAAAAATTGGATAATCACCCTAAAGGCCGGAATTCCCGGCCTTTTCTTTATTTTTAGCCTATGTGTCTAGTAGCTTTTTCTTGGAGAACTCATCCAGAATACCCGTTGATCATCAGTACCAATCGTGATGAGTTTTTTGAACGCCCTACCCAAGAAATGTATCTTTGGAAAAGCGGATTTTACGCTGGCAAGGACCTGAAAAGCGGCGGTACATGGATGGGATTTCATCCTAACGGACGATGGTCTCTTTTGACAAATTATCGGGATTTTTCCAATCCTAGAAATGTAAAAATAAGTCGTGGCGAACTTGTTCAGGACTGGCTTGAAAATGATAGTTCAGCGGAAGAATACCTGAAAGAAATACAAAAAAACCAAGATCAATACGATGGATTTAATCTGCTGGTCAGCGATGGGGAAAAGTTGTTTTATCTAAGCAATTACTCTCCTGATATACAGGAAGTACAACCGGGAATCTATGGTTTGAGCAATGGCCTTCTCAATGATCCATGGCCAAAAGTAGAATTGGCACAACAGCAGCTTGAGCAGTTAATTAAGACTGAGTTTTCCACCAATGACTTACTTAATATCCTGAAATCCAAAGAGACTTATCCTCCAGAAAAACTTCCCAAAACCGGAATTCCCCTAGAAATGGAAACTTGCCTTTCAGCTCAATTAATTCGAATGTCAGGTAATTATGGAACGGTTTCGGCCGCTGCTGTGGTTCAACATAAATCCGGGCTTGTAGAGCTCAAACAACGAAGTTTTCAATGGAACGCTGAGACCTATCAAGACTTAGATTTTCAATTTCAACTCGATCAAACCTAAGACCAAATGTCAAACAAAATATACGATATGCTGATCATCGGTGGTGGACCAATTGGTCTGGCTTGCGGTGTAGAAGCAGGAAAAGCAGGATTGGATTATGTGATTGTGGAAAAAGGAGCACTCACGAATTCTATCTTTAATTACCCGATCAATATGACTTTTTTCTCCACATCAGATAGGCTGGAGATGGCAGATATACCTTTTATGTCAATAGGCAATAAGCCTAACCGCACCGAAGCGCTGGAATATTACAGAAGGATCTTTTCTCATTTCGATCTGAATGTTAAACTGTATGAAGCGGTGCAGACGCTAAAAAAGAAAGGGGAGTTGTTCCACGTCAAAACCTCCAAGGGAGAATACCAAGCAAAGAATGTAGTTCTGGCCACTGGCTTTTACGATTTGCCAAATCTGATGAACATTCCAGGCGAAGACTTACCAAAAGTGCAGCACTACTACAAAGAGCCTTGGCCATTTATCAACCAAAAAATCGTCGTAGTGGGCGGAGCAAATTCCGCCGTGGATGCAGCACTTGAATGCTGGAGAAAAGGCGCAGAAGTCAGCATGGTTTTACTGGAAGAGGAAGTGGATCAGGCGGTGAAATACTGGGTGCGTCCCGACATCGTAAACCGAATCAAAGAAGGTTCTATCAAAGCCTTCACCCAGTCTAGACTCAAGGAGATCCATGAGCATGAAGTCGTGATTTCAACTCCCAAGGGAGAAGTGACCATAGACAATGACTTTGTGCTTGCCATGACAGGCTACAAGCCGAATTTTGGATTATTAAATCAATTGGGAGTAAAACTGAGTGAAGACGAGAAATGCCAGCCACAATACGACGAACAAACTCACGAGACTAATGTACAGGGAGTTTATCTAGCAGGGGTAGTTTGCGGAGGACTGAATACCCGTGAATTCTTCATTGAAAACAGCGTAGTCCATGCTGGGATGATTGTGAGGGATATTGTAGGGAAACTTAAGAAGTAATAAAACCAAAAAGAACCTATACTCTATCTATTGACAAAGTATAGGTTCTTTTACTTTAGATCTATATGCTCAGATAATCATAAAGGAATTAGCTAGATGACAATTACGTCAGCTTACTCCTTTATCTCAATTACCTTAAACTCGGTTCTTCTGTTAGTTTGATGCTCTTCCTCAGTAGTTGCATTTTTAATAATCAACTGACTTTCACCATATCCTTTGGCTACAAGTCTATCTGCAGCTACACCTTGGGAAACAATGTAATCAACCGCTGATTGAGCTCTTCTCTGCGATAGGTTTTGATTATAAGCATCTCCAGAACGCGAATCGGTATGTGAGCTCAATTCAATTCTTATCGCCGGGTTATCCTTTAGAATCTGAACCAGCTTGTTTAGTTCTACTGCTGCATCCGCTCTAATTTCCGCTTTATCCAAATCGTAATAGATATTCTCCAGTACGATAGAGCGATCAAGAACAAGCTGATCTAACACGATCGTAGTATCCAACGTAATATTGGTCACATCTTGGATGAGTGTGGAGATGTCAGGTGTCTTACCTTTCGTGGTATAAGGAATTGACTTAGAGAAGTAGCCACTCTTTGAAGCTATAATGGTAAAGTCAGCATCTGGTGTCAATGTAAATCTCACACGACCAGTGGTGTTCGAGAAATCCCCTCCTGCTTGTTTGCTATTTTCATCATACAATACCACTCGAGTTTGCTCTAGCACAGCGTCATCCGCTCCTGCCACTCGCTGTTTGGTAAATACATTTAGCAAGACATTAATGATTTTTGGCTTCGGTGTTTTATCCTCAAAGAAATAGATATCATCATCACCTATACCACCATCACGATTGGATGAGATGAAACCAGCTTTTGGATATTCGGTGAAGAAAAGAGCAAAGTCATCATTTGTACTGTTGAAGTTTTCTCCTAGGTTTTTGATCACCTGAGCACCAGAAGCATCTTTTTCCGCTACGAAAAGATCAAGTTTACCATAACCAGGATGTCCATCTGAAGAGAAGAAAAACTTACCATCAGCCATCGGCCTTGGGAAAAGCTCATTGCCTGGAGTATTGATATTTGGTCCAACATTAACGGGATTCCCAAAATCTCCATTTGCTAACTTGGTGGCTTTATAAAGGTCTATCCCTCCAAAACCACCTGGCCTGTTTGAAGCAAAATACAATTCAGAACCATCCGCAGAGAAAGCAGGAGTAGAATTCCACCAAGTTTCATCCTCATTTATCGGCATCCATATCGGCTGCGTAAAGCCTCCACCTCTGAAGTAAGAAACAAAAAGTGCAGTTTCTGGAAGATCTTTATCAGAGGTAGAATTTCCTCTGGCATAAATAATTGTATTACCATCTGGACTAACAGCGATGGCCGCTTGGTTCAATCCTTCTTCATTTTTAAATTCGGGAAGTGGTTGCGCTCCAGTGACATCTACTCGAAGTCCTTCTGCTCTTGCTCGGTATATTTTAGTATAAGGAGATCCATCTGCAGGATAAAGCCCACTTGCCTGACGGCCTGAAGTGAAATAAAGAAAGTCTTCACTGATTACAGGCGCATAGTCAGGACCAGCCGTATTGAGGTCTTTGTAATTAACCAACTCATGATAAGGCCAATAATCTTTAATACCCTGTGACAGTTTGATAGATTCAAGCTGACGCTGAGTCTCTGCCAAGTAAGTTTCGTCCTGTGTGTAGCCTTTAGCTTTCTCAAAAGCGTCCTTTGCCTCCTCGTCTTTATCTTGAGCTTTCAAACTCAAACCTAGTCGATAATAGCTATCAAAAGTTGGATCTTCCTCTACCAATTTCTGGTAATAAGGAGCCGCATCTTCGATCCTATTTGACAGTCTATAACTCTCCGCGATTACTTGATTAGCTTCCTTGTTTTCAGGATCATCTGCCAAGATCTGAGAAAAAGAATTGATGGCATATTGGTACTGACCAGAAAGAAACTGTTCATTACCTTTTTCCTGAAGGCTTTTGCATGAGCTTACCCCGATGAGGAGTATAAGACAAATCCAAAAAAAATGGTTTTTCATCTGAAACGGCTATTGATGATCTATTCTGAATATTACTAAATTAATTTGGAAAGTATCGGTTCAGCCAGCTATTCCCTGCCAAAATCCATACACTTTCAAGTTCTTTTTTGCTTTGCACCTGCGGATTGATCACTAGTGTTTGCGAATCAATCTCTCCAGAAGTGACTTTTGACTTGATTCCCAAAGCAGAAGCTACGTTGATTTCACCCGAATTGGATTTAAAAGTCACTTTACCTTGATCGGTGATATTGTTTTCGATTTCACTTTCCAGCTCACGCAAAGTCCTGACAGAACTGTCGATAGAGCAACCGCTTGCCCCTAACCCAGATTCATCAACAGCCAAAACCAAAATCTGATCCTCCAAGATCTGAAATGAAGTTGGCATTCTATTGCCATGTGTATTCCACCCATTACAGAAGAGGGATAATCTGGAAGCTATTAACTCTTTTTCCTGCTCAGAAAATTGACGTGCAGCCTGGTAAACCCAAACGCGCGAATCTTCTGGCATATCTTTAAATTCTACGTACATAATTTCTTGTTACTTATTGGCAAAGAAAAACCCTTTCTACCTAACGGCAAAAAGGGTCAAATTGATTCATTGAAAAAAAGTTAAATCCCCATGTCTTTGGCGATCATTTCTGCCAAGTCATAGACTTTCACTTCCGCTTCTTTTTCTTTGTTTTTTACGCCGTCCGTCATCATGGTTAAGCAAAATGGACATCCTACAGCAATTGTACTAGCTCCAGTTGCCAAAGCTTCCTCTGTTCTCTCTACGTTAATGTCTTTTTTGCCTGGCTCAGGTTCCTTGAACATCTGAGCACCACCAGCCCCACAGCAAAGTCCTTTGGTCTTGCAACGCTTCATCTCCACTAACTCCACGTCCAACGCTTTGATGACATCTCTTGGCGCTTCGTAGACATCGTTGCCTCTCCCTAAGTAGCAGGAATCGTGGAAGGTGATTTTCTTTCCTTTAAACTCCCCTCCACCTTTCAATGCGACTTTCCCATCATTGATGAGTTGTTGGAGAAATTGCGAATGGTGAATCACGTCATAATTTCCTCCCAAAGCTGGGTATTCGTTTTTGATTGTATTGAAGCAATGTGGACAGGCAGTGACTACTTTTTTGATGTTGTAACCATTCATCACCTGAATATTCGCTACCGCTTGCATCTGGAAAAGAAATTCATTTCCAGCACGCCTAGCAGGATCTCCAGTACAGGCTTCTTCTGGGCCAAGCACAGCGAAGCTGACACCTACTTTATTCAATATTTTCACAAAGGCCTGCGTTACAGCTTTATATCGCTCATCAAATGAACCAGCGCAACCTACCCAGAATAGGACTTCTGGACTTTCTCCTTTGCCGGCCATCTCGGCCATGGTTGGTACTTTATATGTTGACATGATTATACGTTTTATGTTTGTCCGAGAATATGCCATTAAGCTTATCCTCTTTGGTATATAGGCTGGAAGACCGATGACGGGTGACCGAAGTAGCCTCTCTGCCAGTTTTAACCTAATTCTTTGTTGCTTTTTACTTCAATGAAAATTGCTGTATTAAAACAAAAAAGTCTCGGAAATGAATAATTTTTCAATTTTCAAATCTTCCAATTTTTAATCTGGAATTTCCTCCTCTTTCACCTTCTCAGCCCAATTGAATCGATCCTGAGGGCTGAATTTCCATGGAGCAAAGCTGGTTTCCATGTTTTGAAACATCGCATTCCATTGAGCTGGCGTTCCTGACTCTTCCATGGCTACATAGCGACGCATTTCCAAAATGATAGCTAGCGGATCGATATTCACTGGACAGGCTTCCACGCAAGCATTACAGCTAGTACATGCATTCAATTCTTCCTTGGTGATGTAATCCCCCAAAAGTGACTTACCATCTTCCAAACCTTTTCCTCCAGCATCCAAGCTTTTTCCTACTTCCTCTGCACGATCTCGCACATCCATCATGATCTTACGAGGGGAAAGCTTCTTTCCTGTCAGGTTAGCCGGGCATTCCGAAGTACACCTCCCGCATTCGGTGCATGAATAGGCATTCATCACATTGATCCAACTCAAATCATTGATGTCTTTGGCTCCAAATCTACCGATCTCAGCAGGCGGGTCAGCTGGCGCATCCGTAGGAATTCCAAGCATCATATTCACCTCATTGGTGACAGCTGGCATAGTTGACATTTCACCCTTAGGCTTCAAATTCGAATACCAGGTATTTGGGAAGGCTAGGAAAATATGTAGATGCTTCGAATAGGTCACGTAAATAGCGAAAGCCAAAATCCCAACAATGTGGAACCACCAGGCTGCTCTCTCCACGAAAATCAGGAATCCAGTACTCATACTTTCGAAGATCGGATGAAGCAGACCGCTGAAGAACAAATCTCCAACCACGATGTAATGCCCCACTCCTCTCGATGCCAAGATCTGATCAGCGGCATTCATTTTCAAAATTGCCATCATCAAGACGATCTCAATACAAAGGATCAAGTTACCATCCATCGCTGGCCAACCCTTCATCTCTGGCTTGGTGAAGCGAGGCACCTTGACCACATTTCTTCGGATCAAAAAGATCACACAGGAAATGAGAACCATCACAGCTAGAAACTCGAAGAAGTTCATCGCAGCCACATAAGCCCCACCGAGGAAAGGAGCAAATAAGCGGTGCGTACCGAAAATACCATCTAGGACAAATTCCAGAACTTCAAGGTTGATCACCAAGAACCCCACATAAACAAAGAAGTGTAGAAATGCGGGGATAAAGCGCTTAAACATTTTCTGCTGACCCAAAGCCACCAAAAGCATTGTCTTCCAACGCTTGTCCGGCTGATCGTTTCTTGTCTCTGCTTTGCCCAGAAGAATGTTTCTGCGGAGGAATTTGACTCGTTTGATCAGAAAGAAGCCTGCAGCGCTCAAAATGATCAAAAATATTAATTGAGGTAAAAAGCTCATAGTGATGTTATTAGCGTGTTTCTTGGGTTTTAGTCTGTATTTTTTTCATTAAATGACTTGCTTCAAATACTCAAATAATTACCTTTGCATCACTTTACAAACAAGGTGATATAGCTCAGTTGGTAGAGCATCGGACTGAAAATCCGTGAGTCGATGGTTCGAGTCCATTTATCACCACAAGCCCTGAAGCAATTCAGGGCTTTTTTTGTGCCCTTATTTAGCCACAAAGAGCACAAAGTCCCGATAGTTATCGAGATCACAGAGGGCACAGCTTCATATTCTGAGCAAAAAACCAGAACAGTAACCTCTCCTTTAATCTCATTTGTGAATCCCCTATTCATTATTGTTGCAATTGCTTTGTCATAAGATACTGAATCATTTTTGGGATGCCTGATAGGCAAATTAAGAAATAGTAGGCATGCCTACTATTTCTTACTCAAATTTTGAAGCAATTTAGTCTAGTTAGTTATCTCAGCCAAAAGCATAAATTGCTGAATTTCTTAAGCTCTCCTTTTTTATAGTATGTTTAAAAAACTTTTATTTTTTTTCATTGCCACTGTAACATTCGCAATTCCCATGCATTACCGTATTAAATGAAGTCATTTTTTGAAGTACATATCTGGCCGCAAAGAGGCAGGCTCTACCGGCTGGGTTATCTCTGGGTGAGGGATCGATCCCTTGCAGAGGATATGCTTCAGAATGTCTTCGAAAAATCTTTTGTACGGGAAGATGAACTTAGAAGTCACCCAAATCTGATGGGTTGGTTGGTAAGCAGTCTGAAAAATGAAGTATTGACACACTTTAGGCAAACCAAAAAGCTAGACTCTTTAGACGGATTGGAAGAACTGAAAGTGGAGGAGTCAATTTCTGAGGACACAAAAGATTCGATACAACAAGTAATGAATCTTGTGAAAGGATTGCCTTTGCGACAGCAGGAGATTTTTCATCTGAGAGAAGTGGAAGGGTTGAGTTACGAGGAAATTACCGAGCACCTAGACATTAGCCTGGATCAAGTGAAAGTAAATCTTCACAGAGCCAGAAAAAGCATTCGAGAGCGGATGCTCAATCAAAAATTAACCAAATGAATCAGCGAATAGACGAATTACTCGAAAAGTACTGGGAAGCTGAAAGTAGTCTAGCAGAAGAGCAAGAGCTTAAGACCTTGCTCCTATCTGCTGAAGGCTATGCCGATGAAAAAGCATTGTTCTTAGGCTTAAGTGACTTTTCTAACGAAGAGCCAAGCCTACAAATGCCAACCAAGATAATCCCAATCAAATCCAGAAACTGGATGAATTGGGCGGCATCTGCAGCAATCTTGATTGGTTCTGTCTGGGGATGGAGAGTTTATGAGCAAAAGCAAGCTGAGCAAGAAGCTTATATGGAAGTCATGCAGGCTTTTGCACTAATCCAAACCAATCTTTCAAAAGGACAGGAACAAATGACCATAATGAATGATATGAAATACCTAAATACGACCAACCAACTATTTGGCAACCCTACAAATAAATAAGCTATGAAAAAATTCATACTAATTCCGCTATTGCTGTTTGCCTTTATTATTAAGGCGCAGGCTCAGGATGATGCTATTCAGCGCTTTTTCTCCAAGTACATGGATGACGATCGTTTCTCAAGAGTTTACATCAGCCCTAAAATGATGCAGATGGCAGGAGGATTCCTGAAAAGCAACGCCGGGACAGACAAAGACTCTCAAGACCTTGGCGTCCTAATACAAAAAGTGAAGGGTATTCGAATTCTTTCCTCGGACGAAGTCAATGGATTGACTTTCTACAAAGAGGCAATGGGAACACTTTCCAAAAACAAGTACGAGGACCTGATGATTGTCGAAGACAAGGGAAGCAGCCTAAAGTTTATGGTTCGCGAGGAAGGTGGCTTGGTAAAAGAGCTAATGATGATCTCAGGAGAAGAGGGAGACTTCACCTTATTATCAATGCTGGGAAGTTTCACCTATGAAGACCTAAACTTGCTTGCTGAAAAGACTGATATCCCAGGAATGGAGATGTATGGCAAAGGAAGCAAGGGGCCTAAAGGCGAGAAAGGCCCAAAAGGAATAAAATAAGTGACAGTGCCTTAATAAAGTTGTCACATTTTGTTGGCGTTTACAAATCCAAACAAGATGAAAAATGGCTATGAAATTAAGCAAAAGCGTTCCTTCAGTGAAGCATTAAGAAAGCAGATCGTTGGACAAGTAGAACGAAAAGAATTGACGATTTCTCAGGTATCTCGGGAATACCAAGTTTCAAAAGCGGCGGTA
>Ga0209512_1000196_pt1 | contig 124722 bp, 122 predicted proteins | sample frozenSSSSmetaG_FD_184142 | JGI IMG/M metagenome (GOLD analysis project Ga0209512, IMG submission 184142) | Glacier valley bacterial and archeal communities from Borup Fiord, Nunavut, Canada, to study Microbial Dark Matter (Phase II) -... | ecosystem: Environmental > Aquatic > Freshwater > Ice...
AGCTACTGCTTTGCCAATACCAATTACATTTGAGAGTAGAAGAAAGAGAATACAGAGATTTTTGTCGCTACCAAAATTGAAAATAAATGAAATTTGGTTCCCGATGGTTAAACTCTGGTTAAAAGCGCATTTTACATCTGAAGAAATGATTTATGTAGTGATTGATCGCACGAATTGGTCTAGCATAAATCTATTTATGATTAGTGTTGTTTGGGATAAAAGATCTTTCCCCATATATTTTGAGTTACTACCAAAAATGGGTTGCAGTAACATTGATGAACAAAAAAGAATAATATCTCAAGTATTACCGATTTTTAAAGAATATATAATTTGTGTACTAGGAGATAGAGAATGAGCGTTCTGTAAAACTTGGAAACTGGCTGCAAGAGCAAAATGTGAAGTTTTGTCTGCGCCTTAAAAAAAATGAATTTGTCGAAGTTAAAGATAAAATTTACGTAGAATTAAATCTGCTAAGTTTATCCCCAGGAACTTCGTTTTTCTTACAAGGAGTTAAAGTTACAAAGCAAAAAAATAAAGATTTTAAAGGTTTTAACGTTGCCGGAAAATGGCAACGAAAGATCTTAGGAATGACTCCAAAAGAGGGATGGTTTATTTTGACAAACTTAGATACTTTATCTGGGGCAATTTCTGCCTATAAAAAAAGATTTGGCATTGAAGAAATGTTTCGAGATTTTAAAAGTGGTGGCTATAACTTGGAGCAGACTAATGTCACAGGGCAAAGATTAATTTCTCTGATTTTATTAATCTCATTTGCATATATGAATGCCACCCTTCAAGGGCAAGAAAGTAAAAGTAAAGGGGTACAAAAGTATGTTGGTCGCGTTAAGGAATCTAGGCGCATTGAAAGGCGGCATAGCAGTTTTTATATCGGCTTACATGGATATTCTTTAGTCAATTTGATGGAACATTGTATAGATTTAGTCAATAAATTAATGAGATTAAATCGCAATAAGCAAAAGTATTATCAACGAGGTTTGAAGGCAAGAAAGCTTATTCTATCTGTATCCTAGTTATTATTGTCGCCCCCTCAGATTAAAATTACCATATGTAGTTGAACGTAAAAATCAACTCAGTCAAGACAAAAAAACTTTTCATGAAGGATTTTGCCCATTTTTAAGATATTTAGGAATGTCCGAGGGTTTAACTCCCGGTGTTTTATCAACAGTTGCTCAATGTGGAGCAATGTCAAGTTCTTTTGAAGCCGCACATACAACATTAATTCATTGGGGAATAAATATTAGTCTAAAACGAATACAACGACTAACATATTATTTTGGTCAACAGGGAATAGATTTACGTAATCACAAGTTAAATGACTTAAAATCTGGGAATTTACTTACTTTAAATATTCTGAAAGACCAACGTGTTGTAATTGCTGTAGACGGTGGGCGTACACGTATTCGGATTAACAAAAAGGGAGATGTAGGGTAAAGACTAATCGTAGAGGCTTTACGGGAGAGTGGACTGAGCCAAAGTTACTAACTATTTATGTCGTGAATGAACAAGGTAAAAAAATAAAAACTGGAGATATTCCTATTACAAATGATGGAACTTACGAAGGATATCAAGGATTTTTACAGATCCTCGAAATGTACTTGGTTCAGTTAGGAATTAGTCAGGCGAAACAGGTCTTATTAATTGCCGATGGTGCTGAGTGGATCTGGATACACATTCCGCCTCTATTAAAAAAGTTAAATTGCCCAGATGAAACTTATCAATTATTAGATTTTTATCATGCAGCATCACATTTACAAGAATTTGCCGATGCTACTTTTATTACAAATAGTGAACGCCAAGAATGGTTTAAAAAAGCTCGCAAAACTTTAAAAAAAGGTCGTGCTTTAGATTTAATGAGAAACATGGGTGAATTCATATTATCAGCTACTGGGGAGCGCTGTCAAACTTTAGTAAGAGAGCGAAATTATATTTTAAAAGCTTACCGACGGCGGCTTTTAAAATACAATAAAGTTGCATCGCAAAAACTCCCTCTTGGTAGTGGCGCGGTTGAAAGTTTAATTCGTCAAGTCGTTAACTTACGCATGAAAGGAAACGGTAAGTTTTGGTTAAAAAATCATGCTGAAATTATGTTACATCTTCGGTGCCAATGGATAGCAGGAAGCTGGGATATTTTTTGTGATTCGATCTTAAATTCGTTCATTAAGCCGAAAGCATCTGAAAACATTTTATACCTTGATACAGACTATAGTTGATTTATTGCCGCAATTAATACTAAGTAATCAAGATAGAGAGCAAATATTTTAAAAAATATATAGTCAAATGACTTGCCAGTAATCTTTTTGAGATATCTCATGAAGATGATTTATCCTGTCAAACAGTATGATTTTTGTAAATAAAAATACTTTGTACTTAAAGGTGATTTTTGGCGATAGCGAAGCGCTGACTTGTCAGTTCGCTTATTTTTGACCAGACCTCACCAAATCGCGTTGCTCCCCGCGATCGCGACATGTCATAGCCGTCTCTTTAATTGCTCGCTTCTCCCGCAACAGTAGCAAAGACGGCATCATTGGATTTTGGAATTGCCATTAATGTCCACTTTAACGCGATACTCAGATCTTTCCAAGTTCTTGACTTTTTTCTTCTAGAATCGAGTCAGACAACCTGACGGCAAGTAGGAACAATCATGAGCAAGCTGGGCAAACTTCCGCAAATCACTGCATTTTTCTGGATCATGAAGATCTGTGCTACCACTCTCGGAGAAACGGCAGGAGATCTTTCATCGATGACGCTAAATGCGGGCTATAAGGATAGTTCCATTATATTTATTGGAGTATTTTTTGCTACACTTGCTCTGCAATTGATATGGAAAAGCTATAATCCATTACTTTATTGGACTGTCATCCTCTCAACTAGCACAGCTGGGACAACGATGTCAGATTACATGAATCGGACTTTAAAGTTTGGCTACCCGACAGGGTCGGCAATCTTAATTACCATTCTCGTGGCTATTTTTGCGTATTGGCGATTTAGTGTTGGGTCTCTAGCTGTAAATAATATTCAAACGCGTAAAGTTGAAATACTTTATTGGACGGCGATTCTATTTTCAAATACTTTGGGTACTTCCTTAGGCGATTTCCTTGCCGATACTTCTGGACTTGGATTCGTCGGCGGGGCGTTGCTGATTGCTAGTTTACTTGCTTTGGTATTGGCAGCGCATTATTTCACCCAAATTTCTGGCGTCACATTGTTTTGGATTGCGTTTGTACTGACTCGACCGTTTGGGGCGACACTGGGGGACGTGATGACAAAAACATATGATAAAGGTGGTCTAAATTTTGGTACTATTGGCTCATCTATAGTCCTATTGTCAATACTTTTAGTCTGTATCGTCTTCACAACTGTCAAGCAGAAAAGACTAATTGTGACTGATAATTAGTATAATCACGCTCTTGTCTCCTGTGGCTGCAATCAAGTTTTATGACTTCAACTGAAGAAATTTTATCCCAATTACCGGGCGATGTTTTAGGAGGATTGCGCCACAGCGATCGCATACTCACATCACTGCGCCAAAATAATACAATAGTACCAACATTGGTTAAAGAAAGCCAGGAACCATTAGGATGTGTTGATTGGGATGTGGTTGTCTGTGGTGGGACGTTGGGAATTTTAATCGCTTGTGCTTTAGTTGGGCGCGGCTTTCGAGTAGCATTGTTAGAAAGAGGTATACTGCGCGGTCGAGATCAAGAGTGGAATATCTCTCGCAAAGAACTAGAAGTTTTTTTGGAATTAAATCTGCTGACGACGGCGGAATTAGAACAGGCTATAGCTACTGTTTACAATCCAGCCAGAGTTAGTCTTGGTAGTACGGAAGTATTTGTAGAAGATGTACTGAATATTGGCGTAGACCCAGTATATTTACTGTCTACTTTAAAAGCCAGATTTCTCAAGGAAGGTGGTCAGTTATTTGAACACACATCTTGTAACTCAGTAGTAGTTCACCCTGACGGAGTAATAGTATCCGGTGCAACAGACACGAATGATCCCAAAACCGAATTTAGAGCCAGATTATTAATTGATGCAATGGGACATTTATCTCCTATTACCCAGCAAGCACGACAAGGACAAAAACCGGATGCAATTTGCTTGGTAGTTGGAAGTTGCGCTCAAGGATTTCCTGAGAATAAATCTGGCGACTTACTAGTATCTTTTACACCTATACAAAATCAGTGCCAATACTTCTGGGAGGCTTTTCCCGCTAGAGATGGGAGAACTACTTATCTGTTTACTTACATGGATGCCGAGCCAGATAGACTGAGTTTAGAGACTCTGTTTGAAGACTATCTGCGTCTGATGCCAGAATATCAAGGTGTGGAATTATCACAACTGCAATTTCAACGCGCGTTGTTTGGCTTCTTTCCTTCATACCGCAAAAGTCCGTTGCCAACACCTTGGAGTCGCATTCTCGCTGTAGGAGATAGTAGCGGTAGTCAGTCGCCGTTGAGTTTTGGAGGCTTTGGAGCGATGGTGCGTCATCTCCAGCGTTTAACTGTCGGCATTAGCGAAGCACTGCAAACAGAACAATTATCTGCAAATGCTTTGGCACTTTTGCAACCTTATCAACCCAGTTTATCAGTAACTTGGCTATTTCAAAAAGCGATGAGTGTAGGTGTGAACCAGAAAATTCCTAGCGATCGCATTAACCAACTTTTGGGTGCGGTGTTCCAACAAATGCAGCAACTTGGTGATCCGGTGCTTAAACCGTTTTTGCAAGATGTGGTGCAATTTCCAGCTTTGACGCAGACACTTTTGAGAACTGCTTTAGTATATCCGGGGTTAGTTATTAGCTTGATTCCGCAACTTGGGTTGGCTGCTTTACTCGGCTGGATGGTGCATTATGGGAACTTGGGTATTTACTCGATGTTGTTTTGGCTGAGTCAGCGGTTGATGTGGGTGAAAATGCCTCCTGTACCGCAGTATTATTTTCATCGGTGGGTTGATGGGTGGAAGTATGGGTCGGGGAGGGATTTTTGAAACGCGGTGGGCGCGGAGGGGACGCGGAGTTACGCGGAGAAATCTCTGCGCTCCTCTGCGTTTCCTCCGCGTTCCTCCGCGTTTCCCTTACCCTCGGAACCCAGTTTTAACCTAATAATTCATCCACTGCAACACTGAAGCCTGGGAGAACAGTTTGAGTGCTAGCTACTTCACTACTCGCAAATACTAGACGCTGATTTTTGGTAACTACTATAATCCAACGACTTTCAGGAAAGACTAGCCAAACTTCCTCTGCGCCAGATTGTAAATATTCTTGAGATTTAGCAATTACTTCTTCCGCTATATCTGTTGGGGAAACTATTTCAGCAATGAGGGGAAAGCTTTGGGGTAAAACATCAGGTTCACCAAACTGAGTGAGTAGTTCTGGTGTGAGATATGCGACATCAGGACGACGACCCTGTTTGTTGGTGCGACAAGGAACTTCTGTGTATACTTCTCCTCCTAGTCCACTAGATACTTTGTAATTTCGCCAGCAAAAGTAGATATTTCCCTGAATCCGACTATGTTTGAGCGTCACTCCATTTTTCTCCAATAACTCCCCATTCACCCATTCTGTATCATCAGGTGCATTTTGCATCCAATCTTCTAATGAGAAAATTTTCGAGATGTCTGTAGAAATTACCATTGCTAATTATCCTCATTAGTTGTTTACAAAAAACATTGTTTAATTACTTCTCTTTGACTTAATCTACTATTTTTAGTGTCTAGAAATTTTAATTGCTGATAGATACAAGTAATCTGCGGTAAATTAGCACCGGCTGCGATCGCTTTGCGTAACGGATTGCCAAAAATTGTTTCTACCTCCAATGGACGCCGTGATTCATAGTCTATTTTCATACTGGTACGGTATGGTGTGGTGAGTTTCGCCGTGTGCTCTAGCATGTCTGCAATGAAGCTGTCGGGAATGATGCGATCGCAACTCTTCGCCCCTAGCAATACTTCATGCATCACTTGTTCTACTAAAAGAAGAGAGTGACTATCTGCCATTAGTTCATCAGTTGTCGCGTTGAGAATCACTGACAACCCATTATAAGGTATATTCCACACCAGTTTTTTCCACCGCTCTAGCAGTAGGTCTGGTGCTAACTCAATTGGAATACCTGCTAATTCAAAGTCATAGCGAATTTCCTCCATTCTATCTGTAATGCCAACAGGATGATAGTCAGCGGCATATTCGCCAAAAACAATGTGTTTGTAACCTTGGTGGTAAATATGTCCAGCACCGACTTTGTTAGAAGTTAAAAAGCAGATTCCACCGATGACTCTTTCGTTACCGACAATTCGCGCTACTTCCTCTTCTACACCTAACCCATTCTGCAACACCAACACGACTCCGTCTTCTTTGACGACCGAAGGTAACATCTGAGGTAGTAAGTGGTTGTGCGTTGTCTTCAGTGCAATTACTACCACATCGCATTGCGGCATGTGCTTGATATCACGATAAGCCTGAATTTGGGGAAGAGTGAAGTCTCCGTCGGGGGATGCGATCGCTAAACCATTTTCCCTAACATATTCGTAATCGCTGTTGAGCAAAAAGTGGACATCCAGGCAAGCTTTCTGTAGTCGGGCACCATAAAACCCGCCTAACGCCCCAGTTCCCAAAATAGCATACGTGCGCTCTGACATTTCGTGTACAAATATATATAGGGTGGGTATCTTCCACCTTACCACCGCTCAAAACTTAATATAAGAGAGATAACTATGGAGTCAAGACAAGAAGACAGTACTATGATGGATGAAGCCCAGCAGCGATTGCGGCGACTTTCTCCAGAGAAGCTGCGGGTGGTCAGTGATTTTCTGGCTTATCTAGAAGATCGGGAAGAAAATGAAGCAACAGCAGAACTTTTGAGCATTCCTGGTTTTGAGCAAGCTGTGCAGGAAGCTATGCAGGAAGCTGAGGCTGGGGAAGTCGTAAGGTTTGATAGCATTCGTCGTCATGTATGAATATGTATATCTATAGACGTGGAATTATCATATGTATTAGTTTTTAGGAGCAAAATATATATTGTTTCTTAAAAATAAGAAGTGGTTTATGATACTTCGTAATCTTTAATTATACTAAGGTGAAATAGATGCCTGATATTGTAGATATTGCTGTTGGTGCTGGTTCCTTTAGCACATTAGTCACGGCTGTGCAAGCGGCGGGTTTGGTTGAGACATTGAAAAGTCCTGGTCCTTTTACGGTATTTGCACCTACTGATGAGGCTTTTGCTAAGTTACCGCCGGGAACTATCCAAACCTTGGTACAGAATATTCCGCAGTTAACGCGTATTCTTAAATATCACGTTGTATCGGGTAAATTGAAGCAGGCTGATTTGGCAAAACTCGGTACGGTGACTTCTGTTGAGGGTTCACCCATCACAATTGATTGCACGGATGGGTTTGAGGTCAAAAATAGTACTGTTGTCTCCGCTGATATTGAAGCTGATAATGGTGTGATTCATGTGATAGATACAGTCATTTTGATGGGCTGATAGGATCGTGTGTAGCAGCACATCAGCACTTATTTGTAGGAAATACTCATGGATCGCTCAAAATTTGTTGCCATTCTTACCGGCGCGATTTCCATCATTCTGGCGATCGCTTACTTATTCATTGTCCAGCTACTCGATTTTCGGGGTGAAATGAAACCGGCTCCCATTAGCTATCTGTCCATACCACAAGTGGTGATAGTTCTAAACGCTTAATTGCGCCTGAGTTGATGATGACAAGTAGAGATGTGATTCATTAATCGCGTCTCTATTTTTTTGAATGTATATAGAAATACCTATAGTTATCATTAAGCAAGTTAATCGTTAGATCATAGAGTAAATGTAATGGTTACTATTTATTAATTTAATTCTCAAATCTATAAGAATTATTTACAACTAGTATTGGTATTTTATTTACATAACTAGTTCCCTTCGGTAGCAAAAGTAAGCTAGGCTAAATAGAAGAAAATAGAGCAAACAATAATTTGCCTACGTAAAATATCTGAACAGGTTGCATCTGGTATTAATCACATGGTGAGTACCATTGATTTTTTGTCTACACATGACGATTGATCAAGTTTTGTGTAGAAATAATTTGTTCATTATTATGGCTCCATTTTCCCGAATGAGGTAAATAGATAGATGGAATTTTTGGTAGAAACTGTTTGGTGGGTTCCTGGTTATGCTTTAATTGGTGCGCTTCTAGCGGTGCCTTGGTCGCCGGGAATAATTCGGCGGACAGGACCGAGACCAGCCGGTTATGTAAATTTATTAATGACATTCTTGGCTTTCGCTCACAGCGCGATCGCTCTGACAGCAATATGGCAACAACCTGCCTACGAGATATTTATCCCTTGGCTAAGTACTGCTGGTTTGAACCTCACCATCGCTATCGAAATCTCCTCCGTGAGTGTCGCGGCGATGGTTGTGATCAGTGGTTTAAATTTGCTGGCGCAGATTTATGCTCTAGGTTACATGGAGATGGACTGGGGTTGGGGACGCTTCTACTCTCTGCTGGGATTATTTGAAGCGGGACTGTGCGCTTTGGCAATATGCAACTCGCTATTTTTTAGTTATGTAATTCTAGAAATCTTAACTCTGGGAACTTATCTCCTGGTTGGGTTGTGGTTTAGTCAGCCTCTAGTAATCACGGGTGCTAGAGATGCTTTTTTAACTAAGCGAGTGGGAGACTTATTTCTGCTGATGGGAGTGCTGGCGTTATGGCCTTTGGCTGGAACCTGGAACTACACAGAACTAGCAGAGTGGACAACCACTGCGAATGTAGACCCCAAAGTCATGGCATTAGTAGGATTTGCTTTAATTGCTGGACCAATGGGTAAATGTGCTCAGTTCCCGTTACATCTATGGTTAGATGAGGCGATGGAAGGACCACTTCCAAGTACGATTTTGCGGAACTCGGTGGTAGTTGCTAGTGGCGCTTGGGTGTTAATTAAGCTACAGCCGGTTTTAACTTTGTCGCCGATAGTTTCCACCGTCACGGTAGCAATAGGGATAATTACAGCAGTCGGGGGTTCATTGATTGCGATCGCGCAAATCGACATCAAACGCGGCTTATCTTATTCTGTTAGTGCTTACATGGGATTAGTGTTCATCGCTGTTGGCATGAAACAAAACGATGCGGCACTATTGTTAGTCCTGACCCACGCCATATCAGCAGCATTATTAGTGATGAGTGCTGGTACAGTTGTTTGGAACAGCATTAGCCAAGATGTAACTCAACTCGGTGGGTTGTGGTCACGTCGCCCCGCATCAGCAATAGCTTATATAGTGGGGATTTTGGGATTAATTGGCTTGCCTCCTCTAGGTAGCTTTTGGGCATTGTTGGAATTGACAGACGATCTCTGGGCAACTGAACCTTGGTTAGTTGTCATCGTCCTCTCAGTAAATGCGATGACCGCCTTTAGTTTAACTAGAGAGTTTAGTTTGATTTTTGGTGGCAAACCCAAGTCAATGACTGAGCGATCACCGGAAGTTGGCTGGCAAATGATTTTGCCGATGACATTTTTGCTTGGTATTACCCTCCACCTACCTTTAATTTTACAAAGCTTATCACTGCTACCAGATTGGGTAACTATCAATAAAGATGTCGCCCTACTACTGATTTGGTCTTCTGTGTTTGGTTGCACCACCGCCGGGGCTATTTACTTAACCAACGTTATTCCTAAACCGATTCGCCTGCCTTTCAAACAGTTGCAAGATTTACTTGCCAACGACTTTTACACGCCAAAATTGTATCGCCTGAGCATCATTTTGGGAGTTGCGATGATTGCCAAACTGACCGATTTGGTTGACCGCTACGTCGTGGATGGCATCGTTAACTTAGTTGGTTTAGTTTCCATCGGTGGTGGAGAAGGTTTGAAGTACAGCACAACCGGACAAACTCAAGCTTATGCCTTCACTGTACTGATAGGAGTAAGTGTTCTTGGAGCCTTCGTCACCTGGCCATACTGGGGCGAGCAGTTTTTAAGTTTGATTTTCTAGTTGTATCCACCCTCGCCCATCACAATTACTATGCTGAGTGTTTTAATCTGGCTGCCTATTTTAGGTGCGGCTATTATCGGATTCTGGCCTAGTGGCGACATCGCCCCACGATATGTTCGTCTAGGTGCTTTAACCATTGCCTTTTTGGTTTTCCTGTGGAATCTGTTCTTGCTACTTAAATTTGACATCAGCATTCCAGGGATGCAACTAGAAGAATATCTACCTTGGAATGAAACCCTTGGCTTGAGCTACCAAATAGGAGTTGATGGTCTTTCGGTGCTGATGTTGGTTTTAAACAGTTTGCTCACCTGGATTGCAATTTATAGCAGTAGCAAAGTAACTGAAAGACCTCGTTTGTTTTACTCTCTAATTTTGTTGATTAGTGGTGGCGTAGCGGGAGCATTCCTGGCTCAGAATTTGCTGTTGTTCTTCTTGTTCTATGAACTAGAATTAATTCCCTTTTATCTGCTGATTTCGATTTGGGGTGGTCCAAAGCGTAATTATGCCGCGATTAAGTTTTTACTTTACACTGCGGTTTCCGGCATTTTGATGTTGGCAGCATTCTTGGGTATTGTCTGGCTGACTCACTCCCACAGCTTCGTCTATGATTCATTTTCGACCCAAACCTTATCAGCCTCAACGCAGTTTATCCTGCTAGCGGCAATCGTCATCGCTTTTGGTATCAAGATTCCTTTGGTGCCTTTTCATACCTGGTTGCCAGATGCTTATGTGGAAGCTTCCAGTCCGGTGGCGATTCTGTTAGGTGGGGTACTGGCAAAGTTAGGCACTTATGGACTGTTACGATTTGGGATGGGGATGTTTCCCGAAGCTTGGGCGACTATCGCTCCTGGTTTGGCGATTTGGGGAACTATTAGTGTATTGTATGGCGCATTTGCAGCGATCGCGCAAGTAGATATCAAGCGCATGGTTGCCTACAGTTCCATCGCGCACATGGGTTATGTAGTGTTAGGTTGTGCAGCGGCGACTCCTCTTGCACTAGTTGGTGCAGTTTCTCAAATGGTCAGCCACGGTTTAATCTTAGCCATTCTGTTTCATTTAGTGGGTGTTGTTGAGACCAAGGTGGGAACTCGCGAACTAGATAAGCTGAATGGTTTAATGAATCCAATCCGTGGCTTACCCACAATCGCCGCTTTACTGATCTTGGGCGGTATGGCTAGCGCTGGCATTCCCGGTCTGACAGGGTTCATCGCTGAATTTATTGTGTTTCAAGGCAGCTACGCGACTTTCCCATTGGCGACTTTGTTGTGTGTGGTGGGAACTGGTTTAAGCGCTGTTTATTTCGTAATTCTGCTCAACCGTACCTGTTTTGGCAAACTCAACAACGATACAGCCTACTATGCCAAAGTCGAATGGAATGAGAAAATTCCGGCTGTCATCTTAACAGTCATCATTGTTTTCTTGGGAATACAACCTACTTGGTTAGTGCGTTGGAGTGAACAGACAACTACCGCAATGGTTGCTTTTGTACCAACGCCAGAAAAAGCCTTGACTCATGTAATTGCACTCGATCAGTAAATGATGGATTAAGAGTGGTGAATGATAAAAAACGTCATTCATCATTCACAATTTACAATTATTACCTAATTACCATGACATCAACTATTTCACCTCAAACAACTAAACTTCCTCCTTCTCAGCATGAGTTTGCCGACGTAATTCATCGTCTGGAAGCCGGTGGCGCAATGTTGCCGGATACTCCAGAAAATCTGATGCAGATCATCGGCTTATATAAAGCTTATGCCGTGCCGATGGATTTTTACTGGCGCGACCTACTTTATATTGCAGAAAACGTATTTTTAGACCCGTTACCTTTTTTCAAATACTTCATCCCTGAATCGTATTTAGAACTGCATAATCATTATGCTGGCGATGATGCTGATTTGCGGATTTGGCGTGGGGAAGCCACAGCCCATCCAGAATTATTGACATTTATGGAAAAGGGTGAAACTATCAAAATGCCCGTTTGGATGCATCACTTTTTACATGATCGCATCAATATGGAGTTCGCTGAAGAATGTATGCGTGCTATGCTTTGGCATCGTGGGATGGGTGGGCAATTTGACCCTTACCTAGACTCAGAAGAGTATAAAGCCAACGCCGATATAGCGATTAAAGCCTACTTCCAAGGCAATCCAGCGATGTTAGCACTTTATAAAGTGTTTCCAGATCTGTTTTTGGAACAGTGCCGCCAGATGTCTTATTATAGTAATCTGGGATTATTCTGGGAAGTCATGGCTCCAGTTTTCTTTGAAATGTCAGACCTTTACGACGAAGGGAAAATGACCACTGTCCCAGAGGCAATGGATTTCTTGGTGAATGGAATCTTTGCGATCGCTGGTCGTCCCATTTACCACAATGTTTATATTCGTGGCAAATGCTACGAAATTGTTCCCAAATCCAAAGGCTTTATGTGGCTATACGAAGCAGCTTTACCTTACATCGAAGCCGTTTTCTACCGCACATCCCCTTTTAGAGGGACAAAATCTTACAACGCTCAAGCGAACGATATACCTAGTGAGCAAAAAGACTTCTACTATGGAATTCTCTATGCTGATGTCTTCCCCGTCGGGACTGCAGGGATTCCGCCAACACTGTTGATGCAAGATATGCTACACTTTCTGCCGCAATATCTCATAGATTATTACAGTCAACACTGCCGAGGTGAAGATGATATGTTGATTCAGCTAGGAGTAAGTTTCCAGCGCTCAATGTACTGTGTCACCTCTGCCGTAATTCAAGCCTTGCGCGGGGCACTTTTATACCCGTTAGATGATCCGAATCCCAAGCATCTAGCCGCTAACCGCGCTTTCTTCGAGTCTCAATTAGATCGTTTCACTCGCCAAGATTACAACATTCGCGATGCTGCACGTCTCAAGAATATACAAACACAAAGTTACAGGTAAATCAGGGCAATATGCTTCGGTAGCGAGTTGCTAACCAAGCCGTATTGAGTAAAGGTATGTAGTTGGGGTCATCGTGGTAAAGGCAAATTAACACCGCTACCACTACCTGTATAATATGGCTATCGCCGTTGATATCACTGGTATCGCCGGTGATAGCCTGACTATTAATAATGGCGCTTCTTTTCCGGCATGTATCTGCCAGTAGTCTGATTTATCAAATTCAGGTGCGGCGTTGACGTTGAAAATAGGTTTGTTTACTATTGATTAAATCTCCTTAATAAATCTTCACGAGATAAATTTGATAGTTGTAGCAGCATGGAACTAAATTCTGCTGGTGGGAATGCTAATAAAGGTTCAATAATCGTTGTTAACTGTTCATCTAAAACGCCAAATTTAACTTGAAGTAAATTTTCGATAATTGTGCGGCGTTCAGCTTGAACTCCTTGTTGGACTCCTTGTTGATTAGCTTCTGCCAAACGTTGTTCGTAAATTGGGGATAACTGCATAAATAAATTCCGCTCCTCTGTGTCTAAATTCTGCTTTAATTCTAAGGTAGTTTTCAAGTTCGCCAATAAATCTATTGCTTTGCCACGTAAAGGATTGCTAGTATCCAATGCCTGCAATTCTTCTATTGCCCGTTGCTGAACTCTACCTTTCCCCAAAAGTCTCAGCCACAGAGTTTCCGGTGTTACTGGCAATTGGTGTATTACAACTATAGCCCCTCTCCAGGATTTCCCAAAAAAATGAATTCCTGGCAACCAATTATCTAGGCTGTTTTAGATATTTGGTGCTACGCAACTACAAACCTGGCAAATTACCATAGCCAGTGACTGATATTTATCAGTACTATAGTGAACTAGCTGTAATCCTGCTTGTTTGAGTTCTTGTAGAAGTTCAGGCATTTCGTACTTATGATGTCTCCAAATAGTAATTTCTTCACCTGTAGAGATTTGAATATTTTTATCTATACCTGCTAAATTAAAACTTATATTATAGTCATGAATAAGTTTTAAAGTAGCAACTATACTATCTGTCTCTAAATCATATTTTCTGACAAGTTCGCAATCTTCAGCTTTAAACCCAAACTTGTTTTTAATCCATTCGGATATTTGTTCAACATGATATTTGTAAGCACCTCTCGCTTTTCCATCCCATTGAGAGTTAGAACCAGTTTCAACAGTGAAAACTAGTAAGTCTTTCTCGACCATGCTGTCTCTCAAGTTTTTGAGTACTTTACCTCGATTTTGATGATTGGCAAAAGTTACGCCTAAATGTAAAATTATTTTTGCTACATCATCAGATTGATTGCTTAACAAGCTTTCAGGTAAACAAGCATTTTCTATGTCAATCGTGTAATTTGCATATTTAAGTAGTGGGAACCACTTGTGAGCATTTTGTTTAGATAGGTCAAGTAGTTCTTGACTAATATCTAAAGCAACGTATTGATTAATTATTCCTAAGCTATTAAGTTTAGAGATAAATTCTTTAACAGGATATGAATTTCCCGCTCCAACATCAACGATATTGAGTTGTTGGCAATTTTGTGTACTACCATTGATAGATTCAAAGTTCTCCCTTAAAAGGTCAATTTCTAAACTTGATTTTCGATACCATTTAGGCACAACATATTTTTGATAGAAGTTATCCCAGTTTTTTGCGCCTTTACCTTTATAAGCATACTTAAGTGGGATTTCGCGACTAACTTCTAAAACTTGAATTATCTCGTTCACTTCTATTTCTGAGAAAATAGAGTAGAAATCAGAATTTGGTTTTGCTGTGCGACTTGTAGGTGTTGGGTTTGAAGCGGAAAGTGGTAAATTATTATTAACAATTTTAGACATTACTATTTTTATTGATCTTTTTGTGGTGAACAGTTTTCACGCTGCATGCTGTCGTGTTTTCACTTCTTGCATGTTTTGCAGCCTAGAGTCCTTTCTGTAAAGTGTTCTGGCTGCAAAACGAGTGGAGAGCCATCAAACTTAGATGTAATACAATTACAACAAGGATGCGAAAAGGAGCAAGATCAGAGAAATTAGAATTATGTCTTGCTTTCCGTAGTGTAGGTATCGCATTTTGCCACACCATTTAAGAAAGCAACGGTGATAGTATTGATCATACATATCTGGCTGTGATTATGGATGCATTGAATCGCGTCGCAACGATACACATCGCCTAATCCTGCACCATCCGATGGAGACTTAGCCTCGTTTGTATTCGATGCGTAAATCTCACATTGAGCCAAGTCGTCTACAAAGGCAATGCTGAGACCACCTGCTGTACATTGCTGCTTCTGGTTGTGGATGCAGTCAATAGCATTGCAGTTGGACACAATACCCATATCTTTCGGTTTGCTTATCTGAACCACTGGGTTTTCCTTATCCGAGCACGAATATCTGACATTTTACAAGGGTGTGCGGTAAGCGTAAAGCTCAGTCACGAAGAGTGCTGAGATCTAAGCGAAGAGCGCGAATTTATTCGCGCTCATCGATCTAGCGCTTTACGCCAAATGTGCTAGTATAAGATAAGAGGAGGAGAAAATCATGCTTGTTTTAGAGTTCAGGGCTTATGGGAAGACAAACCAATTCGCAGCAGTAGATGAAGCTATTCGTACAGCCAAGTTTATTCGTAATAGCTGTATTCGACTGTGGATGGATAATAAGGGCACAGGAAAAAACGACTTGCAGAAATACTGTGCGGTATTGGAAGAGCGAATTTCCGTTTGCTGATGAATTAAATAGCATGGCTAGACAAGCCAGTGCAGAACGCGCATGGTCTTCTATTTCTCGGTTTTATGACAACTGTAAAAAAGGAGTAGCAGGATCGATAGGATTCCCTCAATTTCAAAAAGATTGTAGATCCGTTGAATACAAAACATCTGGGTGGAAGCTTGACGATGCGCGTAAGTTTATAACTTTCACTGACAAAAAAGGCATTGGACGGTTAAAACTGAAAGGTACGCGCGACCTGCATTTTTATCAGATGACTCAAATTAAAAGAGTTAGGTTGGTCAAACGCGCCGACGGTGTGTATGTTCAGTTTTGTGTTGATACTGTCCGAAGAGAAAACATAGAGCCTACTGGCAATACTGTCGGGTTAGATGTAGGTCTGACTGACTTTTATACGGACTCCAATGGTGAAACAGCCCCTAACCCTCGGTTCTTGAGAAAGGGTGAAAAAAACTTAAAACGTTCACAACGTCGAGTTTCCAGGAAAGTTAAGGCTTCAAAAAACAGAGGTAAGGCTAGACTTGTTTTAGGTAAGCACCACCTGAAGATAAGTAGGCAACGTAAAGACCATGCTGTGAAATTGGCACGGTGCGTAATTCAGTCTAACGACTTGATCGCCTATGAAGACTTAAGGATTAAAAATATGGTGAAAAATCATTGCCTAGCCAAGTCGATAAATGACGCATCTTGGTATCAGTTCCGCCAGTGGTTAGAGTACTTTGGTAAAGTATTTAAACGAGTCACGATTGCGGTTAATCCACAATACACGAGCCAAGATTGTTCGGACTGCGGTCAAGTTGTCAAGAAAACGCTTTCTACTCGCACTCACTCATGTAAGTGTGGCTGCGTTTTAGGAAGAGACGAGAACGCAGCACGGAATATCCTTAGTCGCTCCTTGGGTACGGTAGGGCATACCGGAACCTTTGCACTTGATGCAAGCAACGCTTTAGGAGATGAGTCCTCTATTCAGGTTGGCGAAAGCCTGCTTGAACAAGACATGTCTTTGATTAAAGAATCTCAGTGTCTTTAGACCTGAGAGTGTCAATTGTAGTTTAAATATATTCTGCTTTGCAAAACTAAAAATTTTACTCTTCTATTTGACACCGTTTCAACACTTGACCGTTGATAAAATGACTTTCAACAAGTTCGGGAATATCTCCACTCTGGAGATGACCGTATAAATGTTTATTTGAGATCAGCCGACGCTGGATTTTTTGCGGCAACCAAGATAGTTCACCGCGCGGTGGTTGATATACTAAGGCAACAACCCCAGCTTCACAATGGTCTAGACAGCCCGATTTACGAATTTCTACCTGATTTTCTAGCTGTCGTTGTTTAACTTCTGCTTGCAAAGCTTCATAGACTGCGATCGCACCACAATTATAACAGCAACCCTCTTCCTCCTTAAGGTCACGCTGCTTGGTACAGATAAACACGCGATATTTTGGTCTCATGCGGAAAATTCTCTTTTTTAGGGTGATTAATACCAGTCGAGCCGCTTGGGTGGGCAATCTGATAAAATGTTAGTGATCATTCGTAGTTTATGAGCGATCGCTTAGGTTTTGCAAGGAATTACAAATTTTATTTGGTTAGGAAAGCCTAGGCATTACACGGAAGATAGAATATAAATGCACAATCATAAAACCTGCTGATCAAGGATGGCTGAACATGACAGTGACCACAGCCAAATGGACGCTAGATGAATATCAACGCATGATTGCAGCCTGTGTTTTAGAGGGTCGCCATGTCGAACTATTAAACGGAGAAATTATTGAAATGCCTCCAGAGGGTCCAGAACACGCTCAAACAAGTACCGACGTGGCGGACTATCTGCGGATATTAGATAGTGCTGGCTGCCGTTATAATACCAAATAGGACTCGTAATAATTCTTCCAATCCTTCAGGAACTCGATACAGTTTTATATCTTGCACCACGCGTTTTTCTTGACGATGGAACATCCCAAATCGCCAATCTTCGCCAGTTGTCACTACTCCATAGAGAATTGACGTATCTGAAGTAGTCCATTGGTCAAGTGCAATTAATTCTACAGCTAGCTGTGTAAATCCTCGACTTAAATCAGCTTGTTTAGCTTCTACTACCAATAAAGAATTAGATGCTGCAATCAAATAGTCGAAACTACCTTTGAGTTGTTCGCTCACATTTACGGGATACTCAATATTTAGCTGACTTTTCGTTTCAGCACAAACTTCTAGAAGTGTTGGCGCAATCAACACCTCTCTTCTCGCAGCTTCGCTAATTGGGTTAACGTAAATTAGGTTGCGTTGCAAATAACGACTTAAAAAATCTAAACACGTAATATTCCCGGTGATAGTTGGTAACTCAAGTGACAACCGCTCGTAAGTACAACCTAACTCAGCCAGAATATCACCTGGTGCGTAAGGTAATTCAAAATACTTGGTAAATGTGTAGCTTTGACCGGGTTGTAGAATGCGCTGGCGACTCATAAGCTATTTCCTAAGCGCATAGGTATTTAATATCTTAATTATTATAGGATCGCGCTTCCTGAATAAAGCATCTAATCCACTCGTTAACTCCGTCACAGTTTCTGCTCATCTATCAAGAATCTTTACTCTATGAGATGCCAAGAGTAGTAGAAGTTGAAGTAAGTCATTTGTTGCGTACAGTACCAGAGTAGCTTGTAGCACTCGTGGGCTTGATGAATGTTATCGCATGTATCGCTGGCGAAACTATATTTTTTCAAAGCCATCACGATCGCTGTTAATTGTTCATCTACCAAAATTTCTTTTAAACAATCAACAGTGCGTTTGTAGAATTTGGCGTTTTGAGGTGATTGCAGCAATTCAATTAGTGTTTCTACTGACTTAGAATGTCCTGGATGTAACTTACCTAATTGGTGAGCACATCGTCTTTGCGTTGCTGCATCTTGAGTCAAGGCTAAGCGCTGTTCTAACGTCGCAATCGCTTTCTCTATCTCCACTTGTGTTGACGATTTTACTCGTCTTCGCTTATGGAAAGCTACTTTTTGGCGTCGGATGCTGATGATGGCGGCATTTTCTGGATCGATTTGGGCTAAATTCTCAGAAGCTTGTAACTGTACAGAAGGATCGCTTTGAGATTGGATGATATCAATCAAGGTGGAAATCGCCAGAGAACTTCCTGGCTCAACTTTTCCCAACGTATAAGCAGCTTTGCGGCGTAAAATAATTTGTGGTGTGGAATGGATAATTTGCGTTAAGGTCGCGATAGCCTGAGAATTAAGAGGATCAACTTTTCCCAAAGTATCACTAATTTGAACTTGCAGAAATTCACTATCGACCGAATTAATTAGCTTGCTTAATGCTGCAATTGCGATCGCATTCCCCTGACTAAATTACGTGAAGAGGGGATTTTCTACCGAGTTTCGTGATTTAAGGATTACTGCTGAAGATTCCTTTAGTTCAGCAATAGCCAAAGCTAGTAACCAGAACTTCGGCGGTACAGATGCTTCCATTGCTTATGACTGGGCGATTAAACATAAGTTTAAAGCAGATGTGTTTTGCTTTTGAAGGAAGAGCGAAAGTTGGGCAGGGAGACGGCATCCCAGTCAAGCAGTAGCAGAATATCGTCATAAAGTCAACCCCAAAGCGAAAGCTGTATATGTGACGCTGGCGTCCAATCAAATCAGCTTGGTCGATCCTAAAGATCCACTTTCTTGGGACTTGGCTGGATTTGATCCGGGAACTCCTCGTATCATCCAAATGCTAGCAACAGGTGAATTGTAAAGGGGATGGCGATAGGTATTACGCCGACGGTAGGTGTGCGGTATCGCCCTCGAATTTCTATAAAAAGCGCATTCCCAGCATGAGAATGCGCCATGAAGAAGAGCGTTGTACAGTTAAGAACCTGACGTACTCTGTTGTAACCTCTTCCTCAACTCCAAATCAAACTCGTCAATCGGAATTGTCTTTCCCGCCGCCCGCGCACGCAGGGCTATCTCATGCAGGGCATCATCATCAGTGCGATTTAAGAGTACATAAGCTCTTAACTCTTCGAGAGTCATTACTTGAAAATCAGGCTTACTCATGGGAAATTTACCTCTCCATTAAACTTGATTGTAATCAACAAAGTCTCACCACACAAGACAACTAGATCGTCTGTCCTCCGATCCAAACATACCAAGTAAATTGCCTGGTACATTTGAGTAAACGATTGGCAGACTGTAAATAAAGATTTCAATTGCTCGATTGTTGGTTTCATAGCTGCACCTTAAGCAATCTGGTATGTTAAAGACGGATAATCGAGCAATTTGAAGCTCCACTCAGGAGCAAAATAAATAGTCTGTGTGTCTTGGTTAGCGCAGACTGTCGTTGTATTTAGAGTTTGTGTAATCATAAGGAGTGAAACCTGTAAGTAAATGGTTTTAAGAGTAGGCGATTCAAGCTTCCCGGCACGATCGCCTTTCTTATTGACTATAATCTATCAAATAAATGGTACCTGTCAACTGCCTGATACCAGATAAATGTAGTATAGGAATGATAGGAATTATGGGTATGAACATGAAAAATTTAAGACTCAGAGTAGGCAAAAAAGCCGAGGAAATAGCTGTAGAACTGGGTGTGGCTGTTTCAACAGTTCGCAACTGGGATCAACTTAAAAATGTACCCAGAATGACTCCTATGGGCTTTCAAAAATTAATGCTCGTGTACCAATGCACTTTTGAAGAATTGTTACAAGCTCAAAAGGAAACAAATCTAGATGAAACTTGAGCAATATCCCGTTAATGATTAAGTATGCAAAGAAGGTTAATCATAATGAAGAGAGCGTGTGTGGGGTTTGTTAAAATAACCGCACCGGCTTGTTTTGCAACCGAGAAGCGAGCGGTTTCACCCGTTCTACCACAGCCATCATGTAACGATAATCGGGTACTTGTGCGTTAGGTACATATCCGATTTCTTGAGACGCTGTTGCTGGATACTCACTCATCACTTTGCGGATGTATTCTTGACGTGTTCGTTCCACATCCGGTCCAATCAACACTAGACCTGGAGGAACATAATGAGGATCTGTGTGGAGTATCCGTAACCTAGTCTGGCTGCGGGGACTGTAGAGGTTAAATTCTGCCATTGAGACAGCACCCGCAGCTACTTTACCTTGAGCGACCAATTCTAGAACAGAGGAAGGTGTGGGTGCAAACTTTACAGCCGCGAGTGTCAAACCGTGAAGATTATAAAGTGGTAAGTAGTATCCTGTTGCTGAACCTGGTTCACCCAAAGCTATTGTTTTACCCTCTAGTTGTTTTAAGTTCCGAATTGGGTTGTCTTGACGAACGATCAGGAGCGAGCGCAGGTTATTAGTACCTGGTAGCGGAAAAAGTGGCATATATTGATAATCAGCAATAGCGATCGCCGCTAAACCTGGTGGTGCAAATACCAATGACCAAGCTCGCTCGCTGAGACGTTCAATCGCTTTATTTTCATTAAAAGCCGGTTCTAGCTGAATATTTGACTTGGTTTTTTCACCCAAATAGCGATTGAACTTAGCGTATTGATTAATTATTTCGCCTCTCCCGCCATAATTCAGGACGCCAACGATTAACTTACCTTCATGCTTTGGTGGTAATTGACATCCGCTCATCGTTAAAGACAGCAGCTGTAAAATAAACAAACGACGAGAAAAAAGCCGAGACATTGCGCTAAATAAAATTATGTTAAGAAACTTGAAAATTGGCACTAAGTTCAACTTACTTTTAATGCTAGTTTTTACAATCAGCATTTTAGTCAGTGGTATTGCCTTATCAAGCTTACTTCAGCAGAGAGCACAAGCAGAAATAACGTCTCAAGCCGAAATTCTCATCCAAACGATGAGTTCTGTTAGAGATTATACCCAAGGTCACATCAATCCTTTGCTGACACCTAGACTAGACACGGAAGCAACATTCATTGCAGAAACAGTACCAGCTTTCTCAGCTAATGAGGTCTTTGAAAAATTCCGCAAAAACTCCGAGTATAAAAACTTTCTTTATAAAGAGGCAACACTTAATCCTACTAATTTACGAGATAAAGCGGATGAGTTTGAAGCTCAATTAGTAGAGCGCTTTCGCAAAAACTCTACTCTCAAAGAAATTGCCGACTTTCGCACTCTACCTGAAGGCAATGTATTTTACATCGCCCGTCCCCTAGCGGTGAAACAGCAAAGTTGTTTACGATGCCACTCGACACCTGAAGCAGCTCCTAAAAGTCAGTTGACAACTTACGGGAGGGAAAATGGTTTTAATTGGCAGCTTCATGATATTATAGCGGCTCAAATTATTTCGGTTCCTTCGGGTGATGTTTTTGCTAATGCCCAGCGCACTTGGACGGCTGTAATGGGACTGTTAGTGGCGATTTTTGCGATTGTGATTCTTTTGATTAACTATTTAATCAAAAAAACGGTGATCCAGCGGATTAGAAATATTGAGAAAACAGCACAAAAAGTTAGCACTGGTGATATGAGTGCTGATTTTGAGGAAAAATCTCGCGATGAAATCGGTGGGTTAGCAACAGCATTTAATCGGATGAAATCTAGTTTGGAAATCGCGATGAGGATGTTGAATGAACGCGGCGAGTAAATGCACTCGCAACCTACATTTACATAAATATGAATTTAAGAAAGCAATTGCTGCTGAAATTTGATCGCTGTTTGAGGATCGGGAATTTCTGCGGCTAACATTTTTACCAGTTCAGTCCGGGAAATTTGCGGCGAGGTGGTTAAAGCTTTTTGCACAATTAAAGGGGCTATGGGACCAATTAAATCGGCTAAATATTGTTGACATTGTCTGACAAAGCGATCGTTACTCAGTAAATCTGGTTGAAGTTCAGGCGGTGTAGCTGCTTCTGCTTGTAATAACAACGCGATCTTCTGAAACTCATATTGTTGATGTTTGGCAAGGTGAAGCGCTAAATTCTCAACTAATTCTGAGTAATTAGGGGAAAGCGCCGCAACTTGTCTGATTAAAGTTGCAGCGATAGGACCAATAAATTCTGTGAGTAGCTTTTCGAGAGACTGGCGTTGGAGTGGTGCGAGGTAAAGTGCTGGAGTTGTTGTGAGTGGTGGCGGGGAAACTGGCGATTGTGTAATGATAGTTGCTGGTAGTGACAGCACATATGTAGAGTCAAGTTGCTTTACGTCTTGTAAAACCTCTGTTGCTGACTGGTAGCGCTCTTTAAAGTGGTGTAACACCATCTTCGATAGCACAGTAGCCAATTGAGGACTGACATTAGCTTGGTGTGAAAAAATAATTTCTCCCGTATCTTCATCTTCCTCAAATTGACTGGGATGTAAAAGAGTCAGCGCTTGAATACCAATGATCCCTAGTGAATAAATGTCACTACTGGGACGCGGTTTACCTCGCCCTTGCTCTGTAGACATATACCCCGGTGTGCCAATGGCTACAGTGACATTGGTATGCCCAGAAGTTGTTTGGATTGAACAAAGGATTTGCTTAACTGCACCAAAATCAATGAGGACAAATTTACCATCAGATCTAATGATGATGTTGCTAGGCTTGAGATCGCGATGGATCACATTGTGCCGATGCACAAATTCTAAAATACTTAATATTTGTTGTAAAAAATTAATAACTTGACTTTCACTCCAAGGACGACTAGCCGAAAAATCCGCTTGGAGAGTTTGTCCAACAATAAATTCTTGCACTAAAAAAAACTCTTGGTCTTGTTCAAAGTAAGCTAAAAGTCGAGGAATCTGCTCGTGAGTGCCTAGTTGTTCTAAGGTTTCTGCCTCACTATGGAATAGCCGTCTCGCAGTACTTAGTAACTCCGGATCATGACTCGCCGGTTTTAGGTGCTTAACAACGCATTTAGGGAAGCCCGGTCTATGGATGTCTTGCGCGATGTAGGTTTGACTAAATCCTCCAGCGCCAAGAGCTTCTAGAACTTGATACCGTCCGTTTAATAATTTTTGTAACATAGAATAATTTGTACTTGACGCACGCGATCTCCGCTCATCGGTGAAGCGCTGTGTCCTAGAGAGTGAAAGGGCGGTGCCAATGGACACGTTACGCGCTCGCGCTATCGTGGATTAACACACGCACTTGCTTCTGTCAATTGATTGGCTACTGGAAGAAAGAACTTTTCGTCATAATAACGCAGATGCCGAATCTGCAACTTCGACATCAAGGATGAATAATTTTATGATTAAGGAAAGGGGAACTGTTTCCCTAGGTGCGAACGTCATCTGTTATTGATTACGCTTGCCATAACCGGGCGACACTCTTGAACGACTATGTAAGTAAATTCACCCGAATTGTCAAAAAGTATTTGTTAATTACGCAGTTCGCCCATTCCCATTTTGACCATTGCCTTGGCAGAATGGGTTCGATGCGTTCATTGTAATTTAATAGTATGCCAAGAAATCCTACTGAGTACGCCGTTCATCTGATGTTAGAAGGTGGACACCGGGAAGAAGTACGTTTTTCTACAATTCAAGAATTTCAGAAATGGTACAGTGGCGAACTGATGCCTAAGTCTGCTTCTGAGGAGTTTATTAGCGTACCGATCAAGAATATTCAAGGGGAGTACATGGTTGTACGTCCGTCGAGAGTTTTGGCGATCCGTGTCGAACCACTATTTAGTTCTAGTGTCGAAAGATTTCAGTAAATTATGAGAAAACCGCTTGCAATACTTGCCTTAATGGGAATTGCCGTATCACAGCCGACAATGTCAACGGCTCAAGAACCGCTACCACCGATAAAAGAGCAAAATGCGACTCCAGCAATACAAGAAATTGCCCCACTCAAACCAATCGCCACCCAAGTGCAATCTGCTGATGAGTGGAAGCGCTTAGGTGTAGACGATCAGATTTGGGGAAGATTGGGTTCAGGTGGCGATCGCCAAGCGCTGTTAAAGTCAATCGATTACAGTTTGCAATATTTGGAAACTGACACGGCGGCGCAAATTTATCAAAATTATCCCATCCGGGAAATTAGTCGCGATCGCGTCCGGCGCAGTTTACTCCGTTTCCGTGAGTTAGTTGTGAAATCCCAGTCAACATGGCAATTGCAAGCGGCTGTAAAGCGTGAGTTTATGCTTTACAAATCTATTGGTCGTGATGGTCATGGCGATGTTTTGTTCACTGCCTATTATCAGCCGATTTACGCGGCAAGTCGGGTACCAACAGCAGAATATCGCTATCCTCTCTATCGAATGCCAGATAATTTTGCCCAATGGTCTAAACCTCACCCTGACCGGATGCAATTGGAAGGTTCAGACGGTTTGCTGGCAGAAAAAAGTCCCCTGCACGGGTTAGAAATTTTTTGGTTACGCGATCGCTTAGAAGCTTTCCTAGTTCAAATCGAAGGTTCGGCTGGACTCAAACTAACTGACGGTAGCGAGACGACTGTCAGCTATATTGGCGGCACTGATTATGCCTACACTAGTATCGGTAAAGAACTAGTCAAAGACGGGAAACTGCCGTTAAAAGGGCTGACTTTGCCAGTGATGATTCGGTATTTCCGACAACACCCAGAAGAGTTGAGTAACTATTTACCACGTTATCAGCGTTATGTTTTCTTTAAAGAAACTCACGGTGAACCGGCGATGGGTAGTATTCACGCACCTGTAACAGCTGATCGCTCGATTGCTACAGATAAATCTCTGATGCCACCAGGTGCTTTAGCACTAATTCACGCTGAGTTTCCCTATCCTAATGCTCAAGGTAAGTTGGCATATCGTCAAGTCAGCCGTTATGTGCTTGACCAAGATACAGGTAGCGCTATTAAAGGACCCGGAAGAGTCGATTATTACCTAGGAACAGGAGAATTAGCAGGCGATCGCGCTGGTGTATCCGGTGGTGGTGGGCAACTATATTATTTGCTGTTGAAGTAAGCGTAGGGGAGTAGGGCTATTCCCCTATCCCCCTATCCCCCACTCTTAGTAAGGTGGTTCGCCGAAGTCATCTTCATCGGCGTAAACGTAGGAATTGGAATTGGAAACGCCTGCCATTTCTAGCTTCGGTAATTCTACTTTGACGATTTCCTTACCAAAATCTTTATATTCTTCAAAAGCTTTAGTGATGATTGCCGATTCTGGAGAATCGGAGGAAATCAGAAATTCTGTTAACGTGTCTAAAGTAGGATGTCCGTAGTCAACGGTGGCGGCTACTAATGCCGTTCTTGTGCCGATTCCTCTTTCCTCAGATTCAATCAACGGGTTGAAAATTCCGTGGGCGTGGAAAAGAGGACCTTTCGCGGTTAGAGGTTGTTTACGGTAGACAGCATAAGCTTTTTCTAGTTCAGCGATAAAGCCTCCAACCACCTTGCCTTGTTGAAGTTCGCTGTAAGCTTTGCTGAAACTGGCGCTGGTGGCACCGTTGAGGGTTAATTGCAGTGGCGAGTCATGTAAAAAATTCTTATTTTCTCCAACGAAGAAAATTAGGTGGCGAGTGAAGGTTTTATATTTCAGTTTATCCGCTAAAAAAGCATCGTAGTTCTCTTTGAGCGTACCTATTTTTGCACCTGTCTCGCGGTCTTTCAACGACAATGGTCCGCGTCGCACAATGACTAAGCGAGGGGCGGCATTCATTAAAACTGTTTCTACACCTGAGGTAAATTCATGCTCCACCAAGTCCCAAGTCTCATCTGGCTGGAATCCAACGGCGTTAGCGTTATCTAACTTAATCGCCAAACCGTGGGGCTGGACGCCAGTTCTGCCGATCCGAGGATTGATCATCTGACACCAGGGCAAAACCTGAGAGGGTGGTGCGTTGAATTTTTCGTCCTCAAAGTCAAAATTCACAGATGCTTTCATACTTTAATTGACTATCAAAAATTAATGCTAAATCAATTTACTGTGATTTGAGCAAAAATCCGTATAACTTCACCTTGATTTTGCGCCTTTGAATGTGCCGTCTTTAAGTTTTAGCCGCTAAATCCCGGAATTAAGCGCTTGAGGGCGCGACCAGCAACATCACCATAGCGAATATCGCCGCAAAGGATTTGACCCATGCGCTTTGGCGATGAGGGGCGTTTCACACCAACTCTATAGCCCACACCAGGAAAGCGATAAAAGGCTCCGGCTAATTTTTGCGCCCAAGCCATATCCTTACCCCATTCCTCGCTGATGACTTGGCTGTATTTTTCTAGCGCCTCACTTTGACCCGCTAAAGCATCAATAATTGCCTCTGCTGCTTTTAAACCGCTAAATATCGAAGGACGTATGCCCTCAGCCGTAAATGGGTCAACCACACAAGCTGCTTCTCCCGCCAAAACGGCATTTTGAGTATGTAGCTTTTGGTTGCCGTCCCACAAGCAAATCGGATGCCCGTATTGTTTACAACTTTTAATGTCTACGTTAAAAAGTTTGCCGTACTCATTTAAAATGCTTTTGAAATCTTGGGGTGAACCGCCTAAGAATGTACCGATACCGATGGAATAACCATCAGCTTTGGGGAAATTCCAAATGTAGCCATTTTTCACCATGCCAAACTCAAAGTGAGCAATATTACCTTCTTTGATTTCCGCTACTGCTTCTACTTCTAACGCTCCGGCTAAGCGGCGTTTGCGGTCTTTGAACCCCAACCATTTCGCCATCGGACCTTTCCCACCATCAGCCGCAATTAAATACCGACCAGAGAAAGATTCTGTGGCTGTATTCACTTGCCAGTGATCGTTTTGAAATTCAATTCCTGTGACTTCCGTGTTTTCTCGGAGTTCCGCGCCTTGTCTCTGAGCCTGCTGAATCAAGAAATGATCGAAAATATCCCGCCGCACCATCCAGACGGGTTCTTTGGTCTCTAATTTGCCTTCCACCGGATCTTCCATATTCCAAGTGCAACGAATCGTGTCCACTTTGATGGAGATAGCTGGCGAAAAGTCAAAGTCAAACCATTGGGCGATCGCTGGTGACACTCCACCGCCACAAGGCTTGTATCGTGGTAGAGATTCTTTTTCCAGAACTAAAACTGAGTGTCCCCGTTTAGCGAGGTGATAAGCGGCAGTGCCACCGGCTGGACCCGCGCCAACAATAATGCAGTCGTACATAGGAAATGGGTTTGGGGTGGAGGGAGGAAGGGGGGGAGGAGAGGATTAAGTATCCCTGCTCCCGGTTTTTTAAACCTTGGAAATATCTTTTTCTTTTTCTGCCAATAACTCGTCAACTTTAGCTGTGTATTTGTTGGTCATTTTCTGCAGGTTGTCCTGCTGATCGCGACCTTCGTCTTCGGAGATTTCACTATTTTTCTCCTGTTTACGAATTGTATCGATCGCATCGCGGCGAATGTTGCGAATGGAAACTCTGCCTTCTTCGGCGTATTTAGAGGCCATTTTGGCGAATTCTTTACGCCGTTCGGTTGTAAGTGGCGGAATATTTAGCCGGATGGTGACTCCGTCGTTACTCGGAGTTAAACCGACATCTGACAAAGAAATTGCCTTTTCGATCAAATTCATACTGCTGCGATCGTAAGGTTGGATCAAAATCGTACTGGCATCTGGAGTTGTGATATTTGCCAGTGACTTCAAGCCAGTGGGTGTACCGTAGTAATCCACCATTACTTTGTCCAGTAGACTGGCATTGGCACGACCAGTGCGAATTGTGTTAAAGGCGCGTTGAGTTGATTCAACGGCTTTTTGCATCGTACTCTCAGCTTCAGATAATTTCACAGGAACCTCTCACAAGAGTGCCGATGGATTCTCCCATAATTGCTCGGAGAATATTTCCCCTCACAGATAGATCGAAGACCAAAATCGGGATGTCGTTTTCTTTGCACAAAGCGATCGCGGTACTATCCATCACTCGCAGATCATGATTCAAAACGTGTGCATATGTCAAGCTTTGATAACGTCTGGCATTAGGATATATTTTAGGGTCGGCATCATAAATACCATCAACCTTAGTCGCTTTAAAAATAACTTCCGCACCGATTTCGGCTGCTCTTAAAGCTGCGGTGGTATCGGTAGTGAAAAAAGGATTACCACTCCCCGCGCCAAAAATTACCACGAGTCCTTTTTCCAGGTGATGCATAGCACGCCGCCGAATATAAGGTTCTGCTACTTCTTGCATGGCGATTGCCGTTTGGACTCGCGTCTGCACGCCGATGCGTTCGAGGGAGTCTTGCAGCGTCATCGCATTCATTACCGTGGCAATCATCCCGATGTAGTCGGCGGTTGCCCGATCCATCCCTGCCGACGCCGCTTTGACGCCGCGAAAGATATTGCCGCCACCGACGACAATAGCGATCTGAATTCCCTTGGCTACCACTTCTGCTACTTCGGCAGCTATTTCTCGAACCACCTCCGGATCGATCCCATAACCCATGTTGCCCATCAAGGCTTCACCGCTTACTTTAAGTAAAACCCGTTGGTAATGTGTTCCCATGCAGTTAGTTATGCCCTATCAAAAAGAAAGTTGCAATTGCCTCCAATTTAAGATAACAGGACAGTGGCTTTCTGTCTTCTAGTCACGCCAAATTAATGATGTGCCAATAGCTACTGTCTCACTGGGATAAATCACTTGACCATTCAAAAACTGAGCGATCGCGCTGTGAAGATAATGGTGTTTTACCAGGTGAGATTGCGGATTATCGTCGATTTGTCCAGAATAGCGCACCACTCCATCTTGGTCGATTAAAAATGCAGTTGGTGTCTTTTCTACACCAAAGCTACGGCTGACATCTTGGGTGGAGTCCCAAAGATAGGGAAAATCCAGGTGGTGACATTGCCAAAAAGTTTTCATTTCTGCCAGAGTGTCTTGTGGTTGAGACGCTTCGGTGGCATTAATACCGATTAAAGTCAAGCCTTGGGGTAAAAACTCTGATTGAATTTTTTTCAGCCGATCTAGATATAACAGGGCAAATGGACAGCGGTTACAAATATAAATTACACCTAAACCACGAAATTTGGCTAAATAACGGCTTAAATGGTGAACTTGATTGTCAATCCCTGGTAATTCAAAATCTGGCGCGTAACTACCAACAGGAGTACCAGTTTTTTCTAGTAAATTCATTTCACATTACGCTCTTGAGACCAGCATACTCGCGGCTGCTTAAGATTCAAGTTTATAGTCCGATTTGGCTACAGTAAATTGTGAAACTACTGAACATACCATAATTTTCTCGTCAAGTGTGTCCGGAAATCACTTATACGGGAACCTCAATCACTTTCTTGTGTTCCTTTGATCAGGCGCGAGCATATCTGTTGAGTAAAGGTGATATCCGACAATGATGAGCGGTTTGCTGACAATAGGACTGAATGCTGTACTATCCTAGACTCAGTATTCCCTATTCCGGAAGTTGACTGGCAACTTTATTGTTAAGTTTTTTTAATTATTGTAACGGACATGACCCCAATTCCTGATCTTGACGAACTTCCGTTCTTGCGATCGCTTCTCTGGCAAGGAGAAACTCCCACCCTTAAAGATCACTCTTTACAAGAAATTCTGCAAATTTACGAACGCGGTTGGCGGTATCGTGGTGTAATGGCAGACATCGGTGATACTGAGAAACAGTTTATTCAAACCCTTGTACGCGAATACCACTCATACCTTTACAATGATATTTAAGCATCCCTGGCATAACCACATTCTCACGATTTTACGGTCAGTACGTTCTGAGTTTCTCAGTTCTTGCCAAACTTACTTTGGGGGTGGAACACTACTGGCGTTGGATTATGGCGAATATCGATTAAGTCGAGATATTGATTTTCTTTGCCCAAATGGTAGAGATTATTCTCATTTACGTACAGCTATATACGAACAAGGCTATGATGCCATTTTTGCCGAGGCAACAACATTTGCTTTAACACAAGACCTACGCACCGATCAATATGGTGTTAGGTTTCCGATTTTGATTAACGGACAGACAATCAAGTTTGAAATCATCAGTGAAGGGAGGATTTATTTTGACTCCCCAAGTTTTCCTGAATGGTCGCCGGTTGCATGTCTGAGTATAAGCGATCGCATAACCGAAAAGTTGCTCGCAAATAGCGATCGCTGGGCGGATGCTTCTACTGACGCAAAGGATTTAATCGATCTGGCAATTCTTAAAACTCTGACCCCTTTTCCCGATACTGCGATTGAGAAAGCCGAAGCTGTCTATCCTGTAATCGCACCGCTTCAACGGGCAATTCAGAACTTTCAGAATAAACCAGACTACCGCGTCAGGTGTTATGAACGACTCAGTATTAAGCATCCACCTCAAGTTATTGACGGACTAGATCGACTTGCTTTAGAGTTTAATCTCGATACCACTGAGCGAACCTTTAGAGAACTCTTTAATGAGTGGGATTGATAAATTGGGTTATCCAGTATTTGGGACAATAGTGCTTATCTAAAAGTACTGGTTAACGGTAACTTTAGTAAAGCGCGTGAAAAATCATTGCCATGACACAACTATCCCAACTGCGACGCAGCACCTTAAAGAGCAAGCCCATATCACCCGCAGAATTAGCTAGTCGTCTGCAACAGCGCAATGACCTAGCTGTGCGGTGTCGTATTGTTTTTGAGCGCCTGCGTCCTAGTTTGATTGAGGCTCACTATAACTGGTATATTGCCATAGATCCGGATACCCAGGAGTATATTATTGACCCAACTTTTGATGGAGTCACAAAAAAAGTTTTTTCGGCATATGGTTACACTCATCAGCCAAAACTCACGATGTTCCGGATAAATGATACAGGTTTTTGCGGAAAAATATGATCGATGGACGGTTTGGCGACAATAAAGAATTGTTTTTTGAAATTAAGCTTGTTGGTGCCAATAATCAAGATTTTTTGGTTGAAGCTTTATTTGATACTGGTTTTACAGATGGTTGGTTAGCCATTTTTTATTATTAAACTCTTACGCTAAGTTATATAAAGTTTTGAACCATCTGACGAATTTCTGACCATTTGGATGAAGTGGATTCAGAATTTTCTGCATAATTGCTTGGTGTAATTGCTGCCCTGGTGATTTTTGCCAAGCTAGCCAGGTGTAAATGCTAGCCTTATCATAGTGGGCATCTATAAACGATGCTCCCCTCTTTTTAGCTTCTGTAGTTGTCTCTTGAGAAAACTGCCAGAGAGGTTCGCTATCGTTAGGAATCATGTATGCCAGAAACGTTTCTAACATTCCGTGTGTTCTATTGTCTGGCATAACCCAAATTCCAAACTTGACCCCATTTGGAGCCATGTGAATTAATCCCTCTTCTGGTAAGACTTCAGGAATATCGGGAATACTTTTCAAACAAGCATTTCTAACACTCTGCCATCTTCCCTCAAGATTATAATCGGCATCAATCATAATTCCTAGAGCAGAGAGTTTAGAAGCCTGTAACTCAGTTGCAATCACATCTGCGTCTACTAGCGGCTGATAACCATCATAATCTCGGAGGTATACAACTGGATTTCTTTTGGTTCCCCAATCAACCCCATTCGCTTCAATTAATTCTGGTATGACACGAACTTCTTGCTTCCCCTCAACCAACAATACATTTTGATGAACTTCAGCCATTGTCTAGCGTACCTCGATTCCTCGTTCAGCAGCAATCTCCATTTGACGTTCATTGAAAATGATACTCATCGGTTCTCCACGTTCAATCCGTTGAATTGTAATACCATCCTCAACGTTGCTCTCATCATTCGCGACCTTTGCTAAACTTGTCCAACAATCACTATTGTGAGTTGTGGCAAACACCTGAACATTTAGTCGTTTTGCTGTTTTTAATATCAGCCTCCACATATCTGACATTACGCTGAAGTGTAGCCCTGTATCAATTTCATCAGCTAATAGAATCCCACCTTTTGTATCCACAATTGCTAATGTAATCCCTAGCATTCGCCAGATACCATCTCCCATACTGCCTATTGGCACGCGTTGAGCATCATTTTTGAAGCGAACCACAAATCCACCCCGGTCGGTGTCTCTTAACCTTTTAGAAGCAAATGAAGCAATTCTATCAATTGTAGGCTCAATCGTCTGAAGCGCTTCATAAACAAGATCTTCTTCAGGCGTTAACACGACCCGATCAAATAACTCGGTCATTTTCTCTACAGTTAAGGATGAGGATGTAACAAAATGATTGTTTGCTATTTTTTTGTCTGCAACTCTAGAGTAAATACGAAGCCTATTTATAGAGAGACCATTATTATTTCCTAATGGAAGCCTCATTAGTCGTTCCTCAAATTCTTCTGTAGTCCATTGCAATAAAAAGTCAAGTTCTCCTAATCTGCCTAAAGGCTTATCCGAATCCTCATCCTCAAGCGTTTGTTTTATTCGATAATCTGATATATTCTGATTGACTTGAGCCTCTAATACAGATGCCGAAACTTTTTCAAAGACATCATTGTTTATTCCAGAAATTGAAAAGCTATTACCAGATTGAATTTGATGTCCACAAAAAAGATGACTAACATCAAACTCAAACTTACTTGCTACCCTGTCTCCATCACTAAAAAAATATTCACCCCGCCGATTCATAGCTTCAGTCAGCGGTTCAATGTTATTTCGCGAACACAGGAGTTGGATTGCTTCAAGAATGGACGTTTTACCGCTGTTGTTAGTACCAACCAGCAGGTTGACTCTGCCAAGCTGTTGAAGCTCGAAAGACTGAAAACAACGAAAGTTCTCTATTTTTAGCGACTTCAGCATAAGTTGAATGGCAAGAGCGTGCTGATATCAGCATAAGCGATTTTGTTTTCTAATTACGTGCTTAATGGTGTTCCAGGGCTATTTCATTCTTCAGACAGCTTAGGATTTAAATATATATTAAGGATACGAGGAGTGATTATGGGACAGACACAGAAGCTAGGACAGATCATCATCCTGAATGGTACCTCACGATCAGGGAAGTCGAGAATTGTCGATACATCGTTGTTAAGTCCGGCTGAGTGTGCCGAGGTGATACGCCAGCACCTCGCTGATGATGTGGCACTCAATACGGTTCAATTAAGCATCTTCTACACTTACCCGCAGGACAAGGGCGCAAGCCGCCGCGCCCCTACAAGACGACTAACTGAACCATATTGATGTAGCACTGTCAGCATTTTCACGACTCGCGGCACTCCCCAACTAAATATAGCGCTTCTCTGTATCGTTTCAGTAAACTTTGAACAAAACTCAATTACTTATAAAAAAACTTAATGTTTTGCTAAAAAATTGAGCATTACTTTCACAACATCATCTGAAAACTCCACCAAAAAACCATGACCTCCGCGTTCAAAAATAACAAGTTCAGCATGAGGAATACCGTCAGCAAGTTGCTCTGAAAATATTACAGGAGTAACAATATCTTCTTTGCCAACTGCAACCAATGTTGGACAAAAAATTTCGGCAATATGGTCACTTGTATGGTGATGGATAATAGCTCGACTTTGATGATAAAGTGCTTGAGGTGTTGGCAGGTGTGGGTAATTTTTGATATAATTGATAACTTGTTCAATTGCACCTGTCGTCGAGTAAATTTTATCAGTATACATCCAAGGTAATAAAAGTTTTTGATAAACCTTTTTATCTAAATTTTTAGGTAAATCACCAAACATTTCCATCAGCGAATTGAACTTGGCATTACCTTTTGCCCAAGATGAAAGTAGTATTAAACTTTTGACTTTATCGCGGTGTGACAAAGCTAATTCTTGAGCAATTTGCCCACCCATAGAATGACCTGCTACATGAAATGTGGTAATTCCTAAATAATTAAGTAGTGCTGCTGTATCATCAGCCATTTGCTTAATACTGTATGGACTGTCTGGTGCAGAGGTTTGTCCTGCGCCTCGGTTATCGAATCGAATTACTTGGTATTTATTTACTAGCGCTGGCATTACTGCTGACCAGTATTCACTATCGCAGTCAAATCCAGCAATTAATATTAAAGCCTCACCCGTTCCCTGAACGTCATAAAACAAATCAATCCCGTTAACGTAAATTTTAGGCATAATTTGGATGGCGCTTAAGCGCAACTACAAGCAATGTGCAGTTCTTAATTTACAAAGCGTAACCTTATACGGGAGACAACTTCCCAATTGTTGTAGTAATCTAGTAAATCTTTACTATACAGGAACACATGCAAGATGCCGTCCGTAGCTTTGCTTTCGTGGAGAATTCTAGCGATAGCGTTCGCGTTCGCGCAGCGTGTCCGTTGGCGAAGCCGCCCTTTTAGGGCTAGGACTCAGCGTGTGCCTTCGCACACAGCGCTGACCTATCGGTTCGCGTCCAAATTATTTATACATCAGGGTGATGTTTTGAAGTTCAGCAGTACTGAGGACATTGGTCCGATTGTTGGTATGCTAGATGCTTCAGCGTTATCTGACCTCGATGCTACAGTCGATTGGACTGTAAAGTCAATAGTATAAATTGGCATCCCTGACAATAGCGCCTTTTAACCAAGCGATCGCAGGTATAAAGTTTCTCCATCCAATCTGGTTACACATCGGAATCAACAAAATTAACGATCAATTGAGGATAAAAAGATGAATCCACTTGAAGCATATTTGATTGCCAACAGTATTTTTGAAATTTACAACAATATTCAATATTTTAAGTCTCCCAATTTCAGTGTTTTTATCCTGAATACAAACGGCGAAACATTAGGTGATTTTGCTGATACTTATGGTATAAGAGTTGCTGACTTCATCAAGCGTAACTATCGGAATTCCGATTTATTTAAAAATGATTCTTTTGATTTAATTGAAAATGAAATTCATTCTCTTTTAATACGACTAGCAAAGCCTTATGCTAACAGTCTAGACGAACCATATGTTTGGATACCTTTTCTGACTGACTATCTCTGTTTTTTAGGTAATCAAAAAGGCTGGATGTTTATATTTTTGTACAATCCTGAAAATCACAAAGATTATGCTGATAAATTTCAGGAATACCTAAACTCTTTATTAACTCTAAGCAATGAAAATACTTATTGGATAAAATCAGAATCATTAGAAGACTTTAAGAAATCTAATATCACACACGAAGAGAAGTTTGAATAAATTTGCAAAAGACAGCAATTAGATGATTTTTTAGCTCTTAACTGTCTACTGGCTGCATCTAGTATAACCAGTAAATAACGTTCCGGTTGAGCGGCGACTAACCAACTTGAATGACAGGCGAATAGGTTTTGCACGTCCACTCCGACCGGATTGTTAAACCTCATCGCGATTCTAGAAACTCTTCAACAGTTAATTCAATATCACTTGCAATCTGCCGCAGTAATCTGGAAGAAATATCGCGACCTTTGTGAAATGGAACAGTTGTTCCTCGACCGTTTTCGTGACGAAACTATTTGTGCGATCCTTTCTGATGAACCTCTATAAATCCAAGCTTCTCCAATATGCGAATAATTTCTTGAGGCTTCAAAACGGGGATATCACTCATAGTCTATGCAATCACAATTTGCTGAGTACCAACAAATTCTGTATCGACTGGATTCTCATCTTCCAAAAGCATCTCGATGACCTCACGGAGGTTCGCTTGCAGTTCATCTAGAGTTTCCCCTTGGGAATGCGCTCCAGGAAAACCTGGGACATACCCTACATACAGAGATGTGCTAAAGTCTTTCTCAACGACGGCAGTAAACGTTTTCATAAAGTTAAAACACTGTGCCAACTTCTGGATATTCGGCGATGTACATATCATCTTCTTTATGAAAAATGACTGTAAAACTACGACTCTTCATCATATTTTATCCTCAAAGCTTTTTTTTACAATAAAAGATCAACACAATTAATACAAATTTATTTATGACAAGTTCTTTTTCAATCGCGGAATGTTGAAGTTAAACCGAATTAAAGATTTGCGCCACGATTCCATGTAGATGAAGACTACGGGTGTGAGATATAGCGTTAATATCTGCGAAAATACTAACCCACCAACAACCGCAATACCTAATGGACGGCGTGCTTCCGAACCTGCACCCATTCCTAAGGCGATAGGCAATGTGCCCATTAATGCTGCCATTGTAGTCATCATAATTGGGCGGAAGCGCACTAAGCAGGCTTGATAGATGGCATCATAGGGGCTTAAACCTTCTTTGCGCTGCGCTTCGATCGCAAAGTCCACCATCATGATCCCATTTTTCTTAACAATACCGACGAGCAGGATAATGCCAATGAAAGAGTAGACATTTAACTCGACATTGAAAATTAATAGCGTTAAAAGTGCGCCAAAACCTGCAGATGGTAAACCAGAGAGAATAGTTAGCGGATGAATAAAATCCTCGTAAAGAATGCCGAGAATCAGGTAAATGATGGCAATAGATAGGACTAGCAGTAACCCTAAAGAACTGAAAGAATCTTTAAAGGCTTTGGCTGAACCTTGAAAGTCAGTAGTAATAGTACTAGGTAGAGTCTCTTTCGCTAGGGCGACTATAGCACTGCTGGCTTGACCGAGAGATACACCGGGAGCAAGATTATAAGAAATTGTGGCGACGGGGATTTGTCCTAAATGGCTGACAGTCAAAGAACCAACATCTTGGGTAAAGGTAGCGATCGCATTCAATGGCACTTGTTGTCCAGTCTTGGAAGCAATATAAAGACTTGACAAAGCATTGACATCGCGCTGATATTGTGGTAGCACTTCAAGAATAACTTGAAACTGGTCAGTAGGCGTGTAAATTAGAGAAACCTGACCGGAACCATAGGCAGCACTCAGGGTGCTTTCGATTTGAGAAGCAGTAATTCCCAAACTTGAAGCTTTATTGTGATCGATATTGACTTGGAGGCGAGGATTGTTTAGTTCTAAAGTGCTATTCACATCTTGAAGTCCTGGCAAGGTCTTCATTTTGTCTTCTAGTATGGGTACATATTTCGCTAGAAGTTGCGAATCTAGACTCTGTAGCGAAAACTGCAGGGAGGCATTAGTTTGCTGTCCGCCAATCGGAATCGCCGCTGGAGACTGCATCGCCACTTTTATCCCAGCGATTCTACCTAACTTTGGTCGCAATTCCTGAATAATTTCGTCGGAACTAATTGGGTGTTTGGTAAATGGATTATATAAACTCCACGTCTGACCAAAGAGAGAAAAATTGAATGGGGAGGACGACGGAGAAACTTCCCTTTCCTCAAGCGGTTTTAGGCGAATATTCATGCGTCCAGAGTTAGTCGAGGCGTTTGGTCCAGCCGCCCCAACAGTTGAGTTAACCGCTTTGATATTAGGGTTTTTGCGAATAATCGCCACAAGTGCTTGCTGCTTCGCCAGCATATCGTCAAAGGAGATATCCTGGGCAGCACGGGTGTTAGCCATGATTTGTCCAGTATCCTGAGTAGGGATAAATCCTTTAGTCACAGCCCCAGCTAAATAAAATGTCATGACTAAAATCAGACCAGAACTCAGCAGGGTTAGGAGATGATACTTCAAGACCTTTTTGAGACTCCAGGCATAAAAGCCCAAGAAGAAATTCAAGACCGACTCGCAAGCTCGATAAAATCGGTTAGGACGATGGTCGTGTTCGGGGAGACGCACAAAGCGACTGCACAACATCGGAGTCAAACTTAAAGACACAAATCCCGATACCAGAATTGCAATCGCGATCGTTACCGCAAATTCATGAAACAATCGCCCCAGCAATCCACCCATAAACAACATGGGAATAAATACAGCCACCAACGACAGTGTCATAGATACGATCGTAAAGCCGATTTCTTGGGAGCCTTTTAAAGCTGCATTGTAAGGAGTTTCACCCATCTCCATGTAGCGGATAATATTCTCTAGCACCACCACCGCGTCATCGACAACAAAACCGACTGATAGCGTCAACGCCAGTAAAGATAAGTTATCGAGGGAGAAGCCTAGCAAATACATGGCGCTAAATGTACCAATCAAAGCGATCGGCAATGCTAAACTCGGAATCACCGTCGCCGAGACACTCCGCAGAAATAGAAAGATTACCAAGATCACCAAGCAAATCGTCAAAATCAGCGTAAACTGAACATCATTGATTGACGCCCGGATAGATTGTGAGCGATCGTACAATACACCCATCTCAATTGCTGCCGGAACTTGCTTGCGAAGAGTGGGTAAAAGTTTCTGAATGCTATCGACAATGGCGACAGTATTTGTATTCGGCTGACGCTGAATAGCGAGGACAACCGAACGATTCCCGTTATAAGAGTTATAGATCTTATTATTTTGTGTATCGTCAATGACTTGCCCCAAATCCTGAAGCCGCACCGCAGCCCCATTTTTGTAAGCAACAATCATATTGCGGTAATCAGCAGCCTTGGTCAGCTGACCGTCTGCCGAGACAATATAACTTTTATACTTCCCATCCAACATCCCTGTCGGTAAATCTACGCTCGACTGCTGGAGCGCACTCTGAACCTGAGTCAGACTAATACCTCTGGCTGCTAAAAGTTGCGGGTTCATTTGCACACGCACCGCGTAAGGCTGCGACCCGTAGATGTTCACCTGAGCCACACCATCAATCATCGAAATCGGCTGACCAACGGTAATTTCCGCAAATTCGTCCACCGTCGAGATCGGCAGGGTTTTGGAATAAAGGTAAACGAAAAAAATCGGTGCTGCAGTCGGATTGGCTCGGCGGTATGTAGGCGGACGAGGCATTGGCGGCAGTTGTCCTGCAGCCGCCGATATTGCTCCTTGCACATCTTTTGCCGCTGAGCGAATATCCCGATCTAACTTAAATTGCAAAGTAATATTAGTACTACCTTGACCACTGGTGGAATTATACGAATCGATACCATCAATGCTAGAAAACTGTTTTTCCAAAGGAGTTGCTACTGTTGCTGCCATTGTTTCTGGATTGGCACCGGGTAAGCTGGCAGAAACTGAAATTGTGGGAAAATCAACACTAGGTAGATCGCTAATTGGTAACAATGTATAACTCATCAGCCCGAAAATGACGATGGCGATCATCACCAAAGTCGTCATTACAGGGCGGCGGATAAATATTTCTGAGAGGTTCATCTTATTTACTCTCCGACAATGAAGCTACGCGGCGCGGTTTGCGCTGTAGCAGAGACTTACGCCAAGCTTCCATATAGATAAAGAATACTGGTGTCACATATAGCGTTAGCAACTGAGAAAACACTAAGCCACCGACAACGGCAATACCTAAAGGACGGCGCACTTCGGAACCTGCACCTACGCCTAAGGCAATCGGTAAGGTGCCCATTAGTGCTGCCATTGTAGTCATCATAATTGGGCGAAAGCGGACTAAGCAGGCTTGATAGATGGCGTCTCGCGGGCTTTTGTGGTCATTGCGTTGAGCTTCGATCGCAAAGTCCACCATCATAATCCCGTTTTTCTTGACAATCCCAACGAGTAGGATAATGCCGATGAAGGAATAGACGTTTAATTCAACATTAAAGATTAATAGCGTCAACAGTGCGCCAAAGCCGGCGGAAGGTAATCCTGAAAGAATCGTCAGTGGATGGATAAAGTCTTCGTAGAGAACGCCTAAGACTAGATAGATGACTAAAATCGCAATCAGTAGCAAGATTCCTAAACTAGGTAATGAATCTTGGAAGACTTGGGATGCTCCTTGAAAGCTAGTTGTAATTGTTTCTGGGACTATAGTGCTAATTGTATTTTCAACAACACTCGTTGCTTGGGAGAGTGAAATCCCAGGGCTAAGGTTGAAAGAAATCGTTCCCGCATTCATCTGACCAAAGTGATTGATCATTAATGGGGCGACTTGCTGGGATAGTTGGGAAAAGGCGCTGAGAGGAACTGCAAGTCCAGCACTGGAATTTATGTAGAGTTTTAACAAGGCGCTGGGGTCTTGTTGAAATTGCGGTTCTAGTTCTAAAATTACTTGGTATTCGTTGCTTGTACCGTAGATAGTGGAAACTTGATAGGAGCCGTAAGCATTTCTCAGAGTGTTTTCAATCTGAGTTGCTGTAATGCCGAGGGTAGAGGCGCGATCGCGGTCAATTTTCACTTTTACTTGCGATGTCAGTTGTAAATCACTATTGACATCTTGGATTTCTTTTAAGGTTTTGAGTTTGGTAACAAGTTGGGGTACGTATTGGTTGAGCAATCCCTCATTCGGTGTTTGTAGTGTTACTTGATACAAACCTGTTGTTTGCTGGGTGCCAACGGGAATTGCTGGCGGATTTTGGAGAAAGACTTGAATTCCGGGGATCGCAGTCAGTTTGCTTCGCAGTTGTTGAACGACTTCGTCAGCAGTGTTCTGCCGTTTGCCGCGATCTTTGAGGCGAATGAACAAGTTACCGGCATTACCTGCTTGCGCCCCGCCGCCACCAGTGGTGCTGGCACTTGCCCCAATACTGGCATTTACTGCTTCGACGTTCGGGTTTTGCTGAATTAGATTAGCTACTTCTAGTTGATGGCGCGATAAATCGGCAAAAGAAATATCTTGCGCGGCTTGAGTAGTACCAGTCAGTTTCCCTGTGTCTTCACTGGGGATAAATCCTTTGGGGATAATCACGAATAAATAAATAGTTACCAGAAAGACTGCACCCGATAAAAGCATCGTGGTGAGGTGATATTTTAAGAATATTTTTAAACTCCAGTCGTAAAGACCGAGGAAGCGATCAAAGAAATACTCTGAAGCTTTATAAAGTCGGCTTTGATTCGCGTGGTCAGGAGGACGAACAAACCGACTACACAACATCGGTGTCAAACTCAAAGACACGAAACCGGATACAAGAATAGATACAGCGATCGTCACTGCAAATTCATGAAACAATCGCCCTAGCAGTCCACCCATGAACAGCATGGGAATAAATACTGCGACCAGAGATAGTGTCATCGACAAAATTGTAAAGCCGATTTCTTTGGAACCGTTTAAAGATGCTTCTAGAGGATTTTCACCCATTTCCATGTGGCGGATGATATTTTCCAGCATGACAATTGCATCATCAACCACAAAACCTACCGACAGCGTCAAAGCCATCAACGAGAGGTTATCGAGGGAATAATGCAACAGATACATGACCGCAAATGTACCAACCAAGGAAATCGGCAACGCTAAACTGGGAATCACCGTCGCGGAAAGATTCCGCAGGAAGACGAAAATCACCAGAATTACTAAGACAATAGTCAAAATTAGCGTAAATCTGACATCGTCTACTGAGTCACGAATTGACTGTGAAGCATCGTAGAGAATACCCATTTCAATCGAAGCAGGTATTTGACTTTTCAACGTTGGTAATAAAGCTTTAATTGTATCCACCACCTGCACTGTGTTAGTACCTGGTTGGCGTTGAATCGTCAGAATCAGGGCGCGAGTGTTGTTGTACCAACTAGCTACTTTGTTGTTTTGGACACCATCAACAACGCGTCCAAGTTGATTGAGGTAAATTGGCGAGCCATTTTGGTAAGAGACAATCAGTGAACGATAGGCATCAGCACTATTTAACTGACCGTTTGCTTGCACTGTCAAGTTTTTATGATTTCCAGAAAGGCTACCTGTCGGTAAGTTAACGTTGCCTTGCTGAATCACCGTCTGAATTTGGTCTAGTCCGATTTGCTTGCTAGCTAATTGCTGCGGGTCAAGCTGGACGCGGACGGCATACTTCTGCGAGCCGTATACTTCTACTTGAGCAATACCACTGATTGTTGATAGCTTTTCGGCAATGTAGGTTTCGGCATAATCGTTAACTTTCGATAACGGCAGTGTCGGCGAGGTGAGGTAAAGATATAAAATCGGCTGATTTGCCGGATTGACTTTACTGTAGGTTGGGGGGTTAGGCAAATCTCGTGGAATCTGTCCGCTTGTTGATGACAGTGCCGATTGGACGTCTTGGGCGGCGTCGTCAATGCTGCGATCAAGGTTAAACTGGAGTGTGATTTGACTGTTACCCATCGCACTGGTCGATGAAAGCGACTCTAAGCCAGCAATGGTAGAAAATTGCTTTTCTAGAGGACGAGTCACCGACGAAGCCATTGTTTCCGGACTTGCACCGGGTCTTGAAGCCGAAACTTGAATTGTGGGATAATCGACGTTAGGTAAGTCGCTGATGGGCAATAACCGATAACCCATAAAGCCAAAGATGAGAATACTCACCATGACGAGGGTGGTCATGATCGGACGGCGAATAAAAAGTTCAGAAAGATTCACTAAACGAGTCTCCTGCTGATTTTTTGGCACCTGATTGAACTTTCACTGCTGCACCTGGGACTAAGTTTGCCTGACCGTCGATGACAACTGTTTGATCGGGTTTTAGCCCAGACTCAATCACGCTTACATTATTAAATGTGCTGCTGACGGTAACGGGAATATTTTCGACAGTGTTATCAGGTTTGACCACAAACACAAATTGACCTTTGGGACCAGTCTGAACTGCTTGGGAAGGAACGACGATCGCATTCCCAATTGTTGTCAACGTCAATGTTGCCTGCACATATTGTCCTGGTAAAAGCTTGTCTTGGGTGTTCTCAAAAATGCCAATGAGTTGTATTGTTCCCGTAGTGCTATCGACGGCATTATTCACAAATGTCAATTCACCTTTGATCGGATTTTGCGGATCGTTGGGAAATGTGACACTTACTGGTAGTTTGTTGCCACTCGCATATTTTTGAATCTGAGGTAAGTTGCTTTCTGGAACTGAAAACGCTACCTGGATTGGATGAGTTTGATTAATTTTAACTAGCGGAGTACTGTTGTTGGCTTGAACCACATTACCTTGGTTAACAAGAATGTCGCCAGCACGACCGTTAATGGGAGAATAAATTTTTGTATATGAACTTTGGACTTGAGTATTTTTGAATGCTGCTTGGTCTCCACTGAGAACTGCTTCGGCATTCTTAATCGCAGCGAGATCTCCTTTGACGACCTCTTCGGCATTCTTAATTGCTACTTGATCACCACGTACAACATCCCTAGCATTGTTGATTGCTTCTTGATCTGCTTGTAGTGTTGCCGCTGCTGACAGACTATTGGCAGAATATAACTGAGCTTGATCTTCACTAACAGCACCTTGCTTATACAGGCGATTGTAGCGATCGCTTTGGGCTTGTGTATATTTTGATTGCGCTGCATCCTTCGCCAGATTTGCCTGAGCTGAGCGCACTAACCCTTGGTCTTTTGATAAAGTAGATCTGGCTTGTTCTATCAGTCCTTGGTCTTTAGCTAAGTTGGCTTTGGCTTGTTGTACCAGTGCCTCGTCTTTAGCTATAGTGCCTTGCGCCTGCCCAATTGCCGCAGCTTGTGTGCGATCATCAAGAGTGAATAGTAGTTGACCTTTCTTAACTTCCTGTCCTTTGCGGAAGAAAATTCCGGTTATTTGCCCGCCAGCTTGAGGTGTAACAGCCACTGTCGAGTAAGCTGTAACGTTGCCAATTGCCTGTAATTGTACTGGTACTGCTTGTTGGGTGACACTAGCAACTGCTACTGGGGTAGTACGCGATCGCTGTTTGGAAGATTGATCAGTTTTAGATTTAGATCCAGCATGAGTAATTAAATAACCTCCACCACCGAGTAAAAGCAAAGCAAGTAAGGCGATGCTAATTCGCTTAATAACTGAAGTTTTAGGTTCCTGTGCTGGTGGCGGAGTTAAACTTTCTTCTGGACTATTTTTTAGCTGTAAGGGAGTTTGCTGAGTCAAACTCTCTTGAGGAACATCATTTAGTTCTGAGTTCGTCGTAGTTAAATTTTGTCCAGAAATATTATCAATCATGAGATCCTCCAGTTCAATTTATTCGCATTTACAATATCACGATCATCTTTGCTAAAGTCTTATAGAATAAAGGTTTGACACGTTATACACCCTAATATATACGTCTCTAGATGATTTTTAAGCTGGGTTAGCCGGAATTAACCGAGCTTTTTAATCCACGATCTTATGACTATTTCTTTATAGCCGATTTTTGGTATAAATTAAGTTTGTTTATACACGTAAAGGCAGTGTAACGCTTAATATTGGGGCGATACATCACCTAAAGGTCACTATATTAAGTATGACTAAAGTCATGGGTAAAAATATGCGATCGTCAGTCCTAGTCGCCACGTTGATTGCAGCGTTGCGGAAAATATGACTTTAGTCACGCCCATACTCGTGACTTTTAACATGAGATAACCAGCGGGGCAAATTATAAAATGAATATAGCTGATGAAGCATAAGCTCTCAACTAATTTCGTTACTTGGAACATAGAGTATGAAATTGCACAAATCTCTCATTCTCATAGGTACCGCTAGTATAGTTGCATTTGGTGCTATGGCAGCATCACCTGCACGAGCAGATTATCCCGCCGGATATCGACCTGATCGAGATAACGTTCGTAATGAACGTCAATATCCAGGAGTTTATCGAGTAGATGAAAATCTCTCAAGCCAGCAGCGGGCATATGAAAATCGTCACCGTCGACAAAATCGTCGTGAATATGAAATGCGCTACTCACAAGAAGCTCGTCGGGAACATGAAATTCGCCTCCGTCAACAACGTCAGGCACAGGAAATCCGTCGCGAGCGTGAACTTCGTGCCCAACAGGAATATCATGGGTATGACAGGTAGTCGCTCCTTTTCTATCTAAGTTGATAAATTCTCCATGAAATGTCTCAAGTGATTCTTTAAAAGATTTGTGCAACCAATGACATTGAGACATTTCGTGGCAATATAAACAATCATATGAGGACTCTTCATGTATAAATATAATTTCAAGTTAATATTGAGCGTTTTAGCGATCTCCGCCCTTGCTGTTGGTTGTCAACCATCGTCTCCCAATGGGACGGCTCAGACGGGTACGACTGGAGATACAACAAGTGCAACTTCCGTATCTAGTCAGAGTACTCCCTCAGGAGCCTCACGAGATAGATATGCAGAACTGAATCTTACTGATGCACAACAAGCCCAGATCAAAGAGTTTCGGGCACAAAGCAAAGCGAAAGTGATCGCTATTTTAACTCCTGAACAGCAAACACAATTCAAAACTGGAACTGCTGATGCTCCTGGATCATCCATGAAAGCATTGCGATCGCTTAATCTCACTGACACTCAAAAACAACAAGTCAAAGATATTTTACAGGCGCAACGGCAAAGCATTCTCTTAATTTTGACTCCCGAACAGCAAGCAAAAATGAAAGCAAGCTATCAATCTAGAGATCAAGGAGCGTCAAAACAGTAAGGAGGGATGGCTTCGCCAACGTCATGGTACGCGCAAAGCGCTTCATCTATGAAGGGATATCGCGTAGCGTGTCCGAGGAGCGTTCGCTCTAAGCGTGGCGAAGCCTCAGCCGCCCTGGCACTCTCTAGGACAAAGCTCTTCCTTTTGGAATACCGCTTAATTACTGAATTCAGGCAGAAGCATCGCTCCCAGACATCTAACTTGAGATGGAGTTTCATGTAAATTTTGTTACAATGATAGCGATAGCGTTCTGCCCACTATTCAATGACCACTTCTAAAAATACTACTATATTTGCCTCCGCACAAACATGGATTTGGCGGGGTTTTCCTATTTGTTATCAAACTCAAGGTACAGCCGGACCATCTGTGGTTCTGGTGCATGGTTTTGGCGCTTCTTGGGGACACTGGCGGAAAAATATTCCCGTACTGGCGGAACATAACCGAGTTTATGCGATTGATTTACTGGGCTTTGGTGGATCGGCTAAACCCGCACCAGGAGAGAAAATTGCTTATACCTTTGAAACTTGGGGACAACAAATTGCTGATTTTTGTCGCGAAGTGGTAGGTGAACCAGTTTTTTTAGTAGGTAATTCGGTTGGTTGTATTGTCGTCATGCAAGCCGCAATCAGCAACCCAGATATTGCTTTAGGCATTGCTCTACTCAATTGTTCCTTGCGACTACTACACGATCGCAAACGGGCAACTCTACCTTGGTATCGCAGTGTCGGCACACCAGTTATTCAGAAAATCTTATCACTAAAGCCTGTAGGAAACTTCTTTTTTAACCAACTGGCTAAGCCAAAAACAGTCAAGCAGATTCTCCAAAAAGCTTATGCAAATAAAGATATCGTCACAGACGAATTAGTCGATATTTTAATGAAACCCGCCAGCGATCCGGGTGCGGCGGCTGTATTTTTAGCTTTTACCGCTTATTCGAGTGGTCCCTTACCTGAAGATCTTTTACCACTACTACCTGTAAAAGCGATCATTGTCTGGGGATGCGCCGATCCTTGGGAACCAGTGGAATTAGGTAAAGAGTTAGCGAATTATCCTCAAGTGCAAAAATTCATTCCTCTAGAAGGAGTCGGACATTGCCCTCAGGATGAAGCGCCGGAGTTGGTGAATCCGATTTTACAAGATTGGATTAGCAAGAGTGGAGAGTAAAGGAGTGGGGAATCCCCCTATCCCCCCTTTCCTCACTGCGGTTGTCTTTGTAACCAATCCTTACCGAGTTGGATACTGACATCGGATTGTAAGTTACCAGTACTTTCGACGCGGACTTCGCCTAATTTAAGAGCGTTGCGAACTGCTTCTGCACTCTCTGCGTCTCCTTGCTGGGCAACAATATGAGTGGTATCTAAAGGTTCGCCCCAGCGTTTACCAACAGAAACATTGCGGTACCCAGCTTTTTCTAAGGCAATAGCCAAAGAACGAACAGCACGCGGGCTGCCGGTACTGTCTTGAATTGCTATGCGTACAGTTTTGGCAGTGCCAGCTTGAGGGAACCTGGGAGTTTCGACATCAAAGTGTTTACTGGTCAAGCTAGCAATCCGCTCTTTATCGGGCAACCAATAGCTAGTGTTATATTCATTACGCTCACTAAACCTGCCAGGAACCATCAACATTTGCATATTTGAGCGATTTGTACGCCCGCCAAAACCAACCAACGCTACTAACTCTTCTACGGTCAAATTCGTGTCGATGTGATCTTTGATCACGTTGAGGATTTTGGGTAACTGCGTCAATGTCGCTGGGTTCAGGGACTGATCCATTAGTGCCCGCAGCACTACTTGTTGGCGCTGAATCCTGCCAATATCCCCAAGTTCGTCATGACGATAACGGAGTAATTGCATCGTCTGATCGCCATTCAGATGCTGCTTTCCGGCTTTTAAATTGATGTAAAGGTGCTGGGAATCGTCCTGGTATTTCATGTCTTTGGGAACGTAAACAGTCACACCTCCCAAAGCATCGATTAATTTGGCAAGTCCCAGAACGTTAATCCGGACATAGCGATCGATTCCGACTCCATTTAAGAGATTACTGACTGCTGTTGCTGTCAAAGCTGGACCACCGTCAACATTGGCCGCGTTAATTTTTTCTATACCATGCCCATTAACTTCTGCACGGGTATCTCGGGGAATCGAGAGGATGGCTAATTTTTTCTTCTGTGGATCGAAGCGCAGCAGCAACATCACGTCTGAAAGACCCTCAAATGAGTTGATTTCAGGCTGATATCTCAAATGTGTGCTCTCAGGAGGAGGATTTTTGACATCTGGTGGCAATACGCTCATCCCCAGAAGTAAAACATTGACAGGACGGGTTAATTCCGAAAATTGTAGACCCGTTCCCGAAATGCGATCGCTATCAAACACTGCCTCTTGTTCAGGAGTGAGTCGAGCTTGCATCAAAGGCGCACTCGGTAAAAAGGTTGCTAACTGTGCGCCTGCTGTTGCTGACAGCATTGCTAAACCAGTCATACCCACCCAAAACCATAACCAACGTCCAGATTTGCTTGGGGTAGGGTTGTTGACTGATGATGACGAGTCTGAAGCCGAAGGATTTTCAGAGGATGATGTTTTTTGAGTTGTCACGGACTTCCTCACACACTGAGAGAATAAAGTAAATATTTAGACAGTTTTGTCGCAAAAAAAATAAAGGCAAGTATGTAATTATTCAGTCTAACCTGTTGATCTTTGTGATAACCAGAACACTTATAGCAGTAATTCCTCTTAATATCTCCTATTTCAGGAATGTTTTCTTTTGGAGTATGGCAGCAATAAAGCGAATTTGTCATTAGTGGAATTATGGAGGACTATCCCCACTTTCCCTATCCCCCACTTCCCCACTCCTCATCGTCTCGGCAAAGCGACTAAAAAAGGGCAAGCGCGTAGATTTATGCTGCAACATGCGGACAATCAACCATAGACTAACCAAAAAATACCCAGATGTCAGTAAACTACTTAACAACAACAGGCGAAAGGTCAAAAAATCTGACTCCTCTGAAGCCGCCGCCCCAGAGTCTAACAAAATGTAGCCTAACAGCCAGCTTAATGCCAGAGTAACTGACAGCCGACTGACAGCTAGTTGTTCCCGACTACCTTGACGGTGATACAGAGTCCACAAGGCTGGAAAAAAACCAATAACGGGAATTAAATGAAAAATGTGCGAGATTTGGGCTTTTTTTGGGTCAATTGGGGTCATTTTTTTAATTTGTGCTCAAGCAATCCTGAACTAGAGGGATGAATAGAGGTGAAGTAGTTGAGATAATGGGATAGTGATCAAAAATTTAACTGGATCTATCCCGCGCTCACATGCAGACACGCAAGCTCCTCGACTGGTGGCAGGCAATGGCACCACTAACGCGAATATTGGCAATCGGCCTATTCGCTCCGTTGTTAGTGCTAAATGGTTGGGCATTTAGTGCGATCTTTGACTACTTCCACTCCTTGATTGTCATTCTAGTCGGAGCTTCGGTGTTGGCGTTTCTCCTAAACTACCCTGTAAGCTGGATGCAGAGCCAAGGTGCGAGGCGCGAGCAAGTCGCTATTTTAGTATTTTTGCTAGCTGTCTCGATCCTGCTCGCATTGGGTGTCACCTTGGTACCGCTAGCTTTGACACAAGCTCAACAACTCGTTGCTCGCTTACCAGAATTGATTGATTCGGGACGCTATCAGCTAATGTTGTTAAACGAGAAAGCAGATAATCTCAACTTACCGATCAACCTAGATGCCCTACTGGTGCAAATTAACGATCGCGTCAAAGGACAATTACAAGCCATCGCTGGTAAAGTTTTGAGTTTGGCTGTCGTTACCCTCACCAGCTTGCTGGATTTTCTGTTGACGATGGTTTTAACCTTCTATCTCCTCCAGCATGGCGATCAACTCTGGTTCAGTTTAGTCGATTGGCTACCCACTAAATTCCGTGAGCCATTTTCCCAAACAGTCCGCATTAGCTTTCAAAATTTCTTTATCACCCAGTTAATTGTCTCCACCTGTATGGCTTCGGCGCTGATTCCGACTTTTTTATGGCTGAAGGTGCCATTTGGACTACTATTTGGGTTAACTATTGGCATCATGGCGCTAATCCCCTTTGGTGGTTCTGTCGGCATCGCCCTCACGACAGTGCTAGTATCGCTGCAAGATTTCTCAATGGGAGTAAGAGCATTAACTGCAGCCGTAATTGTCCAGCAAATTTTGGAAAACTTAATTGCACCGCGAATTTTAGGTAGTTTCACTGGCTTAAATCCTGTTTGGGTGCTAATTTCCGTTCTCACAGGTGCTCGCGTTGGCGGTTTACTCGGTGTAATTGTTGCCGTTCCTTCGGCTGTAGTCATTAAAACAGCTTTAAGCGGTATCCGCTCTAATCGCCAGAACACAGATGATTCACCACCAGAAGAAATCAGTGTTTCCCGCAAAGATAAAGACGTAAATATTACTGCGGCTCCACAACTGAACCCATGAATAACACACTTCCAGTTTTCTGATCGCGAATAGCACAAAAGAAGGGACGGTCCACAATTAGGCGGAATGGTTCTTCTCGCGTTGGCATTGGTGCGGATAATGTCACCATCCGAGTTGAGGTCACAGCCGCCGCTTCTGTCCCTTCTTCATTCACCTCGACAAATGTCTTATGCTTGACTTCGCTAATCGCGATGTTTTTACCCATACGTTCAAAATTAGCTTGACTACTGAAAGCCTGACCCATCCCCAAAGCTGTCAAAGTCTTTTTGAGTTCAATCTCATAATCCATAGATAAGCGAGGTATGCGAATATACCCTGCTTTCGGACTAAATTGACTCTGCCATTTTTCCCAGTTTTCAGCATTGAGATTTTTTTCAAAGCCAGAAAGACCATTAATCTGCTTAGGCAAGTAAACCTCTAAACTAATTCTGCCATTGCCATAAGGTAACTTCACTGCTTGAAAATCCGGATTTTCATAGTATTGATATTTACCTGTTTGAGACATCATCATGAGCGGTTTTTGCTGACAAGATGCCAAGTGAAAAGGCAACTGAGTTGTTTGCTGCTTGTCAAACTTGTTTGTCCAGCTACCTTTGAAGTAAATAGCATTGATCAGAAACAACACATCATCAGCACGCAAACCATCCACAATTTTGTCTATTTTGCCCTGAGTATTTTGCTTAACCCAATTATTGATCGTATCCTGACTGCGGCGATCGCTAAAATCGAGAGTTGTCAACTGCGCTTGATAAAATTCCTGAGTACTCGCTCGAAAACTTGGTTCAAAGTGATAATTTTTATTAGCCCATAAAGAATTAGCTGTAGCTAACTGTACCTGTGGCTCAGGATTCGCCAACAAAGCCTTCAAAGCCGCATTCTCCGAATTCACATCCTGTAAACTTATTCCCTTCAACTCCAAAGCCTGAGCCATTGCTTGTTGAGTCTCCCCACTCGACCCGTTATGAGTCATCGCCAAAGCCTGAGCCACACTATAAGGTGAAATAAAAATATTCCGACTACGGTCAGCCTTAAGAACTTCCGCAAACAACTTAAACCCAAACCTCGTATTCGCCGCAACGATTGGAGCAACCACAGTTTTTTTTATACTTGAATTTACTGGTATCTGAGCCGGATATTGCTTATTTGCGAGAGCAGAATCAAATTTTGTTAAATTCGTGCAACCTAAACAAGCACCGAATAATACAAGCGCGATGGTATAAACTAGCCTAATCATCTCACTCCATATCCACAGAAATACCCATTATCACTCAAGATAAATGGGTAGGTTGAGGAGTTACAGATTTGGTAACAATACAAGAGACTTTTTTTTGAAACGCGGTGGGCGCGGAGGTAGCGCGGAGGAGCGCGGAGATACCTCTGCGTCTCTCTGCGTTACCTCTGCGTTCTCCGCGTTTCTAAAAACTAAATTGTGTGCGTAAATTCCCTACATATACTGTCGGATTGCTATCGAAGTTATTTGGGTGAAAAATAGCGTAAAATGCGGGGACAAGCGCTAGGTGATCGGTTACAGGGTAGTAGTAGGAAGCCTCTAATTCGTATTGAGTTCCGCCATCACCACCCCCAGATGCGAAGTATTTGCGTCCTTTCATGATATCCATTGGCATCAGAAAAGTCACAACTCCTAAGGCACCTTTTTTACCTAAGTCAGGGAAGCCGAGTCCAACCTGGAAGGCTTGGGTATTGACAACTTTAGTAATTGGTTCTAGGGTTGTCGTGCCATAACCGTAACGACCAAAAATCCCAAATTTGGGTGTGAGTAACCAGTCGAAGTTGGCTGTGAAGGTGTGGGCGTTAGCATGGTCTAGACCGCCACTAAAACCATTGGCTCTGGCAAATTCTGGTCCTGCGTCTACTTCACCATAAGGTAAAGGTTCTCCTACCGAACCGCCAACCTGTCCAAATATTCCCTGTAATCGTGAGTAGTTGTAGCCTAATCGCAGGTTGAATTTATCTGTTGGAGAATAGGTGAGTTCAGCTGTAGTTGTATTGCTACCACCAAACAAACCATAATTGGGATTACTGGAAGTGTTAAATCCGGGGATACTACCTGGTAAAAATTCCGTATTCTCACCTAAATAAGCGGCAGCTAAACGGATTTTTTTACTGGGATTCCAAACCACAACTGCACCTGACCCACGGTCAATGGCATTGGTGAGGGTGCTACCAATTGAATCGAAGCTACTTGCACCTGTTAAGAAGAAGGTAAAGCGGTTAAAGTCAAAATAACGATACCAGTTAACACGCGGACCCACGGCTACCTGGACATTTTTGCCTACGGGGAATTGATAAAAGAGTTCGCGAATAATTAAATCAGCTGAACCGTTATTCGTACCAGCGGTCTGATCTGTAAAGGGAACCCCACCCGCATTGAAAAAACCAGCTGAAGCAAATTGGTTATAAGGAGAAATCCCGTTACCTGCTGACAGTTGGGTAACCAGGCTATCTTTACCTGAGAATGATGTATTAAGTGTTAAAGTGCTAAAAAATGAAAGCGTTGTATTAGCGCGGTCTGTTCTCTGTACTACGGGAGTCCCATCGGCATTGCGTCCAGCAAAACGAACTCCACCACCAGGTGCGGCTGCAGGCGTAGTGTTATTTGGCCCAGGTAGTGCCTCAAATTTAACGTTGCCACCTGCTGCTGCACCTGTGAGGTTAATCCAAGTTAGACCGTTGAGTTTGGTGGTTGTGGAAAATTGCTGATTTTCTTGAGCGCTGATTCGTGATTCTACTTGATCTACGCGACCGCGTAAAGCTGTTAACTCAGTAGCAAATTCTGATCGCAGTTTCTGTAAGGTTGCTAAATCCGATTTTGTTGCCAAGTCAGCAGTACCCGCCGCAATCAACTCGTTAATCCGATTAAGACAGGCATTTAAACCCGCTGCAAACTCATAGCGTGTCATCGCCCGATTGCCGCGATAGGTTTTGTCAGGATAACCTGCAATACAACCATAACGCTCAACTAAAGCTTGCAGGGCTGTAAATGCCCAATCAGAAGGCTTGACATCTGTTAATTGAGAAACAGAATTTACCTGTTCCATCCCTGTCGGTGCCTGGTCGGCATTGGGATCAGGCATTATTGGAGTTAATGCTTGGTCAGTAGTTTGAGCGACAACTGCCGGGACGGGTAGTGTAATTGACGGCGATTTTACCTGGTTGACGGTAGTAACATTAGTAACTGCTGTTAAAATCGGTTGCGGTTGTATTTGCTTGGCGGTAGTAACATTAGTAACTGCTGTTGAAGGTGATACCTTGGTCACAGTTTCTGTTGCAATCGCCGAACCCGAGACTAAAACTGCACTCCCGATCGCTACAGGTGCAATCAATAACAACTTCCACTCAGTAATTGTATTTAACATAATCCTCACACTGTTGCATACAAAATACTGTATACAATGGACTAGTTAAATTCCGTTCAATTTATACACTTACAGCTTTCTTTTGCTCTTTGTGTGACATTAATTTTCCCGCCGTACTGCACTCTCATGCCAATCACGGAGTAAAAAATTAGACAACCAAGTCAAACAAGCAAAAATCGCTACACCAGTTAATGTAATCAAAAATAACGCTGCAAACATCCGAGGAATCTGCAAGTTATAGCCCGCCATTAAAATCTGATAAGCAAGACCAGATTGAGCACCTCCCGTCCCCGCCACGAATTCAGCTACCACAGCACCAATCAACGCTAACCCACCACTAATTCGCAAACCTGCCAAAAAATATGGCAAAGCACTCGGAAGGCGCAAGTAAAGCAAAGTTTGCCAACGAGAGGCGCGGTAGAGTTGAAAAAGGTTAATCAAGTTATTATCAATGCTATTTAGACCCAGAATCGTGTTCGACACAATTGGGAAAAAAGCCACAATCCAAGCACACACCACCAAAGCGGCAAAAGTATCATTCTTGAGCCACATGATAATTAAAGGCGCGATCGCTACAATTGGCGTAGTTTGTAAAATTACAGCATAAGGAAAGAAGCTGCGCTCAATCCATTTACTTTGGGTAAACAAAATCGAAATCAGCAAGCCGGAGATGGCTGCGGCAATAAAGGCAATTATAGTTACTTCTAAAGTGATCAGTAACGACGGAAACAGTTCACCGCCAAAACTAATTAACGCCTGTACAACCAGGATTGGACCAGGTAGCAAATAAGGCGGCATGTGGGTGATACGGACAAATAGTTCCCAACCGACAAGTGCCAAAATTCCGACAATGATTGGCGCTAAAATATCCGGTGAAAGTGCTTGCTTCACCCATGAAGAACGCTTCAAAGTCGGTGTAAGCGGCTTAACATTGCTTCGGCGACGGGTTTCAGTCATCATCCATTCCTCTTAATAGTCAGCATGTCATTGTCTGTCACTCCTAACGAAGCTTCTGATAGACGGTGCGAGACTTCCCGACAGTACTCGTTGTACAACAGCGAAGTCCGGTATTCTTCATCACGCGGGTAGGCAGCTTCAATCTTTACATCAGCCACAACTCGTCCTGGTCGAGCCGCCATCACTACTACTCGTTCTGACAAATATACTGATTCGTAAATATTGTGGGTTACAAAAATCACTGTAGGATTTAATTGAATCCATAGATTTAGCAGGTCGCTGTTAAGCTTGCTACGAGTCATTTCGTCAAGTGCGGCAAACGGTTCGTCCATCAACAGCACATCTGGCTTGGTGACTAAAGCGCGGGCAATTGACACACGCATTTTCATCCCACCACTCAACTCTCGTGGATAGTTCCGCTCAAATCCTTGTAAACCGACCATCGCTATTGCTTCTGACACCGCCGAAAGCGCCTGATGTTTAGGCATCCCTGATAATTTCAGCGGTAGCCGCACATTATCCAACACATTCGCCCAAGGCATCAACGCCGCTTCTTGAAAAACATAAGCTAACTTCGGTCGCGTCCCATCACCCCAAGCAATATCACCAGAACTCATCGAACCTAATCCGGCGATGATCCTCAAAGCTGTACTTTTGCCACAGCCAGAAGGACCAACCAAAGTTACAAATTGCGACCTGCCTATTTCCAGGTTCAAGTCTTGCAAAGCAACTGTACCGTTGGCATAAACTTTGTTCACATGGCTGAGCGAAATCAAAGGTATATTGCTCATGACAATTAGATTTAAGGATAATAATTAGTAAGTTGCCGCTAGACGACTTGCTAGATAGTCCCTCAGCAAGATAGGTTCATAACGCGCAGGATAATCTGTCTGGCAAGAAGGCAAGCAAGCCAACTCAACATCAGAATTAGGATCGCAAAATAAAGCAATAGAATAACGTGACCTGAGGGCATCTGCGCCAGAAGGTACAACTACCCGATGAGGTGTTGAACTTAAGCGATCATTAGTCCAGCGTTGCATAGCGTCTCCGATATTAACCAGAATTGTTCCCGGAATCGGCTTTGCCTCAATCCACTCACCCTGACGAGTACAAACTTCTAAGCCACCAGTCTCCTGCAGCAGTAATGTGATACTGCCATAATCTGTGTGTTCTCCAGCACGAAGTTGTCCTGATTTGGGCGTTTGGCTGACGCTGGGATAGTGCAACATTCGCAAAAAGTAATTTTCACCATGTTTATCATCAAAAAAGTTTTCGTCTTGATGTAACGCGATCGCTAACGCCCGGAGAATGTTCGGAGCCATCTCAGTTGTACAAAGTTGGTAGAATTCTGATACGCAGGCGCGGAACTCTTCTTGACCGGGAAGCCAAACCGAATTTACCCCCACATTCAAAGCTTCCTTCAAATCTCCAGGATTTTGCGGATTTAACCGCTCTTGCTCTAATCCAATGTAACCACAATTTGTTTGGGGCGATCGCGCAACTTGCTCTTTGACACAAATAGGGAGAGCAAAAAACTGCTTTACTTGAGTGAACAGGCGATCAACTAAAGATTGAGGTATCGCGCACTGCAAATACATAAATCCAACTTCAGTACAAGCTGTGTAAATTTCGTTAACAACCTTTTGTTTTTCAGTAGAATTGCCGTGAGTAAAAGGCGCAAAATCAATGACTGGAATACTTGTAAACATAAATGGCTTGCCCATAATTATTCTTTTTACCTTACGCAATAACAAAGAGAGAGGAAAAAAATCGCTCTTTGTTTGTAATAGCGCGAAGAGCGCTAAAGCGCTACTACGAGCCGATGGCAATTTTACTTATTACATAGTTGGCGGAATTTAAACCTGATAAGCTTGTACACCTTTATTCACAAACTGCAATGTATAAGCCTGTTTGTAGTCAGTCCCAGGTTTAAATACTTTCGCTTGCACCATTGAATCAAAAAAGCCTTTCCAGCGCTCATCAGTCATCGCGCCGATACCTTTAGCTTCAGCGTCGCCTGCATTGACGATTTTATACTTATCTAATGTAGATAGTGCATAGGCAATTTGATCATCGGTCATTTGCGGATTGTCTTTTTTAATCAACGCATTCCCCGCAGTTGGGTCTTTGAGATAGCTATACCAGCCTTTGATTGAAGCATCGACAAATCGTTGTACCAAGTCAGGATTTTTTTGCACCATTTCCTTTCTGGTTTCGATTGTTGTCGCGTAGGGTTTATATTCATAGTCTGCCAGCAAGAAGACAACTGGTTTTACCCCAGCCTTTTCAATAACGTGGGGTTCGGAGGTTACATAGCCTTGTTGCGCCACCTGCTTATCGGCGAGAAAGGGACCAGGGTTGAAATTATAGGTGCGCTTTTGGTTATCGGTAAAGCCATACTTTGATTTTAAGAATGGCCAATAGGTGGTGTAAGCTTGGGTGGACATTAAAATTGGCTTACCTTTGAGGTCTGTGAGAGTTTTAACTCCGACATCTGGGTGGGCGATTAATACTTGTGGGTCTTTTTGAAATATCCCGGCGACTGTGATTTTGGGGATACCTGACTCGATGGCTGTAATCGCATCACCGCCATAACCCATGAAAAAGTCGATCGCGCCTCCCATTAACAGTTGAGTTCCGTTTACCTGAGGACCGCCCATTTTAATGGTGACATCTAAGCCATGTTCTTTGTAAATTCCTTTGGCGAGAGCTTGATAAAATCCGCCGTGTTCTGCTTCCGCAAACCAGTTAGTGCTAAAAGTTACTTTATCTAATTTGCCTGTGTTGACAGCCGGTGAGGCGCTAGGAGTACTAGTTGGATTACCACCACCTCTGCAGGCGGTGACAATACCACTACCGACCGCGAGAGCACTGTACTGAATGAATTTACGCCGACTAATGTCTATTACCCGTTGCGAAGACTTACTATACAGACTCATACTTTATTTCCTTGTAGTATGTAATTAATTTAATTGGCGAAATTCTCAGTATTTTCAAGTGTGATTAAACACGGTGTATACAGGATGCAGTATACAATTCAGCATTTTGAATGATTGTATTGTAAAATACCGTATATCTGAGATATCCAATCACTCCTAATCTCTATATAATTGGCGGTAAATGAATAATAATTCTCTTAGCGATACCCATGTAGAAACTACCAGCGATCGCGCTGTTGCTGAATCCTCGTCTTTAAATGATGAGCAATATCGCAAAAAGATGCAACGCCGCAAGGAAGTGCAAGATCAACGCATCTCTCAAGCGGTGCCAGAAAAAGGTTTAATTATTGTTAATACTGGAAATGGTAAAGGGAAAACGACGGCAGCTTTAGGAATGGTGTTGCGATCGCTAGGTCATGGATATCAAGTAGCGATCGTGCAATTTATTAAAGGAGCCTGGGAACCAGCGGAAAAAGCGGTTTTTGGTCTTTGGCCCGACCAATTAAAATTTCACGCTATGGGAGAAGGCTTTACTTGGGAAACCCAAGACAGAGATCGCGATATTCAAAGTGCTCAAGCTGCTTGGCAAAAAGGCTTAGATTATATTCGCAATCCAGATTATAAATTGGTACTGCTAGATGAAGTGAATATTGCGCTCAAACTCGGCTATTTAACAGTTGAAGAGATTTTAGTCGGATTGGCGCAAAAGCCTGAAAATTCACACGTAATTCTCACAGGTAGAGGCGCACCGCCCGCTTTAATTGAAAAAGCTGATTTAGTAACAGAAATGACTCTAATTAAACACCCTTTCCGCGAACAGGGAGTGAAAGCGCAAGCGGGAATTGAATATTAGAGGCACTCCTCATTTCTATTGCTGATAATTTGCTTTACAAGCACTCAAAAGTTCGCGATCTTTGGCACTGACTTTGGAGATTTGGTGATAATTTTGTAGTGTGAGTGCCAGCGGAGAGCTAATTCTGCCAACTGAGCGATTACTGGCTGTAGCAACTTGGGTGGGGGTTCCGCCTTCTTCGGTGGCGTTGCTAGCAACCATTAAAGCTAACTGTCCTGATTTATATGTACCATCAAAACAGCTATACTCCGCATTCGGCATGTATAAGGCACCTAGGACTCTGCCTTGGTTGATTTCAAATATGGTATATTCTTGCCCAATCTGGTTCGGGAGTGGAGATTGACCATAGAGGTAAACACCATCGGCTGTAGGGACGCTGGAAGAAGCTTTTGCGGCTTTAGCTGATGTAGTTAGCGGTGCTGAATCTTGAGCAGAAGCTAACTTGGCATTGCCAGTAGAAATACCTAAACCTAAGACTAGCCCAGTCAGGGTAATACTTAGTTGACGACGATAAGTTGTAAATAAATTTTTCATAGATTTGACCACCCTCACTCTTTTTTTTAAATTAAGTTATGTCTAACTGCCAGTCACTCGGTATGATCACACCATAACTAAATCGTCATGGATAAGAGATCCTTCAAAAGTTAGACTTATCGTTTCGGAAAAATTACTGAGTAATTAGCGACATTGAATTGAGAGAAAAGCTTTTGTCAAAGAAAATACTTAATGGACTTTATCTGGCTTTCTTGTAGGCAATTCGCCCTGTTTTGATAGCGGCGCGTAAATTCACTGACTCACTTCAATATGTAGATATTACTACTGGGGTGAAAATAGATAGTGGTACGCGATCGCTACCCATAGCGCATCTAGATCACAATCCTCTTAAACCCCAGAGGGATATTTTGGCAGCAAAAAAAAACAGCCTCCTCAATTGAGAAGACTGTTGAAGATTTACGATACCAACTAACTAGCAACGTACTCCTGGACATTCGCCCGACGACGACGTAAGTGGGCTAGGGCTTGATGTTCCAACTGACGGACACGTTCCCGGCTGAGACTTAGACGTTCACCAACTTTGGCGAGTGACATTTCTCGACCATCTTCTAAACCAAAGCGGAGGTTGACGACTTCGCGCTGTTGGGGTGTGAGTTCCGACAAGAGTGTGTCGAGATCATGACGTAATGATTCTTGCGTCATGTACATTTCTGGTGATGCGCCTTGATCTTCTAGCAGTTCTTGCAATTCGGTGTCTTGGTTATCGCCGACGCGGATATCTAAGGATACTGGCTGACGCGCCATGTTTAGATACTCACGGATTTGGGCTGGTTCTAACTCTAGCTCTTTGGCAATCTCGGTTGGCGAGGGCGACCGTCCTAAACGCTGTGCTAGTTCGCGCTGAACTTTTTTGATTTTGTTCAGTTTCTCAGTAATATGGATTGGTAAGCGAATCGTCCGGGCTTGTTGGGCGATGGCGCGAGTAATCGCTTGGCGAATCCACCAGTAGGCGTAAGTTGAGAACTTGTAACCGCGCATCGGGTCAAATTTTTCGACTCCACGCTCTAAGCCAAGAGTTCCTTCTTGGATCAGATCCAAAAACTCCATGTTACGCTTCTGGTACTTCTTCGCTATAGCTACAACTAAGCGTAAGTTGGCTTCAATCATTTTTTGCTTAGCCCGCTTCCCATGATGCACTGTTTCTTGCACCTCTTTAGCGGGTTTTTGCACATTTTCTGCCCATTCTTCAGGCGTTGGGTCGCGTTGCAGCTTTTTGGTCAACTCAGCTTTTGCATCTAGCAGCGTCATCATTTGCTGCACTTGCTTACCAAAGATAATTTCTTGCTCGCGGGTCAGCAAAGGTACACGACCGATCTCGCGCAGATAGGTTCGCACCATATCAGCCGTGAATCTAGTGTTATTGGTTTCTTGTTGGGTATTCACAGTAGGCATTAGTGCGTCGTTTACTCCGTAAACAAATTTAATACTTAGTCGAAAAGGTGGTTTAGCTTATATAGAAGGACATTAGCGCTCGCTAATTAAACACATATCCTACAGAAGTTGCAGAGACGGTTATTCCGTAGGATAGGTTTCCCGTCTGTCCTATGTAGTTGGATCTAGTAGCTTCCCCAAAAGTGTTCACCTTAATACTGTTATCTACAGGACCAGTTGCTGAGCCTGACTTCTGGCTCAATGTGAAGTCAGTATGACTTTAACTTCTCTTATAATATGTCAAATCTAGAGCAGAGTAAAGTCCTGCTGGAGAGAGATTTTTTCACCGAGAACAATCAAGGGAGGGTAAGACAAAAACTGGCTTAACTGTCGATGAAGTCTACCCTTCTATGATCGCTCTTACACCCCAAGATGATCTCTTGGAGATTAGACGGATAACCGAACGGATTGTGGTTAAATCATGGTGGAATATTACGACAGAACAAAACGCCTTGAAAAGGAGTCTCTTAATCTAAAACCCTAAGTCAGCTTTAGCGAGGTCAGCCGCAGCATGCACCTGTTCATCTGGTAACTCTTCCCAAGCAGTATCGCCTATTTCAGCGTAGAATTGGGCATCATAAGGACGTGTACGCACTACTACAGGCATCGGGACGGCATGACCTAAAATCAAGGCTTGCTGTTTTGAATCTAACTTTGCTAACACTGAGCGCAAGCTACCTGCGCCAGATACACCTGTGAAAATTGCATCAATGTCTTTTTCATCATTGAGCAAGGCTGTAATCCGAGTCCCAATTTGAGACATGACTTCGTTATCAATACCAGAAGGACGTTGATCTACCACTAGAAGCGTGACAAAGTACTTACGCATTTCCCGAGCAATAGTACCAAAAATAGTACTTTGAACGATCGCTGGGTCGAGGAAGCGGTGAGCTTCTTCAATGGTAATTACTAGTTGTGTTGGGCGATCGCGAGGATTTTGGCTTTGCAAGAACTTTTCTGCCTTTTTGACATAGTGCTCGTGAATCCGCCTGGTGATCATGTTGGTCACTAGCATATATGATAGCATATCTGACTGAGATCCGAACTCAATCACCACATGTTTCCCAGCTTCGAGAGACTGCAACACCTGTTTAATGTAATTGCGCGGACAAGCCGACTTGATATACTTCAAGTTATCTAACCGCAGCAATTTACGCTGCAGTGACATAATCGAGCCTTTATGTCCTCGCTTTTCCTCACAGAATGTCTCAATATCCTCATTGGACATATTCAACAGTTGCAGAATCCAACCTGAGCGAAACTCACTATAAAGGATATTCGCATTATCGATGCTGGCATCAGAAAGTCCCAAATCGCGACTACATAACTTGATATCCTCAAGTTCAATTTGGTCATAACTCAAATAAAGTTCTTGAGCATCACGTACACCTCGACGTTTAGTAGATGCCGGGTCAAGAGTATAAACCTCCACCTTACCCGGAAACAACTGCTTTAAACCCTTAACCATGCTGAGTTGCTTGCCTTCGCAAACCGCTTGCCAACCATACTCAGAATGCATATCAAAAATCAAGTTAACTGCGGCATTTTTGCGAACAATCCCCGCCAAAAGTAACCGAGTTAAAAAAGACTTCCCAGTACCCGACTTACCAAAAACGCCATTACTACGCTCAACAAAGCGGTCTAAATCGATACAAATTGGCACATCCATATCCAACGGTTTGCCAATCGAGAAATTTCGCCGAGTTGGGTCATCCTCCCAACCAAAGACAGCGCGAAAATCGTATTCACTAGCCTCATACACTTGGCTAAAGTGACTGGGAATCGTCTTGACGGGTAACAACTCCATCGTCGTACTAGTTTGCGGCTGAAAAGAAGCCAAACCACTCGCCGACGGGACAAAAGGATTCAAGGATTTACCGTTGGTGGAAGAGGGAGTATCCCCCTCAGGAGTAAACATCAACATTGGCGCGATGTTTATAGTGCCATAAATCCCACTCCCAGCTAAAACCTCGCGCAAAAAAGTATCTTCCCAATTTGGCGGGTTCGAGATAATTCGCTGACTAGACATACCTAAGGATACATCTGTCAGCATACAAAAGAAGCGCGATCGCATCCCTTGAACAACTAAAAACTTACCAACCCGCATATCTTCAACTGAGATATCAGGATGTAATCTGACTTCCAATCCCCCAATTAAAGAACCTTGAGTAACTGAACCTAAAGGCTGTCCCAAATTCATCACAGAAAGTGCCTAAGCGTTTGGATTATCTTAGGTTTATTTTCACTTACATACAACTTAATTAGCTCACGCAAAGCCGCAAAGTCACGAATAAATCTTCATTAAGCGCGACTTTGTGACCTTACGCTCTTGTCATTTAATCAATCTGAATTGAATTAGGACTAGAACCGGAGACGCTGTAACCTGTTAAAGGTTTGCGGAAATCGGCATATAAGCGATCGCGCCATGCGAAAAAGGGCGCATAAAGAGGATTATCGGCTAATCCGGGCACTCCTCTACCTCTGATAGACGGTGGTAGTTCTAAATAAGGACCATCGGGAAATTTGAGTAAAATTGACAGCCCTGCAACTGCAAAGTCAGCCAAAGTCGGTTGGTCTCCCACTAAATAAGGACTATCTGCCAATAACAGACACAAAGCTTCGAGGTCTTGCATCAGGTCGGCTTCAGCTGACTTAACAACATCGGGCGTATAACCAACACCAAGACCCAAAACTTTCAGTGCATCTGTGGGAACAGCACCGACTAAGGTTCTGAGGACATCTGGTGTCGAAGACGGTAATAACGCTTTACGGAAGGATTGATCTTGACTAATGGCAGCAAATAGGGCTTTGCGACCTTTGATTCCAATTGACTCGTCTGCCCATTCTTCAATAAGTAGGCATAATCCTCGCTGCTTGGGGTCTTGCGGAATCAGCGGTCTGTCAGGATACTGTCGGTCTAAGTATTTAGCAATCTCGGTAGAATCAGCAATATATTTGCTACCATCTTTGAGAACCGGCACTTGCCGCTGACCTGTCATCCGGAACAAATCTAACTGTCCGATGCCCGGTGTGACTTCAATTTTGCGATACGCTAATCCTTTGTAATCAAGAATCAACCGGACTTTCTCTGAGTATTGAGACAGTTCAAATTGGTATAACTCTAACATTTTTAGATCCTCCAATAGATTCACCAGCTTTACTCTATCAGGCAAAAAGCATTCTCATCCTAATTTTTATCTATAAATCATTAGAATCGCCTTTTAGAAATGGCAATACTCCTCTAGATAGAATCTAAAGGAGTGCCACTAAACATATTAAATTTTCAGATAGCGGTTATTATGCAGTGCGACGTGTAACTAAGCCCCAGACAAATAGCAACACGATTGCTCCAAGTACTGCAAAGATAATGCTAGATAATGATAATACACCTAATGATGCCGCAGCAGCACCATGTGAACCGGGGAATAACGTTCCGCCTAGCCAGCCGCCAATAACTGCTCCCAAAATTCCTAATACAGTGGTAGCTACAAACCCACCACCTTGATAACCCGGATAGATGGCTTTAGCGATTGCCCCAGCGATTAGACCTAATACGATCCAAGCAATAACTGACATCATAAATTTATCTCCTGCGTTTTCTTTTGTGACTTATTTATCTGTATGTACTCATAATAACGAGGCTGTTTAAATAGCACACTCTACCGCAAGTAGGAATCTAAATCTCCGTAAATTGCCTATTTGTATGCAAGAAGAAATAGGGCTTAATACATTCTTTTTATGAACTAGCCTTTGTAGTCCTGCAAAGATTTACCTAAATAATGTATATATTTTATGTGTTCTATCGAAAAATTATCCGTTAGGAGCGCAAATCACTTTATTTGAACTGCATGGAAATAAATTATGTATATTTATTCATAAAAATATAATTATTTACTCTCCTGAAGCTGAATAATTAGAAGAAAGAAGTGAAAATTAGGAGCATGCTTTTTAACTTTTCTAGGAAGAATAAACAATAGGCGATTTAAAGGTATACGTGATTATTTTTACTTAAGACTACTGTGGGAGTAGTAGCACTTTGAACTAAAACAACTCATCGGTATTAACTGTAACTAAGCTTCCAGCAAAATATCTCTCGATATCTTGTTAAGTTGAATTTAGCAGTAGCAAATAACGATGCTAATTAAGCTACCAAAAATGCAATCAGTACTGAGATGTCTAAAAAAATTTGTAGATGAATATAGGCAGATTTATTACTAAAAATCTTATATCTCAAGTTAGATTTTGCGCGACACAATATGTTATAAACCTTGTTAATGTCATTAAAAACGAAGGCAAAGCAAAATTTATGAAGGTTAATTACGGAAATTTACTTTCTAAGTTGGCTGGCTTCGCGGGATTAGCTGGTGTTAGTCTCCTGATCAGTCTACCAGTAGGAGCACAGGGGCAGGGTACCACGGGTACATTAAATCCCAGTCCAAGTATTTTTAACGAGCCTCCTTACAATCGCGGTCGCCGTGTTCAACCGGGCGAAGTCACGCCTAATCAGCCGAATGGTAATTCAGTTGCACCAGGACAGCCCATGAGTCCTGACCCAACTGTTATGCCCTCCCAACCGGGTCCTGGGGGAGCAAATACACCTAAGCCTCAACGCAATCGTCATCGGCGCGGTGGTGGTGCAGATTCTTCTGTTACACCTAAACCAATGGGTCCGGGAGATTCAGCCTCGCCCAAGCCTGCTGGTCCTTCGGGAGAATTATCTCCTACTCCCGCCCCGTCATCCCCTTCTAACTCAACGCCTACACCAACTAATCCTTCTTCGTCTACACCTAGCAGTAGTCAGGATATAGTGGGGTTGGCAACAGCAAACGGTTCATTCAAAACTTTGATTGAGGTTTTAGACGCAGCTGGTTTGACAAAAACTTTGCAAGGCAAAGGACCCTTCACAGTTTTTGCACCTACAGACCAAGCGTTTGCTCAATTGCCTAAAGAAGCGCTGGCTGAGTTGAAGAAACCAGCAAACAAGGCGATCTTGATCAAGATTTTGACTTATCATGTTGTGCCCGGTAACGTCCTTTCTACCAGTTTGAAAACTGGTAAAGTCAAAACCGTAGAGGGTGAGTCTGTCAACATCAAAGTTGACTCTGCTGGGGTGACAGTTAATAATGCTAAGGTTGTTCAGGCTGATATTAAAGCCAGCAATGGTGTGATTCATGTGATTGATAAAGTGATTTTGCCCAGTAATATCTAGGTTTTAGTCACCAGTAATTTTTACTCTTTTTAAAGTAAAAACAATCAACCCCGTTCAAATTCTGCTTTGGACGGGGTTTTTTAGAGATTCTCACTTACAGCCGTGTGTAACGATGCTTCACGCCAATGGGATTTTTAGGAAAAAATTCTTGTTAAATCCAAGTTGAAACCGGGCAGAACATCCTCGCAACTAACTCTGTCTGGGGATTGAATCACTTCAACCTCTCTACCTAACTGATAAACCTCAACCTGTTTATCTTGACGGTTAATCAGTAAACCTAAGCGCACCCCATTATCGCGATACTCCAGCATTTTAGAGCGAAGTTCTGGTAAACTATCTGTGCGAGAACGTAGCTCAATGACAAAGTCTGGTGCCAGCGGAGGGAACTTCTCTCGCTCTTCAATAGATAGGGCACTCCAGCGAGATAATTCTACCCAGGCAACATCAGGCGATCTCTGACTCCCTAATGGCAGCTTGAAAATGGTGGAAGAGCTAAATACTTCACCTAGAGAGCTAATTTCATTCCAGGCATATAACTGTGAACCTAAGTTCAACTCACGTCTTCCACTTTCTCCGCCTACTGGTGACATGATAATGAGTACTCCGGCTCTAGTTAATTCTAGTGGTTGCTCTGGGTTAGCAACACAAAGATCATAAAATTGTTCCTGAGTCAGTTTCAGAGTGCTGAGATTGAGGGGAACAGCGTCCACGATCTGGGACTGAACGATGGTCATAAAACCTCCAAACAATTGCAGCAACTAGTTTTTGTAGTACTTCCATTATGTCAGGCTCTTTTTCGGCTGACTAAATTTTCTGCCTACGGTTAGCAAGGAGAAAGTTGTTTGAATGTAATAGATATCTCCAGAAAAGATTTAAATTCCATAAATTATACATAAACCTAACCCCCAGGGCAACCCTTAAGAACGAGGGAAGGGGGGTTTTAAAGCCTATCTTCGCGTGTCGGGCAGAGATTTGGAGAGAGGTATCTTTTCTTTTTCGGAGATGTCTAATGATTTACATGCGTGTGTAACGATGCTTGACGCCAATGGGAAAATATTCGCTGTCGCCCATTAGAGTTAATGTAACTTGAGGCATTTGGTATTCTTGGGGAACGTAGTTGGCAAATTCACTGTTGAGGCGTAACAGTTGACAGAGAATTGAAGAAGCGATCGCCTGCTTTTTATCCTCACCACCCTCAATATTCGGTGCTAATTCCACAACCACTGACAAAAATCGATTTTTATCGGTATCTTCTTTAACCTGCAACACAAACTTCCCTGTCACCCAAGCACTAATCACCGGCTGTTCCAATCCCACGGTGACATTCTCAGGATAAATATTTGCCCCAAAGTAAGAAACTGTAAAATCACGACCAAAAACATAAACAAAAGGTAACGGACGTATTCCTCTTTTCCCGGCTAACTCTGCTACCGGGTCAAAACCCCATTGAGTGAGAAACTCCAACATGGCATTGTAAGTAATAATCCCACCCGTATCAGAAATGTGATACCGCACTAAAGGAATGCCATTATCGCCAGAAAATAACAAAGTTCCATCTTTCACCTCAAAAAAGCGACTCAGCGGATCATATTGTACCAACGTTGGTAAACGGGATTCACCAAAAAGTGCTTTCGCCGCATCTGGATGATTGGCTAAAAACCTGCGGATACAAATACTTAATGGTGTCTCATTCCCCAACACCCCCGCATCCGCCGTCCCATAGAGTGCAGCCGAGTCATAGCAGGGATTTTGGGAACCAACCCGTTCTCCCAATAAATCGCGCCACTCCTCACTAAACACCTCTCCCGCCATCACCAATTTAGTTTGATATTTTTGCCACTCGATTTGTTGAACTATGCCGGTATCAATCACATCTTTGAGAAATGGTGGATATCCCAGTAAGACGATTTGGTCAAAATTAACACCTAATTCTTGGACAACCCGTAAGATTTCGGTTTTGTTATTGCCCGGAGCAATGACAGTGATAGGATAACCTTTGCTCGCCAGGTAGCGACAACAGTTAGTAGTATAAATACCGCCTACCCACGTTCCTAAACTGAAACAGATCACAGCTAAAGTGCTATGAGTGTCACAATAAAAACTATCGTGGAAAATCTGCTCAAAGCGGGTGGCAATTTGCAACTCATCAGTGAAAAAGCGAGGCCAAAATGTCGGCTTACCTGTGGAACCTGAGGAGACAGCAATCATGTCACACATTTCTAGTCGTCCTTGGCGACATAATTCAGGTAGTGAATGGCGTGTATGGTAATTTCCTTTAGTAATGAGAGGTAATTTTTGAAAATCGCCAAAGGTTTGAATTGTGGTCGGGTTAATTTCCTGTTCTGCTAAAAAAGCTTTGTAAGCGGGTACAGTGGCTGCAACATCATGAAATAATGCCAAAACATCTACGGTACTATCTCGCTGTGAGGAGCGTTGGAGTTGTGCTTCTAAGGGTGTATTCAGAAAATCCAACCATCCGGTAATTGCTCTTTGCTTTTGTGGTTCAATCATCATGACGGTTTTTACTCCAAAAAATTACGGTAATGGTGAAAAGATATTTGTAGTTATTCTGATATAAATTGCGTGATTTGGATTCTTCAGTACTATGCCTGTCTATTGCAGCGTCAAACACGAAAATTCTGCGACTAACCGCTTTTGTACTCATTGCGGTGAGCCACTACCTCTTCCTCAAGGACAGATGCTATTGTCTCGCTATCGGATTGTCCGTTTGTTAGGACAAGGTGGTTTTGGACGGACTTATTTAGCTGAAGATGTGACATCACATCAAACCCTGGTGGTCAAGGAATTTGCTCCCCAAGTTGAAGAAAAAGACCAGTTGCAAAAAGCTAAAGAGTTGTTTGAGCGCGAAGCCAGTGTCTTGAAGAAACTCCAGCATCCTCAAATACCCGGTTTTCGGGAAACGCTGGAAGTCAAGATTAGTAATCAAGATTACTTCTTTTTGGTACAAGACTATGTGGAGGGTGACACCTACAGCCAGATACTGGAGACTCGACAAAGCCAAGGTAAAAGCTTTAGCGAGGAAGAAGTCAAGACGTTTATGCAACAAATTTTACCTGTACTGACGTATATTCACGGTGAAAATGTCGTGCATCGTGATATCTCACCGGATAACATTATTTGCCGTCGGGGTGATAATCTGCCGATGTTAATTGATTTTGGTGGAGTGAAGCAGTTACCGGCGAGTCATGGCTTCTGGTTTACTCAGATGGGGGGAATTCGCACTATTCTGGGTAAGAAGGGTTATGCGCCAGAAGAACAACTTCGCCAAGGACAAGCTTTTCCCAATAGTGATTTATATGCGATGGCTGTGACCGCATTGGTTTTGCTCACAGGAAAGGAACCGCAGGAGCTTTACGATAGCTATCAGGGTGTTTGGCGCTGGGGAGAGATTAATATAAGTACTGAGTTGGAAGGGATATTTAAAAAGTTGCTGGCTTATAAACCGAGCGATCGCTACCAAAGCGCTGATCAAGTTATTCAAGCTTTATCGTCAACCGCCGTCAAACGAGTCATCCCCACCAATATCTCTCGGATGCACACTATGCTAGTCTCTCCTAGATGGCAACGGGAGCAAAAAAGCGTCACTCCTCAAAGCAATACGCAAATCATTCCTCAACCAAAAGGCTTCCCTGTTTGGCTGCGTCCGCTGGTAATGAGCTTAGTGGGAACAAGTGCTGCTGTCGCGGTGATTTCTGGCACTTTGGCTGTGGTAAATTCGGTGTTACATGCCATCCCGAAAATTTCTTTGCCGAAAATCCCCACAAGCCAACCAGCTAAACCGACAGTAGCATCAGGGGAAACAGCACAAATTGACAAAATTTTAAGTCGTCGTCAAGCTTTGGGAATTCCTTCCTTGTTTTTCAATGCTACCGTTAATGAGCAATTTTATACTAAACATTCAGACATGCAAGGACGCAGCCTGACCGCAAAGCCAGAAGATACGCCTTTACGGCAGGAATGGCACAGTATAGCGACTGAGTTACTCGACAAAATAGACAAGGCTCAACTCAGTACAGCAGCGCGGCAAAAATTAGGGAGTTATAGTCAGCAAGATGACGAAATCTGGAAGCGCAAAGCTGAAGCAGGACAATTAGGCGGTCAAACACTCCCTCAGTTAACCAAGCAGACTCAAGACAAATTCGACCAATTGTTCTCTCAAGGACGACGGGAAAATCTTAATCCCAAAACATACGGTCAAATTTGGTATGCGATCGCTAGCGATATAGTTAGTCAACGGGAAAAATAAAAGGAGTGGGGAATGGATACGGGAGAATTAATTCATGAGTAATCCTTGTTATTGCTCTCAAGGACATGAAAATCCAGGTGGTAGTCGCTTTTGTCTTCAGTGTGGCGAGAGATTAGAGGCGATTTCTGCGATTCAACCGGGACAAAAATTGAGCGATCGCTATTTAATTATCCGTCAACTCGGTCAAGGTGGCTTTGGTCGGACTTATTTAGCGGAAGATGCAAACCGCTTTCAAGAACCTTGTGTTTTAAAAGAATTCTCCCCCCAAGTTCAAACTCCCTACGTCCTCCAAAAAGCCGAAGAACTGTTTCAACGGGAAGCTGGTGTACTTTACAAATTGCAACATCCGCAAATTCCCCGCTTCCGCGAACTATTCCGCGTTAATATCAACGGTAAGGGATACCTATTTTTAGTCCAAGACTATGTAGAGGGACAAACCTATCGCGCCATTCTCGAAACCCGCAAACAGCATGGATCGCGATTTTCCGAGATGGAAGCAAACCAACTGTTACTTTCAATACTACCAGTATTAGAATACATCCATAGACAGGGCGTGATTCATCGCGATATCGCTCCGGATAACTTAATGCTGCGCCAAGTCGATCAACTACCAATGTTGATTGACTTTGGTGGTGTCAAACAAGTAGCCGCTAACGTCGCTTCTCAATATTATCAACCTGGTGTGGTAACACCAAATTCCGGAGCAACTCTTTTAGGTAAAGTCGGATACGCACCTCCCGAACAGATGATGTCTGGTAACGTGTATCCTCACAGCGATTTATATGCTTTAGCCGCAACCATATTAGTATTACTCACCGGGAGGGAACCCCAAGAACTCATTGATCCTCTCACCCTAAATTGGAACTGGCGACAGCAAGTTAACCTCAGTCCCAATTTAGGATTGGTATTAGATAGAATGCTAGCGCAACAACAAGGACAGCGCTACCAATCAGCAGAGCAAGTACTAATCGCCTTAAATCCACCTGCTAGCTACCCTCCCACCCAACCGATACCACCACAAATCCCTACTTACCCTCCCACTCAACCAATACCACAAATCCCTAATACTGTCGCCGTCGTTCCCCCCACTCCCTATTCTCCACCCCCCACCCGTTCATGGTGGACACCTGGAAAAGTGTTCCTCGCAGCGCTGGTATTAACAGGTGCGGTTGGGGGTATTGCTTGGTTGGCTAAAAGCAGATTACAGCCTAGTCAGCCTCAAGTGGAAATATCACCACAGCCATCAACATCACCTGAACCCCAAAGCAAACAACCTACACCTGAACCCCAACTATCGCCAGAAGAAATCTCGCGCCGAGAAAAATTACGCACTCGCCGTCAAGATTTGGGTATAGACTATGACTTTTATATCAGTTTAGTAAATCAATTTTTTTGGGACAAAAATCCCTCTTTACGCGGACGCAAACTCAGCGACAGTCCAGAAGACGCTTCATTGCGAGTCGAACGGGATAAGACAGCTAGTGAAGTGTTAGAAAAGCTAGCACCACTGAGTTCAGAATCTCGGAAAAAATTAGGTAGTTATACGAATTCCGTGCGCGATCGCTGGAAGGTAAAGGTGAACGATATCCACGTTGGTCGTCGTTCTTTGTATCAATTAGGTGATGCAGCCTTCTTCCAGTATTTTCCCGAACAGCGAGGTAAGAAGTTTATCGATCAGCCTGTCGGTCAAGTTTGGCATGGATTTGTCAACGAGCAACTGAATGCGATTCTCGCTGGTACAGCTTTCAAGCGGATTGTTTTTGACAAAGGCACGAATGGTTCTCAAGTTAGTGGAACTTTAAAAGGCTCGCAAGGTAAAGTGTTCATTGCTGGACTAGCACAAAATCAAATTATGAAACTGAAGCTAGATGCGAGTTCTAAAATTCTCTTTTCAGTATATTCGCCTAGCGGCAAAGTAGTATTTCTCGAAGATTCTAGCGATCGCACTTGGTCAGGTATACTTCCCGAAAACGGATTTTATGAATTCGTCCTCGTCTCCACCGCATCATCCCCACTAGATTATCAATTCAACATCACTGTCGATGATCCCACACCGCCAATAACATCTACACCATCTGCTACGGACACTCCTACATCCACACCGACAGCATCTCCTACGGCGACACCTTGAGCAGCTATCCGATAGAGGTAACAATTTAAAGTAATTACAACTACACTGACAATAAATTACTGAGTGGAGTTACTTCGCAGTTATGAAAATCCGTACTTTTAATAAAACTGGTATAATTACTGCCCTTCTCTTAGCTTGCAGCGCGTGTGGTTTTCATCAAGTGGCGACAAGTGCCGTGCCAACTAAAAGTTACCACTTGGTAAAAAAACTAACTTTGGGTGGTGAGGGAAGATGGGATTACCTGACATTAGACAGTGTTGCGCGTCGACTGTATATTACGCGTACCACGCGAGTCACAGTACTCGATACAGATACAGGAAAGTTGGTGGGTGAAATTCCCAATACGAATGGAGTACATGGTGTAGCTATAGCGAATGAACTTGGTCGTGGTTTCACTAGCAACGGTCGTGATGCGACAGCTAGCATTTTTGATCTCAAGACGTTAAAAATTTTGGGAACGGTTAAAACCGGCTTAGATCCTGATGCGATCGTTTATGACTCTTTTTCTCGTCGTGTACTCACCTTTAATGGTAAAAGTAATTCGGCGACTGTGTTTGATGCCAAAACAGCCAAAGTCCTGGGTAATATTGAGTTAGGTGGGACACCAGAATTTGCTGTTGCTGACTCTTTGGGGCAGGTTTACGTGAATATAGAATCTACTAATGAAATGTTGACTATAGATGCCAGTAGCTTAAAAATTAAGCAGCGATCGCCATTATCCCCGTGTACAGAACCTACTGGTATATCAATAGATGTACAACATAAACGGGTGTTCGTCGGGTGTAAGAATCAGATGATGGCGGTGGTGGACGCCGATTCAGGCGCGGTTAAAGCCACTTTACCGATTGGTAGTGGTAGTGATGCGATCGCTTTTGACCCCTCAACTCTCCAGGCTTTTAGCTCAAATGGCGTCGGGTCGTTGACGGTAGTACAGGAATCAAACGACAAATACACCGTTGTCGATAACGTTGCGACCCAACGAGGTGCTCGCACTATGGCGTTAGATCTCAAGACACACAATGTGTTTTTGGCCACGGCTGATTTTGAACCGACGCCTACACCTACCCCAGGACAGCCTAAAATCAGACCAAAAATCGTCCCCGGTACTTTCACTATTTTAATCTTCGGTCAGAAATAGATAGATTATGCAGTTGCAATCACTACTTTTCAAACATTTAGATCATATCTTGGCAAAATAGAGCGAGTAAATGGGTGATTGCACATTCCAGGAGAAACATTGTTGACTTAAGTCATGAAATAGACTATGACACCTCTCAAATGAAGTTTCGTATAGCCTTATCGTATAAACATGACTTTAGTCATACACAGTCTATGAACATAGACACGTATAATTAATTTGCAACATCAATAGGATAGTATTGTTGAACATTAGGCAATTCTGCCGAAGAAATTACAGTAGGAGATTTAGGCATGGATGATCAATTTGATTTCAAACTGATATTGTTTGGTGCTGCTATCATCGCCATCATCACTGCTGGTTTTAAATTATCACAAGAAAGTGAGGTAGATTATCTAAATAATACTGATGATAAATTTCATTTAGAAGATATTAAGATGTATTGTCGGATTATTAAGGCTGTCTACTTAATTATCATTGCAACTGTAGCCGATAAACTCGCAGGTACAGATAATTAAAGAGAAGTTAAAAAAGGAAATTTAAATCAACGCCTATCCCCATCATTAAGAGCAGTCCTCCATAATCCCAAGAATTTTATAGATATATAAATTTGAGTTGATTCGCTTGCCTCTGTACTGTTATTCGTAAATCCATCCTGAGGACTAAAATTATGTTAAAGCAAAAATTTCTGGCTAAAATCGAAATCGCCGCGATCGCAGTGCTCCTAACCGGAAGTAGTCTTTATGCTTCCAAAGCTTTAAGTCAATCCCAACCAAGCCCTCAAAAACTTGTGGATGAGGTTTGGCAAATCGTAGATAAAAATTATGTAGATGGTAGCTTTAACCATCAAGACTGGAAAGCAATACGAACGCAGTATCTCAGCCGCTCCTACACTTCTAAGGAACAAACTTATGCGGCGATTCAAGAAATGGTGGCTAAATTAGGCGATCGTTACACAACCTTTTTTAACCCTCAGCAATTCAAAGCGTTAGATAATGACCTTTCTGGTAACCTCAGTGGTGTCGGGATGGAATTAGGGGAGAATGCCAAAACCAAAGCTTTAACCGTTATTGCACCCATCAAAGGAACACCGGCTTTTAAAGCGGGTATTTTATCCGGTGATATAATTGTTCAAATTGACGGTCAATCGACTCGGGGGGTAGACATCAACGATGCTGTTAAGCGAATTCTCGGACCAGTTGGCACTCAGGTGACACTCACGATTCAACGCGGCAATCAATCGCAGACTTTCAAACTCACCCGCGCCAACATTGCCTTGCATCCGGTAACTTACAATACGCAAACAACGCCAGCGGGTAAGATTGGTTACATTACTTTACCAGAATTTACGCAAACATCTCCTGTAGAAATGCGTCGGGCAATTCAAACATTAGAAAAACAGCAAGTACAGGGTTATGTTTTGGATCTGCGTTCTGACCCAGGCGGATTGCTAAATGCGAGTTTGGAAATTGCTAGTATGTGGTTGAAGAAGGGAGCGATCGTCTCTTTGGTAAATCGCAACCAAGTTAGAGATAGTTATAATGCGACGGGACATCCGATTACCAATAAACCTTTAGTGATACTGGTTGATCAAGGATCTGCTAGCGCCAGCGAAATCCTCGCAGGAGCACTGCAAGACGACAATCGCGCCACTTTAGTCGGGACTCGCACCTTTGGTAAAGGTTTAGTTCAATCTGTCCAGCCGTTAGAGGATGGTTCCGCAGTCAAACTAACGATCGCTAAATATTACACACCGAACGGTAAAGATATAAATCATGTCGGCATTGCCCCAGATATTACGGTGAAGTTAACTGAGGCACAACAAAAAGCATTAGCGCAAAACCAAACCCTAGGAACCTCAGCCGATCCTCAGTATGCTAGAGCCGTTGCTAACCTGAGCCAATTGATTCGGACAGGAACAAACAATATGAGCTTACAGAGTGTAAAATAATTATTAACTTGTAAAAAACTTCAATAAGACTTGCCTGTAGCCGAGATAAACGTCTCCTTAGTCAACTCTGGATGTGCATTGAAAATTTTCGATTAGACAGAAGATCTCGTATGGATAGATTAGTTGATTGTGAATTAATACAAGTGATATTTAAAAGTCAATAAGGATGTTTAATGGAGTCGAGGACGATGGGAGCAGTACGTGTTGAGGTAAAATTGACTAATGCGATTGATGAAGCATTAGTAAGTCGTGGTCTGCTCGCACCTCATCTTTTACGTGAATGTGAAGCTCAAGCTCTTGTCGATACAGGTGCGTTGACTTTGGTACTCCCACCAGAAATCGCCCAACAACTGGGCTTAAGAATTCGAGGTCAACAAATAACTAATGAGTATTTCTATGAGCCAAGCTATTCCCTTCCAAACAGTCGTTGAATTTATCGAAGCACTTTCTGAAGAGGATCAGGATGTATTGTTTGAGCTTATCTTGAAGCATCGAGTACTCAAACGCCGGCAGGAAATTGCTCAAAATGCAGAAAAGACACTGGAGGCTGTCAGAAATGGGACTGCGAAACAAGGGACTGCTGCCAAAATCATGGCGGACATTTTTGGCGATGAAACATGAGAACTTTAATTTTTGGTGAGAGTTTTCGTCGTACTTTGAAAAAACGTGCTAAAAACCACCCTGAGCTTCGAGCCAAGGTAACTGAAGTTCTGTCTCTGCTAGAAATTGATCCATTTAGCCCCTTTTTGAAAACCCACAAACTTCAAGGTGAATTGAAAGGTCTGTGGGCTTGCTCTGTTGAGTATGATTGCCGAATCGTTTTCCAGTTTGAGAAATTGAATGGAGAAAAAGAAGAAGCGATCGTGTTAATTGATATTGGCTCCCATGATGAAGTCTACTAGCAGGTCAAAACCGATAAGCTAAGAATGGAATTAGCATCTCTTCGCGGCTAAGACCTCCATGTACTCCAAATAGTTGCTGTTGTTCCTTCCATCGCTGTTGGTAACAAGTCCAGCCAGTGCGAGGCAATAGAATCAGGTCGCCAAGACGATCGCTACATTCTTCACTTACACCGTGATTTGGTTGACCAAATAAACCTAACGCGATCGCGTCATTTTTCGTCATCACAAAAAAGTTTTCGCTCAGATGTTGTTGAATATAATCCAACGCAGTAGCTTCCGCACCATGCTTGAGATGCAGGAAGCGACACTGTGACTCGCCTGTAGCTGGGGCAAACATCTGTTTAGTCAAGTCTGGATGCTCGTTGAGATACATGATCTTATCGGAGTAGGCTCGGCGTTGTCCGTGATCGGCGGCTAATAAGAGGACTGTATCCGTACAACCGGCGAGAGGATCTAACAGTTCTCGCTTGAGGGCGAAATCAAGGGCGGCAACTTCAGCCCGATAATAGGGAGTCAGAGGAGCGTAACGATGACCAGATGAATCTAAATTTGATACATATATATATGTGAAACTTTTGCCTTTGTCACGATTTGTGCGTAAGCGATCGCGCAGTTTCGCAAAACCATCCACTGGTGTTAAATAATCTTGAAAACCACTCTGACCCGCCTGACTCCCAACACTGGTAAAGCGAGAGATGCTAGTTTGTTTAAACTGATAAAAGTTGACAATCTCTACATGAATGCCCGCTTTTTCCAAACGCAGATAGATATTCGGAACTGGTAACAAGGTATCTGGATTGAGTTGAATGTCTGAATAAGATGTTTTACTAGGGTTAACTGCGGGTTGCCAACCAATAAAATTGACTGTACTGCCAATTTCCCGCATATACATGTTAGTAGACATAACTCCATGCTCACCCGGAGCGTAGGCGGTTGCTGCCGAGGTTAACGCTGTGACAGTTGTAGAGGGAAATACGGAGGTAGCAGGCATAAAAAAAGCCTGAGGACTAGCACAGGCGGTGGCTAATCCGGGCGCATCACCGTCACGCATCACTGTCTGTAACTGGTCGTAGCCGAAGCCATCCATTATCAGCAAGACAACATGATTAATTGGAGAATCCTGCCAAGATTGCCAAGCATCGGTAACGGCTGGAATTGCTAATAATTCTGGATTAAATGGCGGTAAAGCTGGTTTTTCGCATAAACTCGGTGCGACTGGACTCAGCCAATGAGTCACCAAAGCGGCAATATTTGCCAATCCCAATCCATCATAACTCGGTCGAATTGCATCACTCCCGGCTGTTGGCAGTTTTTGCCGTTCTAGAAGGGCTTTCTCCGCTATGGTGGCAATTGCGGTCATTTTCATATCTCCTGCAAAGCAAATCGTCAATAAGTTTAGTTTCCCCCCTAATAACGATTTGCGCTAGGATATAATAAAATTTCCGACTGAACATCAATCGGAAAGTACGAACAGCTTGTTTGTAAAACTTATTGCTTCACTGACTCGTCTTTCAGCCACTTAGCTATGGACTCTTGCAATTGACTCAGATATCCAGTAAGACTCATTCACTTGCCAAGTTCGCGCAGTGCGTTTCTATATTTATTGCTTACTTTCCGGTAGGCAACCATTGCTTTTTCAAACTCAGGAGCGTAAGAAGTAAGCTGGATTCCATAAACAGTCTCAGTGACGAACAAACTATCACCTTCATTCACTTTCAGCTTTTGCAAAATCTCTTTGGGCAAGGTTATTCCCAAAAAATTACCAACCTTGCGAATCTTTAATGTATGCATTCTACTTTCAGCCAATAGGTTGAGATTGTTTATAATGGTGACTTGTGATTTTTGCAGACCTATCAAGCAGCCGTACCTACGTATGTATGTACATACGTAGGTACATACGTATGTATCTATCTATATATATATAGATAAATGTAGTAACACAATTACTTTACGATTGTTAATTCGCACTCTTGCTCTCTGGATTTTGACCAAAACCTTTGTAGAGAGTGCAGCGTCAGCACCCAAGAAGCGTGCTAGTCACTTTTTCTGCTTATTCGATAGCTGCACTGTCACGGTGCGCCTATACCCCATCGTCTCCTCTCAAGTTTGATTAAGCCGCCAAAACTTTTGTAGAGTGACTGTGTTTGTTTTTAAAGTATTCGATAAGATCGTTTAATAATTTGCTTGATTAATCTTGAAAATATTAGAACTGTCTTGGAGGAATTGCTCTGATTAACCATTCGGGCAAAGTTTCAGCTTGCTCTATAACTTTTTTATTTTCAATAGTTAGTTTGATTTGATGCCCTAAGTTTGTTGAGTTGTCAAATATAATAGCATTATCCGTAAATCGAAGTGCAATTGGTAAGTTTACTAGACTGCGTTCGTAACGACGACGAATATCTTCTTCAGGAACGTTATGTCCACCACTTCTTACACGCAGAGCAACTCGTTCAATATTTGTATCAACACTGTTGATGCCAACAAAGATGAGGTTTATTTCGTACCCTTGTTGTTTTGCTCGACGCATCATTTTTAAGTATGTATTACCAGATAAAGTTGTTTCAACCCCAAAGCTTTGGTTGTTTTCGAGGTAATCAAAAGCAAGTCGAATTGTCTGTTTACCTGCTGCCACAGCTACAGATTCTGGGCTAGAAGGATTAATTTTTCTTGCCTCAGCATCTGGGTCGATTATTGGTACATTTAAGTATGATTTAATTTTACGTGTCAATGTGCTTTTACCTGAACCATTAGGACCAGCAATAATGGTTAGCTTAGGCATAGATTGACCACTCATAGTTTAAACTTTTATTCTAAGTTATTAATGATTTCGATTTCTTTGTTTGTGCGCTTATATTCAAAGCGTTCTCCTTTACTATTTTCCATAATTAGCTTACCATTTTCTTCGTAGTAGATAGGATGTCCCTTCGCTTTATGTTCAGCAATTTCTTCTTGGACTCCTGCTTGGGCTTTTGCTTCTATTACCCTTGCCCATTCAGCCCAGGATTGAGTAGGTTTTGATTGATTAGGATTATTGTTACTCATAAAGCTTTTCAGACAGATCTACTTTTATTTTTAAATTTGTTGCTCTAATCGCTGGATATAATCTGACTTTCACAACCTTGCACAGTACTCAATATCACCTTTGTTATCTTTCATCTTACTATATTATGCGCCCATCTTAAGAAGATAGGAAATTAGGCAAATAAGGCTAAAAGCAGATTAACTGGTTGATCAATCATCAAACCGCACTCCCACCACCCCTAAAACCTATTCAATTTTTTGCAAAGTGTCTTCTGTCACACCACTCAAAACAGCTTGAGCTTCTAGTTAATACCAGTAATTACAATAAATTCCAGCTTAGAATTGTAAGCTGTGTTACTGGACTTTGAGCAGGCTTTTTATGCCATCCATTCTCCCACACACAAAGAAAATGTAGGTAGAATTGAGGTTGATAACGGTGGATAGCGTCTTTGAGCCAAGACTATTTATTTTGGCAATGACTGCTACAGGCAGTCAAGCCTATGAGTGTCAAATGTGACCACTATTCGAGAGCGATCGCCCTGTTGGATTTAGATAATCGCTCTCGTGCGATCGCACCCATGCCGTAAAACACCTGATGACTAATCGTCAATTGGGACTAATCTGTAAGTCTTCTGCTTATTAGATGCATTCGTGTCTTGACCGTTAGATGATGAAGTCTCATCAGATGCAGTTTGAGATACATCTACAGTAGTTTTCACAGTGTCGCTAACACCTTGGGCAGCATTTTTAGCTATATCTACCGTAGTTTTGTAAGTATCGCTTACCCCATTAGTTGCATCCTTGACAGCATCCACAGTAGTTAGAACAGTGTTGTTAACACCATCAGCTGCATCCTTGACAGCGCTTCCGACATCTTTAGCCGTTTCGTTAACACCTTCAGCTACATTCTTGATTGCGTCCCCGACACTTTTTACGGTTTCGTTAAAACCAAAAGCTGCACCTTTAACTACATTTCCCACACTGTTTACAGTCTGGTTAACGCGTTGGGCTGTACCCTTGAGAGTTAAAGCACTAGCTATTGCACCCAAAGTAGCACCAATCAGTACTCCCAAAGCTATTTTAGTTAACCCATTATCCGTATCTGTACCCGCTGTACCAGCCTCTGTTTGCTCGGTAAACAGATCTACATTGCTCTCAGGCTTATCCAAAAGTTGCTGGTTATCACTCACGATCATCGTCTCCTTGGTGACAGAATTTATTAACGTTATGAATGTTACAGAATAAAAAAAGACCTATAATACCAAGCTGCATGAACACAACTTGGTATTACGGCTGCATTGAATGCAGTAATTGCCTTAATTCGCTTGATGACCTTTATTAGTCAAACGAGTCGCCTTCAACAGAAACTATGAGGATTTCCGACTCTCCATTAGCTCTATCGAACATAGAGCGATCTGTTTGCTCTGGGGCTGAGATGTAAATTGTCGGTGTGCTATCTGCACTTTGCATACCCCATTCATCCTTCTGTTGCCCTTTAGCTTGATATTGATTATCCTGACTGGCTACATCCTTAACGGTATCGGCTCCAGCTTTTACACCTTGGCTAACGCCTTCGGCTGTATTTTGAGCTGTGTCGGCGACCGCTTTTACCGCTTGGCTGACTCCCTCGGCTGTATCCTGTATGACGTTAGCTCCAGCTTTTACGGTTTGCTTTGCCATGTCAGTCAAACCCTCGGCTGTATCGTGTACAGCATTAGCACTAGCTTTTACAGCTTGCTTTGCCATCTGGGCTGTATTCCCTACAGCGTCCAATGTACCTTCAGCAACACCTTGTACCGTATCTATAGTACCACCAACAACAGCTTCGGTCGCGCCATCAGCGACACTCTTGACTGCTTCCCCGACACCTTTTCCTGTTTGCAGAAGACCCTCACCTATAGTCTTTGCCGCCTTTCCTAAACCTTTTGTGGCAATATTAAAACCATTACCGATTTTCTTACCAGCTATAGCTCCAGCTAATGACCCTAAGGTGACACCAATAAGTCCGCCTAGAAGTGCTCTGCCTAATGCAGGATTCATGGACTTGTCTGCTGGACTAACATCACTCTGAGGCATTTTCGGAGCGTTTACGCTTGTTGAAGTGTCTACCTGTACGTTGGTTCTGGCTGAATCGCCACTTTTTTGACCGTAAGGTTGATTCATCATGCGATCAGTATTTTCGGTTCCAGATACCGTAGTACCTTTATTTTTGTTTACTGAACCCATGTAGTCTTCATCAGTTGTCATGCGGTTCGCATTTTCGTTCTGATTGTAAGGAGCCTGTTTACTCTCAACCATAATCAATTCTCTCCTGACGATAAAGGCTTTAAACGAAAAGCCGTGAATATTGTTTGCTATTGCCAATCTAGCGATTACCGAAAGTTATTTTATTCATCTAAAGGTAGATCTAGTAACATACAGATATTTTTATTATTTTTGAAGTGTGGGTATGGGTATCATTAGACTCATACCCCTCTATTTAACTATTTTAAGGATGTGGGAACACCAAATATTCTTTCCAAGTCTTCTGCTATAATGCTTAGTTGATTATAAGTCCGAACAAGTCGAGCGCCTTCAACTATCACCTCCGACGTAGGATAGTTTTGAATAACTTCAATCAATGAAACCTTATTGTCTCCGTTAGCAGATAAAACTAAAGCAGAACGCAAAGCTTGTCGGTTTGCTTGGTTTGAAGATGTGTGAATTGAGTACCCAATTTGGTCGAGTAGATATAGACCTATTCGACTATTAAGTGTCCGATCTAAAGTTACCGGAGTGACTTTCAGTTCTCGCGTCAAAGTATTGCGAACTGTTTGCGGGTTTTGGCGTGTTTCGTCTAAAAACGAGGAGAGAGATGACGAAGCTTTCCCTGTTTGAGCAAAGGTCGCCAATTCATCGACTGACACCGATTCTCGCAAAATACCGTATGTGAACACTACCCTTTGGGCAGCGATCGCACTGTTGGTGTAAAGTAAAACACTCGTAGTGGCAATGAGAGAGAAGCCGCCTCTTAACAAAGTCGATAAGGATTTCATGTACTTAGCTTTGTAAATTAAGTATGTGTGTCAATTAAAATACTGCCGCTCCTGACAGGAATCCATTAAGAATTGTTTAACAATGGATTTTGCTTTATTTCCGGATTGCCAGCTCAATTTCTAACTTAAGGCAGGCATTTTCAGTTACCATCCTTCAGAAGTTGTATAAAAAAATATTTATTTTTATTTTCACTTAGTTTATTGCTTGTATATGTCTATAGACAGACAACTTTACTCACATAGCCGTATCTATAAGCTGCTGCCAAATCAAAGGGTGTTAGGCAATCACCCAAGCGCGAACTTTATTTAAATAGAATATATATTGCCGAGAAAAAGCTAGCAGTGTAGATATTATTCGCGCTCGCGCATGATGCAAGGTAGGGAAGCGATCGCGGCGAGAATTTGCGTCAATATTGCCAATTCTTCGGGAATGCGATAAAGTTTGCGGTCTTCGGTAATTTGTCGGGATTGCCGATCAAAGGTTCCAAATTTCCAATCCTCACCATTGGTTACAGCGCCGTAGAGGGTGGGGCGAGAGTTCATTGTCCATTGGTCGATAGCAATCATCTCAACAGCAAGCTGGAGAAAACCACGGTCAAGGTCAGCCTGCTTGGCTTCAACAATGAGAATCCCCAAGTCATCCAGGTAATAGTTGAGGGTACCTTTGAGCCAATTATTGACGCGGACGGGATACTCAATATTAAGTTCAATCTGAGCATGAATACAAATATCGAATAGGATGGGGGTAATCAGCGTTTCCCGTCGTGCAAGTTCGGAGCGAGAACTTACTACACTGAGGCGTTGTTCAATCTGGATTCGTAAGGCTTCAATTCTTTCGGGTGGTAATGGGGATTGCGGTAAGTCTAGGGAAGCACGAACTAAGTCACAATCCAAATCTAACAAAACATCCTTTGGAGAAAAAGGTAACTCGAAGTATTTTGCAAAACTGTAAGATTCGTTAGGATTGAGGATGCGATAGTGTCGCGGCTTGGTCATAATTGTTCTACCTAGGCTTTTGCGATTCGCAATACTATAATATTGGATAATTCAATCTCACTGATATGTTAGGGGCAGGGCATTGCCCTTTACCCCTAGGTAGTTATGCTTCGTTTAAAGCCGCAACACCGGGCAAGATCTTGCCTTCGAGTAACTCCAAGCTAGCGCCGCCGCCAGTAGAAATATGACTCATTTGGTCAGCTAAACCGACTTTTTCCACAGCAGCAACAGAGTCACCACCACCAATGATGGTAGTAGTACCAGTTTTGCCGATTTCGGCTAAAGTATGAGCGATCGCTTCTGTACCAGCAGCAAACTTATCAAACTCAAACACACCCATTGGTCCATTCCAAATCACGGTTTTGCAATCAGCTAGGGCTGCTTGGAACATTTTCACCGAGTCAGGACCAATATCTAAACCCATACCATCGGCGGGAATATTCTCCACGCTGACAATTTGAGCATTAGCATCAGGTGCGAACTTATCTGCAACCACCACATCAGTAGGTAACAGCAAAGCAACGCCGCGTTCTTTAGCTTTAGCTTCCAAAGACCTCGCTAGTTCTAGCTTGTCATCTTCCACTAGCGACTTACCTACATTCAAGCCACGGGCTTTATAGAAGGTAAAAATCATCCCGCCGCCGAGTAGCAATTTGTCGCACTTATCTAATAACGTTTCAATCACGCCAATCTTACTGGAAACTTTTGAGCCACCAATAATTGCTGCTAGAGGACGTTGGGGATTTTCAATGGCATTTTGCAGATACTGCAATTCCTTTTCCATCAAATACCCACCCACAGATGGGCTGAGATAGTGAGTTACACCTTCAGTCGAAGCATGAGCGCGGTGTGCTGTGCCAAAAGCGTCATTGACGTATAAATCAGCATTTGCTGCCAGCTTTTTAGCGAATTCTGGGTTATTCTTCTCTTCTTCTGCATAAAAGCGGACATTTTCTAGTAACAAAACTTGTCCGTTTTGCATCGCTGCTACTTTAGACGTAACTTCATCGCCGATGCAGTCATCACATTTAATGACTTCTTGTCCTAGCAACTCGGAGAGGCGCTTGGCAACTGGAGTCAAGCGCAATTTGTCATCCACGCCCTTTGGACGCCCAAAATGGCTAGTGAGGATGACTTTAGCGTTTTTCTTCATCAAATCTTGAATAGTTGGCAGAGCGGCACGAATCCGAGTATCGTCTGTAATATTGCCCTGGTCGTCCAGCGGCACGTTAAAGTCAACCCTGACTAAAGCACGTTTACCTGATAAATCTGTTGATGATAAATTTGCTAAAGTTTTTTTTGACACAGCAATGATTCTCCTGACTGCGGTACTGTAATGCTTTTGAATGCAATCCACATTCTACCGGAGTCAGGGTGCGTGAAGGTGAGATGACAACAATGTTTAAGACAGTTCTATTTCCAATCGATCGCAGCCGGGAAGCGCGGGAAGCCGCCGACGTGGTTGTGAATGTTGTTCAGACCTACAAAAGTCGCTTAGTACTGCTGTCGGTGGTGGAGGAAGCCTCTACCGATTCGCCTGAGGAGGCAATGGCATCACCTGAGGCAGTTGCCCAACTGCTACAAAATGCTCAAACTCTCTTTTCTGAACAAGGCATTCAGTCAGAAGTGATTGAACGCGAAGGCAAGCCAGCTTTTACTATCTGCGATGTCGCCGATGAAATTAATGCCAATTTAATTGTCATGGGCTGTCGCGGCTTAGGATTGACGGAAGAGGGTCCGGCTGATAGCGTGACTAATCGCGTGATTAACCTTTCCCCCTGTCCCGTGCTAATTGTCCCCTAACCTTATTTCAAGGGCAAGGAACGGACGAATTGGCAGACCAATCTGTCAAAATAGTTTGATCTTTGTCATGTCTTGGCGTTTGCAGCAGTAAGCGCCAAGTCAACCAGAATATCAGACAAATCTCTTCACTGTAGCTTTAAAAGCTAATGTTTCACAGTTTCGGTTTCTCGCACGAGCGAGGAGTTCTGTCTCACAAGGCACCTTAATCTTGGACGCTAGCTTCAGGAACTCAAGCATTCTGATAAACCAAAATGTTGGGTCCAGAAGATAAGTAATCTTACCTTCTCGCACAGTTATACCTTGTCGAGCTGACCACTGGAATGCATGATGAAGATTATGCCAACCTTCACCCAAGGTCAGAAACGCGACTAGCCAATTGTTCCGACTGTAATCGTCGGTTGTGAACGGTTGTGAACCGACTAAGTGGTTAAGTGAGTTAACGGTGGCGACACCGTGAAAGAGGATAGTCGTGCTGAGAAAAAAAGCGCCGAGGTATTCTACTCCACCTATGTAGTACGAGATGGCACCTAGCGCAACGGTGGGAATGAAGTGCAAACGATCCACAATCTTCAAAACCACATCACTCTCAACATCAGTGGGAAGCTTTGAGGGAAAAAACTGTGGGGAGAATAGCCATCCAGCTTGAGACCACCAGAATCCTTTAATACCCTGGAAAGGCGCATGGGGAGAATGAGGATCTTTATCTTGGTCTGGGCATTGATGATGAGCGATGTGGTGAGCTTTCCACCAACTTGGCCCCATCTGTCCAGCTGAAGCAGCGACAATGCTTCCAACCCATAAAACTGCGCTGGGAGTCTGGTAGCTCTTGTGGGTGAGTAGCCGATGGTAGATGCCGGTAGTTGCTAGCATGCGGATTACATATAACAATACCGCCCATAAGGCAGCACCCGTCGATAAGCCAGTAGCAATAATGAGTAATGATCCTAAATGACTCACGACGATGAAAGTCGGACCTAATATGTAAGAAATAATTGTGAGATGAGAGTACTGTTTCATTAGTCTTTTAATGTCCTTGATCTGCAAATCAGTGCTTGCTTGTCATCAATCTTCATGAAGTTATGTAAATTTTGTTACAATTAGATCTTACTCTTAAATTACTTATATTTTTAACAAATGGTGTCTTCGATAAGCAGTTAGGCAATATTTGGCAATAAATTATTTTGTGTTACCGTTGTACTACATAAGTAGTGGGGGTGACGATGAACAGATTGGAAGTAGAATCCAGAGCAATTTTAATTGGTTTGGCCGGTAGTCACGGCTATGGGTTAAATCGACCGGAATCAGACTACGACTATCGCGGAGTGTTTATCGCCCCTAAAAGGTACTATTTAGGATTTGATCGCATTGAGCAAAAAGATACTGGCTGGGATGAACCTGGTATATTTCCCTTTATTGATGGCAATCAAGATACAGTTATCTACGAATTAAGAAAAGTTCTTCAGTTATTGTCAGGTGCAAATCCGAATGTTTTAGAGTTGCTGTGGCTGAGTCAATATCCTTTTTTATCCCCAGTCGGACAACTCTTAATCGATCGCCGGGATATATTTTTGAGCAAAAAAGTTAAGCATACTTATTCTGGTTATGCTTTCGCCCAAATTAAAAAGATGGAAACTCACCGCAAGTGGTTACTACATCCACCAGAAAAAAAGCCACTCCCGGCTGATTTTGGCGTTGCCGCTGATTCAGTATTGACAAAAGATGAGCTTCATGCATTTTTAGAATATCTTTATCAATTAATTCGCGGCAAAATTGAATTTTTAGCTGAAGCTGAGGAACTGTACCATTTGTTAACAGCAGATATTGATTTTAAAGGGATGTTGAAACAACACCCATTACCTGACGAAACTTTGGCTTACACCCAAAGCTTGACTTATACCCACGGTGATTTTATTCGCTTGCTGCAAAAGAGTCAGAGATATCAAGGCGCGTTGAGAGAATGGAAAGCGTATCTATCTTGGCAGCAAAATCGCAATCCAGCAAGAGCGGAGATGGAGCGGAAATCTGGTTTCGACTTGAAGCATGGGATGCACTGTATTCGCTTACTCCGCAGTGGTGTAGAGATTTTACGGGAAGGAAGGGTAATTGTTGACCGCAACATGATCGGCGATGCAGAAGATCTCAAAGCAATCCTCAAAGGTAAATATTCCTATGAGGAAGTAATGCACATGGCTGATGATTTAGTCGCGCAAATGGATGCTGTGTATGAAAAATCCACCCTTCCGCAAACTCCAGACTTAGATCAAGTTAATGATTTGTGTATCGAGTTAGTGGAAATGCAAGAGTGGTAAATAAACTCGCGCTAAGATGCAAGAGAAATTTTGGTGTCTTTGCAGGAGATATTGATCATATTCTTAAAGCGCGATCGATTTCTTGCAATTTCATTTCTAACGCTGAACGTAATTCTTGCAGTTGTTGTGGTGGGGATGATGCGAGTACGCCATGAGAGAGAGTATTAACTTTTTTCAGAAAAGCACTAACTTCTGTTGATGCTAATTTGTCTCCTTGCTGATACTTGTCTCTAATTTCTTTGACTAACTTGCGAGTTTGGACAACGGTGAGTTGTTCGGCGAGGACTTGAGATGTGGCTTCTACTCTGATTGTTGTTGCAGCCTCTTCAGAAATTCTTAACACTTTGGCGGAAAGTGTCGCTAGCGCTTGAGCATGATATCCTTTTAAACCCTGTTGTCTAATTGCGGCTTTTAAATCCGGTGGTAGAGACAACATCGGGACTAAGTTAGTTTTGACGGAGTTCGGATTCAATCCTAAATCCAGCAAGCTTAATAGCAACTCACTCTCTTCGACATCAATTGGCAAAGAACTCAAAACATCTTGCTGCGCTTGCGTAGTTAAGGTCAACAAATTGCTAATTTCTTTAATTTGACCTTTGACTTCGATGCGTTTGATGGCTCGATGTAAGATAGTGATTGCTGACTCCACAGGTAATTCTAGGGATTTTTCCACTTCCCGAAATACCGCTTCGGCTTTATCAAGGGAATTTAAATCTTCAAACCCTAAAAAAGTTACCAAAGCCGAGCGATCTAAATCCGAAGGCATCGGGGCAATCACCGCCCGAATCGTACTCCATCCTAAAAACTTTGCAGCTTCCCAACGCAGTTGACCGTCTAGCAACAGATAGCGATTTTGTTGCTCTACTAAGATGATAGAAGTAATTTGTCCGTGTTTGTCAAGCGATCGCGCTTTAGCACGAATGAGTGATTCGGTAATAGTTTGTCTTGGTTGCTGAGGATTGGCATCAATCAAAGTTAAATCGATCTCTACTTCTCCTGATGATTGGGAGAGGTTCTCGCGCAATCGCTGCAATCTTGCCTCCAAGTCAGTACTTGTTGCTTGCTGATTCTCCAACTTCTGCCGCAGGTCGGCAACTGTTTTTTCCAAGCTAATTTGCTCAGTAGACTCAGCAAATCTATCCCCAATTCCCGGTAGTTTTTTCGCCAATTCTATTTACTCCCCTTAATTAAAGCGGCTAAATCGCGAACTATTTCTTGAAAATCACCCCCAGCCGGATGCTTAGGACGGTGCATTTGTAATGGTTCTCCAAAAGCACTAGCATTCTTAAACTCATTGGATTTGCGAATTTTCGGGTATAACTTCAACCCCAAGCTTCGCGTAATTTCGGGAATCTCTTGCATGTACTGGCGGTGCATCGCCACAGTGTCGTCATACATACTAGGAACAAAACCTAAAATTGGTGGACGCGGCTTCAAGCGCAACTCTTCGCCGGTGGTCACGCACCATGATACCAACTGAGCACTACCAGCGATCGCTTTCATTTCCATTTGTACAGGCACAATCATATGAGTACATGCAGCTAAGGCATTGACAGTCAACATCCCTAAAGTTGCCGGACAATCGATGATCACTAGCTGGTGAGGTAAGGGGTAACTTTCCAGTCGATCTGCCAAAGTATATTCACCGCGACTTCTGACGACTAAATCATTTGCCATATCAGCGATCGCTGGATGTCCTTGGCAAACCTCACAGGAGTTGGTGCTCCAGACTGGTGACAATGGCCAATCACCGTCAAAGTCTTTCGCTAACACTTTGAGAATTGTCTCCTCCTCACTTTTAGCTTGTAGCCCGCAAAATACATCTAACGAACGCTGAGGGTCTAGATCCAAAAGCGCGACTTTAAACCCACGCTTGCTAATCTCATAGGCTAGATGTACAGCTAAAGTCGTCTTACCTACTCCCCCCGCATTCGCCAATATTGATAGAACTATCTGAGTCATAAAGGCATGATTTCTTCTACGGATAGTATGACATCATACTATTTGCGTCGTCTACTTTTATCGAGATGACAAAATGATTACAGTAAAGGAATCAAGTCAGCAAAACCGTAAATACTGAAAATCAGTAAAAGAACCGCGATGACTTGAGAAACTTGCGCTCCTGGAGTTGGCGCTAAAGCTTCTCTAACTAACATCGACAAAGATGCCCCAATCACCAAGCTCAAACCAAGTACAAGATAGGGCCACTTAGGTACAACTCCGCGAATCCCCAACATTACCAGTGCTAGCACTAGCATCAATAACTCAACTATCCGTGATGGGTTTTGTTGAGTCGATAAAAATAAGCTATTTAACCAAAAATTCCAAATTCTCATATATCAATCCGATTTAAGTCATAAAGATGAAGTTAAGTGCCAGAGTAGAAGTATAACCGACCCCAAAAGCAGTGATGGAGCGAGCAGGCGTTGAAGCACCGGAAAATTATATTTTATTAATTCTTAAGTTCTCTGATAAATAGAGAGGCGAGGCACTTATGTGCCGCTTCACGGTTCGCGAATCACCTCTCTACATCTATTCAGCGTTTACCCGCACCATTAGCTGTTACAGCCTCTGCTACTTCCACACCAAAAATGCGTCCAAAAGTTTTGGCGACTTTATAACCAGAATCAATCGACTCCAGAGGATCTTTCCGGAGTCGGTGGCGTAAACACAAAGTAATTACACGTTGAATATCATCAACTGTAACTTCAGTGCGTTTTTCTAAAGCAGCTAAAGCTTTAGCCGCGCGATTAGTGACAATATCACCTCGCAAACCATCAACATCTAGTTCCGAACAAACTTCCGAAATTTTCAACCGCAGGTCGCGGTCAGTTGTCACAGAAGGTAGAAGTTCTTGAGCGTTGACAATCGTCTGTTGCAGAGCTTCCTGCTCAGTTTGGTGTCCTTGCAAAAACTCTTGGGGATTCTGGTCAAATTCTGAGCGCTGTTCAACTATTTCCACCCGTAAGGCTGGTTCTTTAACAGTGCGGATTTCCGCATGCATCCCGAAACGATCAAGTAGCTGCGGGCGAAGTTCGCCTTCTTCAGGGTTTCCACTCCCAACTAGCACAAATCTAGCTGGGTGACGGATAGAAATACCTTCGCGTTCTACAGTATTCCAGCCACTAGCTGCCGAATCAAGTAGCACGTCCACTAGATGGTCATCAAGCAAGTTGACTTCATCCACGTACAAGATGCCACGATTAGCCTTAGCAAGTAATCCCGGCTCAAAAGCTTTGACACCCTCAGATAAAGCTTTCTCAATATCAATCGTGCCGCAAACGCGATCTTCCGTCGCCCCAAGCGGTAGATCCACCATCTGCACTTTTTTATGAACAACCACAATCTCAATTTGTTGTTCTAGCTGTTGGCGAACTTCGTCGCTCATCAATTCCGGATCACTCGGATCGCTGTTGAAAGGGTCATTAGCAACAACAGAGATTTCTGGCAATAGATCAGCCAGCGCCCGAATAGTTGTGGATTTACCAGTCCCGCGATCGCCCATGATCATCACACCACCAATTTTGGGGTCAATCACGTTCAACAGCAGAGCCAGTTTCATTTCTTCCTGACCCACAATTGCCGTAAAAGGAAACACCACGCGCCGCGCACTTACTGTGGCTTGTGCAGTTGAAGTCACTCAGATTACCTACATTCATTACGCTGATTACTACCCTTCATTCTCCCACAGGTAGGCAACATCCCGCTCAAGGCATCCACTCCAACACCAAACCCACACGACTATCTTTACCCAACCGGGCATTTTGCTTTTGAATATCAGTAGATAAACGTAAATTGTGACTTACCGCATAGCCAGCAGAAAGAGTAGTCAAACCCACCTCGCTATCAGTACCAGGACTCACCCAACTCTGAGTCAAAGAAAGATCAGCCGCACCACCACGAGACTAATACATTCGGTACGTGTCGCCGCCACCTCTCCAAAACAGGGATGCACCAAGCAGGGGAGGAAGAAAAAACGCAAAGAAGCGCAGAGGTAACGCAAAGTAACGCAGAGAAACCCCTCCGCGTCCCTCCGCGCCCCCTCCGCGCCTCTCCGCGTTTCAAAATAGACTACCGGACAACGCCATGATCCGCAGCCGCATCAATAGTCTTCATAAAGTAAAGCCGCAAAAACTGCCCCCCATTAGCAATATAATGTGGTAATTTCTGGAAGAATTGCAAGAACTTCGGAGCACCAGAGTTAGCTATAGCACTCAGTTTCTCATTATTCTCGATACAAGCATCTAACCGCTGATAAAATTCTGGATTTTCGACATCCAGCATTACGGGGAATACTCGTCCTGCTGTTTCGTTGGTCTTCTTGATTACATGAATGTCGTATTCTCTCGCATCTAAACCCAAGGACGCATAAAAGTCTTTGCGTTGGATGTCGTTGAGGTACATGGTTCCAAATACTGAGAGTAAGAAGAACCGACACCACAACCGCGCCCGCCAATCGTTGAGCATTTGTGGTTGTGATTTCATGACTGCATCAAAGAAGTCACCGTGGCGGTTTTCATCTTGACACCAGTTTTCAAAGAAACGGAAAATTGGATAAATCTGATCTTCGGGATGTGCTACTAAATGCTGATAAATGGTTATATACCGCCAATAACCAATCTTCTCAGACAGATATGTAGCGTAGAAGATAAATTTGGGTTTAAAGAAGGTATAACTGCGGCTTTTGGTTAAAAATCCTAAGTCTAGGGAGAGGTTGAAGTCTGACAGGGCTTTGTTTAAGAAGCCAGCATGACGGGCTTCATCGCGCGACATCAGGTTAAAACCTTCTGCTAGTACTGGGTTTCTGTCTTTTAAGCGGCGGCTTAGTTCTTTGTAGAGTAAGAATCCAGAGAACTCGGCTGTGCAAGAACGTTCGAGGAATTCCACGAACATACTGCGAGTTTTTCCGTCAATTTTATCCCAGGACTGTTCAAATTCAGCATCGCGGACGAAGTGATGGCGATTATAATCAATGCGAAATTCTTCGATGATCGCGGCGAGTTCGGCTTCGTTTACCGTGATGTCCATCCGCGCCATTTCGTCAAAGTCGGTGGTGTAGAACCGGGGTGTCAGCAGGGTTTCCTTTGCTGGGACTTTTACCCCTGGTCGTAATTCTTCAAAGCCCGGTTTTTTAAGGGAATCTACCATGTCCTTTTTATCTCAGTGCCTACCTGATGGGTTGGTTATGTAAGAGCGTTAACATCTATGCTTCAGTTTACCAAACCATCGGTGAGTGCAGAACCCTTTTGACGTTAAGAGTTGCAACTTGACATACTCACCGCACTTTTAGGCGAGGTGATTCTTGACGCTTCACCGGGTTATGCTATCGAAATAGTCCTGTGCATCCCTCTGCGCCCGTTTAGAGTCTCCCAATGCCCTATGGCAACTAATTGAGCGTTTATCAGAAAGTCGCCCTAGAAGGGCGAGGGTTTTACCCAATTTTTTGATAAAGTAAATTCTTTAGATTTTTTTTCTAATTTATTTTTCTCCTGATAGCGATATCAGAGGGCAGAAATGGGAAACCTAGGGGTAACACTTAAGAGTGAGTACGCATATGGAAACTGATAATCGTATTACTACTTCTTACTTTCTCTCCCTAGGTTGGTTTTTCGGCTTGGGAGGGCTACATCGTTTATATAATGGCAAGATTTATACGGGTATATTTTGGTTATGTACCTTCGGCGTGTTTGGGATGGGGCAATTTGTGGATTTATTCTTGATCTCAGGGATGGTTGAGGAATATGAGATTCGACTGAGATCTCAACAAGGTTTGTTACCTGTGGGTATGTTGGCACAACATGCGATATCCCAAAGGGATGAAGCGCAAAGCGCTATCGCTCTGGAAATTCACAGAACAAATTATGACGCTCTGACGGTGCAGTTACTGAAAAATGCTGCTGAAAAAGGTGGCAAAATCAATGTGACTCAAGGTGTCATGTCAACCGGAGCCAGCTTTACGGAGGTGGAAGGTCTGCTGAAGGAGATCATGAAATCTGGTTATGCAAGAATAGATAACGACCCTGTTACTGGAGTCGTCACCTATCATTTTGATGAACTTAGCTAATTAAGTGCTAACCACTTTTGACCATTCAAGCGTTGTACGGCTCCAAACACCATCAAGTCGAGGGTGATTTTGCGCTCGTCAATTAAGAATGACTCCAGGGTGCTGGCAAATTTTCCTTCATTACAGGAAAATGCCCTTTTACCCTGAATATCTTCTTCTGGGAAGTACAGGTTAAATTTTCGCGTATTGTTTTGTAAGCTACCTATTACTTGCCAGCAATCTTCTTGCTCAAAGCCAATGATGGGAACTTTCTGTTTGGCAAAATTTAACTGTATGTCGGACACTCCAGATGAAGCGATCGCGGCTTTTAATGCTGGCAAGTAATCTTGCTGCATAAATTCCACAAACGGTTTATCCTCAACTGCAGGAGCCTTCTCTTTTTTTGGAGCCTTAGCCGCTGGTTCGCCATCTGTCGCTGGCTTTTCAGCTTTCGCTGCTGCGCCCTTTTTCGCCTTGGCAACGGTTGCAGTACCTTTCGCCTCCGCTTCCTCCTGATTGGCCACTATTGTAGCTGAGTCAGGTGCGTTAGCCGTAGGAATGTCTGTGGCTTCGGGTACAGTAGTACTTTTAAGATTATCAATTATTTCCTTCGGAGCCTTTTCGGCAACACTGATATTTTCTTCAGTGATCGAAGGTTCTTTTTCTGGATTATTGGGAGTGTTTACTTCTGCCATTGCTCTGATTTATCCTTAAGAACGAACGCAACAGCTTTATTGTAATAGAGACACTTTGAAAATCGCTCTCAGGCTAAAGCCTGGAGCTATACGAACGAAGCCTGCATTCGCAGGCTATAAATGTTTGTAGCCTGCATTCGCAGGCTTCGTTCGTATAGCCACACCCTTCAGGGTGATGGCGATTCCGGTGGCTACCTCCGTGATTCCGGTGGCTACCTCCGTGATTCCGGTTTCAACTCCCATCTCTACATTTCAACCACCAGCGACAGCTGGGACGATACTGACTTCATCACCATCGTTGAGGGGTGTCTCTGTCCCTTGCAAAAACCGGATGTCTTCGCTGTTGACATATAAATTCAGAAAGCGCCGTGGCTGTCCGGATTCATCGCATAACCGCGACTTGATTCCTGGACAATTTTGCTCTAAGGATTCCAGCAATTCGCCAACGTTACCACCGCTACATTCTAAAGTAGCTTGGTTATTTGTAAATTTTTGTAGCGGAGTCGGGACTAAAACTAGTACAGTCATTGATTTGTGTCAAATTTAAGAGATTTAAACTAAAACTTGTTGCCATTCCAAGCGGTCGAGAGTACGCGATCGCTCTAGGGCACGTTCAAAGCTATCGAGTTTGGCTTCAATTGTCAAAGGTTCGCCGATATAGCCTTGAATTGCTTCTTGGGTTTTCAAACCGTTGCCGGTAATGTAAACGACAGTAGTTTCATCTGGGTCAATTTTGCCAGCTTCTACCAATTTCTTCAATACAGCCACAGTTGTTCCGCCAGCGGTTTCGGTGAAGATGCCTTCGGTTTCAGCTAGTAGCTTCATGGCTTCGATGATTTCAGCATCAGTGACTGATTCAATATTACCGTTAGTTTTGTTAGCGACTTCAATCGCGTAGATACCGTCTGCGGGATTACCGATCGCTAGTGATTTGGCAATAGTATTCGGTTTCACTGGTTTGATAAAGTCCTGTTTGTCGCGGTAAGCTTGGAAAATTGGCGAGCAACCTTCGGCTTGAGCACCACTAAAGCGAACTTTTTTCTCTGGCACTAGACCGACTTCAATAAATTCTTGGAAGCCTTTGTATATTTTTGTAAATAAAGACCCAGAGGCAAGAGGAGCGACAATGTGGTCTGGTAGTTCCCAGCCAAGTTGTTCCGCTACTTCAAAGCCTAAGGTTTTGGAACCTTCCGAGTAATAAGGGCGCAAATTAATATTGACAAAACCCCAACCATGTGTATTTGCAACTTCTGAACACAGGCGGTTGACTTGGTCGTAATTGCCATTTACAGCCATCAGAGTCGGGTTATAAACCAGACTACCGAGAATTTTTCCGGCTTCCAAATCAGCAGGGATAAATACACAACAGTCTAAACCGGCGTAGGCAGCGATCGCGGCTGTAGAATTTGCCAAGTTTCCTGTACTTGCACAAGAAACAGTAGTAAAACCTAATTCCCGCGCCCGAGTTAAAGCAACTGAAACCACCCGATCCTTAAAGCTCAGGGTGGGCATATTCACAGCATCATTCTTAATGTAGAGCTTATTCAGACCGAGGCGACGTGCCAAGCGGTGAGAACGCACCAAAGGAGTCATCCCAGTTCCCATATCAATTGGGTCGTTGCTTTCAACGGGCAAAAAGGCACGATAGCGCCAAATTGAATTGGGTCCAGCTTGGATTGTTTCGCGCGTAACAGTACGTCGCAGAGCGCTGTAGTCAAAGCTTACTTCCAATGGACCAAAGCAGAATTCACAAACATTCATGGCTTTGAGTTCGTACTCAGCGCCACATTCTTTACATTTCAAAGCTTTAAAAGCTGTAGTCGATTGGATAGTTGCTGTCATAGGAGCGCTCCTCGATCTGGATGTCCGTGTCAATGTCGCCTGATACTAACACGAGGTAAATGTACCGTCAAACATACCCGACTATTTTTGTCGGGTATAATGAAAATTACTCATGATGAGCTATAATCTGTCAGTTCCTCAGGTGTTTCAACCAACACTGGCAAGACTAGAACGTGGTGGCAATGAGAATTCTGCTTGTAGATGACGACGAAGTATTTTCCCAGCAACTCAAAAACAGCCTGACTGAGCAGCGCTATACAGTAGACACCGCCAGCAACGGACAGGAAGGCTGGAATTTTGTCGAAGCAGCTCACTACGATTTGATTGTGTTGGATGTAATGATTCCGAAGCTAGATGGAATTAGCTTTTGTCGGCGACTGCGATCGCAAGGTCTCCAAGTGTTGGTAATGATTTTGACTGCTAGAGGTACAAGTGTTGATAAAGTCATTGGTCTGGATGCGGGAGCAGATGACTATATTGTTAAACCTGTACCACTACAAGAATTAGAAGCCCGAATTCGCGCCTTACTCCGCCGTCAAGCTACAACCGTCTCGCCAGTACTGTATTGGGGTAATCTCCACTTAGATCCTAGCGGGTGTGAAATCAAATACGGCAGCGTTTCGCTGAATCTTACAGCCAAGGAATATGCCTTACTAGAATTATTCATGCGGAATACGCAAAAAATTCACAGCCAAAGTAGCATTTTAGATCAACTGTGGTCGCTGGATGATGAGCCGCCGAGTGGAGATACAGTCAGGGCGCTGATAAAAAGGCTGCGAACAAAGATTAAAGCAGTTGGCGCAGATGATTTGATTGAAACAGTCTACGGATTAGGCTATCGTCTCAATCCCGTTTTTCAAAAAGCCACATCCTCACTCAATGATGGCACGACAGAATCTAAATTACCAGCGCGGGTGCGCCAACCTCAGCATAAATTACAGGTAGCCAATATCTGGGAAGAAACCAAATCTAAGGTACTAGAGCAGATTGCTACTTTAGAACAAGTAACTCAAATATTATTAAAAGATCACACTCAAGATAACGCTCGCAACACAGCAAAGCTTGAATCTCACAACTTAATTAGTTCTTTAGGCATATTAGGTTTACTCAGCGGCTCAGAAATCGCGCGGAAGTTAGAGACGTTATTACAAACGCAAGTATCTCTATCTCATCAACAGCAATTTTTGAGCGAACAAGTCCAAAAAATCCGTTCACTAGTAGAACAAGCCACCCCGGCTGTAGAAACCGTAGCGAGAAAAATCGCCGCTAACAACCTGGCGCAAATTGAGTCCCAAACTCGCTTGCTGATCGTAGATGAGGAGCGAGAATTTATTGATCGCTTAGTGCAAGCAGCGACAACTCAAGGTATTCAAGCAGCCATCGCCCCCAATTTACAACTCGCCAGAGAAGCGATCGCGCGGGTGCGTCCGGATATCGTCCTGCTAGATATGTCAGTGGCGAAATTCAACGAGGGATTGACTTTGTTAGAAGAACTCGCCGCCCTCATCCCACCAATCCCAGTGTTAATATTTGCTAACGAAGATGGTGCAGGAGATCGAGTAGCGATCGCTCGTCGTCAAGGTCGCGGCTTTTTTCATAAACCAATCGCCATCACCCAAGTTTTAGAAGCCATTACCCAAACACTCAAACCCGCCAACAAGATTGAAGCCAAGGTAATGGTGTTAGACGACGACCGGCTAACTGTGCGGTTACTGCAAACATTATTAGAACCTTGGGGATTACAAGTTACTACCCTCACCAATCCGCAGCAATTTTGGGAACAACTAGAGGCTGTAACACCAGATTTACTTGTATTGGATGTGCAGATGCCAGAGATTGACGGAATTGAATTGTGCCAAATGTTACGCAACGATCCGCGTTGGGCGTGGTTACCAATTCTCTTTCTCACTGGACACCAAGATGCTGACACTATTCAACAAGTATTCGCCGCTGGAGGTGATGATTATGTCAGTAAACCGATTGTTCCCGCCGAGCTAATTACCCGCATTCTCAACCGTTTAGAACGCAGTCGTTTACTACGTACACAAGCCGAAATTGAGCCGCTGACTGGCTTACCAAATCGCCACCGTTCTAGCGAGGATTTAAAGAGACTTTTACACCTCGCCAAGCAATATCAACAGCCTTTCTGTCTAGCGGTGCTCACTTTAGATGATCTAATGCAGGTAAATCGCAACTATGGACATCGAATTGGTGACCAAATGTTGCGACGGCTAGCTCATTTACTACGTCAAGAATTACGGCGTGAAGATATTGTCTCTCGCTGGGATGGAGCAGAATTTGTAGTCGGGATGTATGGGATGACCCGCAGTGATGGGGTGGAATGGTTGGCGCAAATATTGGAATTGCAACGCCAAACTGAGTTACAAATTCCTGACGCCAAGCCGATGGCGATGACATTTAGCGCCGGTGTCACTCAGTACCCAGAAGATGGTGGAGACATCCAAACTCTTTATCAAGCAGCGGGCGCAACTTTAGAAAAAGCGAAATTAGAAGGCGATCGCATTCTCAGTTCCCAGTGGCGATCGCGAACATCTGAACCTTTGCCTTTAGTCGATGCAATCTTGATTCACCAAGACTCACCATTCGCCGCTTCTATCATACTCGCTTTAAAAACCCGTGGATATCACACCCGCCATCTCCAAGAAGAAAAAACTACATTAGAAGCTTTATGCGGAAATAACCCAATGCAAGGTCGAGTCATTTTACTAGGAGAATTACCACAGCAACAAAGATTGAGTATTCTCAAAAATCTCAAGCGAGACAAAATCACTCAAAGGTCAAGAGTAGTCTGGCTAGCTGGTGAGCTAAGTGAGGTCGAACCAGCCATGAGTCTAGGATGTTTTGATTATATCAATGTCCCTTGCAATATTTCCGCATTTATGAATCGCCTCCGTCAAGCATTAGAGAGTTGAGCGGACTGGTTTTTGCTAGTTCAATCCATCCATATGCGTGATAGCAAATTCTAAATCAATAGCAGCTAATTCGCGCTGAATTTCTGGATCATTTGCCATGTCTAGCAAATCAGTATCGGGATCAATTAAGTGTTTTCTTCGTGATGTAGGTTGAATCTGTTGAGCAATTTGAGCTAATAACCATAGTTTTTCATCAAAGGAGAGTGCCGCAATCTCACGCTCCAGCTTTTGGACAATGGGTGATAGAGTGTTAGTCATAACAAAATCAGTTAACATGAGGTTGATTAACTCATCCTAACGTTGAGCGACTTTGGGCATGAAGGAAGACGGTCTGGGCTAAAATAGGAAAGCTGATAACCTATGAGTGTATGAGTGAGTCTGTCTACATCGAAACCAGCATCTTGGGCTACCTCACAGCCAGATCAACCAGAAATTTGATTTTGGCGGCAAACACAGAGGTTACGAAGGAGTGGTGGGACTCTCGGCGAAGCGAATTCACAATTTACATTTCACAGGTCGTTTTAGATGAGGTCTCGCGGGGAGACCGTGAAATTGCAACTAAGCGTCTGGAAATCCTTAACGGGGTGCCGTTAGTAGAACTTAATCAATCTGTACGAAGTCTGTCAGCACAATTTCTCACGCGAAGCAATCTTCCTCCCAAAGCGTCTGACGATGCCGTTCACATTGCAGCAGCAACCGTTCATAGACTAGATTACCTGCTAACGTGGAACTGTAAGCATATTGCAAATGCTCAAATTCAAAGAAAGCTTGCAGAAATCAGCCTTGATTTTGGTTACCAGTTGCCCGTAATTTGTACTCCATACGAACTCTTAGGAGATTGAGCCATGTTGCAGGATGAAATTCTAGACGAAATTCGTAAAATTCGTGAAGAACACGCTAAGTCCTTTGACTACGACTTGGACGCGATGTTTGTAGATTGGCAAAAGAAGCAATCCGAAAGTGGAAGAGAAGTTGTCAACTTTTCGGTGCGTGGTATAAAAACACGTTGGAGCGGACAGGCTGGAGATATCAGCAGGGATATAGAGGATACTAGCCACCCCTCAACTTAGTTGTTTGACCGCTTCAAGCAATCTGCGAAGACATAAATCTTTTCTGGAGATGTTTCTTGAGCAGCTTAGGCACGGAACTATAACTCTTCTTCATATTTTTGCCGGAGTTGCTGCAGTGCTATTTCTACCTGTTGATATTCCACGTCGATCAGGGAAATTTGTGCTACTGCTCCAGCAAGTGTAAATTTAGCTGCCATATTTTCTAATTTGGCACAAAGAGTGGCGAGATGAGTGGCTCCGAGTGTTGCGCTGGTAGAGCCAAAAGTATGTGCTAGGCGCAAAAGTGTTTTCATGTTGTCTTGACTTAAAGCAGATCGCATATCTGGAACCATCTGCGGCGATTCTGTCAAGTAATAATCAATGGTTTCCAGCAGAAATTCTATCGGGTTAACTGCTGGGTTATACTCGGCAATGCGGATAATTTTTTGCAAAGCGATGGAGTTGATAGGAGAAAGGGAAGGAAGCGGAGGAGAAAGGGAAACAGGAGGACAAACAGAAACAGGAGGACAAACAGAAACAGGAGGACAAACAGAAATCTCCCCCCCTCCCCCACTCTCCCACTCCCCCACTCTCCCACTCACAGGCTGACATTTCTTCAGTACTTGGATGAGTTCTTTAATGGGGATTGGTTTAGTCAGATAATCATCCATCCCAGCGGCTAGACAACGTTCGCGATCGCCCCACATTGCACTTGCAGTCAAAGCGATAATTCGCGGACGAACGTCTGGTTTCCATTCTTCGCAAATATGTTGAGTTGCTGTTAAACCATCCATTTTTGGCATTTGCACGTCCATCAACACCACATCATAAGATTGACGGCGCAGTGCGGAGAGTGCTTCTATGCCATTGTTGGAAACATCGGCTTTATAGCCCATTCCATCTAGTAAAATCTGGATCATCTTTTGATTGATTAGATGATCTTCAACTAGCAAGATTTTTAAAGGATGTTCCTCTGCTGTTAAAAAGTCGTCTTCTACTACCTCTTCTACTTTGTCGGCGACAATCGGGACTTTAATTGTAAAGTAGAAAGTACTACCAGCAAAAGATTCACTTTCTACCCAGATTCTACCACCCATCAACTCGCTGAGTTTCTTGCAGATTGCTAGACCTAATCCGGTACCGCCATATTGACGGGTGATGGAAGAGTTGACTTGGCTGAAGGCTTTAAATAAGCGATCAAGGCGATCTTCGGGAATGCCAATACCTGTATCTTTGACAGCAAATTGAATTTCGGATTGCTCGCTATTCTCAAATGAGTGCGCGATCGCGGAGATTTCTACTCCACCAGTTTCGGTAAATTTCAGCGCATTACTCAGTAAATTCACTAGTATTTGTCGTAGTCTAGTGATATCTCCGAGAACTGTCTTTTGGATATCAGGAACATCGACAAACTTAAGTCGCAGTCCTTTTTCTCTAGCTGTAGGCATCATCAGATCTATTGCCTGTTGAATGCAACTTCTGAGCACAAAAGGTTGATCTTCAAGTTCTAATCTACCGGCTTCAATTTTTGAGAAGTCGAGAAAGTCGTTAATAATTCTCAGTAAAGCATCTCCACTGAGGTGTATAGTTTCAACAAAATCTTGCTGATCAGTTGAGAGATCAGTTTTCAGTAGCAAACTTGCCATCCCCATAACGGAGGTGATGGGAGTGCGGACTTCATGGCTAATCATGGCTAAAAATTCTTGTTTAGCCAATTCAGCTTGTTTGCGTTCGGTCATGTCGCGCAGAATGTAAACATAACCTCGGAAGTTTTCCATGTCTGTTTGGACGAGTGAACAGGAAAAGCTGACCGGGATAGTTGTTCCTTGCTTGGTATGACAGATGGTTTCGACTTCTGAAACTGAGGTGATAGGGGAGGAGTTATTGCTGGAAATTACCGATGTGATTGGCTGACCGAGAAGTTCAAATTCCGAGTAGCCAAACATGGCTAACGCCGCCTGATTCATGGTTTTGATTTTTCCAGAGAGAGTTGTGACAAGTAACGCCTCTGCCATCGAAGTCACAATTTGATCGATATACTGTTTAGAAGCGGTGAGTGTGCGGAGTAAAAGATTTGCCTCATTTGCTCCTTGGACTAAAGACTGTTCCAGAACCATCCTTTCTGTCACATCTTCTACTAGCACAATAAGATCACCAATATCCGCTACTTGGGTATTTTTAGTAATCCAAATATCTACATATAAAGGGGTTGTCGCCTCTCGCCAACGGATGATGCCTTTGAATTCAAAATTATCTTGTTCTCCCTGGTGAATAGCCTCCAGAATCTCTTCAGTCCCGACTAATTCCGGAAAACTTAACCGCACATCTTGACCTTGCTTGACGTACTCAGAGACCTCAGCTAGCCGACTTACTCCGGGAGATAACTCGGTAATCTCCAATTCTTGAGTAATCAGCAAATATTCAATGCGGCGCAGAGACAACAAATTTAATATTGAATTCATATTACTTTACTCAAGCATGAGCTAGGATTTGGAAAATTTCGTCTACATTGTTGCCACTTTTGGCAGAAGTTAAATATGTGGCAAGCACACAGGGTTGGTTAAATTGATGTGTTTGTTGTAGTTCCTCTAAATACTCCACTTCAATTAAATCTGATTTATTTAGAGCAATCACTAAATGACTTTTAGGATTGACGGCGATAAAACTAGTGATAAATTCGTTAATATTCGTCAGTGTTTCTGGCCTGGTCACATCACCAACAATTACGGCTCCTTTAGCACCTTGAAAATAACTTGGGGCGATACCTTTAAATTTGTTGCTGCCTTCAATGTCCCAGATTAGCAACTGTGTTCCTTGGAGTGATTGCGGTTCGGATTCTGGTGATTCTACTAATTTTCGCGAGATTTTGACACCTACCGTTGAAAGATAGCGATCGCTAAATTGCCGATCGACAAATCGCCGGATTAAGCTGGTTTTACCCACGCCAAAATCACCAACTAGGCAGATTTTTTTCGAGATCAAAGACATTGTTTAGGGAAGTAAGGAGTAGAAAGAGAGAAGCAGGTTAAATCATGAGCTATCTTGATATGGGTTTTGCTTTACCCAACCTACTTCTAATAACTAGGATATAACAATTTTCCATGATTCATGAAACTCCTAAGGTGTGCTCAGCAAGCAGTTATCTCACTTGAGCTAGCTAATAGTGCGTTATACGCTCGTTAACCACACCCTATAAAATATTTATAACTCAAATAATATTGTCATCTCAAAATCTTCATAAATTAGGTTACTTATCTATCAGTTCGAGAAGTACGCAGCGGCTGAGTGATGCTTCCTGAGTCAGATTAACTCCTGGCGGTGAACCTGTTGTCCCCATAGCCTGTAAACGAGATGACTCAATACCACGCTCAATTAGTGCTTTTTGGACAGCTTGCGATCGCTCCAAGGCTATCTGCTCTGCAGCGCTAGATCCATTACTATCATAACTATAACCATATATTTTCAAATGCTTTTGCGGATGCTGTTCTAAAAAGACTTTGACTTGCTGAATTTTCGAGTCTAAATCTACAGAAGTCAAAGTCGCTGAATTAGGTTCAAAGTAAAACTGCACATCAATCCGTAGCGGTTGGACTTGGACAGTACTAGAAACTAGTGTAACCCCAGGAATTTGCTCAAAAGCAAGATTAATCGTTTTCGCATCACTAATTCGGCTGACAGTCCCATCTACAACAACCTTTCCCGCAACATATTTAGCAGAAATCGCCGTCCCATCTGTCTGATTCAAAACTTTGCTCACTCGGTTCACCTCCGCCGCTGCTAATACCGGATCGGCAGGAATTTCAACTGATAAAATATGATTGTCAATTGACCATTTAGGAACGGTTATTTTGACGATTTGTTCAGCTTTAGCGCGGAGATATTGATTTGGTACTCGTCCAGTCAGCTTGAGTTTATGGCGGATACCGATGGCGTCAGCGAAGCTATCACCCTGTGTTGTCAAACGATACACTGATAACTCCGGTGTCGAAGCCAAAGCTAAAGAAGCTTTCTCTTCAGTTTGGCGCAGCACGCCACTTTGATATTGCCAAATACCCCAAGGAAGGAAAATAACCCCAAGCAATGCTAAAGCTAATAAAACTAGAGGTGAAGGTTGATTTTTCCGCTGTTTCGCCTCAACGTTATCATCCTTCAAGGTTTCTAGAAGTGTTGGCACTTGAGTTGGAATAGACTCAGGATCGCCATCAAATTCCTCAATTAGCTTTCCGTGGTCTTTCACCACTTTACTTAGGGTTTGCCGTACTTTGCCAAGAAAGTTCTTCGGCGGATCTCCGCGCACAACTATTGCTAAATAACAGTATCCTGCTACTTCTAAAAATATCTTGGATGTCCCGTAGTCGATCGCGTCGAGTTCAGACACGCTACCAGATTGAGTAAAACAGTCATTAGCAAAACTCCGAATCGCTGTTAGCATCCCGGCTAACATTTCTGATTCTAAATGTTGAGCGTCAGAGTGTTGAATATCAGCAATGATTAAACCCGATCCTTTATGGATTAAAAAAATTGCTTGCACCGCAAAAGGTAACGCTTCTTTGAGAATTAACTCTGCTTCGCTAACTCCTTGCAATTTGGCGCGGATTTTCCGTTTGATACCATCAACACTCAGAGTTTCTTCAACTTGTTGGTTAATGGCGCGGATTGTTTCTGCCATATATTTAGAGATAGTACTGCCAATAATCGGATATAGTGCATCCACAATACTATCTTGAGAAAGCTCAACTTGTTTCTTCATCGCCAGTCCCATCGTCGGTCCTAATGCATCAGCAAATTCTTCAGGCTCATCTTGAATTTGTTGAGCAATGGCGCGAGGAATTGCCGGAGATAAGGCTACACTCATGCTAGCTTTATCTTGCTCAACTCGCCTTAAGATTGCTTGGTCGAAAATCGGCGCAATTGCCTGCACCATCTCTGCTTGTGACTCAAAGATTTTCCGCGTTAGCAACTCAGTAATACACGGCAATAGTAAGTTAATTAAATTTTGTGGATCGTAAATTTGCTCTTCTAGTTTTGAGAGATCTTCTTGAATTATGCCAACGATATCTTGCAATTCGGCGAGTTCTGGTCCAAATAAAATATCTTGTAATTTTCCTAAACCCATTTCCCCCGTCGGATATTTTGAAGATGTGTTTATTTGTTCCTCTAAATGCTCGGCTGGTATATTTATTTCTTCTTCCGAATCATCTAGCAGTGTGTCTATCGCTGCTGTTACCTGTTGAGAAATATTTGGGATAGTGAATGATGAAGGTGGCGTTTCTAATATCGCCTCCATAATCATCATGGGAACTGACTCAAGCGGTGTTTCTACTTCTGCTTGAGAGTTATCTATTTTACCAGTTGCTGATACTTGAGAAAAGACTTGCTCAGATGAACCGATGATTTCTAGATCGACTAACAGATCCAAAAACATATCAAGCTGCTTAGCTTTTTCTTGATTTAACTTTACAGATTGAGTGGTCGATTCTACCTGAGCCATTTCAGTCATATTCTCACAGAAACCATCTTCAACACGCAGAAATAAAAAGCACTTCTTAAAAACTGGGGTAAATTAAGAATGCTCTCCCGAACCATTCCCATTAGAGTGCGCTAGTACTCCGGAGACCTTTTTGGTTCCGAAAAGTGGTAAAGAATTGTAATCGCGACTGTCATCTGCAGCTTCCCGCAGTTGCGGAATTAATTCACTGCCTTTCAAGCGCATTCCTAGCGCAAACAATGTTTCCGCCATATCATCTTTAGAGACTTTGGCATCTTTCAACTGTGAGAACCGCCGGTCTAGTTCTTCCATAAATGCATCCCGTAAGGCAATGATGTCATCCTGCATCTGGGTTTTAGTTTGGGATAAATCTTCTTGAATCGAGTGAGTTTGACTATCTAGAGCCTCATCCAGAGATTGCACGCTGCTAGAAAACTTGCGGTTGAGACGATCAACTTGTAGGCGCAAGTCAGCAGATTCTTCTTGGGTGTTTAGGTTGAACGCCTTCAGCTTTTTCTCTAAAGCCTCGAATGATAACTTCATTTCGGCTGCGAAGTGCGTTTTAATTTGCTCAACGTGCGATCGCATCTCTTGCTGCAACAACAAAATATCTGATTCGACTTTTGTAAAGCGATTGTCATAATCTCTCAGTTGCGACCCAAAGATAATGTCACGGATCTGATCGACATTACCGAGGCGTTCGCGCACATCTTCTCTACTCATTTGATTCATCAGACTACCTCATTTTCGGGAATTAATGGAGACAGGAGTGCAGCAGGGGCGATTTTTGATCACCAATACCCAAACCCCGCAGACCTTTCTCTTCTTGGTTAAACCTATTGTTCCCAGATTTTTCCGGCTGCTATCAGATTACGCAGTATTTATTTATGCCATCGTGTGAGCCGATCGCCGAGACCTTGTCACAAAATTGTCACAGTCTTCTACTAATGTTAAAGATGTAACCAGGGATAGATGCCACTAGTGTTTGTATCGCCTGATTACATCGTATTAACCTAGGTGCATCAATGGTAGCCCAGCAACTAATTGCCGAATTCAAAGCCTGCAGCCGCCTCCAGTACAGCGGTAAATTAGACATCAGCACAAGCAAAGGACATTCCTGGAGTTTTTATTATCGCCTAGGTCGGATTGTCTGGGCGACGGGAGGGAATCATCCTGTCCGGCGTTGGCGCAGACAAATGACTCAGCATTGTCCTCAGATTGTGCTCGATCAGATTCGCTGGGGTTCCCAAGACCTAGGCGTTGATTACTGGGATTATCAAAGGCTGACAGTTTTGCACGCCAAACAGCACATCAGCCGTGATGAGGTGAAAGCGGTGGTTGACCATACAATTGCGGAACTATTATTTGACCTCGCCCAACAAGCTAATTTTAATGGTATTGAGTGCGATCGCACTGAAGATGTAATTTTAGATGCCCCAATGAGTTTCACCAGCGCTGACCTCTCCCTCAAAGAAATGGAAGAAGCTTGGCACAACTGGTCACAAACAAGTTTGGCAAGTTTTTCTCCTGATTTAGCACCTATTCTACAAAGACCAGAACAACTTGAAGGCGAAGTTAGTCCAACGGTCTATCACAACTTTGTCGCTTTAATGAACGGCAAATACACACTGCGGGACTTAGCAGTCAAGATGAAGCAGCCGGTGTTGCACATTACCCGCTTGTTACTACCCTATGTACTCAAAGGCATAATCAACCTCGTGGAAGTAGCTGACGCACCGTTAGAGGTCAGAGAATCCAAAAATAATATCGTCCCGAAACCAGTAGTTGCCAATACCCCTCTCATCGCCTGCATTGATGACAGCTTACAAGTCTGCCAAATGTTAGGACAGATGATCGCCGCCAACAACATGCGTTATGTCAGTATCCAAGACGGTATGCAGGCTTTACCAATTCTGCTGGAACAGAAGCCAGACTTAATTTTCTTAGATTTGATTATGCCAGTTGCCAGTGGTTACGAAATCTGCGCTCAGTTGCGCCGCATCTCGCTATTTGCGAACACGCCAATTGTAATCTTAACTGGCAGCGATGGTCTAATGGACCGCGTCCGCGCCAAGGTAGTGGGTTCCACTGATTTCATGACTAAGCCTATAAATAATGACAAAGTGATGGCAATAGTAAATAAGTATTTAAAGACACGCGCTGCCAATGGCACTAGCACAACGCCGTCTTTCAGTAATCAGCTATCTCTAGCTTAAGTAAATCAATCATTTACCCAAGTTTACATACCCCGATTAGTAGGAAATGCATTGATATTTTACATTGTTTTAATATGAAGATACTTTTATTTCATCTGACGAGAATAGTATTATACACATTTTTAAAAGACCCAAACCTCATAGGCGATCGCACATCTTATAGAAGCTTATTTTCTTTTCCTCAAAACCGTCTGTAGTTTAAACAGCACTCTCGCTAAACCCTTGTAAGCCTTGCCAGGGTATGGTTTAAACCTATTTAGATGGACTTAGGCTAAGGAACTCCTAATTGATTCTCAGGCGGACTCCAAGAGAATGGAATAACTACACATCTGCATTTACTGAGTCTTGTAAGTCTTAAGAGATAGTAATAAATACGTAAGTATAGCGTTTCTTAATCCAGTAAGGTACAACAATTTTAAATCAACGCCGGGGCGCAAGCCTTGCGCCCCTACAAATGTACCTTATCTAGCTGGTAACTGCTATATACATTGCAAAACATTTTTATTTAATTAAGCTGTTTCTTTTCCTGTTTGGTTTACAAAATACGATTTTTTACTGATTGATTTAAAAAGTTATCGAGATATTTGTAGTCATTTTTATTTGTACTGCTGAACATGTAATCACAATGCATTCAGTAATTTATTTTTCACTCGCTAAACTAGTCAACTTAGAGATTACCCACGTTAGCTTTTAAAACAATGTCGTATATTTATCGAAAAAAACTCATCCGGAAGATTTGGAAAATTACTTATATTCACGGAGGACAAGCTTTAGCATCTTAAGATACATTTTATTTATCATCTTTCCAAAGACTGCAAAACACAAAGTTAACAAGAAGTCAGTCTTGATCCCAGATGCAAACTAGTAATTTGCATCCTCAAACAAAAATCTTCAAAACAGTGCTTCCGATTGAAGGCGTAGGCAATTCCTAAAAAAAATGCCGAACATCATCTTGGGTAGAAACCAAGAGTAAAAGTCCAGCAAGTAAATAAACCACCTCCATGATAAACCCTAATAAATCAGCTTTCAAGCAGTGGCGCTACCGTCCTCTCCTCGTGACGGCATTAATCGCTAGCAACCTTTTTCAATTAATTGCTCCAGCATTAGCAGACGGTACAGCTGCAGGTACAGGCATCAGCAACACGGCAACAGGTACATACGCTGACCCTAACGACCCAAATACAACCATCAACGCCACATCCAACACCGTTACTGTTACAGTTGCGAAAGTTGCCGGTATCACTGTCACAAAGTCTGGCGTCAAAGATTACAATTCCGATGGTACTCTGAATACTGCTGCGAGTGGTATCAAAGCTAATGACATCCTTAAGTACGATTACACTGTCACTAACGTTGGTAATAGTCCTATCAACTTCCGGATTCCAAATGCAGCATCTGTCTCAGGTCCTGGTACGGTAACAGGTAATCTGCAAATTAGTACTGATGGTGGCACTACTTTTACAGATCTCCCAGCAGGCGAGCTGATCACAACAACTCCGATCCAAATTGGTGGTTCTGTATTGGTACGAGTGGCAGTAACAGTTCAGCCTGGTGCTAATACCGGAGATACCATCAGCGTCAAACTTGGTGGTACACCAGGCGATGCTCAGAACGTCGAACGGACGGGTACTAACAGCAATGGTGGTGACGTTTTCACGGTAGATAATGCTAGTATTCCTGGTGGAGCACCAATTAATAATACTCGCACAGCCGCTGCTACCCAGCAAGCTAAGGTAGGTACTGTTAGCAAGAATTTAGCTTTAGCAACTATCTTAAAAACTCGCACAGGTTTTGATAGTAGTAAGAGTCCTGACAATTTCAGCAATGATTTGCTGACCTACGGCTTAAGCTTGCGAGTTGAACAAAGCGACCTTACCAGCACTGGTATAACCCCAGCACCTTTAGTTGGTACAACTATCAACGTTGATGGTATATCTAAAGCTTATATCTTAGTTTCGGATGCAATTCCCAACAAAACTACGTTCACTAATGCGATTGCACCAAAGGGTTGGACAATAGTTTACACTACTGACTCTACAGGTACAGTTGCTAATAAGGCTAATTGGCAGACAGGTACAATACCGGCAACAGGTGTTACAAGAATTGGTTTTATTAACGATACAACTGCTGGGGTGACTTCAGTTGCACCGGGCGCAACCGTGACTGGTTTTACTGTTCAGGTGACAACCACCACTATTTCTCCAATACCAGCATCACTTAGCATTGCCAACGTCGCGCAAGTCTTCGGTCAAACCTCAGGTGATAACTCTACTAAACCTGCCCTAGTCTATGACGATTCTGGTGACCAAAATCCCAACGACTATCACGGTTCAACTGCACCAACAGCTCCTAGCACTGGTGTCACAAGTGCATCTGACCCAGTTGACACCAGCAATAACAACAGCTATGACAACACAGCCACTGCTGCTGCTACTGCTACTGCTACTGGTGGTGCAGATAACGTATACACTATTACTCCAGCTGGAGCCACGTCAGTATTGAACGGACCAAACGGTGCGCCTAGTGCCACTGGTCCAACAAGTAACAATGATGACTTCACCAACAAGTCAGCGTTGATTCCACCGAATCAGCCTCCAGGAAGTAATATTACTCCAGGTTCTGTGGCATTTACTAACACTGTACAAAATACAGGTACAGCTGTTGCTACTATCTCGCTCGTACCAACTGTACCTACGAATAAAGCTGACTTGCCTACAGGTACAACAGTAACTTTAACCTACAACAGCTTGTCTGCAACTTACACATACGATGGCACCACTTTTGCAGGAACTCCACTCCAGATTAGTAATGTTGCAGCAGGTGCTACAGCTAACTACGGTGTGGAAGTTAAATTACCTAATGTTCCTCTTTCCACTGATACTGGTAAGGGTTATCCAGTACTGATCGCCGCTGCAAATACTGCGGATGCTGACCCTTCCCATGCAAACACTACCATTGACCGGGTATATACAGGATTCTTGAGAATGGTCAAGCAATCTCGCGTACTTCAAGGGACTGGTCCTGCTGTGCCAACGGCTCAAGGTGACTTCACAACGACTCCTGGCGCTGCTTTCGATCCGATCGCAAAACCAACTCTTGCTTACGATAAAAACAGTTCTATCTTTAATCCAACAGCAGCAGGGTCAGGGACACAAAGAAATCCTGCACCAGGAAACATTTTGGAGTACCGGATTGTTTACATTAATGTTTCTGACAAGCAAGCAGGTAGTGGCAACATTATTTTGAATGCTAGCAACGTTGTGATTACTGAAGATGGTATCTATACTGCGAATAATTCCAATAACTGGGCAGTTGACAAAAATGGTGTGAGCAATACCAGTAATGTTCCAGGAACAGCTAAAGATTCTGGCACTGCTAACATCACCTTCTTCAGTGGAAACCCAGCAACAAACTCTACTGGAGACCAAACAGGTACAACTGTTACCACCGATGTCACTAAATACGTAGATATAGTGACGGGTCAAGTTGCACCGGGTCAGGTCAAAACATTCGGATTCCAACGCAAGGTTAATTAGAAGGCAAAGAATGCTGAGTTATGAATTATGAATGGTAAAAATCATAATTCATAATTCTTTGGCAATTCTCCTTACTCACACTTTTTGTAGTCAACATTTTAAGGTAATTATGAAGCGTTTTTCTCTTGCAGGTATCGGCGCGATCGCTCTCTTGGCAGCAGTACCATTAACTGGTTTAATTCCCGGAATCCCGAGTATCGGCGATATGGGAAGTGCGATCGCCCAAAATATCCAACGTCAACCCCAAATGCATTTGCAGTTGGATGCAGAAAAGCAAGTCATTTCCCAAGACAAAGAAAGCAAGCAAAAGGTTTCTTGGCAAGCTTTGAAAGGTGAAGCTGTCGTCAAGCCAGGAGACATGTTGCGCTACACCGTTAGTGGTGAAAACTTTAGCAATCAGCCAGTCAAAAATCTCGCCCTCAATCAAACAATACCTCAAGGCATGGTATTTGTACTGAAATCTGCAACCGCGAATGCAACAACTGGTACCAAGATTGCCTACAGCATTGATGGCGGACGCAACTATGTTGAAAACCCGACTGTCAAAGTCACCTTACCTAACGGCAAAGTCGAAGAACGTCCAGCACCAGCAACAGCCTACACCAACATCCGTTGGAACTTTAACAACGCCATAGCTGCAAAAACAACCGTGAAAGCAAGTTACCAAGCGCAAGTACGGTAATTAAAAAAGTTAGGAGTGAGAAATCAATTCAACTCCTAACTTACAACAATCATCTTTTGTCAGCCAACAATAGCGCTGACAGCAGGATAGTTCTGTGCGTTTACACACGAACCGATTCAAGGAGAAAAATTAGTGAACCGTCCCCAAAACCAACAAAATATCAGCGCCTTCAGTTGGTGTCAACGGTTAGCAGCAACTCTCCTTCTCGGTAGCGTGTTGCAGCCGATAGAGGTAATTGCTCAAGTTCCCACCAGCATCCCAATTACAAATCAGGCTAGCTATACATATACAGATCCTGCTAGCAATTATAAATTCCAGGAAACCACTAGTCAACTAACCGTTAACGTGCCGCTATTAATCGATCCGTTAGGGCAAGTATTAGGCTGTAACGGACAACCCGTAGCTGACTATACAGGTTTTTCGGTCGCTATTTATGAGCCTGACCCTAAAGATCCTACAGGCACAGAATTAGGTAGATTGCTACCTCTAACCCCAACAGAATTTCCCGATATTCCGAATAACAATATTCCTGGTGGCAGAGCACCAAATACCCAAAATAATAACCCTTACTTCCTCACAAATACAGATAAAGGTAATTACAATTTCCTCTTCGACCCAAGCAAAGGTCAAACCAGTGCCGGTAAAACATATATATTTGTCGTCAATCCGCCGCAGAATTCAACATTATATCAACAGCGACGCATCAAGGTGCAAATCCAGGACAACACTGGCAATACAGATAGACGTACCGTGAGCTATAGTGCGACTTCTTTAGACGGTCAGCCAATCACGGCTAAAGGCGAAACAACCACCCAAGGAAGAGTTGTTTACGTTCCTAATGCTGAACTTGCTGGCTTACAATTATTCGCCTTTCAGTTTAGTACCAATCTTTGCCAACCGAATCAGGTACAGATTGTCAAAACAGGCTCTAGCGCGGCGGCTGAACCAGGAGACACCGTAATTTACCGCCTCTCAGTCAAAAATAAAGCTGATGCTGATTTAAATGGAGTGGTGATTACAGACACCTTACCTTTAGGATTCAACTTCTTACCCAAATTTATTAAAGGTGAAGTTGACGGTAAACCAGCAACCATCACCTCAGAACGAAATGGATTGGTTGTCACATTACGCACAGATGCCGTCATTCCTCAAGGTAAGATCCTCAATCTTGTGTACGCCGCGCAATTAACACCTGATGCTATACGCGGTTCCGGACGCAATTCTGCCAGCGTCAGTGTTCGCCGCGTAGATAACGGTTTTGGTAGCAAAGATGGTCCCGCTAACTACCAATTACAAATTCGACCAGGAATTGTCGCTGACTGTGGAACCCTCATCGGTCGGGTGTTCATCGATAAAAACTTTGATGGCGAACAGCAGCTGAATGAACCAGGAGTACCCAACGCCGTAATTTACCTAGAAGATGGCAACCGTATTACCACCGATGCCAAAGGTCTATTTTCTGTCGCCAATATGCCCCCAGGCTACCACACAGGTGTCCTCGACCTCAGCAGTCTCCCAGGTTACACCCTCGCACCCAATCACAAATTTAAAGAGCGCAACAGCCAATCTCGTCTAGTACGTTTAGAGCCTGGAGGCATGGCGCGTCTGAATTTTGCAGTTACTCCCACCTTCCAGGAGCACGTTACCAAATGAAACCGCTCAATCGTGCAACTATTTTTAACTTAAATTTAATCAGTGCGATCGCATCTACTATTTGTTTAACCTTATATCCATTCGCATCCAAAGCCGAAACCACAAACATAAAAAAACAACTTGCAATCCCAAGTAGCATCATCGAACAAAAAGGCATAGGACATAGAGGAAGTGGGAGAATTACAGATAAAGGAAGTGCAGGATTAAAGGAAATCAAAGCAATCTCCCTCTCAACCTCAGCATCCTCCACATCAGACACACTTCCCTCACAAACACCTACCCAACAAAATCTACAAACACAAACCACCCCCCCTCCCCTACGACCGAACTCCCCCACGACCGAACTCTCCTCCACTCCTCTCAAAATCCTAACGCCAACACCCGATGCAGTCGCCGACGTCCCCGCCACCACGGTAATTCTGCAATTTTCCACAGGTAGCAAAATAGAATTGCGAGTGAATGGCGCACTAGTCGATCCATCGGCAATTGGACGCACAGAAACCGATGCTAGTACTAACTTAGTCACGCAGACATGGTATGGTGTTGGCTTGAAAGATGGGGAAAACACGCTCGCCGCACAAATTGTTGGCAGCACAGAACCACCAACTACTATCAAGGTACAAGTACGTGGCGCACCCAAGAAACTCACCATAGAAACAGTCGAGTCTCGCATTCCTGCCAATGGTAGGTCTACAGCCACAATTAAAGGTCAGTTAGTAGATGAACATGGCAACCGTTCTCTCCGCGATACTGTTGTCACCCTGATTCCCAGTGGTGGTGAGTTTATTGGTGCAGATGCTGACCCAGATCAACCAGGGTTTCAGGTATTGGTCAAGAAAGGAGAATTTACTGCCACCCTGCGATCGGATACCAAAGCCCAAACTGTGAAGATTCGAGCGGTAACTGCCGATTTAGAAGCTTTTACCCAACTGCAATTTGAAACTGCATTGCGTCCGAGTTTAGTCACTGGGGTTATTGATGTCCGTTTGGGAGCAAGAGGTACAGATTATTACAGTAAACTACGTGATTTCCTCCCACCTGATAAAAACAACAGCACCCAATTAGATTTCCGTTCGGCGGTGTTTGCGACTGGGGCGATTGGCGATTGGTTATTTACCGGCGCATATAACAGCGAACATGCTCTCAACCAAGATTGCAATTGCAATAATCGCTTATTTAGAAATTATCAATTCAACGAGCAAAACTACCCTGTTTATGGTGATAGTTCTCAACATGAAGTAGTTACTCCTTCCAATGACAGTTTATTTCTGCGCTTAGAGCGATCGGCTCGTACTCCAGGCGCAGATCCAGATTATGCGATGTGGGGTGACTACAGCACCACAGAATTTGCCCGTCCATCGCAGCAATTCACCGCCATCACCCGCGAATTACATGGATTTAAAGGCAATTACAACCTTGGTAATTTCCAAGTCAGTGGCTTTTATGGCAACAATGTTGAGAGTTTTCAACGCGATACCATTGCGCCTGATGGTACCAGCGGTTATTACTTCCTCTCCCGACGCTTGTTGGTAGCAGGTAGTGAAAATGTCTTTATTGAGTTGGAAGAACAGAACCGTCCCGGTACAGTCTTGCAGCGTCAACAACTGAGTCGTGGTCCTGACTATGAAATTGACTATGATCGCGGGACTTTATTCTTCCGCCAACCAGTTTTACGCACTGATGTTGATAAATATGGGCAAGTCTTAGTCCGGCGAATTGTTGTCACCTACCAACAACAAAGTAGTAATCGCTCTGATAGTAATATCTATGCCGGTCGCTTGCAATATAATTTTGCTCGTAATCTCAATGCTGAAAGCTGGTTAGCAGGAACTTACTTACAACAAAATCAAGGGATGCGGAGTTTTGAACTCTACGGCGCAGATGCTCAGCTTTCCCTAGGTTCCATAGGTAAGATTATTGCAGAATACGCCCACTCTAACAATGATGCTAACAATGCTGGTACTGTGGGTGGTTCTGCTTACCGTTTAGAAGCTCAAGGTCAACTGACTAACAGTATCCAAGGTCATGCTTATTATCGCTCTACCGATCCAGGATTTGCTAATGATGCGACAGTCAGCTTTGTCCCCGGTCAAACCCGCTACGGAGCACAAATTACTGGACAAATTACGCCTACTACAAACTTACGAGCGCAATATGACCATGAAACTAACTTTGGTTTTGCACCGCAACCTTTAGATATCTTTGACCTGACGCAAGCAGTTCCGGGAAGTAAAGTTGATAACTCGTTAACGACTATTTCCGCTGGGATTGGACAGCGCATTGGGAGAGCTAATCTGGATGTAGATTGGATTCACCGGGAAAGGGAAGACAGGCTGGCTCCAAATATATTAGGAGGTAATTCCGATCAGTTGCGATCGCGCATCTCATTCCCACTCTTAAATAACCTCTCTTTCCAAGCGCAGAATGAAACAACTTTATCTTCAAAAGTTGATAGTGTTTATTCTGACCGCACAGCATTAGGACTAAACTGGGCACTAACTCCAGGTGTGAATATCGCTCTGGCGCAACAATTTTATACTCGCGGTCAATTTGGCGGTCAATCCTTTACTAGCCTGAGTCTAAACGGCGAACACAAATTTGGTGCAGATACTAGCATCACCGGACGTTACTCCATCTTGGGTGGTGCAAACGAAATGACAACCCAAGGAGCCTTAGGACTCAATCAAGGCTGGACGATTATCCCTGGCTTGCGGATGAATCTGGCTTACGAACACGTTTTTGGTAACTTCTTTGGTCGGACTGCTGCAGGTCAACAGTATGCTCAACCCTTCGCCGTAGGTCAAACTGCTTCTAGCATTGGTTTCGCTGGTGGTGATAGCTACAGCGTTGGCGTGGAATATACTGACAATCCTGGCTTCCAAGCCAGTGCTCGTTATGAACACCGCAGTTCTTCTGGTACTTCTAATAATGTCATATCTGCTGGGGCAGCAGGGAAAATTTCTCCGGCTTTGACAGCTTTATTCCGCTATCAACAAGCTAACTCTGCGAATCAAAAGCTGATTGGACTAGGTGACACACTTAACCTCCGCGCCGGTTTAGCCTACCGCGACCCCAACGATGATAAATTTAACGCCTTATTACGCTATGAATATCGTCAAAATCCCGCAGTGATTCCTGAGACTTTGCTTTTAGGCAGTGGTGCTGGTGCTAACGATCATACCTTTGCATTAGAAACAATTTACGCTCCTAATTGGCGCTGGGAATTTTATGGCAAATATGCTTTGCGTAACAGCACTTCTTATCTCGCTACAGATTTGAAGGGTACTAGTACAGTTAATTTGGCACAAATCCGCGCTACCTATCGTTTGGGATACAGCATGGATGTGGTTGGTGAGGCGCGATGGATTAATCAATCTGGCTATAACGAGAATGGCTTTTTGATTGAAACCGGCTATTATCTCACACCTAATCTACGTCTGGCTGCAGGTTATGTGTTTGGCAGACTTGATGACCGCGATTTTAATGGTACCCGTTCCGCTGGTGGTCCTTATCTCGGTTTAACTCTGAAGTTGAATGAGTTATTTAATGGTTTTGGATTACAAAAAGTCGCCCCGCGTCAGCAACAAGAATCAAAGGTGAAACCCGTCGCCCAGCAGCCCAATGAGGAGTTAGTGAAATAATGAAAAAAATACTTGATTTCAGTATTAAGGCTTGCAATTGTCTAGCTTTGGGTTTTTTGCTTCTGCCATTGTCAGGTGTTGCAAAATCCTCCACAATTCAGCATTCTCCACTTCAAGTCATTGTTAACAGCAATTTAGATGGTCCAGTGCAAGCTGAAGAGGTGGTAACGTTACGTGAAGCGATCGCACTGGTAAATGGGACGTTGACATTGGATAAGTTGAGCGATCGCCAAAGATCTCAGGTGACAACCCTAAATAATGCACCATCGCAAATTAAGTTTAATTTACCACCGCAAGCAACTACCATCAACCTGACTGATACTTTACCACCGTTAATTAGTCCAGTAATTATTGACGGTACGACTCAAAGCGGATATTCAGACACGCCAGTAGTTACCATCACCCCACAAGCTGGCAAAGAAGTTTTTCGCGGTTTCACCATCGCCGGAGATAATGTCACAATTCGCGGCTTAAGTCTCTATGGTTTTACTTCGCTTCACGGTGTGACTGCTAGCATTCCTCCCGCCGATATTTTTATCGCCCCTCTAGAAGAATCTAAATCCCAACCACCCAAAAATGTCGTAATCGAAAATAACTGGTTAGGTGTCTTTCCGGCGACAGCGATGGTAAAAGGTGAAGAAATAGACGAAAAAGTCACCCAATCTATTAATCCTCAGGCGGCGCTTCATTCTTCGGCTTTTGGCGTTTCTGTTTTTAACAGTCTTGGTACAACTATTCAACACAACCACATTGGCAATCACGACGGTAGCGCTATCATTACCTCAATCCGTGCCGAAAATTTGCACATTTTAGACAACATGATTGAGGGTAACGGTTTTGCCGGAATGCCTGATGCGATTCGTCTGGAAGGGATTGTACCTCAAGCGCAAATCACCGCTAACCTGATTCAAAATAATGCTGGCAGTGCTGTGTATTTATTTAAGCCTTCAGGCTCAGTAAAAATACAAGATAATACTATTACCCACAATGGGCAACACTTGCAACGAGCTGCAATTTACTTGATGGGTAACGGTCATGAGGTGGTTAACAACAAAATTACAGAGCAATCAGGACCAGGTGTTGTAGTTGCAGCATATCCCAAAAGCGTTGGCAACCGGATTCAGAATAATCAGTTTGCTCATTTGGCAGGTTTGAGTATTGACTTGGTGACTCAGCAAAGAGTAGGTGTGCAAGATTACCAGCAAGGTGATGGTATTAATCCTCTAGCTAATAGTTTTCAGCGCCACCGGAAAACAGGTAATTTTGGCATTGATGCACCGCGCTTTAAAAGTCCAGAATTCTTTATTAATCCAGATAAAGGCACGGTAACGCTAGATGGTGTGGCGACTCCCGGTGCTGTGGTGGATATTTATCGTGTTACAGAAGATTACGGAAATAATGGGCCGCTGAATGAGGCGATCGCCACGGTGAATGTTGGGAAAGATGGTAGTTTCGCGTATGTTTTGGGAAATATAAAGCCTGGAGAACGTTTGAGTGCGATCGCCACTCATCCGCAATATGGCACATCTGAACCTGCGGAAAATACTGTGATGCGCTCGTTGTCATCTAATTGAAATCAGGAGTATTGTAATGAGACTACTATTAAAATATCTTTTAGCGGCAAAATCCCTCCGCATCAACCGCTATAGACTACTAGGTAGCCTTGTGTCACTACTTGCCTTGAGTTTGGGGATGCGATCGGCTCATGCAGAAGGTAGCCGTAATATGTATCCTAGTAGTGCTCCTGCTGGTAGTTCCAGAGCTAATTTAGAGTGGCGTAGCGACGTTTATGGCGGTCTTGTTCAACGACGAACCTTACTAAAGGTATATGCTAACGCTGGAGAAAATATTCTTTTCGGATCTAGCGCAGTTGGGGTAGGAAAAGGTGATATCCTGGTTTACAATCCTGGTAGAGTTTCCGGGAAAATTGGCAATGAATTTATTCCGATAGTATCAGATTTTAAGTGCTCCATTAAATCTGGGCAAGGAGTAATTTCTACTCGTGCTCAAGAGTTAGCAGGTCCTCAGTCTATTTCTGGTGGAGGTAATAATAGTGGCTACAAACCCTGTTACTACACAGCTCCTTATACTGGAGTTTATAACATAGTTTTCTACGGTCCTACCGGGGATGGCTCTAAGAATAATGGTTCTCCTACTGGCGATATTAATTTGACCAGTCTGGCTAACTTTGATGCTAATCAGGGAACCAGCATTGCTGCCTGGGATGTGACAGTACGCAGTGGCGATCAAAAATCTACTACTGACATTAACGGTCGGTTATTCGCTTATTATTATGCCTTATTCACAGGTACGAACGGGCGTCCTCTCTATTTCCCAATTTACCCGATCACAACAGATGGTTATCAGTATAAAATAACCCTCAGAGGAACAGACCCTAATGGATTTCTCATTTATGGTAATCAGGTAGGTTTTTTTGACAGTGATGGTAAGTCAATTCTTTATCACGACATTATTGGTCAGGATAGTCAAGTTACCAATCCTGATGGCGGTACCAGTCTATCATCTCCCCAGTATCCTACTTTCTTAAATCCTCTAGATACTACAGTACTTTCCTCGATTGAAACTTACAGCACTGATGGTAATTCTAGCGGAGTGGGCATTCCCTTTATCCCAATTATTCCATCTGTGAGTTCCATAAGTTTTGCTGGTACAGCCGGAGGTAATACCAGTGTATACAGTACGGGCGGGACATTTTCGTTCAATAGTGGTACTGCCGGCAATTATGAAATTATTATTAGACTTAGACAAGGTACAGATTTTGACCCGACTAACCCTTTAAACGCCACACTGCGAGGAGTAATGCCAACCTCTGGATCGCAGTCAGTCAGTTGGAACGGTAAAGATAACAGCGGTACACCCTTCCCAAATGGTCAGAACTATAATGTTCAGATAAAAGTTCATGCTGGTGAGTATCATTTTCCTCTACTTGATGCAGAAAATAATTACTTTGGTGGTCCAACTATTGAACTACTGAGTAATGTAACCAATCCTTTAGGAAAAAGCCAGGGATTTTATGACGACCGAGGGTATACAACTATTGGCGGGACAAAAGTTGGCGGGACAACACCCGGTACTCTTCCTCCTAATCCAAACGATGCTATCTGCGGCTTAAAGCCACCGTCAACAACCTTTAGTGACCCAATCACAGGATTTAACACCTTCTCTAATGATCGCAGCTTTGGTCAACAGGGTGATCTTGGCAATCCGGGTTCGCGCTGTGCCTCCGATGGCTCGTTTGGGGATACCAAGGGGCTAGATCTGTGGACTTATTTCCCTAGTAACGCTGCTAACACAGTGCTCAATATTGTCAGTACAGCCTCTAACATTTTTGGTACTTTATATTTAGATAAGAACACCGATAAGATTTTTAATAATGGCGAACCTACCTTACCTGCAAACATCACCGTCAACCTGATCAATTCCAGCACTAAATCTGTTGTTCAAACTACTCAAACTGATGCTAACGGTAATTACATATTTACAAAAGTTGCCGATAATAATTACACAGTCCAAGTTGATACGAGCAAAAATGTTCCTACTGGCTTCACCTTAGAAACTCCTAATAATTTTTCTGTTGCTGTCAAGGGCAATAGCAGCAGTATTAACTTCGGCTTTACTGGTAAGTCCAATTTAATACTGGTCAAACGCATAACTGCGATTAACGGAGTTGATAAACCTGAGTATGTCCATAACCCTGACCCCACATCTACTGATGATAAAGATTCTAAATGGCCAACTCCATTAGACACTAACAGCGGCATCAGTACCTACCTGCGCGGCGCGATCGATGGTGGCAGTGTACGTCCTGGCGATGACATAGAATATACCATTTACTTCCTCTCCAATGGCAAGGATGACGCCACCAAAGTGAATATCTGCGATCCTATCCCTGCCAATACTACTTTTGTGCCTACGACATATAATACAAAGTTTATTACTGACGGAGGTATAGCTGGCACAGATAAAGGTATTGCTCTTGCCTTGGGTTCTACCACTCCTACAGTCTATCTGACTAATGTCAGTGACCCACCCGATCGTGGACGTTTTTATGCTGCAAACGATCCCGCAACATCACCATATTGTAAAACCAAGACTAACGGTGCGGTGGAGGTTAATATTACCAGAAGTTCCGATTTTCCCAACCTCCCTTCAGCTACCACGTCTGGTACTCCCACAAATTCCTACGGTTTTATCCGCTTCCACGTTAAAGTGAAATGAAATCACGATTATTCGTATAAAGTAACTCTGCCAGCGCTGGCAAAGTGAAAGTGTTACCATATCGCTGCTGATCAAGATAATGCGATCCTTACAGCACTGCAATTGCGATCCTCGCATCTCCTACTTGGAATCTATAAAGACTTTCAAGAGGAAAAAGGAATCTCAATACCAGAAGAGGTCTGCACAATTTCTCCACTAGGAGTTCTATATGAATATACACAACGTGTCGGATATACATTGGTACAGTAACCAAGATATGGCAGCGGTTTACTGCCTTTGGGAATGCCAGGAGGTAGTCGATTTACAAAAGAATCTGTACCACTTGCTCGTCCTCCTAAAACAGCAGTCAAGTCTGTAATAGTCGTTTCTTCTGTCAAAAATGGTAGATCGGAGATATTCATTTGGTGTAGTCTTCGCTTAATAGACAATATAAAAATAATCTTTCAAATTGTCTGAATTTTGCTGCCAGATTGCCAAATCGCTGTCTCTTGGTGTTTCTACTGTCGCCACTGTAGCGTAACGTTCATGCGATCGCTCTCCTCATTTAAAAGTCCAGTATTATGGCAAAGACTATTGGATTGGATGCCACCAATTAGTTTGCTTGGTAGTAAAAGCCATTTTTGGCATAAATAGATAAAAGTCAGTTTCTACAACGAAAGAAACTGACCTTTAATGGCTTTATATGGGAATTTACGGACAAGGAGCCGTAATGCACTGAATTACAGGAGGCTTATACGGAGGACACTTGGGAATTCCGACGATGACAGGATGTTTACCGTGACTGGATACATCTTTGCCATATCTTTCGCTTTCTTCACCACTAGTACCACCAGTAACTCTTGCTGCTTCTTCAACTGTGAGTTCAAGTCCCTTTTCCACAGCTTCTAAATCTGAAATAACTAAGCTAAGGCTCTGACTCATATATTTCTCCTAAGTTTCGTCAAAATTTTCATGGGGAAATTACCATTTACAGCACTTCCGATTATCACTCAATATAGTTTTCTCCTTGTCCCTCTCCTATCATTACTTTCAGCTTTGAGGGTGTACCTTATAGCTGCCGGAAGTGCTGTATAACGATTAGGTAATTTACTTATAAATATATGAGAAATATTTGAGAAAGGTTGCCAGATTGGCAAGTTTATTATTTAAGTAAATCTACTATACTTTCACCTGTGATCCAATAGTGTTCGGCACGCGAAAATTACCTGTTAATGTTATCACATGCTTCACAAGTACCACTATGGCAACTTGATGAGGGTAGGTTTCAGCAGATCATGATCGCCATAATTGAAGCCTTTTGGGATAAGTTGAATGACTCTTACTGCATCCAATTTCCCATTTGGAGGTTTGGAATACGGCGAAAGTGATTTTCGTTATTGGTAATCACTTTCATCCCTCTAACGATAGCAGAGGCAGCAATTAAAATATCAGCATCCATAATTAGCATTCCATGATTTTTCAAATAAGCATAAATATTGGCGGCTTCGACTACAACCTCATCTGTAAGTGGAAGAACTGTGCTGACATTACATAAGCGCTCAAAATTCGCGATTTGCTGTAGGGCATTTTTAGCTTTTAATCCCCTGAGAACCTCATAACGGGTAATAATCGTAAAAGTGAACTGCCTATGGGTTACCAGATAAGTACGAGCTTTGGGTAATACAGCAGGATGCTGTCGCAGGATGAAAGATAGTATGTCTGTATCAAGAATCACTTGTTCCATCGTCACACTTAAATTTCTGGCTTGATGAAGTTCGTGCGATTGTAAGCAATTTGCTCTACTTCGCTGATTTCAGCTTCAGAAAGCCCCTGGTAGACGCTAGCCGCAATCGCGAGCATATCATCGGGAGCGATAGCACTTTGAGACTGTACGATCAATTTGACTATTTCTCCTTCAGCTAACTGGGGCACTTTCAATGGGCGAAAGGTGCCGTTTTCATAAACTGCTTCTAGAATCTCCTGCATAGGGCGACTTTCCGGTAAACAAGATAATTTTATTGTAACCTAACAATGAGGGAACTTTTTTTACAACTTCTCAACATATTCCATTTGTATTTGCCACTTCTCCAAACGGGAAAGCATTTTTCCATTTTAATATTACATTTGGACTCATAGATTGTCCACATCATAAATCCGGTTTTTTAACTGGAATGAGATTTGTTATTTATGACTTGCCAATAATCGTATTTTCACTGATTACAACATGAGGACAAATTTTGTATCTCTATTAATTAAGACATCATTCAATCGCTCGTTATGACAACTCTAAAAAGACTGTTTGCTGGTGCCGCGATAACTGCGATAGCTCTCTCAAGCCTTCCAGCACAAGCTGCGCCACCACCATCAGTGTTTAAAGATACCTTAGGTAACGTATATGTGATTAGCGGCGTTAACTACGGGGATAAAGTAAAAGTCGAACTGGCGGGAGTACCCTTGCAGAAAAAAGTTCGCGCAGGTGCTTGCGGACAGCTTTCGATTCATACTTCTCTTTCTATGCCAAGCGTGGGAACTCACGTTACTGTTAATGGTACTGCGATCAACCTTTCTAGTATCGCAACCGCTACTGGGACGGTAAAATGTACTGCTACAACAGGTGCATTTACACCTCCCGTTAGTCAAAGCTATAAAGATGCCAAAGGCAAATACATACTTGTTGGTTACACTCCTGGCACCCAGTACGATGTAACTTACAGTGACTTACCAGCGTATTTCAACGTCGCCGTTAATCATTGTGCTTTTGCTACAGTCAAAGCAACTAGCACTCACCCGTTGTCAGGAAGTTTCAAGATTAACGGCACTAGTTACAATTCAAGCACGCTCACAGTTGCCGATCCCCCACTTTGTAAGCGTCAGGGAACGAGTTATGTAAAGCTAGTCCCTGCTACTTGGCAATAAGAAAGCAAATTCCCTAATATTTGGTAGAGTTCCCCTTGTTAACATATCTTAATTCAATTTGCCTCATCATGCGATCGCTCTTGTTTCGCCTGTAGCGATCGCTTTTTATAACTTTGTGCGCCTACTACTCTGCCCAGTTTTCACACAGAAGATTAGGGATATTTTTAAAGTGACGAATATTTGCTGTAACCATTACACAGTAGTATTCAATAGCACTTGCAGCAATCAGCAGATCCATTGGTGCGATCAGCAACCCTCTAATTCGTAAATCTCGATAAATTTCGCTTGCAATGTTCATAGTTTGAATGCCCAAAGGGAGGATTTCGCTTTCGGCGGCGAGTTCTTCAAACTGAACCATAAGCTTTCGGGCATCACGGTAAAGAAGTCCACTCTTTATTTCGTAGTAGGTCAAGAGTGAGAAAGTTAGCGTGTTATGATATTCGCTGTACTGTTTTAAACGCTTAGCGACTTTGGCGTTGCCTCGAAGGAAGTAGGACAGGATATTAGTATCGAGTAGGGCTTGTTTCACAGGTCATGAAATTCTTGTAAGTCAAGGTTACGATTGGCTGAGATGTCTTGTTCTAAGCTTTCAAGAAGTGTTGTTTCATCGGCAGCAATACCTGCAAAACGCATGAAGTTTGCGGTAGGACTAGGTAAAGAAGTATAACCTGAGTTGATGATAGGAGTAATGATAATTTCAACTTCTTGCCCTTGAAATTGACCTAGCCCGCTGATTTCCAAAGAATCACTGAGGATGGTTTTGTGGATTTTGAGTTGATCAATCATTACATTTGCTCCTTAATTCCTAATTTTATTGTAACCTATGAAGTCTCATGCATTACTTCATCATTTTCCCG
>Ga0209512_1000198_pt1 | contig 123230 bp, 107 predicted proteins | sample frozenSSSSmetaG_FD_184142 | JGI IMG/M metagenome (GOLD analysis project Ga0209512, IMG submission 184142) | Glacier valley bacterial and archeal communities from Borup Fiord, Nunavut, Canada, to study Microbial Dark Matter (Phase II) -... | ecosystem: Environmental > Aquatic > Freshwater > Ice...
GGACCAGATGCCTTTCCATCTTCGAAAGGAACAAACATTACTTTATACCCTTTTTGTTTTAGCGGGGCACGGTTCCATGAACCATGAAAAGCGATGAATGCACCATTTTTATATTTAGCGGGGAACTCGCTGCCTGTGTAAAACAACAATGCGTTAGGAGCCCAATGTCCTGGAAAGGCAACAGCAGGGGTATCTACCATTGAGCATTTGCCTGTCTTCTTTTTATCACCCCCGTATTCGGGCGCAAGAATTTTTTTCTTTTGAAATTCATCATAATAGCAATAGGGCCATCCAAAATCAGATCCTTTTTTAACCCTGAACATTTCTTCAGCAGGAAGTTCGGCGCCTTCTTCTTCACTATACAATTCGGGAAACATCTGAAAGAGCCCATCTCTTCCATGCTGCATGGCATAAAGATCATTTACTGTTGAATTCCAGAATACTGCCACCGCATTTCGGATGCCCCTGGCATAATGAACGCCATCGGCATAGGTCTGATTTAATTTATCCGACCTGAATTGCCAGATGCCACCGGCACTGTCCAGTATGTGGCAGGGTGACTGTCCAAGTGAACCTTTCTGCCGGTCTTTAACCTGGCAGGAATTCGATGGCGCTCCTATATTAACATAAATATTGCCAGCATCGTCCAGCGCTATGGTTTTTGCGGAATGCTGTCTTTTATTAACAAGCTTTGTAATAATTTTTTCAGGCACCTGCGCCGGATCGATCTCATTTTTATCATTGAATTTAAATCTGAAAACATCCTCATCCGTAGTGGCATATAAGTACCCGTTTTTAATGGCTATTCCCGACCCGTCAAACGTTCCAAAGCTGTTTACAATTTCCGCCTTGCCATTCTTTTCCCTCAATACAAGAATACCCTTGCCATCTTTCAGCTTCTCGATCTTCACATAAATGTCACCATTTGAATTTACTGCTATATGCCGGTTCGTTGCCAGCGAATCAATAAGAGTGACTGCTTTGAATCCGGAAGGTAACTTCAACTGAATGGTGTCTCCTGCAAATACTGCCATACCGGCAATTAAAGAAATTGCCAGGAATAATAATCTTACCGCTGATGATCTCATATTTTCAGTATTTAATTAATCGTTTAAAAATACAGAATTATAGTGCCTTAAACTCACTTATCGCGTTTAACAGCGCCGTATTCTCCCGGGGAGTTCCCACTGTGATGCGCAGGCACCCCTCACAAAGCTCCACCCGGCTCCTGTCCCGCACCACAATACCTTTTTCGAGCAGGAAATTGTACATTTCACGTGGTTCGGTTACTTCTACCAATAAAAAATTAGCATCGGAAACATGCACTTTTTTAATAACTCCTGTTCCGGGTAGATTTTCTTCCAGCGATTTACGTTCTTTCACAATTTCTTTTATCATACTATTTACCTCCTCCACATTGCCAAGAGCCTGCATTGCCAGTTCCTGCGATGGCTGGCCGATATTATAAGGCGGTTTGATCCTGTTCATAACCTGAACTATCTGTTCAGATGCAAATGCCATACCTATCCTGAGCGCGGCAAGTCCCCAGGCTTTGGAAAGCGTTTGCAGTACTACCATATTAGGGTAATCATTGAGTTCCTGTGTAAACGAGCTGAACCTGGAAAAATTAATATAAGCTTCATCAATGATGACTATTCCGAAATAATTATTCAGCAGGATCTCTATGTCTTTCCTGTCCAGGGAATTACCGGTAGGATTGTTAGGCGAGCAGACAAAAATAAGTTTGGTATTTTCATTTACGGCCGCTGCGATAGCAGAAATGTTTAGCTGATACGACGGCGTAAGAGAAACTTTTTTAATTTGCACATTATTGATATTGGCGCTCACTTCATACATTCCATAGGTCGGCGGACAAATAATAATGTTATCAATGCCGGGTTCGCAGAATGCCCGGATGAGGATATCTATGCACTCATCACTGCCGTTGCCCAAAAAAGTATTTGCTGCCGGTATTCCTTTGACTTCACTGAGCTTTTGTTTAACTTTTAATTGTAAAGGATCCGGGTACCGGTTATACCATTTTGTCAATGGTGAACCAAAACTGTTCTCATTCGCATCAATAAAAATACTTGCCTCTCCTTTAAATTCATCGCGGGCCGAAGAATAAGGTGTTAGGTTCTTTATATTTTCCCTGATTAAATTATTTATATCGAAGCTCATATAATTTCTTTAAATGTAGCATACAACTGTCTGTATCATTTTAACCTTACCCGAACCGCTTCTGCATGGGCGTCCAGGCCTTCGGCTCCGGCCATTATCTGCACCGCGCTGCCGATGCCCAGCAATCCCTCCCTGCTTATCTCCTGGAAGGTGATCTTCCTGATAAAGCTGTCCACACTGACACCACTGTAAGCATGGGCGTATCCATTAGTAGGAAGTGTATGATTGGTACCACTTGCGTAATCTCCGGCACTTTCGGGTGAATAATGCCCGATAAAAACACTGCCTGCGTTTATTACTTTTTCAGAGAGCTGCAATGCATCTGCACACGCAAGAATAAGGTGCTCGGGAGCATATTCGTTTAACAGATCCATCGCTTCAGAGCTGTTATTGACCAATATAATTTTACTGTTTTCCAATGCTCCTGCCGCCAGTGCTTTGCGGGGTAAAAGCTCTAGTTGTGCAGCGAGTTCTTTCTGCACCCCGACAATCAGAGGTTCATGATCTGTCACGAAAACAACCTGGCTGTCTGCTCCATGTTCAGCCTGAGACAAAAGATCAGCCGCAATAAAAGCAGGGTTGCCTGTGCTGTCAGCATACACTGCTACCTCACTGGGCCCGGCAGGCATATCGATGGCCACTCCTTCCTGTTGCACGAGTTGTTTTGCGGCCATCACATACTGATTACCCGGTCCGAATATTTTTGAAACCCTGGGAATTGTTTCGGTACCGAATGCCATTGCCGCAATAGCCTGTACGCCGCCGGCCCTGTAAATTGTTTTTATCCCGAGATAAGCCGCAGTTGCCAGAATAGTGGGATGGATGTTACCATCTTTCCCTGGAGGAGTGCAAATGATAATCTCCCTGCAGCCTGCTATAATTGCGGGAATGGCCAGCATCAGCACGGTAGAGAACAGTGGTGCCGTACCCCCGGGAATGTACAGTCCTACCCTTTCTATGCCTACATTTTTGCGCCAGCAAACTACTCCCGGCATGGTCTGTATTTTTTCCGGTGGCTGAAGCTGCGCCTTGTGAAAGGTGGTAATGTTCGCTGCAGCAAGCATTATGGCATCCAGCAGTGCGGGCCTGATGGCATTAAGCGCAGCAGAAATCTCCTGTTCAGGAACCTGTATATTCTTAACATCGGCCTTGTCATATTCCAGTGTGAACTTTTTTAGCGCCCGGTCCCCTCCCGTTCTTATTTCCTCCATAATGGGCCTGGTAATATCTGCCAGGATAGCATTATTCTGCGCGGGTCTTTTGACAAGTTCCTGCCAGGTGTTGCGTAAAGGATAAAGACTGACGATCATATAATTTATATTACCATTTTTTCAATCGGTATTACCAGTATCCCCTGGGCACCCGCCTCTTTTAATTTTTCGATGATATCCCAGAACTCATTTTCATTCAGTACGCTGTGCACGCTGCTCCATCCAGGTTCCGCCAGTGGAAGTACGGTGGGGCTTTTCATGCCTGGCAACAAACCGATTATTGTTGCCAGATTATTATTGGGGGCGTTCAATAATATGTATTTGTTGTTCTTTGCTTTTTTAACAGCGCGGATTCGGAACAATAATTTGTCCAGCAGCGCAAGCTGTACAGGGTTTAACAATGAATTTTTTACCAACGCGGCTTCAGACCTTAAAATAGTATCTGTTTCTTTCAGGCCATTGGCAAATAAGGTAGAACCGCTGCTGACAAGATCAACAATGGCATCCGCCAAACCTATACCTGGCGCGATTTCTACTGATCCGCTTATTTCGTGGATCTCGGCAGTGATATTATTATTCTTCAAAAAATTTCCCACAATGGTCGGGTAGCTGGTGGCGATTTTTTTATTCTGAAGGTATGCCAGACCATTATATTCATCCGTTTTACTAACTGCAATGGACAACCGGCATTTACCGAACCCCAGTTTCTCCACTATTTCAATGTCTTTATTTTTCTCGTACAGCACGTTTTCCCCTACGATTCCGATGTCGGCCACTTCATCCTCTACGTATTGAGGAATATCATCGTCACGCAGGAAATATATTTCCATGGGGAAATTTTCAGCTTCGGTCCTGAGCTGATTGGCACCATTGCGGATATCTATGCCGCAATCTTTGAGTAATCTTACCGAATCATCGTGGAGGCGGCCGGACTTCTGAATGGCGATCTTTAATTTACTGCGCTCCATGAGCTAATGTTTTAATAGTTAACATAAAAAAAGAGGGCTCACTGATAGTAAGCCCTCTGATATCTTGTTCTGCACAAGCAACACACGGCCTACCTCTGAAGGTAAGTATGATGATGGTGAATATGCAACGTGAATTTCATGATAGTGGCGCAAAAATAACGGCAAATCACATCGGACAAAAATTTTTCTTATAATTTTACAGAAATACAACCCTGCAGGCTACTTATTTGTCTTTATGTATATTGGCAAAATCGTGAAAAGATCCTTTTTAATATTGCTTCTTCTTGTTTTTGTGCTGAAGGCTTCTGCGCAGAAAATAGATAGTATTTATTTCAATTTATATACTGACAGCCTGAAAAAAGGCACTTTCAATTACATAAACGTTGAAGGGCGGTACACAGATGGACGCTATCTGCCCCTCGGGACAAAGGAATTAACATTTACCGCTTCAGCAGGAAGCTTTAGCGGCAACAGTTTATATATTGATACCTCTTTTAAGGAAGATAAAATAATTATTCGGGTTGTGTCGTTTTCTAAACCTTTGCTTACCAGTGAAATTACCATCTATATCAAGAAAACCGGGAATACTGAACATCTTCCCACTGTGGAGGAAATCCTCGGAAAACCACAGATCCGGAAGAGAAGAAGTTGAAAACGGATGTACAGTAAAATTTATTTCGTCATTGCGGCGCGCATCTTATTAGAATCTTCAAGGAACTTTGCAAGGCCAAGGTCTGTCAATGGATGCTTCAGCAGCCCGAGTATAGGTTCGAGCGGGCAGGTGCAGACATTAGCTCCGGCTTCGGCACATTTTACAATGTGTAATGCGTTGCGTATAGAAGCGGCCAGGATTTGGGTGTTGAAACCCTGCAACTGGTAAATATGAGCAATCTGGGCGATCAGTTCAACACCATCCCAGCTGCTGTCATCGATCCTTCCTATAAAGGGTGATACGTACGTGGCGCCTGCCTTTGCTGCCAGGATAGCTTGTCCGGCCGAGAAAACCAGCGTACAATTCGTTTTTATTCCATTATCTGAGAACCATTTCAACGCTTTCACGCCCTCCTTGATCATGGGAACCTTCACCACAATGTTGGGGTGGATGGCTGCAAGTTTCTTGCCTTCCTCCACAATTTCCTTAAATGTGACAGCAATGACTTCGGCACTTACATCGCCGTCTACCAGTTCACAGATTTTTTTATAATGATCGATCACTCCTTCTTCACTTTTGATACCTTCTTTAGCCATTAATGACGGGTTGGTAGTCACGCCGTCCAAAATTCCAAGGTCATTCGCTTCTGATATCTGGCTTAAATTAGCTGTGTCAATAAAAAATTTCATGATCGTAATATTGTTCTAAAAATCGGCAGATTACTTACATCGCACCGCTACAACCGCTTACCCTTGCTATCTTCCGATCCTGGGGGAGTTCAGCAGGAGCTGGCCGTGTAAGACCTGCCGGCTGCAAATGTAAAGGCAAAAATAAATAGATTGAAATTTATTTTGATGATGTTAATTTATCATTAACTTTGCAATGCAAAAAAGCCCTCCTAAGAATAGGACGGCCTCTAACGATTGCTTGCCATATGAAAATCTTACATAGTAGGTATTGTGCTGAGTTTCACAGCTTACTATCTTAATTAGCCTTTGCGATTTCTTGCTTCACGATTGCCTGCCGTATGATTGACTTAACTTCTGCTACAAATATAATCATGGAAGTCTTTCCTTTTTAACCAACTATTAAGGGATATCATTACCCCAAAAGGGAGCCTGCATTGTCCAAACCCTTTACTGTATTAGATTTGAGCAGATTTTTTTAATTATGCCCAGCAGATTTTCTGATATTTTATTTCAACTGGTACATTCTCTTGAAAAGGCTGAAAAAAGACATTTCAAGCTTTATATCAAAAGAAGTTCCGGTAAAGAAGACCTTAAAATTGTACAGCTTTTCGATGCATTGGATAAAATGCAGGACTATGATGAAACTTTACTGCTTAAAAAACTTCCGGGAATTGAAAAACCTCAGCTGTCTAATTTAAAAACTCACCTGTACCGCCAGGTTCTTGCCAGCCTCAGGTTGCTTAAAAGTACGGAAAGCCTGGATCTTGAGCTTAGCGAGCAGATGGACTATGCCCGTATATTGTATTATAAAGGATTATACCTGCAAAGCCTGAAAATCCTTGACAAGGTAAAAGAAACAGCCACAACTTATCACCAGGACACTATTTTAATACAGGTCATCTCTCTTGAAAAGAAGATTGAAACGCTTCACATCACCCGCAGCATCCAGGACAAGGCCGATTCACTTGCTATGGAAGCCATTGAAGTACATGAAAGAAGGAAAATGATCACGCAGCTATCCAATCTTGCGTTGCAGCTGTACAGCTGGTATGTAAAACACGGGCACGCCAGGAATGAAAAAGATGAAGCCGGTGTAAAACAATTTTTTCTGGAACATCTTCCTGCTGAGGCCGACCATCAAAAAGGATTTTATGAACGGCTTTATTTATACCAGAGTTATAGCTGGTATTCATTTATCCGGCAGAACTTTTTACAATACTACCGGTATGCGCAAAAATGGGTGAACCTGTTCAGGGAATTTCCTGAAATGATTAACGTAGAAACCGGCCATTATATTAAAGGCATGCACAATCTGATGAATGCGCACTTCGATCTGCGCAATCATCAGCAGCTGGATATCGTATTAAAGGAAATGGAAGAATTCGCCCCCTCACATATTGTGCAGCATCATGATAATTTTCGGGTACAGGTATTTGTTTCGATCCAGCAGGCCAAGATCAACAGGCATTTCATGCGCGGAACTTTTAAGGAAGGACTGCCCCTGATCCCTTATGTGGAACAAAAGCTGGAAGAATATTCCTTATTCCTCGACAAGCACCGTATCCTTGTGTTTAATTACAAAATTGCTTCCCTGTATTTCGGAAGCGGGGATTACAATACGGCGATTGATTATGTCCAAAGAATTATCAACGAACCTATAGACCTTCGTGGCGACCTGCAATGTTATGCCCGGCTGCTGCACCTGCTGGCCCATTACGAAATGGGCAATTTCGCTTTGATGGAACCTTTGACGAAATCAGTTTACAGATTTATGGCCAAAATGGAAAATCTTACTGTCGTTGAGGAAGAAATATTTAAGTTTTTAAGGAACTCTTTGCAGTTTTCAAGGCATCGGGTACGGCAGGAACTGGATCTTTTTTTACACAAAATCAAACATTTGGAGAAAAACCGGTTCGCGACAAGAGCATTCGCTTATCTCGATATTATATCATGGGTGGAAAGCAAAGTGAACAACAAGCCGATGAGTGAAGTGATATATGAAAAGTACCTGAACAGCAGAAAAAGAAACTATAAGGAGCTGGCAGCTTAAATAAAAGATTAATGAGATGGGTGATTTAAGTACCATCTCATTAATCCCTGAATCAAATCAATTCCCGGGCGGTCTTCATAGTTAATATCTTGCAGATAATATCCTGATTTAACATAAGTTTCGACAGTTAATTGCCATTTGTAATATTTGTTAAAAGTATGACGATCAATATAAATGGCAAATAGAAAATATACCCGACCTTATGTGGTATTTACGGTGACGATACCGGGTCGCAGCATTTAACTAACCTGTCAATATCTTTTCATCGCGCTTTCCTTCACTTGCACCGCTGTTTCCTTTCCAAGATATCTTTCCACACACCAGTGAATAATAAAAACCATTGGTATAAATAATACGGCAATGATGAATTTATAAGTATATGAAGTCAGCGCCCAGGCGGTACACCGGCCTGTACTGACTATTAGGTATCATTTTACCAAAAGTATGATCTGGAAAATAAAGAAAAAAAAGTTCACAAGAACGAGCCACCGGGGAAGTTGGGCAAGGGATAGCCTGCGGGTAAATAAAATAAGCAGGCAGAAGATATTGAGCAGCATATTAAGCACAAGGGCCAGTACATTTCCAAGTATGATTATGGTAGAGGGTATGATACCATTGCGGATACCAGGAATGTAATGCATAAGGAAGGCAATCAGGAAGCATGCGTTGCAAATGAGTGCGACACGGGAGAAAAATAGCAGCTTAGGCATATAGTTGGTGTAAAATTGCCTTATTTTGCCCAATTAATAACCAACACAGAATGAATAAATCATTGTGGCAGCGGATTCAGCCCCACGCCATCGCCATAGGAATCTTTTTCCTGATCTCCTCTATTTACTGCCTGCCTGCTTTCCAGGGCCTGGTGGTGGCCCAGCATGATGCAACCGGATGGCGGGGCATGGCGCAGCAGTCACTGGAGTTTTATAAAAAACATGGGCATTATCCTCTATGGACAAACAGTATGTTTAGTGGAATGCCGGCGTTTCAGATCATGGTAGGATCTACATATAATATTACTATTGCTTACCTGAACTATTTGTTCACGCTGTTTTTGCCAGAACCTGCAGGATTATTTTTCCTCTCCTGCCTTGGATTTTACATTCTTTGCATGTCGCTGGGAATAAAAAGTAAAGTGGCGATACTGGGATCTCTTGCTTATGCCTTCGCATCTTACAGCGCCGTGATTGTTTCAGTAGGACACACGACTAAATTTTCCTCAATGGGATATGCTCCTGCGGTGCTTGCGGGTCTGGTATTGCTTACCCAACGCAGGTATCTGCTTGGATTTATTGTTACTTTAACCTTCAGCACTCAGTTGTTTTATCAAAACCATGTTCAGATCGCATATTATACGTTCCTGATAGCAATATGCCTGGGTGTAGCTTATGCCATTCAGGCAATAAAAACCAAAGAAATAGCACACTTGCTGAAAACAACCGGCCTTGCAGTGGTGGCCGCAGGGATGGGAATGCTTTCCTATGCTGTTGTTCTTTTTCCAACATACGATTATTCGAAAGAGACAATGAGAGGAGGAAGATCTGAGTTAACCGCTCCCGGTGAATTAGTAAATAACAAATCAAAGGGCGGCCTTGATAAGGATTATGCCTTCGCTTACAGCTATGGGATAAGTGAAGTGCTCACAATAGCTGTACCGCGCATGTACGGCGGAAGTTCTTCTGAATTGCCCCAGGATTCAAAAACGGCTGCTGCATTCGCTGAAAAAACCGGGATGAGCGCAGAACAGGCTGATGAATATGTACAAAATTTTCCTGCATACTGGGGACCGCAGGGCGGCACGTCCGGAGCAGTGTATTTTGGTTCGATAATCTGTATTCTGTTTATTTTTGGATTAATTTATTATAAGGGCTGGCACAGCCATTGGCTCATCGCGGCCACTATCCTGGGAATACTATTGGCATGGGGAAAAAGCTTCAGTGGGTTCAATTATTTCCTTTTCGACCATTTACCCTTTTATAACAAATTCCGGGCACCATCGATGGCACTCGTGATCCCACAATTAACCTTTCCCCTGCTTGCCTCCCTGGGCTTAAACCACATGCTGGAAAACAGTGGTGATAAAATTAATTTTTTAAAAAAATTCAAGCTTGCCTCCATAATCAGTGGAATTTTTATAGCTGTTTTAGTCTTACTCTATTTTGCACTTGACTATAAAGGAGAGGCTGATACAAATGTTCGCACACAGCTGTCATCGAGCATGTTACAGCAACTATCGCAGCGCAGTAAACCTACAGCTGAAATGCAGGTCCAGGCAGACGATTTTGGCCGGTCAGTTACAAATGCGCTTAAAGAAGACAGGCGGGCATTGTATGGAGGAGATCTTTTAAGATCATTAATTTTTATTTCACTAGCCGGGGCTACCCTGTATGGTTTCGGAAAAAATAAAATAAACAAAAACATTACGGCTATAGTATTGGCTGCCTTGGTATTTATAGATTTAATCGGTGTGGATCTCCGCTACTTAAGTAGTAAAAACTATGTAGAGAAAGATGCTTTTTCAGAAGCTTTCATCCCAAATAAAGCCGATCAGCAGGTATTACAGGATACCTCCTATTACAGAGTGTACAACTCCGATGGCGATCCCTTCCAATTGTCAGGTTCCACTTCACGCACTTCTTATCTGCACAATTCAATAGGCGGATATCATCCTGCTAAGCTTGCTTTGTATAACGACCTCATCAGAGAACAGTTACAAAAAGGAAATCAGCAGGTATTTAACATGTTGAATACAAAATATTTTATTGTAACCAATCCGGCAGACAAGCAGCAAGTAGCACAGTTGAATCCTGATGCGCTGGGATCCGCATGGTTTGTAAAAGCAATAAAATACGTCAGCAATGCTGATGAAGAAATGAGCGCTCTGGATAATTTTAATCCCAGGGATACAGTTATCATAGACAGAAGGGAACAGTCAAAAATTATGTTTTCTCCCATTCGGGATTCCTCCTCTTCTATTAAACTTGTTCAAAATCTAAACGATTATATCTTATACAGCTCTATTAGCAAAGCCAATGGTTTCGCAGTTTTTAGTGAAGTGTATTATCCTAATGGATGGAAGGCCCTTATTGACGGCAAAGAGGTATCAATAGTGAAAGTAAACTATTTGCTAAGAGGTCTGCCTGTTCCTGCAGGGAATCACAGAATAGAATTTAAGTTCGATCCTGATTCATATAGAATTGGTAATAATGTCTCAATGATCGTAGGGGTACTCTCTATACTTATACTGGTCTATGGAATATTTGTTTTTTGGAAGAAGTACAACAATAAGGTTACTGTTATGAAAAAATAATCATTCATTCATGGATAGATTTCTCCAACAAAATGATGAGCTGGGCGATTTAATAAATGCACAGGCCAGTGAATTATACAACCGAATGAAAGAGCTGGATGCCGAAAATCTTGGCATGCCTGATTATTGCCTGGCCTACTTCAGAAGCAGTCATTTCAAAAGATTATTTTTTTCCATTGAAACCAGCGCTCACCTGCTTTACAGATCCATTATGCTGGCAGGCAAAACGCCATCCGGCATGGTGATCATGGATTACGGTGCAGGGGTAGGAACGCTATATATTCTGGCTAAAATGATTGGATGTAGTAAAGTTATTTACAATGACCATCTTGATGACTGGAGAATAAGCGCCCAGTTAATAGCGGAGGCAGTAAACGTGCATGTAGATCATTATATAGTAGGTGATATACACGACTGTCTGAACAAACTTTTCGAACTGCATCTCAATGTTGACATTGTTACTTCAAGGAATGTGATCGAACATATCTATAAACTGGATATGTTTTACAACGCCATTCATCACCGGCATCCTAAAGCAATAATATATTCTTCAACAACCGCAAATAAACAAAATCCAGCCTCAGTAATCAAACATCTGATGTGGCACAGAAAATGGGAAAAGGTTTTCAGGGGTAAAAGAATGGTTGCTATACAAAGACAATCAAATGGATTATCTTTCACTAAAGTAAAAATACTTGCCACCGCCACCAGGGGCCTGGCGGCACAGGATCTTCACGAAGCGATAGAAAAATATAGAAAAACCGGTAAAAGACCGGATCCCAAAAGCAATGGCAGCAATACATGTGATCCATCAAATGGGGTCTGGGCAGAGCATCTGCTGAGCGAGGATGCTTACCGGGCAATGATCAATATAGAAAATTATTCCGTGAGCTTTGATCCCGGATTCTGGGACACTCATTACTCTCAGAATTATATGAACATTGCCGGAAAGATTTTGAATAAAATAATTGACGGTAACAAAAAAATAGCGATGAGGATTGCGCCGTTTATTTATGTCGTTGCTATTCCCCGGAAGAAAGAAATAAATAATTGAAATGGCCAACACTCACCGTGTAGATAAAGCATTATTCAGCGATGAGCACTATCTTGGCAAGCCTGCCAGTGAAGACGACAGAATAATTGGCAGACGAATAAGGATTACTGAAAGATATTCTCAATTCTTCGCAAAAGACCTATCATGCATAGAAGTAGGATGCGGTTCCGGTGTAACCATCGCTCAGATAGCAAACAGGTTCAGAGAAAGCCTGGGAATTGATATTTACGATTATGCCAAGGACTTCGAAATACAGAAAAACAAATATGGTGCATTAAATTGTAGCTTTAAACAGCTGGACCTTGAACAAACTATGCCTGAAGAACAATTTGACAGGCTGATAAGTTTTGAAGTGATCGAACATCTGAAAAACGAAGCAAGTCTGGCAAAATATCTAACCTTGTTGAAAGATGGCGGTATGGCCGCAATAACGGTTCCCAATAAGTGGTGGATATTTGAGACGCACGGAGCACGATTACCTCTGCTTCCGTGGAACAGGGTACCATTTTTTTCCTGGTTGCCTTCTTTTATTCATAACCGATATGCTAATGCCAGGATTTATACATTGAAAGGTATAAGAAAGTTAATGGAACAGCATGGCTTTACGGTCTTAGGGCATTGCTACATTACTGCGCCAATGGATGTCTTAAAGAAAGGATGGTTAAAAAAGAGGCTATTGAAATATATTTTCAGGAACGATATTACCGGATCTCCCTTCTTATCTACTTCAATATTCCTAATGGCTCAAAAGAAAACATGAAATTACCAGGAATAAAAATAGTCAGTATTATTCCCTATAGAATATTTCCGGCACAATTAGGCGGTGAGAAAGGTATTGCATTATTTACCGAATACCTTGCAAAAAGGATCAATATAACCGCTATTACCACACAGAATAATGATCCGGAATATGCAAAAGGATATACGTTATTAAATATATTATCAAATAGCAGACTTCGATACGTAAATTTATTTCTGTTTTTTAGATTAAAAAAAATATTAGTCAGGGAAAAAGCGACGCACTTGCTGATAGAACATCCTTATTATGGGTGGCTAGCGTGGTTATTAACAAGCTACATTAATATAAAATTCATAGTTCACTCGCATAATATTGAATATATGCGGTCAAGGTCTATTGGCAGATGGTGGTGGAAGGGGTTAAAAAAGTATGAAGGCTGGGTTTATCGAAAAGCTGACAAAGTATTTTTCATATCTGAAGATGATCGTCAGGTTGCGATTTCTTCTTTAAATGCTGATCCGGCCGGTTCATTGGAAATTACTTATGGAATTGAACTATCAGAAGTACCGGATGATATGGAAAACTGCAGAAGATTAATATCAATAAAACATGGCATTAATCCTGGTGTGAAAATACTATTGTTTAATGGAGCACTGTACCACCATACTAATTATAATGCTTTAAATATCATTTTAGAAAAAGTTAATCCTTACTTACTTCAACAAGCACATTTTGACTATAAAATACTGGTATGCGGCAAAGGTTTACCCGACTTCTTCAATTCTCTTAAAGAATATGAAGACAGGAACGTAATCTTTGCCGGATTTGTGAATGACATATCCTTATACTTTAAAGCGGCAGATATATTCCTGAATCCGATTTTGAGTGGTGGCGGGGTAAAGACAAAAGCTATTGAAGCACTGGCTATGAATTGTACGGTAGTATCCACTGAATTAGGCGCTTTGGGTATTCGAAAGGAAGTATGCGGTGACAAGCTTCAAATAGTAAAAAAATATGACTGGCAAAAATTTTCAGAGCTGGTCATAGAATCGTCAAAATCAGACACAAAAATTCCAGAAACATTTTTTAAATATTATTATTGGGGTAACATCATTGAAAAGGTGATATCCGTATTATAATACCAATGCATAATCTTACAAAAATAAAATTGTTCAGGGTAGTTTTATGGATCACCTATCCTATTAGTTTAATATTTTTATACCCTATTGTAGTATTGAAAAAAACAAAATTCCGTTTATTTTTCTTTTTCGACAGATACGCTATAGGAGGAGCACAGCGAGTTCATTTGGATATACTTGAAAGTGTAAGAGACATCTCCAAAAAGGTTTATTTCACACGTTTTTCTCCAAATGACAAGTTAAAGCAGGAATTCTATTTATTACCCGGAACTGAATGCAGAGATATTCATATATGGTGCGATTATCTAATCTTCCGGATATTTACCGTGCATTATTATGCCTTCCTGCTAAATAGATCTTCTGGTGCGAAAGTTATTGGAGCAAACAGCACTTTCTTTTATGACATGCTTCCATTCATTAATAAAGCAGTATTCAAAGTAGAATTACTGCATAATTTCACATATGATAAAAAAGGAATGGAATTTTTCGGATTAATTAACCATGATTATCTGGACAAAAGATTGGCGATCGACAATGTTACCAGAAATAACATACTACAGCAGTACCGCAGCTATGGAGTAAATGTAAAATATGATGAACGTGTATGCCTGATTGAATTTGGAGTAGAGATTCCTGTCTATATAGAAAAAAAGCACCTTCCTCCACTTAAGATTTTATATGCGGGAAGAGGATCCGCGCAAAAAAGAATCTGGTTGCTAAACAGAGTGGTAGAATTTTTCATCGATACAAAATATAATGTGCTATTCGAATTTGCTGGTTCTATGACGGATGAACTTTCTGTAAAAGTGAGGGCCAATAGTATTCTATATGGGGAGATCGGCGATAGAGCGCTCATGAATTCATTACTAAGAAATAGCCATGCAATAATACTGACTTCTTCATTCGAAGGCTTTCCTGTTATCATAAAAGAAGCTATGTCGTATGGATGTGTGCCAATTGTGACGGCCCTGGAGGGAAATAAGATCCATCTGAAACATTTAGAGAACTCGTTGTTGATTGACGAACCGGAGGATGAAGAAAAAGTAGTGGCTAATGCCATCGCGAATATTCAGCGTCTATCATCAGACCAACAATTACTTTTACGTTTATCCATGGAAGCTTATAATTACGCAGCCAGAAATTTCAGAAAAGATGAATTTATGATTAAATACCGCGAGTTATTATCCTGAATTATTCGGTATATTGTACAACGAGCTTTGGATGTTTCGAAGTGTTAGGATATTTACTTGAACAAAATATTCTCCAGGTATAGGCTTTTTCAGTTTTCAATCGTATTTGAAAGCCATAATTCTGATCAGCCTTTACCATAGTTGTCACCATTTTGGTTACGTTAATATCCTCTAAATCCAGAAAAGCGGAATCGGTATGAGGAATAACTATTTGATCGGACTCAGTCGTGGGAGGTTGATTCAACCAGGTTATTGAGGAAGGTATCCATGATGATGCTATGCGGCTTATTAAAATAGCGTTATCCTTTCCGGAATTAGCCCTGGATTTATCGCCTTCCCCATTTAAAGGAGTTGGATTTGAATAAAGAAAAAGCTTTGCGCTTACAACTGAAGCAAAAGAAGGGATATCGCTTAAATCAAAAGTAAAATCAGCTCGTACAAACACTGTATCACCTAAATATGTACCAACACCGCCCTCAATCTCACTTACATCCAATCCTGACTGATCAATTCCTGTGTTATTACCAAATAAATGAACTTCCGATTGATTATGATCAGGATTAAATGTAATTGATTTAGTTACCTTATGGTCTTTTTTACAGCTACTTAATGACAACAAAGCAAATAATAAGGTGTGTAACAAAAATAATCTCATAAGTAAAGGTTTGTGTATAAAGCTAAACCTTTAAACTGGAAAAAGAACGGTGTATCAAAAATATGTCGGTATTTTAGGCATGCTGTTTCGCAAGAAACGATTTACCGTAGGCTATAGTTCATTTTACATTATCAAATGCAAACAAGAAAACTTCTTCAGCTACAACAATTAATTATTAATAATATTTTCTAATGCAAATTTTATATAATTAAAAAGCATCGCAGACTTCGAAAAATAGCCATTCATAATTAATCGTTTTGAAAATCTCCTTTGGTATAAAATCATTGTCATTATTGGTTCAGGAATTTGTTCATTTTCAATCAATTCATATAGATTTTCCTCTTTATTTATTTTTAAACTACGTATTAATCTCCACCAATTATCATATGTTTTAATAGCATTCAATTTTTTTATCCCAACTTGCTTAAGATATAAAAGATTACGCTTTAACAAAGACTTCCTTAAAAACAAAATGTCTGGATTAACCGTACTAGTTCCACCTTCTGCAAAATTTGCTATAGTCAGGTTTACATACTTACCTTTAATTTTTGAATTTTCAAAGCATCTTATATTAAAATCCCAATCAGCATAAGAGGAGTAGTCAATATTATAAAGTCCAATTCTATTATAAATACTTTTTTTATAAAAAACAGCCTGGTGAGACATGTTTTTAAACAGGATTCTTTTTATGTCATACTCATCCCCATATAATCCTCTCAGTTTAGGACTATACACCTTTCCATAATAAAAGTCATAATCAGATCCTTCTATTATCTTGTTCATAGAAGAAAGAACATTATTATCAAAAAGGAAATCATCACTTCCCAGGAAATACAGCCATCTTCCCGAAACAAGACTAATACCTTTATTCATGGCATCATATATTCCCCTATCTGCGTCTGAAACAAAGTTGATTCTCAAATCGTTTTCATGATTTTTTTTGACGATATCCATGGTACCATCTCTAGATATCCCATCAACAACTAATATCTCCCAATCGCTAAAATCCTGGGAAATAATGCTATTTAAGGCATTCTGCAATGTCTTTTCCGAATTAAACGTCGGAATAATTATTGAAAAGAAAATATTTTGCACATTTAAAATTAAGTAAACCTTTTATTATACCACCGACTAGACATACCTGATATCCACCTAAATCGTTTTTTGAAAATTCTGACAATAACCTCCAGAGTACTAATCTTTTTATCAGTTAAAAAAATATTTCCATTCTTCACCCGATGATGATCCAATAATTGATAATAAGGAGAATTATTGTAATATTTCCGTGAATAATAAGTTAACTGTTTTTGTTTATACTGATTAACGCAATTAAACTCACCTTTTATGCGAAATTCTGGAGACTTATAATGGTTTCCAAACTGACTGGGTATCCTGAATAAGGGAATATCAAATCGTTTTGCCAATAATGAAAGGACTGACTGGTCCCATCTATGTTCTATAAAACCAGGCAAATTGTTTTTACCACAAATATTATCACTATCGGTAAGAATTCGTTCATCTGTGCAATAGCTCATCCACGTATTCAGAAAATGAATGGTTTTATCCGATTTTCGAAACAATCCAAAAGATGCATCACATTGTAAACTATACCAGTAATCCTTAGAATCGCAATTCATTAATATAAAAGAATCTCTCTTAGTCCATTCAGCATTAAGCAAATTTCCATTTGCAAAAATCATAATGGGTTCTTGTGTGGAACATATCTTTAATAAAGGATCTAGCTCATTAATAATATCTATTCCACAATCACAATAAATTACAATGTCGCCTTCATTTAATTCCTTAAGCGATTCAGAAATTATATAAGGTTTCCACAACCAGGCGCCTGTTCCTATAGCATTATCTAAAATCGATTTGTTTGATATATAAAAATTAGTATCCTTAATATCTTCAAAATCGAATGAATTAAAATTTCTTATACCAAATTTCTCAGCAGAATCATTTAAACGCTTCCTGCTATTTTCGTATAGCTTATTGGAAAGATTTGTTAGAACAACTTTCATTAAAGAAGAAAATTTGAGATAATACCAACTGAATGAGGTGCTTCATTTTCTCCTATCCACCCATTAACGTTCAGTAGATAAATATCATTGATCTTATAAACTTTATCATACTTCCTGATAATTTCGTAAAAGGACTTTTTCATTTTACCGACAAGATCATCCCATATAATAATAAATCTCTGATCCAGAAGTTCATTCTTAACAAGCATTTCAAATTCAAACAAAATGGCTTCAGGCGAATGTAATGCATCTGAAAAGACAACATTGTACTTACTTCCACTTAGTTTATTCCAACTGTTTTGATCCCATATATCAGCACTCATGTAAGAAACATCCAGATTATTGAAATTATATCTCTTCAAGGAGGAATTATTTTTCTTAATAGACCCTGAAACTGTCGGCCATTCCATTTTCGACATCTCATTCAGTTTTCTTTCAAGCACGGGATTAATATCTTCGATATCAAATCCCATAAAAACACCTTTAGCATGAGCATTAAGCATTTGAAAAAAATTCTTCCCGACAGACACTCCTAATTCCAGGTAACGAACATCGGGAAAGTGCTTCCTTGAAAGATAAAGCATTATATCTGTATATGTCAGTGCTCTTCCAATAGGCTTATTTATATCTGATTTAATAAAATCCGGAACTCCATAATTAAAAAATGAATGCTGGAATGCATTTTCATCGATCCAGTTCTCAACAAGTTCCAGAGAACTTCTATTTGTGCCCTTTATTTTCTCCATTTGGCTTTCTTCAAAATCTAATTTTGATTTTGAGTCAACTTTTTTTGAAAAAAGATTTTTAAAAAAATTTACCATATTTCAATTTTTAATAACCATTCGTCCTGTGTAATCAATTCTTATTAGGTGAATTGAAAGATTTCTTTCTTTGATAAATTCATCCACAGCTTTTCTACAACCTTCCCAATGTCCATAATCATCAATTATCAATACTCCACCAAATACAAGCTTATCATATAGTGTTTCCAGTTCATGCCTGGTCGATTCATACCAGTCGGTATCTAATCTCAATAGAGCTATTTTATCAAGCGCAGCATGAGGCAGCGTATCTTCCACCTTCCCCTTCACAAAAAACGTCTTTGAATTGTCGTATTGTGTCTTTTTAAGATTTGCTTTTACTTCATCCAATGAAGAGTAGCACCATACGTTATTACCAGCAAACTTATCGGCCTTATCCAGCAATGCTTCTGCCTTGACACTGTCAATTGCACTCACATCTTTATCATCAGGTTCAGACATTCCTTCAAATGTGTCAAAAAGATAAAGTGACCTATTTAAATCATTTGCTTTTATTAATTTTTTTGCAACAAGCATCATACTTCCTCCTCTCCAAACACCACATTCGACAATGTCTCCTTCCACTTTATTACTTATTATGTAATCAACAGCTCTGCTTAAACTCACAAGACGTTCGACACTTGTCATAGTCAATGGTTTCACAAAGTCAATTATCGATTTTTCATCATCGGTAAAATCAGAAGGATATGCATCAGTAAGATTTCCACGACCGTTAATTATTGAATCTTTAACCTTATTATCGAGAAAGCTTTTTTTAAAAATCTTAGAGATAATACCCATGATCTAACCTTGTATTTATTAATATGAATCCGGCAAAACTAAGACTATTTGCATTACTACGATTTCCTTCAGGAACATTCACAACACTATTTTAGCCTTAAATCTGATATATGCATCTTACCACTTGTACTTTGCACTAAAATCTGCTATATTAGCAGGCATATTATCCTTTGCAATGACCAGACTTATCCTATTCTTTTTTTTGATCTTTGTATCCCTAACACTATTTAGCCAGACCTGCAATAACTGGCTGAAAGTAGTCAACCGCGAAGATGTAGTAAGAATCGGGGATCTTGATGTACCTGGAAATACTATAACAGTAGAAGCAATGTTCAACCGCACTGCAAGCCTGGGAACAGATTTGTCAGGGGGAGACATAGTATCCAAACATACTGGTCCGGTAGATTGTAATTACCTTTTAAGAGCAAATCAGGCAGAGATTACGACTTCTGATGGCTACTTTAATGCAGCTGCCCCCTGCGGCCTTGAACTTAATAAAACTTTTCATGTTGCTATGGTTTATGATGGCAGCACTTTAAAGTACTACAGAAACGGTTTTTTGATGAAGCAGGTACCTGCGACAGGCAACCTTGTTCAGAATAATTTAATAACAACTATCGGCGATTATGCCCTAACCCCCAATGGAAGCCAGGAAAACATGTCTGGTTACATCAATGAGGTACGTATATGGAACATCGCTCGCTCACAGGCTGAGATTCGTAGCAATATGAACGTTACCCTTCCAAATGCTTCGACTCAAACCGGCCTAATCGCCTATTATACTTTTGATGATCTCATTAATAAACAAGGAAATACTAACCGGAATGGTATACTTGGAGCTAATGCGTCTATTAATCAAAACAATCCTACCTGTAATCAATTTGTTGCGGATTCCTGTGGTGTAGCGGTGACACCTACCACTTCTGTCTTTCCCTCTTTCAATATACCTGATACAGTATGCGTTGGCGCATCAGTTAATATCGGCAACACCACAACCGGAGCTTCGACCTATTTCTGGAATTTTTGCTCCGCAGATCTTAATACTACAATTCCGGAAGCCGTAAATCTTGGAAATGTCTCGGGTAACCTTTCTGAGCCGGTTTTCATGGACTATGCCTATGTAAACAATAATTATTATGGCTTCCTTACCAATCATATTCCCGGTGCCCTTATAAGACTTGACTTTGGAAACTCACTGCTGAATACCCCAACAGCTGTTAACCTTGGCGATTTCGGAGGAATTATTCCTACTGCCAACGGTTCTGAAGGCATCCAGATCGTGCAGAACGAAGGAAAGTGGTATGTTATAATAGTTGGGGGAAACACATCACAAGGAACAGATCCAAGGATATTAAAAATAGATTTTGGTATAAACATCAGCAGCCCCACTCCAATTGCCACTGACTGGGGAAACGTTGGCAATATGGAGCAACCGATAGATCTGCATGTTTTCCAGGAAGGCGTAAACTGGTACGGATTTACTGTAAATGCAGTAAACAATACACTCACCCGGTTTAGTTTTTCAAATAGTTTCGATAATACACCCACCGCAGTAAACCTGGGAACTATAGGAGGCATCGCCTATCCGACTGGTATATATGCTATCAATGAAGAAGGAAACTGGAAAGTATTCATAACAAATGCAGGAGGCACAGACCCTAATGCCGTTTCTTCGCTTACGCGCCTTGATTTTGGAACTTCCCTCCTGAACACTCCAACTGGTATAAACCTCGGAAATCCAGGCGGAATTTTGCACCAACCGAGAGACCTAACAATAGTAAGATCATGCGGACAAACTATTGGCTTTGCGGTAAATGGAGCCCAAGGCTATAATGATCTTGTTAAACTCAACTTCAATAATGACCTTCCTTCTGTGCCGGATGCAATGTCGTTGGGAAATTTTGGACAACTCAATTTTCCTCATTCAATTTCAAAGCTTTTCAGGGTACAGAGCGATGTATATGGATTTATTACTAATGTAAAAGACAATACTATAACCCGTCTGAAGTTTTCCGGTTGTACCAATGCCAGTATTCCAAATTCCTCTCTGCAAAATCCACCCGCAATAACCTATAATTCACCCGGCAATTATACGATAAATCTTAGTGTGGATCTGGGGTTATCAACACAAAATTCTTTTTGTAAAAATATAGTTGTAAAGCAATGCTATGATAGTATTATCCTAAGTCAAGACACAACTATTTGCATAGGTTCATCAATAGCACTGAGAACGGTCCAGGCCTTAGGATATTTATGGACCCCTTCTACTTTCCTGGATAATCCCGCTGGTCAAAATCCAACAGCTACTCCAAATGGAACGATTAAGTACTATATCGATGCACTGACCACAACGGGCAATGTCATAACGAATGGAGACTTTTCTTCAGGTAATACAGGTTTTACTTCCAGTTATAATTATACTAATTCAAATACGACTGATGCGCAATATTTTATAGGACAGAGTCCAACGGCATGGAATTCATCATTAAGTAATTGCGGCGATCATACAACAGGAAATGGAAATATGATGCTTATTAACGGATCTCCTTTACCTGGCGTAGAAGTATGGAAACAGGTAATTAATGTCACTCCTAATACTGATTACGCTTTTTCTACCTGGATAGAGGCGCTCTGGCCACCAAATCCAGCCAACCTCAGCTTTTCCATAAATGGTGCCGATATAGGCAGCCCGATCACTGCCTCTCTACCCACCTGCACCTGGAATCAATTTTATACTACCTGGAATTCAGGTTCACATAATACTGCAACTATATCTATAGTCAATAGGAATACTGCCATACAGGAAAATGATTTCGCGCTGGATGATATTTCTTTTTCTGCCGCCATTACTTTCCGGGACAGCATTACTGTTAGCGTGGAAAAGCCTTTCATAAAAACAAGTAACGATACGGCAATTTGTCCTGGATCGCCAATACAATTAAATACAACCGGAACAGATACTTATATATGGACGCCTGTAACCGATCTCTCAACTGCATCCGCAGGTAATCCGGTTGCGACTCCTAAAATCACCACAGCCTACATCGTAACAGGCAGTTCCGCAAATGGTTGCATAGCAAAGGATACCGTCAATATCACCCTCTACACGAAACCTGTCGTGACCATATCAAATGATACACAGGTTTGCCGAAATTCTCAGGTACTTCTTTTTGCTTCCGGTGGAAGTAATTATAAATGGTCTCCGGCAGCAGGATTGACCGATCCTGACATTCCCACGCCTGCAGCAACTATCACCGGAAATACTAAATATTCGGTAACCGTTACGGACAACAATACCTGTATCAATACGGATTCGGTTTATATAACTGTCCGCCCCTATCCTGTTTTTTCAGCGTCCCCGGGCATGATCACCTGCCAGGGAACAGCTGTAAATTTATCCGCCAAGGGTGGAAATAAATATCTATGGACACCCTCCGGATCCCTCACCGCTCCAGCATTGTCCGCTACTTACGCAAATCCTTTTGTCACTACCACCTATTCAGTTTACATTCTCGATTCAGTTTGCCTGTATGATTCAACAATTGCTGTAACAGTAATAGTCAATCCCGTTCCCGTTTTATCTGTACAGAGATCAAATGACATCAATTGTAATATTCCCATTTCCGTGCTGAAAGTTTCTGGTGCAGACAGCTACTTCTGGACACCATCAGACGGGCTAAATATAATTACAGGCGCCACAGTTGAATCCACCGCTGCCATTACAACCCAATACAAGGTTACAGGCACCAATGAATTTGGCTGCATGTCAACCGCTCCTGTTGTTGTTAATGTTACCAAAGATGGCGTTCCGCGCTTTATTGTTCCAAATGCTTTTACGCCAAATGGCGACGGTAAAAATGATTGCTTTGGAATAAAACGCTGGGGAGACGCCCAAATAAAACAATTTTGTATTTTTAACAGGTGGGGCCAGGTAGTATTTCAGACCAGCAACCCCGCGGACTGCTGGGATGGTATGTATAAAGGCCGGTTACAGGATCCCGGCAGTTTTGAATATGTTATCAGTGCAGTGACATTATGCGGTGTAGTGACCCGCAAAGGAACTTTAATACTTATCCGGTAGGCCGGTCAGTAATTGAAGAAATCGCTTTAATCCTTCTTTCTTTTCATCATCCAGGATATAGCTGATATTCTCCGTGTAATATTTACGAAGATCATATGATTTGTACGGATGACCGGAAATAATTACTTCCAGATTATTCAGCCCAACAGCGTTTGCCTTATTGAACAGACTGATAAATTCATCCCCCAACGGCTTATTGCTCACCCAGGCCGCATAAACAAAAGGCAGACCCGTATGTGCCGTCCATGCTTCACCCAGATCATATACATACGTAGAAAGAAGCCGCTGTTCAAATGACCTGTCTCCGATAACAAGGCCGGCTGTCGTTCCCTTGATCTTGTTCTGATAACCCGGCTTTGCTGCAATGAACTCTGGCTGCAATTTCCAGTAATCCCTCAGTAATATCTTTGCAAGTTCCACCGAGGTACGGCTCTGGTAATCCAGTAGAACACTTTCCACGTTTTCCAGTGGCACTTCACTGAACAGGCAAACCGATGCCACCGGCCCGGTGCTGCCAATGCAATAATTCCCATTCAGGAACCATTGCTTTAGCTCAGGAATAATGGCTACAGGTACCAGCCCAAGATCAATTTTACCTTCTTTAAGATCACGCGCGAGGTTCGACGGAAAATCTGGTATCAGCTCGATTTCGTCTCCTATTGCCCCGTTCTGTAATCCATAGATCAGGGGCGCAGTGTTGAGATAATTGACTATTCCAACTTTTATCTTATCCAATTAGTTTAATTTTACGCCGCGAAGTTAAAGAGCTGGCACCAATCATAACCACCATTCATGGAACTTAACTCCCTTACCGCTATTTCACCTATTGACGGACGTTACCGCAAACAGGTCCACCATCTCGATGAATATTTCTCGGAGTATGCTTTGATGAAATACAGGGTTATGATCGAATCGGAATATTTACTTTTTCTTGCAGATAAGAAATTTTTTACGCTTACCACTGCCGGTAAAAATGCAGTGAAAAAAGCTGCCGATGGATTCTCAATCGACAGCGCAAATGAAATAAAAGCCACCGAAGACATTACTAATCACGATGTTAAGGCGGTTGAATATTTTTTAAAAAATAAACTTGAAAAAGCCCGCTGCGGAAATATTAAGGAATGGGTACATTTTGGTCTTACTTCCCAGGATATCAACAACACAGCTATTCCGCTTTCCTGGAAACATGCCGTGGAGTTCGAATATCTGCCTTCACTACTGAATCTTAACCGGCAGCTCGGACTGCTGGCCTCCGGTTGGAAAGATATTTCCCTGCTTGCCCGCACCCATGGACAACCCGCCAGTCCTACTAAACTGGGAAAGGAGATTATGGTATTTATTGAAAGGATCGGAAACCAGGTTGAACTTTTCATCCAGGTGCCTTTTTCAGCAAAATTTGGCGGAGCGACAGGAAATTTTAACGCTCATCATGTAGCTTTCCCTAAAAAAGATTGGGTAAAGCTGGCCAACGAATTTGTAGAAGGAACGCTCGGGCTTCACAGGCAGCAATACACCACTCAGATAGAGCATTATGATAACCTCGCGGCCCATTTTGACAGTATGCGCAGGATCAATACGATTTTACTGGATTTCTGCCGCGACATGTGGACCTATATTTCAATGGATTACTTTAAACAAAAATTGCGAAAGGGAGAAGTGGGTTCATCCGCTATGCCCCATAAGGTTAATCCAATCGATTTTGAAAATGCGGAGGGCAACCTGGGCATCGCCAATGCATTATTCGAACATTTATCTTCCAAGCTTCCCGTCTCCAGGTTACAAAGGGATTTAACTGATTCAACAGTGTTGCGAAATATTGGTGTCCCTTTCGCTCATACGATTTTAGCGTTTAAATCAATCGAAAAAGGGTTAGCGAAACTAGTGTTAAACCAATCCAAGATGAGTGAGGATCTGGAAAACAACTGGGCAGTTGTTGCAGAAGCGATCCAGACTATTTTAAGAAGGGAAAATTATCCTGAACCTTACGAGGCGTTAAAGGAATTAACCCGTGGCAACACTGGAATCACCAGGGAAAGTATGCATACTTTTATTGACTCATTAAAAATTACGGCAGCAATAAAAAAAGAATTAAAAAGTATCTCTCCTCATAATTATACCGGTATTTATCTGGACTATTAGATAGTCTGTTAAGCTGGTCATCACTAAACAGCTTCCTTGTGTATTTCACTGGTAAAGTGAAACTGTATGTCCGGATTGTTTGTTCTTTCAGTGTTCAAGAACCATTCACTCTGAGCGAGATACACGAGGTGGCCATCTTTATCTTCAGCAATATTGGAAGATTTAAACCGCGTGAACTCGTCTAACTTGCGCGGGTCACTACTGGTGATCCAGCAGGCCTTATAAAAAGGCACGCTGTTGAATTGTACCGATGCCCCATACTCGTGCAGCAGCCGGTATTGTATCACCTCGAACTGCAACTCTCCCACACAACCGATAATTTTTTTATTTCCGCCGTACTGCGTAAACAATTGCGCAACACCTTCATCCGTTAATTGCAGCAACCCCTTTTCCAGTTGCTTGGTTTTCATTGGATCCTTGTTCACCACCTCTTTAAATATTTCAGGTGAAAAGGAAGGTATGCCAGTGAAGTAAAACTCCTCCCCTTCTGTCAGCGTATCGCCGATTTTAAAGGTTCCGGTATCGAATAATCCCACTACATCACCAGGAAATGCCTGGTCTATAATATCCTTATCGCGTGCGAGAAAAGTATACGGATTGCTGAACCGGATTTCCTTGTCCAGCCGTACATGATGAAAATATTTATTTCTTTCAAACTTGCCTGAGCATACTCTCAAAAAAGCAATCCTGTCCCTGTGCTTGGGGTCCAGGTTGGCATGTATCTTAAATATAAATCCGCTGAATTTATCTTCATTCACATCAACGGCACGCACAGATGTTTCCCTGCTCCTGGGCACCGGGGCGATGCGGATAAAACTATCCAGCATTTCCCTGACGCCGAAATTATTGATAGCAGATCCGAAAAATACCGGGGCAATTTTTCCGGCCAGGTAGTCTTCCGTATTCAGTTCCCCGTAGACTCCATCAATCAGTTCCACATCCTCCCTTAATATTTCAGCATCCTTCTCACCTAGTTTTGCATCGAGTGTTTTATCAGCCAGGTTATCTATAGAAACTGAATCTTCTTCAGATGCTTTGGTATGTGCAGTAAATAATACGAGATTCTTATCGGAAAGATTGTAAACCCCTTTGAAATCCTTGCCATTATTAATTGGCCAGGTCATGGGATGAAGGGAAATCTTTAATTCTTTTTCTATTTCTTCCATGATATCGAATCGGTTCTTCCCGTCACGGTCCATCTTGTTGATGAAAACAATTACCGGGGTATCCCGCATACGGCAGACTTCCATCAGCCTTCTGGTTTGGGCTTCGACACCATTGACACTGTCTATAACCAATATTACGCTGTCAACTGCTGTCAGCGTGCGGTACGTATCTTCCGCAAAGTCTTTGTGACCGGGAGTGTCGAGCAGATTGATAAGTATGCCCTTGTATTCAAAACTCATTACACTGGTAGCCACGGAAATACCTCTTTGCCTTTCGATTTCCATGAAGTCGCTGGTAGCGTGCTTCTTTATCTTGTTGCTTTTAACTGCCCCTGCGGTTTGAATGGCCCCACCGAATAAAAGCAGTTTTTCCGTTAATGTTGTTTTACCGGCATCAGGATGGGAAATAATGGCGAAGGTCCTGCGCCTGTTGATCTCGTTTGCGTACTTCATAAATTGAAGTAGCGAAGGTACGATTTAGACCGCGAAAGAAGTACCGCAGCCACAGGTCTTGCTGGCATTCGGATTGGTAAAGGTAAATCCACGTGAATTAAGCCCGCCGTGCCAGTCTATCTCCATTCCCATTAAGTAAATACCGTGAGATTTATTCATGATAAAAAAGAGGTCGTCCGCTTCGTACACTTCGTCATTTTCTTCTTTGTCGTCAAATCCGAGAACATAAGTAAGACCCGAACAGCCACCGCCTTTAATGCCTACACGTAAATGTTTCTGTTGGTCAAACCCGTCTTCACTGATGAGTCTTCTGATTTCACTGACCGCATTGGAAGTAAAACTCACAGGTGCTGATATTGTCGTTTCCATAGCACAAATATACTAAGAAACCCCCTACTTTTGCCCGAAACGAATTCTATGGATACATTCCAAATGCTGATCGCGTGGATGATCGCCATATTCCTTGGAGGAACACTGGCATACATTTTCTGGCGCGAAAGGAACAAGGCTAAAAAAGGGAATGATGAAAGGCCGCTGCCACTGAATTCATCTGTTAGTCCGATGCAACTCCAGCTTCAGGCCTATGAACGACTGATCCTGCTCACCGAAAGGATAGCACTGCCTAATCTCATCAGCCGCACCAATCAGCCAGGTATCAGCGGAAAGGATATGCAATTTATACTGACCCACACGATCAGGCAGGAATTTGAGCATAATATCACCCAGCAGCTGTACGTTACCGCCGAAGCGTGGGATGCTGTCAGAAACCTGAAGGAACAAAATATTCATATTGTCAACCAGGTGTCTGCCATCCTCCCGGTTGATGTTTCCGGCATTGACCTGAATAAACAACTACTGGAAATGCTCGTGCAAAATCCAAAATCTTCTCTTCACAACATTGTGGCTGAAGTGCTGAGCTATGAAGCGAAGAAATTAATGCGATAAGGTTTTCCTAAACACTTAATGTTTGCCTGATGCCTACCAACCAACCACTTTTCAACGACTCCGGCATTGAAATACAAAAATTATACACCCCTGAATCACCCGGTTTCACGGCCATGAACGAATTGCCGGGTGAATTTCCCTTTACCAGGGGAGTGCAGCCGGATATGTACCGTGGTAAGCCCTGGACAATGCGTCAGTACGCTGGTTTCAGTACAGCTGAGGAAAGCAACAAGCGCTATCATTACCTGTTGTCGCAAGGAGTTATGGGGCTCAGCGTGGCATTCGACCTTCCCACCCAGATTGGGTATGACAGCGATCACGACCTGTCAGAAGGAGAAGTGGGTAAGGTAGGCGTAGCCATCGACAGCCTGGAAGACATGGAGACATTATTCGACGGTATCGACCTGGAAAAGGTGTCCACCTCCATGACCATCAATGCTACCGGCTTTATCCTGCTGGCTTTGTATGTGGCAGTGGCCAGAAAACAGGGCGCGGACCTTTCCAAACTTACCGGCACGATCCAGAATGATATATTAAAAGAATATGCGGCCCGCGGCACCTACATTTATCCGCCAAAGCCCTCCATGCGCATCATCACCGATATATTTGAATGGTGCAGTAAGGAAATTCCAAAGTGGAACACAATATCCATATCAGGATATCATATCCGCGAAGCCGGCAGCACCGCTGTGCAGGAAGTAGCGTTTACTTTAAGTAATGGCAAGGCATACGTACAGGCGGCTATTGAAAAAGGGCTGGATATTAATGTATTTGGGAAAAGGCTGTCGTTCTTTTTTAATGCCCATAATAATCTGTTTGAAGAAGTAGCCAAATTCAGGGCCGCCAGAAGAATGTGGGCGAAGATCATGAAAGATCTCGGCGCCACTGATCCCAAAGCAATGATGCTGCGTTTTCACTCGCAGACCGGTGGCAGCACACTTACCGCGCAACAACCGCTTAATAATATCTCCCGCGTGACCATTCAAACACTTGCCGCTGTGCTTGGTGGCACACAGTCGCTCCATACTAACGGTTACGATGAAGCGCTGAGTCTTCCTACTGAAGCAGCGGCGCGTATAGCGCTGAGAACACAGCAGATAGTGGCTTTTGAAAGTGGCGCTACAGAAACGGCAGATCCGCTGGCAGGAAGCTATTATGTTGAATCGCTGACCAACGAGGTAGAAAAAGAAGCACTGGCTCTGATAGAAAAAATCGATACACTGGGTGGAAGCGTGAGCGCCATAGAGCAGGGATTTATCCAGGATGAGATCGCGCGCAGCGCTTATCAATACCAGAAGAAGATCGAGTCAGGAGAAAAAATAATTATCGGGGTAAACAAATTTACGTCAGATGAAAAAAACACCACGCCGGGTTTTAAAATAGATGATGCTATCAGGCAGGTGCAAATAGAAAAGATCAGTTCACTGAAGCGCAGGCGTGATCCCGCCAGGATCGACAGTTTGCTGCAGGCCCTCAATGACGCCGCTTCCGGTGACGACAATATCATGCCTTCGGTGCTGGAAGCAGTGGAAAATTATGCAACGCTTGGCGAAATTGCGGATACGTTGAGAGAGGTGTATGGAGAGTATAAGTGAAAAATTATCCCTTTCTTACTTCTTTTGCCCAGGTGTCTTTCAGTGTAACTGTTCTGTTGAATATTAATTTCTCGCCTGCAGATCTTTTATCAAGACAAAAATATCCTTTGCGCATAAATTGGTAGCGGCCATCTAAATTTGATTTCAGCACCTCGGGTTCCGCCATTGCAGTGGTCACTACCACTAATGAATCCGGATTCATATAATCCCTGAATTCCCCTTCTTCCGCAGCAGGATCCTCCACTTTAAACAACCTGTCGTATAAATTCAGCTCAACAGGCACGGCAGTCTGCGCATTAACCCAATGAAGTGTGCCTTTTACCGTGATCCCAGACGTATCGGCGCTGCTGCGGCTTGCAGGAATATAGGAACACCTGATCTCTCTGATCACGTCGCCCTCTTTAATTACTTCTTCGCATTTGATGATATAGGCACTTTTTAACCTAACCATATTTCCAGGAGACAAGCGAAAATATTTTTTAGGAGGGTTTTCCATAAAATCTTCCCGCTCTATAAATAATTCTTTAGAGAAAACAATATCCCTGAAACCACCATTCAGATCTTCAGGGTTCTCCTCTCCTTTAAGTACTTCAGCCAATCCTTCAGGATAATTATTGATAACAACTTTAACCGGATCAAATACTACCATCCTCCTCAGCGCGATCCTGTTTAAATGCTCGCGGATATAAAACTCCAGCCTGCTCATTTCAATCACGTTCTCTCTTTTGGCCACACCAACACTCTCACAAAAATTACGGATGCTTTCGGGTGTGTAGCCCCTCCTTCTGTATCCGCTGATGGTTGGCATCCTCGGATCATCCCAGCCCTCCACAATTTTTTCATTAACCAGCTTAAGCAATTTGCGCTTGCTCATCAACGTATAAGAAAGGTTCAATCTCGCCATTTCATATTGCTGTGAGGGAAAGATGTCAAGTTGTTCGATATACCAGTTGTACAACTGCCTGTGGGCAACAAATTCAAGGGTGCAGATAGAATGTGTAATATTTTCAATGCTGTCACTTTGCCCGTGGGCAAAATCATACATGGGATAGATCGACCATTTGTCGCCGGTACGGTGGTGGTGCGCCCTTTTGATCCTGTACATGATCGGATCGCGCAGATGCATATTTGGCGAAGCCATATCGATCTTCGCACGCAGCGTGCGGAAGCCATCATCAAATTCACCACCTTTCATTCCGGCGAATAGTGAAAGGTTCTCTGCTACGCTCCTGTTTCTAAAAGGGCTTTCAGTGCCTGCTTCCACGGGCGTACCCTTCGCTATTGCGATTTCATCAGAAGAAGAATCATCCACGTAAGCAAGTCCTTTATTAATCAGCGCAACCGCGAACTCATACAATTTATCAAAGTAATCGGAGGCATAGAATTCATTTTTCCACTCAAAGCCCAGCCAGCGGACATCTTCCTTGATGCTGTTTACATATTCCGTTTCTTCGGTGGAAGGATTGGTATCGTCAAAGCGCAAATTGGTGTAGCCGCCATATTTTTTAGTGAGCCCGAAATTAAGACAGATACTTTTAGCATGGCCGATATGCAGGTAGCCATTGGGTTCCGGCGGAAAGCGGGTAACGATCTGGCTGTATTTACCTTCCTTCAAGTGCTCCTCCACGATTTCTTCTAAAAAATTAAGACTCTTTTCTTCGCTCATACTGTCCGTTATTATTGGGCGACGAAGATACAAACAGTATATTTACAATGTAAAAACATACAATATGGGTTTGCTTACTCCAAAAAATACGAAAGCCGACAAAAAAGCGGCAAATAAATTAAAGAATAATGGCCAGGAATCCCAGTTTCTGAAACAGACTACCAAGCCTGCAGGATTCAACAAAAAGCCTGTCAAGACTGGCGGCTCAAGAGGAAGCTGATAATTATTCAAATATTTTTTCAATCCTTGTCAGCTTTCCTTCTTCGTTGCATCCTTCTATCACCACGCGAAACCTGTGAGTAACGTCGTTATTATAGAATGTAAATAATACACGTCGGCTATTCTTATCTGTTAGCAGGAAAGGGCTCCAATATAATGTGGGACGAAAATCTGGTTGTGATTGTTTTTCGTCATATTTTGAATAATTAGGAGAATAAAATTCCTTAGCAGGTGAATAGCCGGGGATCTTCGCAAAATCAAGACCCTTGATATCCGCATTCACAGCAGCGCCTTTCTTGGTATACACGGCAATGGCTCCGCCACTACCACCACCAAACGCGCCAAAGAATGGTGGCCGGAAAACTTTGATCAGTGCCACATCACTCATCGGCATTCCCTGCACCTGGTTGATGTCACTCTGCATTTCATTCAGAAAAAGCGAAGGTGTCCCACCGCGCCAGGTCATGTTCATTTGTGTGCCCGATCCTGCGATCTGCAACCCTGCAACTTTTCCCTGCAGATAATTTAAAACGGTAAGTGATGCATTAGCAAACGGATCGTCCTGCGTGATAAAAGAATAGCCATCACCTCCTGAAAATAAGCCGGATGTGTACTGCTCGTCCATTAATTGCGCCTTCGATTTTATTTTAGCAGTAACTGTTACGCTTTCCAGGGTCACCATTTTTTTCAAACGTTCATCCAGTTCAATATTTTTCCTGGCCAGGTCGGTATTTCTCAGCAATATATCCTGTCCTGGAAGAATATAATGGTACAATGAATTAGTGTCGGGTCTGTAGGCATTTGCCGCAATAGCCAGATTGTTCTTTATATCAATGGATGCCCTTGAGGTGAGTACTTTTGCCTTGTCATTATTAAACTGGTAATACAATTTCGCAGTGTCAAAGAATATTAATCCCTGCAAGGTGAACGTTCCCGTGTTCTTGACAGGAATATTCATGAACTGCTGCTTTTTATCGATCTCCAGAATACCCGTGAGCTCCTGATTAGTAAGCTGCGTTTTAGTTAACCCGTTTATTTTTCCATTTAAGGTAAGGTAATCGGCAGGTTGATATTTTATTTTCGGGTACACACCTGCAAGCGCCTCCTCCCATTTAAATCTTCTCCATCCATTGGTCATCATGACAAGGTCAAGGTTTGCGGCTACCGAATCTGCTTCTCCTGAAAAATAATAAGAAGGATTGTGGACATATCCTTTTATATCACTAGTCAGTAACACTCCGGAAAAAATATTTTCTTCTCCAGGCTGACCCGGATTAATTCCGGCATCAGTAATGGAAACGGAAAGATTTGTTCTAAGCGTATCAGGCACATCCACCTGTATCACATTCTTCTTTCTTTTATCAAAACCTTTTAGCGGACTGTTCAGATCAGTAATAAAATAGTAATCCTGTTTATTTACAAACACCAGTCTTTCCGCCAATGGTTTTTTATCTTCTGAAAAAATGGTGATCTGAACAATTCCTGCCGGAATATTATTTATCGGAATGCTGGCGCTGATGGTTTTGTTTTTCGAAATATTGGCAGTTGCCATGTACACAAGCTGCTGCTGCATCTGCGCAACAACATACACGAAAGCATTGGGTTTCACTTTTCCTTCCGGGCGAGACACGGTGAACTGGATAGCGGCGCTTGTCTGCACCGCTTTAAAAACTATCCCGTCATTTTTAATTAAAGGCAGTTCGGTCTGCTGCAATTTTCCGGCAGCATCTTTCCAGTTTGCCTTACAGGCATCTTTTGCATCCGCGGTAATAGTAAAAAAACCCATACCGTCATGAGCAGTGGCAAAAGTTGTGACGACCTTGCCTTTACTATTTATGATATCTCCGTTTACTTTGTATGGCAATCCCCTGATATCGGTTGCCTTGAATGCAATTCTTGATTCTATTCCATCTATAAGGTCCCCACCTTCAGGAAATAACTGCAAAAATGTTTTGGGAGATGCAATTGTTTTGGCAAGGATTTTAGTGACCTGGAGAACAGGGATGGCTTTGGTGAACAGGAAAGATGAATCGAAGTTGAGCATCCAGTCCGTATAGGCCCTGACATACAGCACTGAAGAAGAAAGGTCTGCGGGAAGATCAAATGCTGCCGCGGCGCTGGAAACTACAACTGGCGACACTTTTCGCTGAAGTACTTTCCCTTTATCGTCCAGCAGTTCAGCGTAGATCGTTTTACTGATCCGGGAGGGCATATTAGCTGCGAAAATATATGCTTTGAACCAGATCGTCTCTCCCGGATTATAATACGATTTGTCGAAGTGCAGGTATAATTTTTCCTGTGGATACCTGCTGTCGAGCACACGCAGAGCCGAATCGAACTGCTGCTGGGCATTAACTGACGAAAATAATCCTGAAAGCAGTAATAATACCGGAAGGAGCAAACTTCCTTTTTTCATATTATCATTCATGTGTAAAAGGCAAGTTATCTGTAAGATGATTTTATGAGATTTTCCTTACACGCTCATTGAGATATACCGTTGCTTTTTCGGTTTCTATCATTTTTCTTTCCAGCTTATTGAGGCGGATGATCCCAAGGCGGTTGAACATCAGAATAATAAAATAAATAGGGTCTATTTCATTTCTTTTCACACCGAAATTAATGCTTGATGGAAACTTATGGTGATTGTTATGATAAGCTTCACCCAGCATTAACACATCTATATAAAATAAATTTCTCGACGTATTATTGACGGCAAAATTGGTAGTTCCGTATTTATGGGCGAACCAGTTGATAACGGCGCCGTGAACAGGTCCGATCATGATAGTGATAGGCAGCAAAAGATACTGCCAGGGAGAGGTGGCGAAATGAATGTAAAATGCAGTGTATGCCACTATCCATACCACACGGGTAAACCATGGGTGCGCAAATTTTTCGAACGCAGGCCAGTCAGGCAGATTCTTAAGGAACTTGTCTTCGATAACCATACGGTTGTTAAAAACATCAGCATACTTTTTACGCGTCTGGTTCATCATGTGAAAGGCGTTTGATGAAAAGCTTGGTGAATGCGGATCGTCTTCCGTATCAGTATACGCGTGATGTAAACGGTGCAGCAAAGCATATGTCCTGGCGCTCATGTATGATGATCCCTGGGTAACGAAGGTTAGTATATAAAAGAATTTTTCCCATCCCGGGCTCATTTTGAAAGCTCCATGCGCCGCATAGCGGTGCAGAAAAAAAGTCTGACAAAAAAGCGAAAGATACCAGTGCGCCACAAAAAAGATCAGTATTATCATTATGAAGTCTCTTTACAGATTATGCCTTTGCAGGAGGATGCAATTTAGTTGATTTACGCTTACCTTTTTTTAGAGTTTTTCACGTTTGCCAAACAGCAGGCTTCCGATCCTGACCATCGTGCTGCCCTCTTCAATGGCCATTAAATAATCAGCGCTCATGCCCATTGACAACCTGTGGAGTTGAAAATTCGGGGTACTAACCTCTTCGTATTTATCATATAATGAGGCCAGCATCTGCATTTCACTCCTAACTTTAACTTCTTGTTCAGAAAATGAGGCCATACCCATGAGCCCTGTAACCCGGATATGGTCCAGTTCAATAACGCCAGATGCATTCGTCATTCCGCGAACCAGTTCTTCGAGTTCTTTACCATCCAGCCCGAACTTCGTTTCTTCATCAGCAATATGCACCTGAAGAAGGCAATCGATGACGCGGCCTGATTTCTTACCCTGCCTGTTGATTTCCGTTAAAAGCTTAAAACTATCCACACTCTGCACCAGGTGTACGAAGGAGGCGATATATTTAATTTTATTTGACTGAAGATGGCCGATGAAATGCCAGCGGATATCTTGTGGGAGGAGTAATTGTTTTTCTACCAGTTCCTGCACATAATTCTCTCCAAAATCCCTCTGCCCCATCCGGTACAGGTGCATGATGGCTTCCACGCTTTGTAGTTTTGAAACGGCCACTAGCGTCACTTTTGTGCCCAGTGAATCTATCAGTTCCTGGTATTTTTCTTTACTCATTGGTGGTAAAGATACAAGTTGTTACTGCAGCACTGCCCTGCTGATCACCATCCGCTGCACCTCACTGGTGCCTTCATAGATCTGGGTGATCTTCGCATCGCGCATCAGGCGCTCGACATGGTACTCCTTAACATACCCATACCCACCATGGATCTGTACGGCTTCGGTGGTGGTCCACATCGCTGTTTCTGAAGAAAATACCTTTGCCATGGAAGAGCTGAGCGAATAATCCATATTCCTGTCTTTTTCACAGGCCGCCCTCAGGCAAAGCAGCCTTGAGGCTTCGATCCGCGTTGCCATATCAGCAAGCTTGAACTGTATCACCTGGTGGTCGGATATTGTCTTGCCAAATGCCTTTCTTACTTTGGAATATTTTAACGATAGTTCGTATGCGCCTGATGCGATACCAAGCGCTTGTGACGCGATGCCGATCCTGCCACCGGACAGGGTTTTCATGGCGAACTTAAAACCAAAGCCGTCCTCTCCGATCCTGTTCTCTTTCGGAACCTTCACATCCTGAAACATTACGCTATGGGTGTCGCTTCCCCTTATTCCCAGTTTATTTTCTTTGTTGCCAACGGATACGCCGTGCCAGTTTTTTTCTACTATAAATGCATTAATGCCCTTGCTTTTCTTAGCGGGATCTGTTTGGGCGATGACTAAATAAACAGCTGCCGAATTGCCATTGGTTATCCAGTTCTTTGTGCCATTCAGCAGATAATGGTCGCCCTTGTCTTCAGCTACCGTTCTTTGTGAAGTAGCGTCGCTTCCCGCCTCCGGTTCGCTCAGTAAGAATGCGCCAATGTACAGTTCATTATCTTTCATGCCCTGCGCAAGCGGAACAAGATATTTTTGTTTTTGTTCCTCGCTGGCAAATGTCTCCAATCCCCAGCAAACCAGGGAGTTGTTTACACTCATGCAGACGCTGACACTTGCATCAATCTTGCTTATTTCTTCCATAGCCAGCACGTAGCTGACCGTGTCCAGACCCGCGCCGCCGTATGCAGGATCTACCATCATTCCCATGAATCCCAGGTTTGCCAGCGTCATGATCTGCTCCATGGGAAATTTCTGATGCTCGTCTCTTTCAATAACACCGGGCAAACATTCGTTGATGGCAAAGTCGCGGGCTGCCTTGCGGATCATTTCGTGTTCTTCTGTGAAGGTAAAATTCATGGTAGTAAATAATTTGGAAGCAATACCGCAAAAGTAGCAGAAAATAATCCAGATAAACTAACAGTTGTTCGTTTATTATAAAGGAAACTATATACCTGTTGGGACAGAGCCGTTAATTGGTCGGTTCCAACGCGTAAATTATTTTTCCTTTAGTTGGATGGGTGGGCAAGGAACGGTTCCAAAAGAACAGTAAACGCAGCAATCACCTGCTTTTGGCTTTAGAATTATCCGGCAATTAGTACACTTATAAAAAAACTGACAGGCATTATCCGGCATTGTTTCCTCTTTTTGAAAGCCGCAATGAGGGCAGGTAATGGTTGATTGCAAGGATATCATGTTTTCCAATGATTATTTTTTATGTTCCTGATTGGTTACTGTATGCTTTTTCTTCAGCTTGCCAGGATTGGTAACGGACACCCTGATAACGTCTGCAAAGCTGCCGGTTATAACCAGCTTTTCATCGTATTTTTCATTTTGTTTAGAGTTTCACCTTGTCCATCTTCGGAACAATCAAATGTATGATGAGCCAGGCAATAAGAAACGAACTTCCGCAAATGAGAAAAATAATATTATATCCCCCTACAATATTGCCCATCGCTTTATAATGATCGAGAATATAACCGACAAAAAGTGGAAGCAGCACACTGCCAATAGCTCCTGCCATTCCACCCAGCCCAACCACTGAACTGATGGCCCTTTTGGGAAACATATCAGGTACGATAGCATAAATATTGGCGCTCCAGGCCTGGTTGGCCGCTACTGAAATACTTATCAACGTGATGACCACCCACATATCTGTGGTGAACCTGGTGGCGATAATGGGTATTACAAGAATCGCGGAAAGGAGAAGTGCTCTTTTTCGGGCCTTATACACAGGCAGGCCTTTTTTAATTAGCCAGGAAGATAAATAGCCTCCGCCAAGGCTCCCGATCATGGTACCGGCATACACGATCACCAGCGGCAAACCAGGCTTTTTTAGATCAAGATGAAAGTAGGAATTAAAGTAGGATGGCAGCCAAAACAGGAAGAAGAACCATATCGGATCAGTAAAAAATTTCCCTGCGATAAATGCCCAGGTCTGTTTTAATTTCAGCAATTTCCCCCAGCTTACTTTCCCTGTAGAACTTTCTTCTTTATCTACAATATCGCTGTGGATATAATCAAATTCCTTTGCGCTCAAACGCTTCTGACGCGAGGGAATTTCATAAAAGATCAGCCACAAGGCAAGCCAGATAAACCCTAATGAGCCGGTGACCAGGAAAGCGGCCTGCCAGCCATACAGGGCAAGAATAAAGGGAACAAGGAGGGGTCCCACGCAGGCGCCGATATTGGAACCGGAATCGAGAATGCCAATTGCCAGCGCCCGCTCTTTCTGAGGGAACCATTCTGCGGCAGTTTTTATTCCACCGGGATAATTTCCCGATTCTCCCAGGCCCAGCAATCCCCTGATCATTCCAAAGCCAAAAGTGGTCCTGACCGTTGCGTGGAGCATTGCGGCAATGCTCCACACCGTTACGGAAATCGTGTACCCCAGCTTTGTGCCTACCCTGTCGATGACCCTGCCATAAAACAACTGGCCGAATGCATAACATGCCGTGAATACCATCACGATCCTGCTGTAATCAATTTCTGTCCAGCTGAATATTTTTTCCAGTTCGGGTTTAAGTAAACCGAATATCTGCCTGTCGATGTAATTAATCGTCGTGGCCGCAAATAAAAGGAAAGCTATGAACCACCTGTAATTTCCTGTTCCGGTTTTTGCCATCTGAAAAGCGTTTAATCGGTTAGTTACCCTTTACAATTCCCGGAATCCATTTCTGTGCGTTACTGTAATATATTTTATCTACAACAGTCTTCGGAAGTCTTAATCCCCTGAATTTCCCATCAACCTTAGGCACACGCATCAGCTCGCCGGTGGTGAAAAATTTCCAGTGACGCATCCACACTTCATGTGCATGTTTTTTAATTCCTTCGGGATCGGTACCGCTTATACAAAAAGTTATAGAAATACCATAACATCGAGGACACTGCCAGGACCATATACATCTGTACGGCATACACCGTTTACAATAATAAACGAACTGGTGCAAACCCATTAATAATCGGAATATACATACCAGGCATATAACCGGCTAAAAGGCCAACTATACCGGCGATCCAAAGAGTAAGTACTTTTTTCTTAGGCGCCCAGTTTTTCATTATTACCATTCCGGTAATAGGAAATATTATCCGACAGCAATGAGGCAGAAGGTTCATCCAGATATAAATTACAATCGGGATGATTTTGCAATATGCTCGCCGGGTAAACATTACTTACTGTATGCTCCAGGCAATTTTTTAATGCCTTTGCTTTACGCAGATCAGGAACTGAAGCGATAATGTGTTTGGAACGCATGACCTGTTTTACAGACATACTGATTGCCCTGGCGGGAACATCGGAGATATTATCAAACCAGCCTTCCTTTACCTGCTGTCTCCTGCATTCTTCATCCAAAGCATTGATAATAATATAAGGTTCGTCGGTGTCAAAATCAGCAGGCGGATCATTAAAAGCCAGGTGGCAATTTTCACCGATTCCGATTAATGCAACATCAATAGGATGAGCTGAGATGATATCACTTAGCCGCTGGCGTTCCTTTTCCGGATCTTCTTCACCATTAATCAGGAAAGCAGCTTTTAAATGAGGTACTTTACTAAGAAAACGATCTTTCAGATATTTTCTGAAACTCGCCTTATGGTCCGAAGGCAGACCAATATATTCATCCAGGTGAAAAGCGGTCACTTTAACCCATTGAATATCGGTTCTGGCGATCAATTGGTTTAAGGTATCAAACTGACTGGCTCCTGTTGCCAGCAGTATATTTGCATAACCATTATTTTTTATTGTTGCGGCAATAATGTCTGCGGCGGCATTGCCGGCAGCAGTTCCCATTTCTTTTGCATCTGCACTGATATAAACTTTCATTAATTTTTTTAATTGGCAATAAAATATTTTGAATAATTATTTCATTCCTGTGAGGTTCTCATGATCTATAGACAATTCGAAAGGTTTATTTTTTTCCCAGGAACCACGCGTGAAATCCGGCACTTTTACCGGTTTTGACTGATTCGCTACCGACCACTCACTCAATGGCACCACGGAGCTCCAGAGAGCGGCATCGTATACATTGTAATCCATCGGCAGACCGTTGCGCAGACAGTCGATCAGGTGCCAGTCCATCAGCACATCCATGCCGCCGTGCCCGCCGATCTCTTTTGCCAGCGCGCCAACTCTTTTAACAAATGGTAAGGTGTATTTTTCCTCTAAGTCCTTAAACATTTTTTCGGATACCCAACCTTCATGGCCAATGGCCAGTTTAGGAAGATCTGTATCAAACTGCGCCGTGGCTTTCGTGCCGCTTATCAGGTACCTGGATGATTTTGGACGCGGAGAGGAAATATCATGCTGCAGCATAATAGTTCTTCCCCTGATAGTTTTGATGGTCGACGTATTCATGTTGCCCTCAAAAGGATTATTAACATACTTCTGGTAAGACGTATCCTTTGCGGCCAGCTCTTTAGCTATATCGTTTAATGTGAAATCAGCACTGCTCACCGATAGCAGATAATCCAGTTTGTCGCCACGGTTGATGTTCATGATCTGGCACACGGGACCAAGGCCATGTGTCGGGTATAGGTTGCCGTTGCGATGGGCATTCTCGTCCAGCCTCCATGATCCGGGGCGCTGTATCCTGTCAAATAATGTTCGTCCGATATTATGGATGTAAGCGCCTTCGCCGTGAATAATCTCTCCGAAAAATCCCTGCCTGGCCATGTTGAGCGTCAGCAATTCAAAAAAATCAAAACACCCGTTTTCCAGCATTACGCAATGCTTTTTTGTTCTTTCCGAGGTTTCTACCAATTGCCAGCATTGCTCAAGTGTCTGGGCGGCCGGAACTTCCACGGCCACGTGTTTTCCGTGGTTCATGGCATATAGCGCCATTGGCGTATGCCATTTCCATGGGGTCGCTATGTATACGAGATCAATATCGTCCCGTTCGCACAATTTCATCCATTCATTTTCATTTCCTGAATAAGTGGCAGGATTATGAACGGTGCCCATAAGTCTTTTCTGCACTATCTGCACCTGTCCGGGCCTAGTGTCGCAGATGGCCCGGACATCCACGCCCTGAATATGAATAATACGCGGAACCGCTTCGGAACCCCTGTTACCCAGACCGATATATCCGATGCGTACGGTATCGATCTTCGGAGCGGCATATCCGGTCATGTTAAACAGCTGTTTACCTTTGCCGGCCTGGTCAGAGAGCCGGATATCATGGTTTTCGGTGGCCGCAAAACCCGTTAGGCTGCTAGCCGCTATACCTGTTGCAGCAAGTCCGGAAAGTTTTAAAAATTGTCTGCGGTTGTTACTCATTTTTAATTTTTTACTGAAAAGTATTATCCTTTTTATTTTAAAATGGAGGGCTGAAAAAATATTTTTTCCCGTTAAATAGATGCAAATGAAAATAAAAGTTAGTAATTATGAATCAGGCATCGTCATAAATTACCGATAACGTTATCGGAAAATCCTTTGCTTTTAATGTGCGCCTTATATTCTTTTTGTAGAATCCCGTATGATGAGCTTTCCCGGCAGGATAATTTCCCGGGGAACAAAATTTTTTTTAATTATATGCTTTATTAACAACTCGCAACTTATCCTTCCGATCTCCAGCGCGGGTTCTTCAACCGTTGTTAAAGATGGATGTACTATTTCAGCCATCGGATCATTGGTAAATCCAATAACGCCCATTTGTTTTCCGATTTCAATATTATGTTTCTTAAGCGTCACCATCGCACCGATGGCTTTTCTGTCATTCGCAGCAAAAACCGCGTCGGGTCTTTGCCTGCAGGCCAGCAGCTGAAGCATATCTGTCTCTCCGTATTTTTGTGAAAAACCGGAATGAATGATCCATTGCTTGTTTACCTGTAATTTATGTGCCCTGAGTGCGGAAAGATAGCCTTCCAGTCTCTTCTCCGTGAAAAACATTCCTGAAGGTCCTGCGATATGCGCAATCTTTTTATACCCCGACCGCACCAAATGTTCAACTGCTTTATACGCTCCGTTAAAATCATCCTGCATTATTTTAGAGGTTTTGATATCGGATGCTACCCTGTCAAAAAAAACAATGGGTATGCCGTTGTCTATGACCCGTTGAAAATGGTCACTCTGATCAGGCATTGATGAAACACAGATCAACAATCCGTCTATATTGCTGAAAGAAAGCTCATCGAGGATCTCGCTTTCCCGCTTGGCAGAATCATTGGTCAGGTACAACACCATATTGAAGCCATTCTTAAACGCTACTTCCTGTATACCTGTGATGACCGTTGAAAAATAATAGTTAGTGATGACCGGCAATATTATTCCAATGTTATTGGAACTGTTTTTTACCAACCCTATAGCATTGAAATTGGGCTTGTATTTCATTTCAATCGCTTTAGCAAGCACCTGCTGGCGGGTCTCCGGATTTACATCATAAGTATTCCTGAGCGCCCTTGAAACTGTAGCAACTGAAATATTTAACGCTTTCGCAATATCTTTAATGGTTACGAAATGGGTTTTCATGTCACAATGTAAATAAATAAGAAGTGCTTTTGTATCCCCTCATCAAAAATCCGGATGGACCGCCGGAACCGGGCAACCAGCATTTTAATCCGGGGAAAGAAATTTGTCCGGCTATATTACAGTTGCCATATTTATCGACTAATTTAGCTGCGCATTTAAACAGAAAATTTATCTCAGATGAACCTTCACGAATACCAGTCCAAAGAATTATTGAAAAGATACAATGTCACCGTTCAGGAAGGCTATCCTGTAGATTCAGCCAATGCCGCTGAAGAAGCTTACAGGAATCTGAAGGTTCAGTTCGGGAACAATTTTGCGGTAGTGAAGGCCCAGATACACGCTGGTGGTCGCGGCAAAGGTAAGATCACCGGCACCGAGCAGCGTGGGGTAGCGGTGGGAAAAAATGCAGACCAAATCAGGGAAATCGCGAAAAACCTGTTGGGCGGAACATTGGTTACCATTCAGACCGGTGAAGCGGGTAAAGTAGTTAACAAGGTGCTGGTGGCACAGGATGTTTACTATGAAGGACCTAATCCCACAAAAGAATTCTATCTTTCCATACTTCTAGACAGGGCAAAAGCATGCAATGTGATCATGTATAGCACCGAAGGCGGTATGGACATTGAAGAAGTGGCCCATAACACACCAGAAAGAATATACAAGGAGTGGGTTCACCCATCCGGCGGACTGCAGCCCTTCCAGGCAAGGAAGATTGCTTTTAGTCTAAATCTTAAAGGGGAAGCATTCAAGAACTGTGTGAAATTTGTCACCAATTTATATAATGCCTACGTGGGGCTGGATTGCAGCATGCTGGAAATAAATCCACTTTTTAAAACATCGGACGAAAAAATAATCGCGGTGGATTGCAAAATGAACCTGGACGACAATTCATTATTGCGCCATCCGGATCTGGAAGCATTGAGAGATATCAGTGAAGAAGATCCTACTGAAGTGGAAGCTGGAAAATACAACCTGAATTTCGTAAAGCTTGATGGAAATGTAGGATGCATGGTCAATGGCGCCGGCCTTGCGATGGCTACCATGGATATGATAAAGCTTAATGGCGGCGAGCCTGCCAACTTCCTTGACGTAGGCGGTACGGCAAATGCCCAAACTGTTGAAGCGGGTTTCAGGATCATTTTAAAAGACCCAAAAGTAAAGGCGATTTTAATTAATATATTTGGCGGAATAGTACGTTGCGACAGGGTTGCCCAGGGTGTGATAGATGCTTACCAGAAGATCGGTGACATTCATGTGCCCATTATTGTAAGGCTTCAGGGGACAAATGCCGCAGAAGCTAAAAAATTAATAGAAGACAGCGGGTTGAAAGTTCAGTCGGCCACATTGCTCAGCGAAGCTGCCGCGCTGGTGAATAAAACATTAATGGGCAAGACATCTTCCAATTGATTTTAATACCATTCCATTACTATGGAATTTGAAAGAATCGCGGATAAGAAACGCGTTGATTTTATTGTCGCCTCCATCAGGAAATCCTTTCCGGCTGGAGGCGAAATTTTAGATATCGGCTGCGGCAATGGAATGATCAGCAGAGCCATTGGCGCCTTTGGATATGATGTAAAGGGGGTCGATGTGAGTGAAAAAACCATTGCTGTTGCGATGACTGACAATACTTTACCAAATGTGCATTTTGAGGTGGTGGCTGCCGGAAAATTAACTATCGAGCATTTGAAATATGACGCCATTGTCTGCAGTGAAGTACTGGAACATCTCCACAGGCCTGAAGAATTATTAAACATTATCCATGCCTCATTAAAAAACGACGGATCATTGATTGTAACCGTACCAAATGGGCGGGGTCCGAGAGAATTGCTGGTTACAAGGCCCGTTCAGCATCTTAAAAGAAAAAATGGATTTACCTGGAAGCTTGCCAGCAGCATTAAAAGGTCAATGGGATATACCGATAGAACGGTACAGTCGGCAGCAGACGATCTTTCACATATCCAGTTTTTCACCAGCAAGGATTTAACCGCACTCGCCATTGACACGCATTTCAAAATAGACATCATTAAGCCCTCGAATTTCATCGAACAGGTATTCCCCTTTTCGCTCCTGGTGCGCCGTAGCCGCACCCTCCAAAAGCTGGACTGCCGGATAGCGGAGGCCTTACCGCTGAATTTTACCAGCGGCTTCATGACCGTATGGAAAAAGAACAAAGATTTATTGTAGAAACCCACATCCCCTTTGAACAATATTCCTTGCCAACCGGCGTTTATAATTGTTCAAATTCCAACCTGTATGAAAAACGCGCACAAAGGATTCCTGCTCGTTACCTTTATTTCTTATGTTTTGCTCTATAGTCTGATCGCATTGATCAGCTGAAAGGTCCTTCAACGGCCCTAACCCCATAAATAGGGCTGAACAGATAGAGCCTGCCTGTGGCTATTTCCAGGCACTGGTAGCGCTTTCGTAATTTTTTCCCTTTCTTAAAGACTTTGCCTTTTCCGGTCTCAAAAAACCTGCCCTCGGCAATCTGCTCCACCAGCACCACTCCATCTTCGGCATCGTATTTTTTCAGCGACCGCATTAAACTGTCATCCGAACAGCTGCTGGCAGGCAGGTCATGCATCGATTTATTAAGTGCCACGATAAGATCAGGCGGAAAAATAGCTGTTTTAAGAAAATCCTTCAGCAGCGAAGCGTATATGCTTTTCCATTCCTTACCATGAGGATCTACCCTGTTTTTGCATTTCAAAAAGGTAACCAGGTGTGCCAGCTCATGCACCAGGGTTATCAGAAAGCTGTATTTATTAAGGGTTCCGTTCACGCTGATACGGTGCGTCTGAAAATCGGTGGCATGGCGGTAATCACCGAGAACCGATTTCCGGTCGCGCGTTATGGTTAAATGAACTTTATACTGATGTAAATAATCAAGTACCATCTGCGCGGAGGCCTCAGGAATGAATTTTTTTATCGCGTCAAGCGGCGCCTCTTTCTTTGGCATGTTTTTCCTTCCGGCTGAGTTTCAGAATAATAGAAATTTCAACAAAAGTGTATAAAAAATACAGGAACATCAGCCCGAATATGGCGCCCTTGCTGACGTTCTTTTTCGCAATAAAAATATAGATAAGCGCAGCGAACAGGCAGATCATCATCTTGGCGAACATGCCGCCATAGATCATTCTTAAAAACGCATGTACATGATCATTGCGCAAAGATTTCTGGTAAAAATAAAAAGATACCCCGGTAGCGGCGAACAATATCATGTTGCCAGCCAGCATCACCGTTTTGTCCATTCCCCAAAGAATTTTCAGGGAAGGGGAAATGATCAGGATCACATTTAAAATTATAAAAATAGTGAGAATAGGCAAAAATGAACGGGCCGGACTTTTTCTTTCCATTATAGCTGGTAACGCTGGACTGTGTATGTTATGAAAGTAAAATTATTTTATGGAAAATGATTCCGACACGGGCTTCAGTTCATTACTATTGGAAGAAGTTATTTTTGGTATCGCGGCAACTGTATTCATATGACATTGTCCATTAAAATTGGCGCTGGTTTCTATCTGGAGTTTTGAAGCATAAATATTTCCGCTAACATTACTGCCGCCCTTCAGTTGCAGCAGTTCTTTTACTTTTATCGTTCCATTTATTTTGCCCATTATATCCGCCTGCTGTCCGTTAATATCTCCTTCAACTACTCCATTGGAACCAATCACTACTTTAGCGGCACTCGTAATATTACCATGCAAAGTTCCATCTATGCGGATATCGCCTGTGCTGTTAATATCACCTTTAAGCGTGGTGCCGGCAGAAATAATGCTTGCACCGCTCTGAGGAGCCGAAGTGTCTGAAGAAATGTCAGATTTAGATTTGATTTTGAACATAATAGTATTTTATTCTTCTACGTTTTCTGGTTTGGGAACATCTATTTTCGTCGTATCAAGCTGCAGCGAAACATTTCCCTGCAATACATTTTTAATATTATCAAGATATTGTTCTTTATACCTTACCGCCTGTTCAAGAGAATCCGTTTTCACTTTCAGTGCCCTCAATTCCTTTGTGGCGTTAAAATCTCCGTAACCCGGAATGTACAACCTTAATGGCGTAAATACAATGAGGGCCACTGTCAGGCCGGTCAAAAGTACAAAAATGGTGCTAAGAGTAATATAAACACTCATTCTGGACAATTTAAATGTCACCACCTCTTCGTAAGTGTCATCATTCATCACCACCAGCCGGTAACGGTTCTGCAGACGCTTTAAAGTAGAATTGGCATCGAATTTGGCCATAAGGGCTATTGAAATTTCAAAGGTAGATGTTAGCCAAATGAAAAATAAGAGTAAATTTAAAATAAATTTCTTGAAAATCAGTTATTAAGAACTTAGTTTGCGCCGCGAATGCTAAAGGTTTTATCCAAAACATTAGTTGTCCTATTCATCCTATGCTCCTGGTATCCTGAAGCTTTCGGACAGCCTGTGCTGCCATATGATCTCAAAAAACCTAAAAAATTCGAAAATAAATTATTGGGCGCCGAAAAATCGTCAGAAAAAAAATTCCGCGGTGGGCGCCGGTTTATTCAGAACACCGTAACCCATTACAACTGGTACTTCAATGCCAACAACAAGCTAAACGAGGTGGTTGCGCGGGCAAAATTCTCCAATAAGGATGATTATACCGTCTTACTGCCTTTTTATAATTTCAGTCTCGACAAAACCGCTGGTGACAAATCAGATCTTGATTCTGTTATTTATAAAACCAACGCAGGTATTCTTACCCATGATCTGCGCAATGCATGGATAGATAATCTTTATATGCTGATGGGTAAAGCTTATTTCTTCCGGAACGATCTGGATTCCGCCTACATGACCTTTCAATATATAAACTACGCTTTTTCTCCCAAGGATGACGGGTACGACCTGCCTATTGGCAGTAACTCAAATGAAGGCGGCAGCGCTTTTTCCGTATCGACAAAAGAAAAAAGTAATATTGTCAGAAGAGCATTAAGCACGCCTCCCAGCCGCAATGAATCCTTTATCTGGCAGATAAAAACGTATATACAAAGGGCGAGAATGCCGGAAGCAGCAAGTTTAATACAGACCTTAAAAAACGATCCTGTGTTTCCCGAAAGGCTGCAGGTTGATCTTAATGAGGTGCAGGCGCACTGGTTTTACACGCAGAAAGTGTACGACAGCTCAGCCATTTACCTCGAACGCGCCCTTGGGAATGCAGCAGATAAAGCAGAGACTTCCCGCTGGGAATATCTGATCGCACAGCTGTATGAGCGGGCAAAACAACCGGAAAAGGCAAAGGAATTTTATGAAAAAGCAATCCGGAGCACCCTTGATCCCGTTCTGGAAGTTTATGCAAGGTTAAACGCGATCAGGCAAAACACTTCTGACTCCAATTCTATAAAAAAGAACATAGAAGAATTGAAGCGAATGGGCAGAAAGGATAAGTATTCCAAATACCGCGACATTGTTTATTATACCGCTGCCCAGATCGAACTGGAGCGCCATAATATTCCCGGAGCTAAGCTGATGCTGCTCAAATCAACGGCCGCTTCCGCAGACAATGTCAATCCAGCCCAGCGTACCCGGTCTTTCCTGTTGTTAGGGGATCTGTCTTTCGAAGAAAAAATGTACGGTGACGCAAAAAGATTTTATGATTCCGTTAATAATAATGACGCCGGCATTGCAGATGTTGCTGCATTTGAAAAAAGGAAAGAAACCCTGACTCAGATCGTGCTGCGTATGGACATCATGCATAGGCAGGACAGCCTGCAAAGGATCGCCGATATGAAGCCTGCTGAGCGTGAAGCAATGTTGAAGAAAATGGCCAGGCAGCTTAGAAGAAAACAAGGTCTTAAGGAAGAAGAAACAATAGGAGGAAATGCTGCTGTCGGTTTGAACCAGGCCAACGGACCAGCAACAAATCTCTTTGATGATAATAGCAGCAAAGGAGACTGGTATTTTGCAAATCCTTCTTTAAAATCAAAGGGTCTCACCTCCTTTAAACAAACCTGGGGCGGCAGACCCAACGTAGATAACTGGCGAAGGCTGGCAGCTATTAATGATGCAGCTGCCACAGCAAAAGACAGCAAGACAGCCGCTGATACCGGGAGCATGTCAGGAAAAGAAAATTCCGGTACCTTCAGCTATGAATCCCTGCTAAAAAACATTCCGCTTACTCCACAGCAGATTGAAAAATCGAAAGATTCTGTAGAGAATGCAATGGCAGAACTGGGCATTATCTATATAAATAACCTGGAAGAATATCCCACTGCCATAGACACCCTGGAAAGGTTCTCCGATCGTTTCCCATACAGCAGCAGGAAGCCTGAAGCTTTATATTATTTATATTATGCCTACCGGAAAATGGGTAATGAAGCAAAGGCCAGTGCGGTGCAGCATGAACTGGACCAGAAATATTCGGGAACACGCTACCAGCAGCAGGTTAAAAATGCCGTAACCGGTGAAGGGGACAAAGAAAAGAAAAGTATTACCGGCGCTTACGAGAATATCTACACTCTTTTCATTGAAGGGAATTTCGCCGGGGCGCTGCAACAGAAAAAAATAAATGACAGTATTTATGGTTCAGGCTACTGGACGCCACAACTGCTGTATATAGAATCTGTCTATTTTTTACACACCCGTCAGGATGAGCAGGCTAAAAAAGTATTGAACAGCATTATCGATCTATATCCTGAAAAGCCAATGGCGTCAAAGGCTAAGACAATACTTGAAGTACTGGGAAGAAGGAAAGAAATTGAGGACTATCTTACTAAACTTGAAATTAAACGTATAGATGACTCCGTGATCGTTGACAATCCGAAACAGCTGATGACCAGAGCTATTGTGGGTACACCGATGAAACAGGATTCACTTCGGCTTATTCCTCTCAAAATGAGCTTGGCGGATTCTCTTGCGAAAGTAAAAAAACCAGCTGTCTCCGCACCCGCACTGACAATTAAAAAAGATTCGGTAACCCTTGCATCAGCGTATAGTTTTAATGTAGAAGAGCCGCATGCCGTGGCCATTGTACTGGTGAAAGTTGACCCTGTGTATGTTTCTGAATCCAGGAACGCTTTTAACAAATACAACCTGGAAAAATATTATAACAAAAAAATAGATATCACTAACCAGCCACTTAGCGACACCGTAAAATTAGTGGTCATGACCGGTTTTGAAAATGCCGCAGCGGCAAGGGAATACGTGGAGAAGATCCAGGTTGTGGCAGCTTCACAAATAGTGCCATGGCTGCCTGCCGGGAAATTTTCCTTTATTCTTATCAGTGAACGAAATATTGAAGTGTTAAAAAACAGGCAGAACCTGACCGAATACCGGAAGTTCCAGGAAAAGTATTTTCCTAAGAAGTAACTTGCAATTCATTTAATACCTAATAATTTATATATGTCCCGTTCTGTCGGAATTTTCTGGAAGGCATTTATAGGCATCCTGCTTGCGCTTATCCTGTTGCTGGTTTTAATCAATGCAGGAGCATTTGGCAAAATGCCTTCGCTTGCACAACTGGAAAATCCATCAATTACACTTGCATCAGAAGTATACGGTGATGACGGCACCAGTATGGGTAAATATTTTAAAGAAAAGGGTAACAGAAGCAATGTTCAGTATAAAGATATTTCCAAGCATGTGGTTAACGCGCTGGTGGCCACTGAAGACGAACGCTTTTACGATCATTCAGGCATTGATGGAAAGGCAGTGATGCGTGCCATCGTGTTATTTGGCAGGCAGGGTGGAGGCAGCACCATTACCCAGCAGCTGGCACTTAATATGTTCTCTGAAAGAGCGGTGAACCCTGTCTCCCGCATGCTGCAGAAATTAAAAGAATGGATCATCGCGGTGAAGCTTGAAAGGAATTTCACCAAACAGGAAATACTCGCGCTGTATCTCAACACTGTATCTTTCAGCGATAATGTATACGGGATCAGGAACGCCGCAAGAACTTTTTTTTCCAAGGAACCAGACAGGCTCAATGTAGAAGAATCAGCCGTGCTGATCGGAATGCTGAAGGCCACGGGCAATTACAATCCCCGGACCAACTACAAAGCTTCATTTGACAGAAGGAATACGGTGATCGACCAGCTGGTGCGAAATGATTATCTGCCGGAAGATAAGGCCCTTGAAATAAAAAAATCACCTATCCGCCTGAATTATAAAAAGCTTGACCAGAACAATGGCATCGCTCCCTATTTTCTTGATGTGCTGCGGGAAGACGTAAAAAAATGGTGCAGCGAACATGAGAAACCTGATGGCGATAATTATGATATTTATGAAGACGGTTTGCGGATCTATACTTCTATTAACCCACGCATGCAATTATATGCGGAAGAAGCAATCGCCAGGAATATTCCAACACTGCAAAAAGCACTGAGCGCCCAGAAAAGCATTCGAACGGATGCCGTGTGGAAGGACCATGAGAATGTGATCGAGTCCGCCATGAAAGTCAGCGACCGGTGGAAAAACTTAAAAGAAGATGGTTTAAGCGAAGAAAATATAAGAAAAACCTTTACAGTAAAAATACCAATGAAAGTATTCGCCTGGAACGCTAACCGGGAAACGGATACGCTGCTCGCTCCCATTGATTCCATTAAATATTACCGTGAAATGCTTCAAACCGCATTCATGGTCATGGATCCTTTATCCGGACAGGTAAAAGCCTGGGTAGGTGGTATTGATTTTAAAAATTTCAAATACGACCATGTTAATATTAAAACCAAGCGGCAGGTAGGTTCTTCCATCAAACCTTTTTTATATGCGCTGGCTATAGAAGAGTTTGGCTTCACTCCTGAAACGCAATGTGAGGCCACCGCTCAATACTTTCCGGGATCCGGATGGGTGCCCGCAAAAAACACAGGCCGTACGGGCACAAGGAGCCTGGCAACCGGATTAACATGGTCGATCAATGAAGTCGCCGCTTATTTAATCAAGCAAACCACTCCCCAGCGGTTCGCAGACTTTGTTGGACAGATTATTCCTACAAAAATTCAACCGTATCCTTCCATAGCGCTTGGCACCTGCGATCTCTCTTTATACGAAATGCTATGGGGCTACTCTATGTTTCCCGGTGGTGGGTTCAGCACGAAGCCTGTTTATCTTACCCGCATAGAAGATAAAAATGGAAACGTAATAGCAAGATTCGACACCCAGCGTAAGGAAGTGATCAGCCAGACCACAGCTTATACGATGGCAAGGATGATGCAGGGACCTGTAGACATTGGCACGGCCGCCGGCCTTCGCTCACGTCTTGGAGTAGCCGAAATGGGTGGTAAGACCGGCACTACAAATGATAATTCTGACGCCTGGTTTATGGGGTATACGCCCCAATTATCGGCAGGTGTGTGGATCGGATGCGATAACCGTTTTATCCGTCTTGATGGCGGATTGGGAATGGGCGGACAGGCGGCACGTCCGATATGGGAATACTTTTTTAAAAAAGCATTTGAAGATAAATCGCTCGGACTGGACAAGCAAGCAAAATTTGTGCAGCCGGAGAATATGAAAAGTGAAATGCTGTATGATTATATGAACATGCAGGATCAATCTCCCCCTCCCGGCGCCGAAGGTGTGGATCAGGGTAATAGCGCGGATGAATATTTAGGCGCCCCTGATGGTAATGATGTTCCGGTAGAGTCCAAACAATCGTTGGAAGAACAGAAAATATTGAAAGAAACCGTGGGCGAAAAAAAAACGCCAATAAATAAAGGGGCTGCGGAAAATAATAAGGAACACAAAAAAAAGAAGGGTTTTTTTAAACGGTTGTTTGGAAAGAAAGATTAAGCAGATAAGCTATCCTCTCTTGCCGATATTGCCTACAAGTCCTATGCTGTGCACGAAATGATAATTGGAAGTTTCAGAGATCGCCAGCCGGTATTGAGTGTTGATGTGCAGGTATGCTTCTCCAAAAAAACTGATCTGTATTCCCAGGCCAACAGGTACAAATGTACCCCAGTATCCCTGGTACTTGGAAATACCTACCCCTGCCTGTAAATAAGGCACGAACCACGATTTGTCGGAAAACATTTTCCCGCGAATGGAAGCATCGCCTTCCAGCAGCAATCCTTCATTGGCAGATGCATCTGTGTTTGGAACCGGATAAGATAAAAAAGCACCTCCCAATGTTCCCACAAAATCATAATTCGCTGATAATCCTTTTCCATAACTTACCGCGAGCCCCTGCGACATATTCTGCAGCTTACCATATTTCTTATCCCTGATCACAGCTGCGAGTGAAGAATTACGAATTGCATCCGCAGTCTCAAAATCATTAAATGTGAAATAAATTCCCACAGTGGGAGGTTGAACGTACGACTTGGAGGCGGACTCAACAAATGGCTTAGCCTCTTGTTGCCCATTGGTAACCGAGCAAGACAAGACCATGACTATAACAAGAGATCTGTTCATGTGTACCAAATATAAGCGAGGTGGTCTTTATTTTCAAATATACCCCTAGCGCCTGCTGAGCACCTCTACCCTTACCTTCGTTAGTCCTTTTCCAGTATACCCAAGCTTGACCGCAGCGGCCCTGCTTAGATCCACCAGTCTCTTATTGCGGAAGTGCAACCTGTCATTCACTACCACAACAACCGAACGGCTGTTGCGTATGTTCGTTACCTTAATACGTGTGCCCATAGGTAAACGGTTGTGCGCAGCGGTCATTTTTATTGGATCGTAGCGTTGTCCGCTTGCCGTGAGCCTGCCTTTAAATTTTGAATTATAGTAACTTGCCACACCGGTTTCCATTCTGGGAACGTCTATTTTTCTGTTTGCAGATCGTGTGCGGTGCGCATGCTGCGCGTGCAACGCCATTCCGCTCTGCGAAAACATCAGGGATGCAAGCAATAATCCTTTCATTGTTTAATTTATGTTCCTTGAAAAATACTTTTCTGTCAGCATTTTATCTTCTGCATAAATATCATCGTAGAATACGATCCTGCCATCTTTTCCCTCACAGGTGAAATATTTGATAAATAAGGGAACTTTTTTAAAACCGGACACTACATGCTTTTCCTTACGCGTGATCCACGTGGCAAGTGTATCAGTGTTATATCGCACGGTATCATTTCTTACTAAAAAATGGGCAAGGTCCTTCCAATCCTGCACACGCACGCAACCATGACTCAGGGCGCGGACTGATTTTGAAAACAACCATCGGGCATTGGTGTCATGCAGATAAACGGAATATTTATTTCTAAAATTAAACTTCAATACGCCAAGCGAATTATCATCGCCTTCTCTTTGCTTTATCTGGTAGGGAAAATGGTTCTTACTTAATTTCGACCAGTTTATTTTTGAAGGAGAAATGACGCTATCGTTACGATCTACCACCATCAGGTTTTGCTTCTTAAGATAATTGGTATCACGCTTTATAGCCGGCAACATATCTTTAAATATAATGCTGTAAGGAACGGTCCACTGAGGAAGCGTAATAAAATTTGAAATCTCGGAATACAATTCGGGCGTTCTTGTTTTTGGTGCTCCGACGATCACACGCGATTCCATTACCAGGCTGTCGCTGTCAATAACCTTTAATTTAAATGAGGGAAGGTTGATCCATACATAAATGACGGGCATGCTATCAGCCATCAATTTGTATTTGTCAAGGTTCAATGCGATACGTTTATATTTTTCCCAGTCGGTATCATTAAGACTTTTAATGGTATTCTCATTGGCCTTTCCGGTTGTCTTTAATTTTTTTAATAACTGGTACTTTGTAATAGCCGATCTTAATATTGTCGTATCTGCCGAAAGAGGCAGCGTGTCTATTATTTTTTCTTCATACAAACGTTTTTGCAGTAAAGAATAAAACTCAACAGAATCCTTAAATGGAAAGGTCAGGTAGGTGTATGTTTTAAATGTGGCTGTGTCAAGAAAGTTTTTAATACCGCTTTTTAAACTGGAGTATCCGCTGAGTGTTGGCTCAAGCTTTTCCAGTGTTGCGGTAAGCTGTTTTGTTTTGATAACTTCATCAAGAACATTCACAAAGTAATTATTTGCGAGACCGGAATCTTTTTTAGATGAAAGACTGTCGTAGGGAAGTCTTCCTCTTTTCAGATGCTGGCCGATCAGCAACAATGCATCCGTCATCATCACATCAGCCCTCGACCATAGCGCCGCATCTTTTTTGGCCAGTGTGTCAGTATCGAGCTGGTGATGAATACTGGAAAGCGAAGCATAAAAATAATCCGAAGGAAACAGACCGTATAACTTCGAGTTCTTTATAAATGCATAGAGTGAATCCCCTGCAGGTGCCCAATCACCTTCATTAGACCATATCGCAGTATACCCGTTTCTTTCATATACCAATTTCACAGAGCCAGGTGCAGACAAAACGGATGTGTCATTGATCTTTCCTTTATTATTACCTGCATAGTCAATGATCCCGAGAAGGTTTCTCTTCACCCTGTCTTCCAATTGTTCAGGTTGTTTGACAATATCTTTTTCTTCAGGCTTTTTGCTTTTGCAGGAAAAAATGCAGGCGGCAAACAAGAACAATATCAGGGTTAGAATGGTTTTTCGCAACTTTTGGGGTGTAGTATAGGGATTCATTCCATCAATGATAATAAAATGAATTGAATATTGCACAATCTGTTCTATAATATTCTGGGAATACGGCTTTCCAACATTAGCAGATCAGCCAGCACGATGGCTGCAACCGCCTCCAGTACCACGGGAACGCGAAGCGCAATACACAGGTCGTGTCGTCCCCTGACTGAAAAGCTTTCGATGCTGCCGCTTTCCAGGTTGAGGGTATGCTGCTCTTTAGGAGTAGAAGAAGTGGGCTTTATAGCGATACGGAACACCAGTTCATTGCCATTTGTGAGACCGCCGACGATTCCACCTGAGTGATTGGTACTAGTTTTGCCTTCACTATTTTCTATGCTGTCATTATGTTCCAGGCCAAACATCCGGGCGGCGGCAAAGCCCGTCCCGAATTCAATTCCCCTCACCGCAGGAATTGCAAAAACCGCATGGCTGATCAGAGATTCCGCGGAATCAAAAAAGGGTTCACCCAGCCCTGCCGGCAAATTACCTACTCTGCATTCTACGATGCCCCCCACAGAATCCTTCGCCTCTATGGCTTTTTGTAACCCTTTTTCAGGATCGGCTTCGCCACCGATCTCTGTGATCGCAGCATGAACTCCAATGCCTGCATTTGCAAGTAACTTCTTCGCAATCACCCCAGCTGCCACCAGCGCTACGGTCAGCCGGCCGCTAAAATGTCCGCTACCCCTGAAATCCTCGTACCCGCCAAACTTTTGACGGGCCACAAGATCTGCATGACCCGGACGGGGCACGGCACGCTGCCTGGCATAATCAGTAGAGCGCGTGTTGTTATTTTCAAATAATATAGTAATTGGCGCGCCGGTAGAAATGCTATTGAATATCCCACTTTTAAAAAACGGCAGATCATCTTCTTTTCTCGGAGTGGTACCCTTTTGTGTACCGCCCTTTCTTCTTTCCAGGTCGGCCAGGAAATCTGCTGTCTGTAAAGGAAGACCTGCAGGGCAACCGTCGATATTAATGCCTACGCTTTCTCCATGCGATTCACCAAAAATTGATATGCGGAAAAGACGGCCGAATGAATTCATGTGATTATATTTTATACTGGCACAACGTCAACACCCAATGCTTTAAGCTTTTTGTAAAAATCAGGAAAAGATTTATCTATTGCTTCTGCTTGCTCAATGATTGTCTTTCCATCCGCTTTCAATGCTGCGACTGCGCAGGCCATGGCGATCCGGTGATCATGCCGTGAATGCACAAGGGCACCTTTCAAACCATTACCGCCATGGACCTCCATTATGTCTCCTTCCAACCTTATCCTCACTCCCATTTTGGCAAATTCCTCCTGCAGGGTCAGTCCCCGGTTACTTTCTTTATGCGCCAGTCTGCTGACACCTTTTATTACTGTTGTACCCTTGCAATAAGCAGCCAGCGCAACCAGCGGTGGAAATAAATCCGGGCAATCGGTGGCGTCAAAGGAAAATGATTTTAATGCAGCAGGCCCAATACTAATCTTATTATTCTCGATATAAATTTGTGCTCCGGCATCTGCCAGCGCTTTCATAATTTCTTTGTCTGCCTGCGACGAAGCGATATTTAATCCTTCGATATTTATTTTACCGGCAACTGCACCGGCCACGAGCAAAAAAGCGCCACCACTCCAATCGCCTTCAACAGTATACTCCGATGGTACAAATGCTTTTTCAAAAATAGCGCTGGGTATTAAAAAATCTTCAGGCGATAAGCCGCCACCGGAAGGAAGCGGTAATGAAGGAGAAATAAAAGTAAATTTTTCGTAGTGATCATTGATCACCTCCACACCAAAATGTTTCATCACATCAAGTGTCAGATCGATATAAGGACGACTTTTTAAATTCTTAACCGAGATGCTGACACCATCGGCGGCAGAGGCCGCGTAAGCCATTATTAAACCAGTAAGGAATTGGGAACTAAGCGATCCGTCTATTTCTATACTCACCGGTATAAGCGGCCCTTTTATTTTTATGGGCAGATAACCATTATTCGATTTAATGTTAATCCCCAGCTTTGGAAATATTTCATCAAAAAAATGCATAGGTCTTTTCAACAAACTCCCTGTGCCGTTAATCACGAGTTCCTTTTCGCTTAGCGCAGCGAGCGGAGCAAACATCCGGATTCCCAGCCCGCTTTCACCACAATTAATATCAGCGCTCACAGGTTCTACGCCATTACTTTCAATCACCAGTTTTTCATTAGTATGACTGATTATTTTCGCGCCGAGTTTGGCAATGACATCCAGCGCCGCAACATCATCGTTAGATACACCAGGGTTCAGTATTGTTGTAGTACCTCTGCTGAGCAAAGCAGCGGCACAGGCGCGTTGCATCGAGCTTTTGGAAGCCGGAGCGCTTATTGTTCCGCTGACTGAAGAAGGTTGAATACTAACTTTCATCACTGATCAGATTTTCTAATTCATCAAATGGGATCGGCCTGATAATAGCCACCCCTATGTCATTTAGCAAAACATAATTCATTGATGAGCGGTCTTTTTTCTTATCCATTTTCAGCACCTCAAAAATTTCCTTCTTATTAACATCCGCATGCACAGGCAGCCCATATTTTTTCAACAGGTCGGTTATACGATGAGACTGGTTAAAGCCGGTTAATTTTTCAGATAACCTGCAGGCCATTACCATGCCGATGGCGACTGCATGGCCATGTGGTATGGATAATTTCGTTTCTACCGCATGACCCCAGGTATGTCCGAAATTCAATAATTTTCTTTCGCCCTGTTCAAATTCATCCGCCAGTACCACGTTGGATTTAATTATAGCATTACGCTTGATTAATTTACCGGCCTCGTCAGTATTGTTTTTATAATAAGAAATGGAATTTTGTTCAAGTTCTTCAAATAAACGCGCATCTTTTATACAGGCATGCTTGATGATCTCCGCAAAGCCATTGGTCCATTCAGATTGAGGAAGGGTTTTAAGAAATGAGCTGTCATACAATAAAAAATCCGGTTGCCTGATAGTGCCTACAAAATTTTTGTAGGCGCCTACATCAATTCCATTCTTTCCTCCTATGCCTGCATCCACCATGGCCAGCAGGGAAACAGGAAGGAAACCGAAAGAAATTCCCCGCATATAGACCGATGCAGCATAACCGGTGATATCTGTAACCACCCCGCCACCGATGCCGATAAGAAATGATTTCCTGTCGACCTTGTATGCGATCAGTTGCTGCACGATATCATCAACAGTTGCCTGCACCTTATATTGTTCGCCGGGTTTCAGCACTATAAGGTTCCAGCCCTTTAATTTTTTTTTATAAAGACCGAAAATATTTTCATCGGTGATGATCACCGCATGCGCGCGATCCACCAGCTGTTCGAGATAGCCGAATTCTGTATTAAAATAATAACTGGATGTTTTCTGTGAAAAAATGTACTTCTTTTTTTCCATAGAAGCTATTTCACGAATTCATGATCTTATTCTGATGATTGATACTTTCCATGTGAACAGCATCAAAGTATTTGGTGATGAATTCGCGTGTCAGCCCAAGCGCATCGCCTTTAGTAAAAGACCTTTCCAGTATTTCGTTCCAGCGGTTTGTCTGCAGGATGGTGATGTCGTTGTTTTTTTTAAACTCACCGATCTGGTCCGCAATTTTCATTCGCTGGCCGAGCAGTTGCATCAGTTCATCATCCAGGTGATTGATCTGCTGGCGTAATTTTTCCAGGGCAGCGTGGTATGCCTCTGAATTCGTATCTTCTTTTCTCCAGACGATAGCATCCAGCATTTCCAGCAGCGCTTCGGGAGTTATCTGCTGCTTTGCATCGCTCCAGGCATTATCCGGATCTATATGACTTTCGATCATCAGGCCATCAAAATCGAGATCTATTGCTTTTTGCGCCACATCCAGCAGAATATCCCTTCTCCCACAGATATGTGATGGATCATTGATGATCATCATGCCGGGATTGCGACGCTTCATTTCAATGGCAAGGTGCCACATGGGGGCGTTGCGGTATTCCGTGTTACCATAAGAGGAAAATCCTCTGTGTATCAGCCCGATTTTCTCAATTCCTGCTTTGGCAACGCGTTCAACGGCGCCTGTCCAGAGTTCCAGGTCAGGATTGATCGGATTTTTAATCAGCACCGGCACTTTTGAGCCACGCAGGGCATCGGCAACGTCCTGTACACTGAAGGGGTTCACTGTGGTGCGCGCACCGATCCAGAGTATGTCCACATCAAAGTGCAGGGCATCTTCCACCTGTTTGCCTGTGGCCACTTCTACTGCCGTGGGAAGGCCGGTTACCTTTCTGGCCTGCTGCAGCCATGGGAGACCCTTTGTGCCTATTCCTTCAAAGCTTCCCGGTCGGGTCCTGGGTTTCCATATCCCGGCGCGGAGCACATCTACTTTACCTGTTTTAGCCAATCGGATAGCGGTCTGTAAAACCTGCTCTTCAGTTTCCGCACTGCAGGGTCCGGAAATGATCAGGGGTCTTTTTGCAAGAACCTGGTCAATTCCGGCACTTGCTGTTAATGTTTGTTCCATAAGTATTTTTAAGAATTAAAATGTTTGTTTCATTTTAGTTTCTTAGAGGAAACATATTGAAATTATCTGCTGTTCGCGTCATTCATCCTGATGCGCCTGCCTTTGTAGTTCTTACCGTCAATGGCGCGGATCATTTGCTGCGCAGAAGCAGGGTCCACTTCAATCCAGCTGTTCATTTCCTTCATATCTATTCTTCCAAGCACTTCTTTTTTCAGGTCGCTCATATCCAGGATAAACTGCAGAAAACTTGCTTTGTAAAAGCCATCTTTGGTACCCAGGTTCACAAACAACTTGGTTGCATTTCCATTACCCTCGAATTCCCTTCCTCTGGTGTCCCGCCTGCGGTCCCCGTCCCTGCTTTCACTCCTTGGTGCTGATTCGGTGCGCTGATCCCATGGCTGGCGCAATCTTTCCCGCACGTTAAGGTCTTCTGCGTTTTCATAATATTTTAAAAAACGGTCAAATTCCATTGCTGCGATCCTTTTCAGCACATCTTCCTTGCTGATATCGGCAAATTTTTCTTCCAGCATCGGCACATAGGTTTCATATTCACTGTGGCTGATGTCCGTGTTCAGCAACTTTTCCATAAACTTGAAAAATTGCTTGCGGCAAACGTCTTTTCCGCTGGGAATTTCGAGTTTGTGAAAGGGCACCTGTACCATTCTTTCGATCTGCTTCAGCTTTCCTATCTCACGGGAATGCACAATTGACATGCAGATGCCTGTGTTTCCAGCCCTTCCTGTTCTTCCGCTGCGGTGTGTATACACTTCTATGTCGTCCGGCAATTCAAAATTGATAACGTGCGTAATTTCTTTCACGTCGATACCTCGGGCGGCTACATCGGTTGCAATAAGGAGCTGCAGCGATTTTTCCCTGAAATCATTCATCACTTTGTCGCGCTGCTGCTGCGTAAGGTCGCCATGAAGTGCGTCAATATCATATCCTTCACGTGTCAGTTTTTCGGCAATATTCTGTGCATCGATCTTGGTACGGGTGAATATGATACCATAAATGCCCGGGTTAAAATCGATCAGTCTTTTTAATGTCTCATAGCGATGCTGGGCGTTCGTGGTATAATACTGGTGGTCAATATTCTTACTGCCTGCATTTACCTTACCCACAGTGATCTCCACGGGCTTATCCATGTACTTCTTGCTAACCCTTTTGATCTCAGGAGGCATGGTTGCACTGAACAGCCAGGTAGAATCACGGTTAGGAGTGTTTTTAAGGATAAATTCAATATCATCCTGGAAACCCATATTCAGCATTTCATCCGCTTCATCGAGCACCACATATTTAATCTGTTCAAGGTCAATAGCCTTGCGTTCTATCAGGTCAATCAGCCGTCCGGGAGTAGCCACCACAATCTGCACGCCTCTTTTCAATTCCCTTATCTGGGTACCAATGGGCGTTCCACCATATACTGCGAGCACATGGGCAGCCGGAATGAATTTTTTGAATAGTTCAACTTCCCCTACGATCTGCATACACAATTCGCGGGTAGGGCAGACTACCAGCGCCTGTGGTATTCTTTTTTCTGTCTCAATCAGGTGAAGAAGAGGTAAACCGAAGGCGGCCGTTTTTCCGGTGCCGGTCTGGGCCAGACCCACCAGGTCCTTGGTCCCACTGATCAGTACAGGTATAGCCTGTTCCTGAATTGGTGTGGGTTGGGTGTAACCCAAAGCATCGGTTGCCTGAACCAGCCTCGGATCTAAACCTAACCCTTCAAAAGTCATCATAATGTTTTAAAATTTTTGCAAAGGTACCTTATTTCAATATCTTCCTGATCTTATTGGCATTGTCAATTAGTTCCCCCAGGTATGTTTCGTTCTCTTTTTCAAGGCAGCTTTTGAATTTTCTTAACTGTCCGATGTGCTCATTCAGCACATCCAGGATATTTTCACGGTTTTGCATGAATATTGATACCCACATGGCGGTGTTGCTTTTGGCAAGCCGCACAGTACTTTCAAACCCTGCGCTCGCCATTGCAAAGATCGCATCTTCTTCCTTTTCCTTTTCTAACACCGTGTTTGCCAGGGCAAATGAAGTGATGTGAGAAATATGGCTTACGTAGGCCGCATGGAGATCGTGCGCTGAGGCATCCATATATAACAGCTTCATGCCGAGTTTGCTGTATATATCTTCCACCATCGTTATCGCATCATTGTCTGAATTCTCCTTATCAGAGATGATCGTCACCCTTCCGCTAAATCCGTTACTGACAGCCGCTCCGGGACCACTGTTTTCGGTCCCCCACATCGGATGGGTGGCTACAAATCTGGATCGTTTTGGATGATCTTTAACCGAATTGATGATCTGTTCCTTGGTGGAGCCGGTATCCATGACCACCTGGGTGGTCACATTGTCCATAATCAGCGGAAGCAGCTTTTCTGTGGCATGGACAGGTATGGATAAAATGATCAGGCCGGATTGCCCGATAGCATCCGTTAAGGGTAATATCTCATCAATGATCCCTAGATCCACGGCTTTTTGAAGATGATCCGCGTTTGTATCCACCCCGATGATCCTCGTGGCGATTTTCAGCTCTTTCAGCGACAGCGCCATCGACCCGCCGATCAGGCCGGTTCCTATAATGGTTATGGTCATTTTAAATTATTTAAGGCTGCTTTGATATCCGTCCTATTGCTTCTTTTAATTTATCCGTTGTGCTGCACAGGCTAACCCGGATATATTTTTCACCGGCGGGGCCAAATATGCCACCCGGCGTTAGAAACACGTTTGATCCGTATAATATTTTATCACTTAATTCATACCCATTTACAAATTGGTCCGGAATAACAGCCCATACGAACATGCCCGCCTGGTTATCCATCACTTTGCAATCCAGCGCCGCTAATAATTCATGCACCAGCTTTCGTCTCTCTGCATATATTTTATTTAATCCGTCATGCCATTCCTTGCCTGATTCCAACGCTTTTACCGCAGCCAGCTGCAACGGTAAAAACATACCGCTATCCATGTTAGACTTAAATCGCAATACTTCCTCTATCCTTTGTTTAGCGCCGCAAAGCACTCCTACCCGCCATCCTGCCATGTTATGGGATTTGCTTAGTGAATTCAGCTCTACCGCTATATCCTTTGCTCCCTTAATGGCCAGGATGCTCATTGGCGTATCGTTCAGGATGAAGCTGTAAGGATTATCATGAACGATCAGCAAATTATTTTTTTTCCCAAAGGAAATGATTTCTTTGAACAGGTTCATGTCCGGCAGCTGCCCTGAAGGCATATGCGGATAATTCACGAACATCAGTTTTGTTCTGCCTGTAATCGTTTTTTGAATGGCCTCTAAATCAGGTTTCCAGCTCGCATTCAGATCCGGTCTGCCGGGCTTCAGTTCGTAACTGACGCACGTGCCTCCCGCAAGCTTTACCGCAGCGCTGTAAGTTGGATACCCGGGATCCGGCACCAGCGCTTCATCTCCATCATTGAGGTAAGTCATGCAGATATGCATGATGCCTTCTTTGGAGCCCATCAAAGGCAATATTTCAGATTCAGGATCCAGGTCAACAGCATACCATTTTTTATACCATGAGGCGAACGCATTTCTCAGGGCAGGCACTCCCTTATATCCCTGGTACGCATGCGTATTTGGTTTTGCACTTTCTTCCTGCAATACTTTAATTACCTCCGGATGAGGCGGAAGATCGGGGCTGCCAATGCCAAGATTAATGATATCCTTTCCCTCGCCGTTCAGCTTGGCGATCTCCCGCAGCTTCTGCGAAAAATAATATTCACCAATGCCTTCTAATCTTGTTGCCGTCTGCATCTTAAATTATTTTACGCTAATAAGCGGACCTGTTTTAACACTGTTCCGCGTCTAAACTGTTTTTCCCTTTTTATAAATACCGTATACGTTAAGTTCTTCGGTAAGTAATTTTATTTCTTTTATTACCTTATTAAATTGTTCCAGTGAATCGAATTCCATGTCTGCATGAAAAGAATACTGCCACTCGCTTCCGGGTATCGGAAAGCTTTGCAGTTTGCTTAAATTAATACCGTTGTCAGCAATTTTTGTCAGCACACGTGCCAAACTTCCTTTGGAATGATCGGTGTGAAAATTTACTGAGGCCTTGTTGGAACCTGGTATTTCGATGCCTTCTGCGGATGGTTGCAGAATCAAAAAACGCGTGTAATTATTTTTCATCGTATGAATATTGGGAGCGATCATGTCGAGCTCGAATAGTTCTGCCGCGAGCTTGCTTGCAATAGCGGCAATATGTTTGCTTTTATGCTGATGAATATGTTTTGCACTAAGGGCCGTGTCTTCTGTTTCAACAAGCTTCCAATTGTATTTATCCAGGAATTCAAGACACTGCTGAATGGCCATGTAATGTGAATGTACCTCACGGATGTCTTCAAGCTTTACCCCGGGGTTCACCATCAGGTTCTGATTGATACGGAGATATACTTCCCCGGTAACCGTCAGCTTACTTTTTTTGAGAAGATTATAATTAGGCAGAATGCTCCCCGCTATGGAATTTTCTATGGCCATAACACCGCCAATACTTTGTTCGGGATCTTCCGCAATTATTACTACTTCCCTGAACGTAGCGCAAGGTATCACCTCTACGGTCTTACCAAAAAAATGACGGGCCGCAGCCTGGTGAAAACTGCCTTCATATCCCTGAATGGAAACTTTTGTACTGGTCGGTTCTTTTCTCATATTATATAAAGCAAAAATCCCGGCATTCTGCCGGGATTCTTTATGTTAATAGTTATATTTTCTTTTAACAAAAGCTTTCCCGGCTACTTCTAAAGTAGAAATAAAAATAAAAAAATGGGAATGCCTTTGCAACGTTCATGCATTCAAAAATAAACAAGTATTATGAAAAACCAAATTAATTTTCAAGGCGCTTCGAAATTTCATCATCTATCTTTGTGAAAAGATGAAAGGGTTTATATATTCTCCAGTTGTCGATCTGCATCAGTTCTATGTACCGGTTTAGCTTGGCCAGTTTAAAATCATACTGTGTCTGTTCAGGCATATTCAGGCACACCACCCATCCGTTTTCATCGGTCACTTCTTCAAACCACTCTGCATAATATTCCCTGTCGCTGCTGTGAAAATTCAAAACATTTTCTACTATCAGAATGAATTTATAGATCCCTTCTTTCATGAACTTATCGGCCACTTTTCGCTTTAGGTTCATAATGTCGTTCTCTATGGCGTCGTTCCATTCACCGATCAGCTCGATGATCACATAATGTTCGTCATAATCGGCAATCAGGACCTTCATATACAAAGTCCTGGATTCAAATTCATCCCATTGCGGATGGATGTAATAATTATATATGGTCTGGGAAAATTCGAATTCGGAATACACTCTTCCGTAAAAAGGTGACCGCTCATCTTCCTCGCTCACATATAAATGCCGCCAATTGTAAAAAGGTTCAATGTCGTGCATGCATCTATGTTTAAAATAAAAAAAGGCTGTAACAATTTACAGCCTTTCCCCAGGGTATTCCAAATATTTTTTACTGCCTTTCATTCCACTATAATTTTCCTGGTGCATATTTCTTTATTTTCGCGGCTCAGCACTTTAACCAGGTAGATTCCTCTGGTCATGGAGGGGCTGATCCTTACATCCGCTACCTGGCCCGCATTGTAAATGTTCACCCGTTTATCTGAGATCATCCTACCCGTAATATCTACCAGCTGAACGCTGTAATCACCGGGCATTTTATTGGTAAAAGTAACTTTAAAGGTATTCGCTTTAACAGGATTAGGATAAACAGATATATTTTCTGCTACTTCATTTTTTGTCACGGCGAGCCTGGTCTGAAACAGCAGATTTTCATTGGCAAGGTCCGAAGTGTTATAGACGTTGCTGTCGGAAGGGATCAGCACGGCTTCCCATTTAAAGGGGTCTACGCTGTAGTACCCGGTGATCGAGTTGGCACTGCTCAGTATCAGCTGTCCTTTGGCATCTACAACTACACCATTGGTAGTGTACCCTTCAGGAAGTCCCTTTATTTTTTTAATGAAAGTAGCCACCTGTGTCTGAAGGTTTATTTTAAATACCAGGTTGTGTGATGTAACAAGGTAGAGGTTGCCGTTGGCATCCGCTACCATGTCGCCACCCCAGCTGGTGTTAGGATCTGAAAAAGAGGTGCTGTCGTTTCCGGGCGCATCCACCAGGCTTCCCAGGTCTTTTACAACGGGCATTTTGCCGGTAGTAAACTGGACAAGATGCGAACCATCATTATTAAGCGCATAGCCGTTGCCATCAACGGCAATAACCATCCTGGTTACCTGGTCGGCCTCTACGTCCACATCTTTAGCGGCGCTCAATGGCTCATTTTCAAAAATGTACACGGAAGGCACTTTGGCGCTAAGGTCAATATATCTCAGTTGATTGATAAACAGCGGAGCAAAATAAAGCCTGTTACTTTTCTGGTCATACGCACAGGCGGCAGACAATCCGCTGAATGGTTTTTTGTTTTCTGAACTGGAATCACTGGATAATAAAGAAATCTGTTTGAGTGTCCGTCCGTCAAAAACATCATATTGGCCTTTGCTGCTTTCGAATATACTTCCGGTAACACTGCCATTGGCGAGGTCTATTTGCTTTACTTCCGTCCATTGCTGGGAGCCGATTCTTTCACTGGTTATAGCGTATGCGCGATTGGTGGTCTGAGCCTGTAAGGCAAAAGAGAATAATGCAGGCATAAGCACTGCACACAATCTGAACTTCATAAGCTTAGTTTTGGCGGAAATAGAATTATTTAATTTTGTTGACTTCACGGAGAATCAACGCTGCAGGTGTTTCAATAGTATCACTGGAAAATAAATAATTCAGGAATAAGTGGATTCTACTGCTTTTTTTACGCTTCCGTATTTAATTAAAAGCATTTTCGCGGTTTCTTCATGCCGGATATCAGTTTGCTCCATAACCATCTTAACTCCGCGCTCTATTAATTTTGCATTGGTCAGTTGCATATTGACCATGCTGTTTCCTTCCACTCTGCCAATAAGGATCATGACGGAAGTGGAGATCATATTCAGCGCCATTTTCTGCGCTGTGCCGCTTTTCATCCGGGTACTTCCAGTAACAAATTCCGAGCCGACAATCAATTCAATAATAAAATCTGAAAAAAAACTTACCGTGCTGCCAGGATTGCAAACAATACATGCTGTAATTATTCCAGCTTCCCTGCTGCGTTTGAGCGCTCCTGATACATAAGGCGTTTTGCCACTTGATGCAATTCCAATAACTACATCCTTATTGGAAATATGATGCGCATTAAGATCTTTCCATCCCTGCTCTTCATCGTCCTCGGCATTTTCTACCGGATGCCGAATAGCTTTTTCACCTCCGGCTATCAGGCCGGTCACCACATCTTCAGGCATTCCGAAGGTTGGCGGAATCTCGCTGGCATCAAGAATGCCCAGGCGGCCGCTCGTGCCTGCGCCTATGTAAAACAACTTCCCTCCTGCCAGCAACCTGTCGGCTATGACCCTTACCAATGGCTCCATTGCAGGTATAGCTTTCTGAACGGCAGCTGCAACTGTATGGTCTTCTTCATTGATGTGCGTGAGCAGTTCGCGCACGCTCATTTTTTCCAGGTGATCATACCGGGAAGGCTGTTCAGTATAATTTACAAAAGATGGCATATTGTAATTGTTTATTGCCGGTGATACTTTATCAGTCCGGCCATTGGACTTTTCAGGATCGTTCCTAGCGTCATTCCATAACCGATGCAAAGTTCCCTCACCACGTCCTGAAAATACCAGGCAATGGCACCCGTAAAATGAACAGGATATTTCTGATTGCCGGCATAGCGGCTTACATGAGCCAGGAAAAAATCATTTATCCCGTCTTCGATGATGTTTTCAATCATGTAATGGCCCCGGTTTTCAGAAAGGAACAAAGAAAACGAAGCCAGGTATCGGTTTGCAAGCGGTTTGCGATAAACATTTTCAAGTATCCTATCAGCCCCCTGGCCATATTTGAATTCAAATTTGTCCTTCAGTTCCTGTTCAAATATATCGTATAAGTAATACTGGATGAGCTTTTTACCTAAATAAGCACCGCTTCCTTCATCGCCAAGAATGAAACCGATCCCAGGACTATTATTGACTATTTTCCTGCCGTTGAAATAACAGGAATTACTGCCTGTGCCAAGTATACAGGCGATGCCTTTTCCCCGATCGCAGAGCGACCGTGCAGCTCCCATCAGGTCGTGGTTCACTGATATGGCAGCCGCACCAAAAACTTTTTGTAACACTTTTTTAATACTTCTGGCATTGTTAGGGTCTTTCATGCCAGTGCCATAGAAATAAATGGCATCAAAATCATGTTTCTTCAGCTGAGGCAACAATTCTGCTCGGATTACGCGCTCCACCTGATCCGGCCCCAGGAAATATGGGCTCATGCCCTGGGTAAAAAAAGATTTTCTGGTTCTAGGCGATACTACGCACCATTCGCATTTTGTTGACCCGCTGTCTGCAATAAGTATAGGCATTCATACAAATTTATAGGGTTTCCCTCAAAGACCCTCCGCACCGATAGTGCCGGAACGGGCAATAAACCGCTTATGTGTGCTTTGCATTAACCTTAAGCAGCTTTTCGTGAAACCCTTCCTTAACTTCGCCGCGAAATTGACAATAGCGATTAATGAAAAAATTACAGGCCTGGTTACCGATACTTTTTGCGTTTGTGCTGATCATTGGAATGATAACCGGTTATTCTCTCCGGGAAAGGGTTCCGGTTTCTCAGGGTTTTTTTGAAACTACCCGCAGATCTTCTATTCAGGAAGCAATGGACCTGATCCGACTGCACTACGTGGATCCGGTTCCTATGGACAGCCTGTCCGACGATGCCATTAAGGCCATGCTTGGCCACCTCGATCCCCATTCCATATTCATTCCCGCAAGATACCTCAGCGAGATCAATGAAGACCTCCAGGGTAATTTTGAAGGCATCGGCGTTGAGTTTCAGATTATCAGGGACACAGTAAACGTTGTCCACGTGCTGCCTGGCGGACCCAGTGCAAAAGCAGGCGTGTTGCCCGGAGATAAATTTCTTAAAGTAGGCGATTCCATAGTAACCAATAATGGCATCAGTTCGGAAAAAATAAAAACACTGCTCCGTGGCGGGGATGGCACAAAGGTGAGCATCACTTTTCTGCGTAACACTTCATTAAAAATAATTTCCATAGAACGCGGCACCATTCCCATTTATTCCGTAGATGCCGCTTACATGATCAACGACACCACCGGATTTATTCACCTTAATAAATTTTCAGGTACGAGCTATGAAGAATGCATGGCCGCTTTTGAAAAACTGAACAAGCTGGGAATGAAGAAATTAATTTTTGACCTGAGGAACAATGGTGGTGGAATACTGGGGGAAGCCGTAGACATTGCCGATGAGTTTCTATCCGGCGACAAACTTATTGTCTATACCAGGGGAGACAAAGTTCCGCGCGTAGAATATCATTGCAAACGTCCCGGGCAGTTTGAAACAGGCAGGCTCATGATGCTGGTAGATGAAGGTTCGGCCTCTGCCAGTGAAGTGTTGTCAGGTGCAATGCAGGACTGGGACCGCGCCACTATCATTGGCAGAAGAACTTTCGGCAAGGGACTCGTACAGGAACAATACAATCTTACCGGTGGTTCCGCTTTACGGCTGACCGTTGCCCGTTACTACACTCCTTCCGGGCGCAGCATTCAGAAATCGTATGCTAATGGAAAAACAGTTTATAATGATGAAGTATCAGAAAGGTTTCACAACGGAGAAGTGATCACAGACTCGGTAAAGGCGGCCAAAGGTAAAGCCTATAAAACCAGTGGTGGCCGCAAAGTGTACGGCGGCGGCGGAATCACACCTGATATATTCGTGCCTTTCGACACCACAGGGTTTTCCACAAATGTGCTCCCTCTGTTCGCCAGTCAGCAGTTCAACAATTTCATTTACCGCTACTACCTCCAAAACAGGACTTCACTTGACAGCTTTAAAAATGCCAAAGACTTTTCCAACCGTTTCCAGCCTGATGTCATGACGTGGAAAAGCCTGATGGATTTTGTGGCTGAAACTAAAATTCAATTGCCTGCGATTCCTGAAAAAGATAAAGCTGAAATTGAAAAAAGAATTAAATCATACCTGGCCCGCCAGATCTGGGGTATGGAAGGTTTTTATGAGGTCAGCAATTCATGGGACCTTACCGTTCAGAAGGCCCTTCAGGCGAATTAGCATTGCGTTCTTTAAGTACCTTCATTTCCATTCTATAGGAAATGATCAGGCCCGCGCCTCCACCAATGGCTATCAGGGCAAAATACAATGGCGGATGATCGTTATCGCCTGAAACAGTGGGCATATTGACATCGACAATGTATGCTGTGAGTAATCCCACGCCAGCTCCTACCAGCAACAATCCCCATTTGAGGTACAAAAAAGGCTCCGGTCCCCTTGACCCTTTCCTGGGGTTTAATCCCTTATCTATCATTGCGAGATTTTCTTTTTTCTGCATATATACAATGCCAAATATCAGCGCGAAGAAGCCGAGAGGTACTAGAATGGGGATCAATAATGCGGGATCCATAATGTTGTTTTATTTTTCTTTTAAAATTGTTTACTGCTATATCTGACTACCGCTGGTTCTCCAACGTTACAGCTTTTCCTAATATTTTTTAAAATAGATGTAATTTGGAGTGTAACCTAATCCTTACTGCTGCAGTCATACCATAAGTAATGCATATTGGGGGTGATAATGAAATAATTACCAGGGTTTTGAATGGTGAGCGCCAGCTTTATGCAGAACTGGTTAACCGCCATCAGAGCTTTGTATTCACTATTGCCCTGAAATATACGCCGGTAAGAGAAAATGCAGAAGAAATAGCCCAGGATGTTTTTGTCAAGGCCTTTAAATCACTTGCAGATTTCCGTGGCGATTCAAAATTTACCACATGGCTCTATTCAATCACCAATTCTACCAGCATCACTTTTCTCAGAAAGAAAAAGCTGGACATCCGTTCCCTTGACAATGAGCAGGTATTTGAAGTGGCGGACAGTCAGCACTCGGCACTGGGGGCAAATGCCATAGAACAAAAGTCGAAGGTGGCGATGGTCACTAAAGCCATTCAGCTTCTGAGCCCTGATGACGCGAAGATCATTACCTTATTTTATAAAGGCGAGCAATCGCTGGACGAGATCGGCACCATATTGGGAATCGAACCGAATACCGTTAAAGTGAAATTGCACCGGGCCAGGGGACGATTAAAAGAAAAAATGGAAAAGTACTTTACGCAGGATGTAAAAGATCTTAATTACTGAAACCGGAACATTATGAATGAAGAAATAAATGTGGAAGAAAAGCTGTGGAGCTATATCGACGGAAGCCTGAATACGGAAGAGGCTTCTCTTGTTGAAAAATTGTTGCAGTCAGATGCGCAATGGAAAAAGAAATACAACGATTTGCTCGAAGTGCATACGCTGATGCTGAAAAGTATCGAACTGGACCAGCCTTCCATGCGCTTTACCCAGAACGTAATGGAAGAAATTTCCAAATTGTACATCACCCCCGCCACTTCCAGCTATATCAATAAAAATGTGATCAGGGGAATAGGCCTGTTCTTTCTGACTGCCATCGCCGGATTACTGGCATACGGTTTCGGGCAAACCAATTGGTCAGGATCCAGCACCTTACCAGGTATCGATAAACTGGAATTGTCCCATGTGGACTGGAGTAAATTTTACAACAATTCTTATATGAACATGCTCATCATGGTAAACATCATACTCTGTCTCATGCTGCTGGACATGTACCTTACCAGAAAGAAAAAAACACAACGCGCCGCTAGTCTTTGAATTTCTTTTTTAATTCCAATAGCTTAGCCTGAAAAGCATCGGGTTTTTCTGGTTTTTTATTACCGGCCGGAACAACAGGTTTGCGCACGGGTTGTGACTGGGTCGTTTTGGCTTCTTTCATTGACAATGAAATTCTTTTACGCGGCACATCGATCTCTGTAACGGTCACCATTATATGCTGCTGCAATTTAACGGCCTGGTTCGGATCGCTGATAAAGGTATTGCTCATCTGCGAAATATGCAGCAAGCCGTCCTGCTTCACGCCAATGTCCACAAAGGCTCCGAAATTAGTAATATTGGTAACGATGCCTGGTATCACCATTCCGGTTTTCACATCTTCGATGGTTTTGATCTTATCATCAAAACGGAACTCTGCCGCCTGGGCGCGTGGATCACGTCCCGGCTTTTCCAGTTCTTTTAAGATATCTTCTATAGTGAACTGGCCTACGCTGCCAGAAACATACTTTTTCCGATCAATTTGTTTTCTTAACGCCGCATCGCTGATAAGATCTTTCACCAGGCAATTCAGATCTTTTGCCATCGCCTCAACTACAAAATAACTTTCCGGGTGCACGGCGCTGTTATCGAGTGGATTCAGGGAACCGGGTATACGCATGAATCCCGCCGACTGCTCAAAGCTTTTAGGGCCCATTAAAGAAACCTTCTTTATCTCCTCACGCGTTTTATAGGGGCCATTCTTTATCCGGTATTCTACAATATTTTTGGCAAGCGTGGCGCTCAAACCAGATATATATCCGAGCAGGTGACGGCTTGCCGTATTCAGATCTACGCCCACATGGTTAACACAACTTTCTACTACCTTATCCAGCTCTTCTTTTAATTTATTCTGATTAACGTCGTGCTGGTATTGTCCCACACCAATTGATTTGGCATCTATTTTAACAAGTTCACTTAATGGGTCCAGCAACCTTCTGCCAATGCTGATGGAACCCCTGACGGTAACGTCCTGGTCAGGAAACTCTTCGCGTGCCACTTCAGATGCCGAATAAATAGAAGCCCCGCTTTCATTTACCATGAATACACTTACCGGTTTTTCGAAGTCTATTCCACGTACCAGTTGTTCGGTTTCCCTGCCTGCTGTTCCATTTCCAATGCCAACTGCTTCAATGCCATATTTCTCTGCAAGTTTTTTTAATTCTGCAACGGAAGCTGCAGTTTCCATCTGGGGCTGATGAGGAAATATAGAAGTGTAATTAAGAAAATTACCCTGCGCATCCAGGCACACTACTTTGCATCCGGAACGGAAACCGGGATCGATCGCCATTATTTTTTTTGAACCAAGAGGTGAAGCCAGCAACAGCTGTCTTAAATTTTCAGCAAATACATTTATCGCCTCACTATCGGCATTGTTTTTTCCGATTAACCGGAATTCATTTTCAATTGATGGTTTTAATAACCTTTCAAACGAATCCTCAACAGCCTGGGAAACATGAATGGCAGCCGAATTATTTTTTCTAATAAATATCTTTTTCAATTCCTCATTACCATCCTGTTGGCCGATGGTGATATCCATGGTTAAGAATCCTTCCTTTTCCCCTCTCCTGATAGCCAGCATCCGGTGAGAAGGACAATTGCATAACAATTCACTGTATTCGAAATAATCACGGTATTTCTGGGCGTCTTCGGTTTCTTTTTTTGACTTCAATACTTTTGAACTGATCGTCGCCCCGGAATTAAACAGCTGCCTGACGGCGTTTCTCGCCTGTTCATTTTCAGCGAGCCACTCTGCAATGATATCCCGCGCGCCCTGAAGCGCTTCTTCTGTAGTAGCCACCAGTTCATTTAAAAATTTCCCGGCTTCTTCCTCAATATCAAATCCTCCGTCTACTTCAGAAATGGTTCCTGACTTCAGGTTCAATCCCTGCTGGTTCAGGATCAGTGTGGCCAGCGCCTGCAAACCTTTTTCAATGGCTGTGGTGGCGCGTGTTTTTCTTTTGGGTTTAAAGGGAAGGTAGATATCTTCCAGTTCGGTGGCGTCAAAGCTGTTTGTGATACGGGATCTTAATTCTTCAGAGAGCTTTCCCGAGGCATCAATAGTTTTAAGGACCGTTTCTTTTCTCTTGTCCAGCTCATTGAAATATTTTATTTTTTCAACTATGTCATTGATCTGCACTTCATCAAGGTTTCCCGTGGCCTCTTTGCGGTAACGCGCCATAAACGGAACTGTTGCTCCTTCGGTGTGCAGCTGGTGAACATTTTCCACCTGCCGGAGCCCTATGCTTTGAAATTCCGCTATTTTTTGTATATACTTCTTTTCCATGTAAATTATTTTCCGGAGCGCGAAAGTATGATGAATTAGTCCACTCTTCTTTAACTTTAATCATGGATATTAAAAACAGCATACTGGAGACGATCGGACATACTCCTTTGGTCAGGTTGCACAATGTAACAAAAGAACTTCCGTGCACCGTTGTTGCTAAGGTTGAATATTTCAATCCCGGGCACTCGGCAAAGGACCGGATGGCGCTGAAGATGGTGGAAACTGCAGAAAAAGAGGGCAAACTGCAACCCGGCGGCACCATAATCGAATGCACTTCTGGCAATACAGGCATGGGTCTTGTCCTTGCAGCTATAGTGAAAGGGTATAAATGTATTTTTACAACAACTGATAAACAATCGAAGGAAAAGCTGGATATTCTTAGGGCAATGGGCGCGGAAGTATATGTCTGCCCTACCAATGTGGAACCAGATGATCCCCGTTCGTATTATTCCGTTGCAAGACAAAAAGCTTCTGAAATACCAAATTCTTTCCACTCCAATCAATACGACAATCCTGCAAATCGCCAGGCTCATTATGAAACCACCGGCCCGGAAATATGGGAACAGACCGATGGGAAAATAACACACCTGGTGGTCGCTACGGGAACCGGGGGCACGATTACCGGTACAGGTCAATATTTAAAAGAAAAAAATCCTGCAATAAAAGTCTGGGCAATGGATCCGGCCGGATCGCTGCTGACCAAATATTTCCGCACAGGAGAAGTTGACATGAACGAAGTGCATCCTTATTTTACAGAAGGAATCGGGGAAGATTTTGTTCCGAAAAATTATGACATGCGTTTTATAGATGCATTTGAACAGGTAACAGATAGGGATGCGGCGCTGATGACCCGCAGGCTCGCAAGGGAAGAAGGTCTTTTCTGCGGATACAGCGCAGGCACTGCTTTACAAGGGCTTTTGCAAATGAAGGAGCGGCTAAAGCCGGATGACCTGGTGGTTGTAATACTAAATGATCATGGAAGCCGGTACATTGCTAAGGTTTACAATGATAAATGGATGTCAGATAAAGGTTTTCTGTAATGTTAATAACCGTGCCTACTAAGGTTTTAAAGGAATTTTAAGCGCAAATTGGTGATAACAATCGGAAAAAACGTAATTAATCCCCAGGACTATAGTTAATTTACGATTTATACAGTAAATACCGAATAAAAATAATAGAGCAATTATGCTCTTGTTAACATCTGAATGTGTGTGTACATTTGTATCAGAAGTTGATTGGTATTAAATCAATCGTTTTAGTCCAATATCCGTCCGAAGATCCTTGACCGTCCAATATCCAAGAAATTCCGAAAGTCCAATATCAGTCAACTTCTTTTTTAATTTTTGATCGTATCCTTGAAAACCAGTCCAGTATCCAATTAAAACCAGTCCAGTATCCAATTATGAAGTCCTAAGTCCATTTAAGATCCAAAGTCCAAAAAAACCGTTAAGTCCAGTATCGCTTTGTAAAAACCATTAACTCCAGTACCCTCCTGCTAAATAGCGTTTTTAGCAGGAGGTAATTACGTAGGCCCGTCAGGTTACTAAATCGTAATTTGACCCTATGAACGATAAGCCTTCGCGTAAGAAAGTCATTTATTCCATTAACGATTCCTTACGCAGTTATCTGCAAACGCATGGCCGCGAAGTAATACTTCCCATTTCTTACAAAGATCTCCTTCGTATCACTTACAGCACTCCCCTAACCGACAAAAACGGAAAGGATACCCTGTGGGAAAAGGTCAGTTATGACATGCAGGAATGGAAATATGTGCGCGAAGGATTGGTGAAAACGTATGCCATTCTCAAAACTGAAGGCGACTTTAGCTTTACCAAACATCTTGATGTAGCGCGGATTGATTACTGCACATTCGGCAACTCCAATCCGTTCAGGATCCGAATAGTCAATAAATTTAATGACAACTACGATTATTATTACATCAAGCAGGCTGACGCCTCACGGATTTACGGGCTGGAGCTGGAACACCTGCTGTCGCCAAACCGCATTACTTTTCATACTAACAAAAATACGCTGGTAGAAGAGCATATTCCCGGGGTGCCGGGTGATTACTTCATCAGTAACCAGTTGAACGAACCCTCTACCAATCTTATCCGCTTTGCAAAAGAATTTGTAAAATTCAACGAGCGCTGCTTTGTCAGGCTGCTTGGCGACATGAGGTCGTACAATTTTGTAGTAGACATTACTCCGGACATTGAAGACTTTCAGTACCGCATCCGGGCGATAGACTTCGACCAGCAGAGCTATGAAGGGAGGAAAAATCTTTACCTGCCACAATTCTTCAAAGAAAATAGTGCGCTGGTGGAACTTTGCAGCATACATCTGAACCAGCAGTCCATTGAACAATACCAGACCGAAGAAAGAACCATGATGGCTTTCCGGGTGGCATCTAACCGCTTCCGGCTGATGGAAATATTGAATATTATGTCCAGGGATAATATTTCCCCACCGGAAAAACTACAACAGCTTCGGTCAGAATTGCTTGAACACTTTAAAAATCCCGCTTTTGGCAAATGCAGATCCATGGGGCAGTTAGTGAAGCGCCAGCTAAAACAAACACTTCAGAAAAATTTAACGCTTATACAGAGAAATCTAGGCAAGCATGGAGATTGACCAGCCATATTTTTTCGGATAATTAAGGAGATGTATATTTGCGGCTTATTAAACAAACCAGTTTGTTTTTAAAAGAATCGCAATAATTCATGGATTTATTAAACAGGCAATCATAAAAAATAAATAATTATGGGAAAATATAAGGCAGGGGTACTATTTGGAAAAGAACTGGAAGCATTGTACCAGGACGCGAAAGAAAATCAGTTTGCACTTCCTGCTGTCAACACGATCGGAACGAATACCATCAATGCATCGCTTGAAGCGGCGGCTAAAGTTAATTCACCCATTATTATCCAGTTTTCCAATAGCGGGGCGCAATTTATTGCAGGGAAAGGGATGCCCAATGACCATCTCCAGGCAAATATTTCCGGCGGCGTTTCAGGGGCGCTGCATATTCATAACGTAGCAAAACATTATGGCGTGCCAGTAGTGCTGCACACTGATCATGCCGCCAAAAAGTGGTTGCCATGGGTGAGTGGGCTGATCGATGCAGGTGAACAATTTTTTAAAGAAAAGGGCCAGCCATTGTTTAGTTCTCATATGCTTGATCTGTCTGAAGAATCCCTGGAGGAAAATATTCATACATCAGTAACGTTTTTCAAACGCATGAAACCGCTGGGTATGGCCATTGAGATTGAACTGGGTGTAACAGGCGGAGAAGAAGATGGCGTAGATAACAGTGGTATAGAAAATGATAAATTATACACGCAGCCACAGCATGTGGCATATGCTTATGAGGAACTGAAAAAGGTAGGGAACCTGTTCAGCGTGGCGGCAGCATTTGGCAATGTACATGGCGTATACAGCCCGGGCAATGTGGAGCTGCGGCCGGTGATATTAAAAAACAGCCAGGATTATATCGAGAAAGAATTGAAGACGGGTCCTAAGCCTGTGTATTTTGTATTTCATGGCGGCAGCGGTTCACCGCAGCACCAGATCCGGGAAGCGATCGGCTATGGCGCCATCAAAATGAATATCGATACCGATCTGCAATGGGCATATTGGGAAGGCGTAAAAGATTTCTACAAAAAGAATGAGGCCTATTTGCAGGGCCAGCTGGGTAATCCTGAGGGAGAAAACAAGCCTAATAAAAAATTCTACGATCCTCGTGTGTGGTTGCGTAAAGGCGAAGAAACATTAATGAACAGGGTGATCCTCGCATTCGAAGACCTAAACTGTATTGGAAGGAATGGTTAAGTAAAATTGCCTGGTAAGATGCTTTATATTTGTGGTTTGAAACCATAAATAGTATAGCCATGCCTTCGAAAAAAATGCTGGACCTGTTGGGCGACAAAGCGCCCTTCCTGTTGGATCATCAGTGTAAAACAATCGATAAATCAATGCTATTGCTGCCCTCTCCGGAGTATGTGGAGAACAGCTGGATCAACAGCAATAGGAATAACCGTGTATTAAGCAGCCTGCAAACGCTTATCGGTCATGGGCGCCTGGCGAACACGGGTTATGTTTCCATTTTTCCGGTGGATCAGGGAATCGAACATAGTGCAGGATCCGCGTTTGCGCCTAATCCGATTTATTTCGATCCGGCGAACATAGTTAAGCTGGCTATGGAAGCAGGTTGCAATGCGGTCGCCTCTACATTCGGGGTGCTTGGTATCATGAGCAGGAAATTTGCACACCGCATACCCTTCGTGGTCAAAATAAATCACAATGAATTATTAACACTGCCAAACCATTTTGACCAGACCATGTTCGGCACCGTTAAAAGCGCATGGAACATGGGCGCGGTGGCCGTAGGCGCAACGGTATACTGGGGAAGCCAGCAAAGCGACAGGCAATTGAAAGAAGTAGCCGAAGCTTTTGAGTACGCACATGAACTGGGGTTAGCGACTATTCTTTGGTGTTATCTGAGAAACGATGGGTTTAAAGCAGATGGAGTGGATTATCATTCTTCTGCAGATCTTACCGGCCAGGCGAACCACCTGGGTGTAACGATCCAGGCTGATATCATCAAACAAAAAATTCCTGTGAACAACGGTGGTTACCTGGCTATAAAGCAGGGTAAAACATCGCCGCTGGTGTACGAAAAACTAACCACCGACCATCCTGTCGATCTGTGCCGGTACCAGGTACTCAATTGTTATAGCGGCCGCGTGGGATTGATTAACAGCGGGGGAGAAAGCAAGGGCGCATCGGACATGCTTGATTCAGTAAGCCTCGCCATCGTCAATAAGCGTGCAGGCGGAATGGGATTGATTCTTGGCCGCAAGGCATTTCAGCGTCCTTTCAATGAAGGTGTTGAATTGATTACTGCAACACAAGATGTATATTTAGATAAAAGCATCACTATCGCTTAAACATATTCTGATCGCATAGATCCCTCCTTCGAAAGATCATGACCCTGCCCGCTTTTGCCGGTAGGGTTTCTTTTTTAATGGCATTATTTTTTATGTTGATAAAGCATGGCAAACAAATCATCCAAGTCACCATCAGGAGAAGAAAGAGACCAGGACAATGAATACATGCGCGACCAGGAGCCGGAAGCAAAAGATGTAAAAGACAGCCCGGAAGTATGCTTTCCCAAAATGGCTCCTAAAAAACAGGAAAATACTGCCAATCGCGGGTATGAAGAAGACCAGCCGCACAATCCAGTCAGAAGTGTGGATTCAAGTATAACGGACCAGGAAAAACTGCCTGCCGGCGAGCCGGATAAGAATGGAAATTAATATTTAATCTTATTCTCCGACTTCTGAAATAACCTTGCCAATACATCCGCTTGGCATCTGGATATGCAATAAACCGGCAAGTGTTGGTGCTATATCCGTCATATAAGTTTCCCTGTTTGTTTTCCCAGGCTTTATTTTCCATCCATACCACAGTAAGGGAATATGTGTATCATAAGGATTCCATGACCCATGTGAGGTTCCTCTGATTCCTTCACCAAGCCAGCCGGATTTAAAGATAATTTCGATATCTCCGCTACGTGAAGGATAATAAGAATTTGCCACTTTCATTCTTATTTCATTGGCCAATGGAATATTCATCACATTGGCTATTTCAAAAACCCGGTCAATTCCCTCCTGCTGTGATAAGTAATCAATGATCCATTTTGAAAAAGAATTCCTGTCTATTTTCATAGAATCTAATAAATGATGATCGAAAGACAACTGGTTGTTTTCCGACGCTATTATGAACTTATGATCACCAAATTTTTTTTTCAATAAGGAGTCCATTGGCTTGATTATGGAGTCAAAATCAATAACACCGCCCGGTATCTTATTTTGCCTGGCAAATCCAGGAACATGCGCCACGCCATGATCAGCAGATAAAAATACCAGGTACTGTCCTTTTCCCACTTTCTCATCAAGGAACCGGAAAAATTCACCAAGATCTTTGTCCAGCCGGAGATAAGTGTCTTCTGCTTCCACTGAATTCGGTCCGAAAGCATGCCCCACATAATCAGTGGAAGAAAAACTCACCGCCAGGAAATCAGTAATGCTGTCTTTGCCTAACTGCTCCGCATTAACCGCGGCCATTGCCAGGTCTTTTGTGAGGCTGTTACCATAAGGTGTTGAAGTAATGGCACTAAACTTTTTGCCAGCGAACTGCTCCAGGTTATACGGAAAACCTTTGGCATCCGCACCCAATGGTCTTGCTTCATACTCCTGCTCGTCGGAGGTGCTTTGAGAATACGTATTGATCGGATATAATGTGTTCCATCCTTTTTTATAATATTTATCAGTAAGTTTTTTACCATTGAAATCTGTTACCCACTGTGGCAGTGTTTTCATATAATAGGTGGAAGTGATCCAGTTTCCGGAAGAACCTTCATACCAATAAGCGGCATTGGCTGAGTGACCTGCAGGCAGGATCCCGCCACGGTCCTTGAATGCGATACCAATTACTTTACTTCTGAAATTAGTGGCCAGGCGAAGTTCATCGCCGATAGTGGTCACCTGCATGTTTTTCGGGCTCATTTTTCCCGCATTTTCATTTGTCCCGACACCTTGCACAGAGCTGTCGTCTGTGCAATAAACAATCTTACCTTTTTTGTAATCATACCAGTCATTACCGGTAATTCCATGAATGGCAGGAATCGAACCGGTGTAAATGCAGGTGTGCCCGCAGGCTGTGTAAGAAGGAGTATAATTTATAAAAGTATTTTCACAACTGAACCCCTGGTTGATCAGCCTCTTAAAGCCGCCATCTGGAGCATAGCGATTGTAATACCTGTACAGGTAATCCCAGCGCATTTGATCCACCACCAGCCCTACCACCAGCTTTGGCCGTTCCACAGGAGATTTATTATTATTTTGGGCGGAGGCAACAGCAGAAACCAGTAGTAGAATATATAAGAAGCGCATGAGCATTGTTGATAATTTATAGCGGGAACGTTAAAAATAAACAATTATCCACTACCAGTTGTAACCTGGAATCCTGTTTACAATCATTTAATAATTATCTTTGTGTTTCTTAAAATTCCCACAGTATATGGCAGATATCTTTGAAAGGCTCTTGAAAAACGCGGGTCCTATCGGTCAGCACCGTGAGCGGTCGCATGGTTATTTTACTTTCCCCAAACTGGAAGGAGAGATAGGTAGCCGGATGAAGTTCCGCGGAAAAGAAATGATCGTCTGGAGCCTGAATAATTACCTTGGCCTTGCTAACCACCCTGAGGTCAGGAAGGCCGATGCCGATGGAGCAAGGGATTTTGGGCTGGCCCTGCCTATGGGCGCCCGTATGATGAGTGGCAACAGTAATTATCATGAACAGCTTGAAGCCGAACTGGCTGCTTTTGAAAACAAAGAAGATGCTATACTGGTTAATTTTGGCTACCAGGGCATGGTGAGCCTGATCGATGTTTTGTGCGGACGTCATGACGTTATTGTATACGATGCTGAAAGCCACGCATGCATTATCGATGGATTAAGGTTACATCCCGGTCACAGGTATGTGTATAAGCATAATGACATGGAGGACCTTAGGAAACAATTGCAGCGTGCTTCCGCACTGGTAGACAAGCAAAACGCCGGTGGAATACTGGTAATCACCGAAGGCGTTTTTGGCATGGCCGGTGACCAGGGAAAACTAAAAGAGATCGCCGCGCTAAAAAAAGAATTTGATTTTCGCCTGCTGGTTGATGATGCACACGGTTTTGGAACTCTTGGTAAAACAGGCGCTGGCGCTGGCGAAGAACAGGGTGTGCAGGATGATATAGATCTTTACTTTTCCACTTTTGCAAAATCAATGGCATCCATCGGTGCCTTTATTGCAGGTGATAAAAAAATAATCGACTACGTGCGGTACAATATCCGCAGCCAGATATTCGCCAAGAGTCTTCCAATGCCGCTGGTAATCGGAAACCTCAAACGACTGGATCTGTTACGAACACAACCTCAATTAAAAGACAGGCTTTGGGAAAATGCACGAAAGCTCCAGAATGGTTTAAAAGAACGAGGATTTGATATTGGCAATACAGATTCCGTTGTTACACCAATTTATATGAAAGGTGGCGTTGAAGAAGCTACCGCTATGGTGATGGACATCCGGGAAAATTATCATGTTTTTTGTTCGATTGTAGTATACCCGGTAATTCCAAAAGGTCATATTATATACAGGCTGATCCCAACCGCTGTGCACACCGATGAAGATATCCGGCAAACGCTCGAATCATTTTCCGCAACAAAGAAAAAGCTGGACGCGGGAATTTATAAAGTAGAAGCAATTCCGGATATGGCAGATGCATGATGATAACCCAAAAAGCCTCCCGAAGGAGGCTTTGCACTAATCGAATACCATTAACCATTAAACCTTATCCTATGAAAGCATAAATATACCTATATAGTGTTGGAACATCGGTTTCATTAACTTTATTTTATTTTTCACTATAGTTATTGATTAGTGTCAATTGTATTTTAAATAGTTCCTTTTAGATATATGCATAAAATTGTTATTGCTATAACCGGTGCGAGCGGCGCTGTTTACGCTAAGCTGATGATTGAAAAATTATTGATGATGCGTGTGCAGTGGGAAGAAATTTCAGTAGTGATGACTGAAAATGCAAAACTCGTATGGCAGACAGAATTAAGTGATGATGCGTATAAGAATTATCCGCTAAAATATTACAGCACCCAGGATTTTATGGCGCCCTTCGCTTCCGGCTCAGGGCAATATAATACCATGATCATCGTTCCCTGCTCCATGGGAACACTGGGGCGCATCGCTACCGGCGTTTCTAATGATCTTATCTCCCGTGCCGCTGATGTGATATTAAAAGAAAGAAGAAAGTTAATCTGTGTATTGCGCGACACTCCTTATAACCTGGTTCACATCCGTAACATGGAAACAATAACACTTGCCGGTGGGATTATTTGTCCCGCCACCCCCTCTTTTTACAGCAGGCCCTCGTCAGTTGAAGAAGTGGCGCTGACTGTTGTGGATCGTGCGCTAGACCTTGCCGGACTCGACGTGAAATCTTTTCGGTGGGGAAAATAATTAATTATCGCAGGTCAACTTCTTCTACACCGGGATATTTACTTTTATTAAATTCGAATACATCATTCGTCAGTGACGGATTCACATTGAAAGTATTAATAGTGTAAGAATATTTATTGCCGTTTTTTTCCAACACTTTTGTCGAATAAACAGTTTGGGTTTTTTTATCAACGGTTAAATATAATTTATGGAATGCCTTCGTTTTGTCAACGGGTGTCATTTCAATTTCCTGGTATATTTTATTACCTTGTTTTTTTTCACCATTCAATTTGTATAAAAAGTCCTTATCGTAAAAGGAGGTAAATAATTTCTGGGGCGTAAATCCACCACCACCTGCATCTACCTGGGTGATAGTAACCTCATTGGCGCCTTTGTCGTAGGTCCAGATGGTTTTGCCATCACTAAAAATTTCCTGGCCGGTGGTGATGCTTACATGATATTTCTGGTCCATCATGTCCACTGAACCTTTTTTGATCCCCTGTGACTTCCCTTTCGAATCTTCTATCTGCAAGGTAAAGGTGGCATGTACGGCCTTAAAGGTTTTGAACTTACTGCTTACACCGTCCAGGATTTGTTTTGCTGCGGGATCGTTGCCCTGTGCGAACCCGGAAAATAACGATACCACTAACACTGCTGCCAGATAGACTTTTTTCATCCTTAACTTTTTATGGACCGCAAAGATATTCGTATGCGGCAATATTAAGACGTTATTCGGGACAGAAGGTTTGCAGATGAATAATTTTTTTTTGACTACCTCAGCGCCACAAGGTGCTGGTCGAGCTCGGTTTCTGTTTTTATCAGCACATCACGGGCTTTGCTTCCCTGGTTGTGCCCTACCACGCCGGCAGCCTCCAACTGGTCCATGAGCCGGCCGGCTCTGTTATATCCCAACTTCATCCTTCGTTGTATCAGGGAAGTGGAGCCCACCTGGTTCTGAACGATCAGCCTGGCCGCATCCTCAAACAGCGGATCACGGTCCAGCAGGTTGAAATCTTTTCCTTCCATATCTTTTTCATCTATGTATTCCGGAAGAAGAAAGGCCTGGGGATACCCGCGCTGGCTGCCAATGAATTCGCAGACACTATCTACTTCTGGTGTGTCTACAAAAGCGCACTGCAGCCGGGTGAGTTCACCATTGTACGATACGAGCATATCTCCTTTTCCGATCAGTTGTTCCGCCCCGCCGGTATCCAGAATAGTGCGGGAATCGATTTTGGAAGAGACTTTAAAAGCTATACGTGCGGGAAAATTCGCTTTAATGGTTCCAGTAATAATATTTACAGAGGGTCTTTGCGTGGCAATGATCAGGTGAATACCTACTGCTCTCGCAAGCTGTGCCAAACGCGCTATAGGCATTTCGACTTCCTTTCCTGCCGTCATAATAAGATCTGCAAATTCATCTATTACCAGCACAATGAACGGGAGAAACTGGTGGCCCTTGAGCGGGTTGAGCCTGCGCCTGATGAACTTCTCATTGTATTCCTTGATATTTCTCGCCCCTGCTTCTTTGAGCAGGTCATACCGGTTGTCCATTTCAATACAAAGGGCATTAAGCGTATTGATCACTTTTTTTGTGTCGGTGATAATGGCCTCTTCTTCCCCAGGCAATTTGGCAAGAAAATGTGTTTCGATGGTTTTATACAGGCTCAGCTCCACTTTTTTAGGATCCACCAACACGAGCTTGAGCTGCGATGGATGTTTTTTATACAATAGTGAAACCAGTATTGCATTCAATCCTACAGATTTACCCTGCCCCGTTGCGCCGGCCATGAGCAGGTGTGGCATGGTGGTCAAATCAACAATGAAATTTTCATTATCGATTTTTTTGCCGATGGCGATTGGCAGGCTGTAATTATTAAACTGGAATTTATCCGAAGCCAGCAATGTGCGCATGCTTACTACTGTTTTCTTTAAATTAGGTACTTCGATACCTATAGTTCCCTTACCTGGAATCGGTGCTACAATCCGAATACCCAGTGCAGCAAGGCTCAGCGCGATATCATCTTCCAGGTTTTTTATCCGGGAAATACGCACTCCTGGTGCCGGCACAATCTCATACAAGGTAACAGTCGGGCCAACGGTGGCGCTGATTTTGGTAATATGAATATCGTAATTTTTAAGCGTGTTGATGATCTGGTTCTTGTTTGTTTCAAGTTCCGTGGGATCCTGGACTATTTTTTCACTGCCGTGCACTTCCAGTAGTTCCAGCGTGGGATATATATAATCCTTCAGGTCGAGCGTGGGTTCATAAGGCGCCATTTCCGGAAATTTGTCATCAGTCCCTTCTTCCAGGACGGGCGGCACCTCATTGATCTCCAATTCAGGTATGGGAACTTCCCTGGCAGGTTTTTTAACAGCTACAGGTTCACTCACCAGGGGTTGATGCCGTTCAGGTATTCCGGTGATAATTAATTCGGGCAGTAGTACTTCTTCAGGTGTGGAGAGGACACCGTTATTTTTTTTCAGCCTGTTCTTTCTGATTTCCTTTATTTCCTGTTCATTAATAAGCGTGGTTTCTTCTTCCGGTACAGCTGCCACCTCATTGGGTATGGCAACCTTCGGCATCTTAAAAACAGGATTGAATCTCCAGATTATATATGCTAGTCCGGCCACTACCAAAACAGCTGCGGTTCCCAGCCAGCCGATCACACCAGTGAGCCAGGAAGAGCACATATTGCCTACTGCGCCTCCCCATGGAAAACCATTTCCGTTGAATATAAATGCGAGCAATATGCTGAAATAGATAATGCCGGCAATGACATAACGAAGATGCCGCCAGAAGGAGAAAACCGGTTTACCCGTAATGGAATTAATACCAAGGACAAAAAATAAAATACAAAAAAGATACGATGCAAGACCAAATCCGTTGAAAAAGAATTCGTGCGACACCCAGGCGCCAAATGTGCCAAGCACATTGGCAATTTTAATATCCTTGTCAGGAAAAAATATAGATACGCCGCGTACCACGCTCTGGTCTTCGGACCAGGTGAACAGGTAAGAGGAGAAGCAGGTAAAAAGGAACAGGCAGCAAAGCAGCAAAATTGCCCCGGCGATTTTATGCGTGCGTTCATCACGCACCAGTTCTTTCACGCTGACCTGCTCTTCTTTTTCAGGCTTCAGTGTGTCCGGATCGGGAGACGGGCTCCTGGCAGGTTTTAAACGATTCGCCATGGTGGCAAAGATAAGCAGTAGTATTTCAATAAAAAGATTCAAAAAATTGTATTTTACGCGATAGCGATGCGCATACTACTTTGTTTTATATATTGGCTGGTAACCACAGGGGCTTCATCGCAGGTTCCTGACTCTTCCATTATACAACTATCGGCTATCCGCAATTTTATGCCCGTAGAAAAAAATACATTTTTCTTAAGTACAGAAAAAGATTCTGTTGCCGACAGCAATATTCCTTCCTTACATTTTACCTCAGTGATCCGCGGAAAAAAAACAGTTCCGGATAAGATCATGGAGAAAGATTGCTTCGTAAAGTTTATAATGCACAATGGGGATGATACCGCACGCACGATTTATTTCACCCCGGGATATTATTTAAAAGCGTTCAGACTTTATCATGCGGACCCGGGCAACGAGACAGCCACATTCCGTCCGGTACCGAAAGACACACAAAAGATTAAACCATTTGCCGGTTGTCAACTGATAACGCTCGGGGCACATAAAACGGAAGTATATTATGCAAGGTATAATTACCTGAGGATCCAGACGAACGCTTATGCGCCCCGAATAATCAATAATGATTTTCTATGGACCTGGGTGATGATGAAAAAAGTTGATGACGTGAACCTGAATGTCATTACGTACGTGGCTACAGGAATACTACTATTAATGATATTCTACTCATTGGCAGTATTCGCGCAAAACCGGCAAAAGGAATTTGTTTATTATGCAGGGTATGTTTTTTTTACCGGAATAATGGTGTTCCTGAAATCTTTTCTTAATTTTAAACCCACTCCTTTCAACCTGTTTTTTGAAGAATACCTGGATCTGATTATTATCTGTATAGGCATTTTTTTCTATCTCGCTTTCATAAGAAAATTCCTTAATACCGGGGTTAGGGAACCATTCCTGGAAAAATTATTATTATATGCAGGAATTTCATTGTTTGCCATGCTGGTCGCTTACAGCGTAATCTATTTTTTTACCGATAAATACATAATACTTAATACTCTTGAAAATTATGTAATCAAAGTTCAGATTTTCATCACGGGTGTTATAGTAGTGATCTACAGCTTCAAAAAAAAGGATCCACTGCTAAATTATCTAGCAGCAGGCAATATTGCACTGATCTTTTTCTCCATTATATCTTTGGGCATGTTGCTGTTCCGGTGGACTTTCGTGCCAAACAATTCAACATCTGTTTTCAACCGCTCACTCTTTTATTATGAAATCGGATTAATATGTGAGCTGGCGCTGTTTTTGTTCGGCCTGGCCTATAAAAATAAAAAAGACATCATCGCCCAGGTAAAAGAACGCGAAAGCTATAAACTTGAGGCAGAGAGAAAGGAATTTGAAAAGCAAATGGCGATAATGGCGGTGCGCCAGGAGGAGCGCGACCGCATTTCAGCAGATATGCACGATGACCTGGGCTCGGGTGTTACGGCAATAAGATTGATGAGCGAAATTGTAAAAAGTAAAATGAACACGGAGCGGTACCCCGAGATTGATAAGATCTCCAATTCTGCCAATGAACTGCTGGGTAAAATGAATTCCATCATCTGGACCATGAAGAGCTCTAACGACACGCTGGAAAGTCTTGTGGCTTATTTGCGCTCATATGCCACTGAATACTTCGATGGTACGGCAGTAGATTGTATCATGGAAGTACAGAATATTACGGAAAGAGAAGTAACAGGCGAAAAGAGAAGAAATATATTCCTGAGCTTTAAAGAAACGCTTAACAATATTCTGAAGCATGCAAAGGCAACAGCAGTAAAAATAAGAATACATGCAGACGAAAAGCAACTATCCATTGTTATTCATGACAACGGCGTGGGCATTGACCTTAAAAATGTGCGACGGTTTGGTAATGGATTAAATAATATTAAGAAAAGAATGCAGAGTATAAATGGCGAATTTATCATAGGCCAGGACAATGGTACGATGGTGTGCTTTGAAATAAACCTGGAAACAATATAATCCACAGCATTTTTTCCGCGCAACTATTTTAATCCACTGCTTTCAACGGATTATTTTTTGCAAGGAGCGCTACAACCAGCAGCATCCACCCGGCAATAAAAAACAATCCTCCAAAAGGTGTGATAATGCCGATGCTACGCAACCCTGCGTTTCCTGGTGCCTGCAAAAAAGCCAGCGCATATAACGAACCTGAAAATAAAACAATACCTGAAATAAAACTATATCCCGCGTATTTTATCCACTTCGTCCGAAATCGGTCCGATAGCATTCCTGTTATCAGCAAAGCAAAACTATGATAGAACTGATACCTCACACCTGTTTCAAATACATTTAATGAATCAACGGATAAAACCTGTTTCAAGCTATGGGCCCCGAAAGCCCCGAGTAGCACGACAAGCATACCAGATACTGAACCAGTGATCAGAAAAGACTTATACATAAAAAAAAAATTAAATTAGGATATAGGCAGTAATTATCAGAAATATTCTATGCGAGAAGGATGGTCTGGATAAAAGCATTCGTTGAAATACTATCTTCATTATCCAGTATAACGTCTGCCTGTTCATAATACATTTTTCGTTCGTTTAATTTCCTGACAATGTAATGCTTCATGTCCTGATCGGCAATATTTTTCAATAGCGGTCTTTTAACTTTCTCCTTTAGTAACCGCTGCAATATTATTTCAACATGTGTATTCAGCCACACAACGATACCCTGCTTTTTCATTTTGTCTATATTATTAAAAAAACAAGGCGTGCCGCCACCGCAGGACAACACCATCGATTCATGATCCTCTATCAGCGCTTCCAGTATTTCCTTTTCCTTCATCCTGAAATATTCCTCTCCGGAAGCGTAAAAAATTTCAGTTACGGTCTTGTTCTCTTTTGCTCCTACAATCTCATCCAGGTCAAAAAATGGAATTTTCAATTGGGTCGCCAGAGCCATGCCCCAGTGAGTTTTACCCGATCCCATGAAACCGATCAGGAATACTCTCATTTGAATGCATTTATACCGGTAATATCCATGCCCGTAATGAGCAGATGCACATCATGCGTTCCTTCGTAAGTAATCACGCTTTCAATGTTCATCATGTGCCGCATGATGGAATATTCACCAGAAATACCCATGGCGCCAAGCACCTGGCGGGCATCACGGGAAATGCTGGCCGCTATTTCGCAACTGTTGCGCTTGGCCATGCTCACCTGCTGCGGCGTGGCCCTGCCCTCATTCATCAGCACCCCCAGCCGCCAGTTTAACAACTGTGCCTTGGTAATCTCCGTGATCATTTCCGCCAGCTTTTTTTGCTGCAGCTGAAAGCTTCCAATAGGCTTGTCAAACTGCATTCTTTCCTTGCTGTATCTGAGCGCCGTATCGTAGCAATCCATCGCCGCTCCAACTGCTCCCCAGGCAATGCCGTAACGAGCTTTGGTAAGGCAACCGAGCGGCCCTTTTAATCCCTTTGTTTTCGGAAGTATATTTTGCCTGGGAACTTTTACATTATCGAATACCAGCTCACCTGTAGAACTTGCCCGAAGGCTCCATTTATGATTTGTAGCAGGAGTTGTATATCCTTCCATGCCCTTTTCAACAATTAATCCGTGTATTTCACCTTTTTCATCTTTCGCCCAAACCACCGCTATTTGTGCATAGGGTGCATTGCTGATCCACATTTTCGCACCATTCAGCAATACATGGTCACCCTCTTCCCTGAAGTTTGTTGTCATACCACCGGGATCTGATCCATGATCCGGTTCTGTAAGTCCAAAGCATCCGAGCCATTCCCCGCTGGCCAGCTTCGGAAGAAATTTATTTCGCTGTTCTTCGCTGCCATATTCATAAATCGGAAACATCACTAGTGATCCCTGCACCGAAGCCGTAGACCGCACGCCACTATCGCCCCTTTCAAGTTCCTGCATCATCAGGCCATAGCTGATATAGTCAAGGCCTCCACCACCGTATTTTTCTGGTATTGTAGGGCCAAAGCAACCGAGCTCACCTAATTGTTTTACAATATGTTCTGGAAATGCCGCTCTTTGTGCATAGTCTTCAATGATGGGGGAGATCTCTTTTTTTACATACGAACGCACCGATTCCCTGATCAGCTTTTGTTCTTGTGTAAACAATTCATCTGTTAGAAAATAATCCGGCGCTGTGAATAGATCAGTTCGTGCGGCCATGTATACAAAAGTAAGGGATTACTTAGTACGTTACGGCGCGTTTATAGAAACTAACAATGTTCCACGAAACTCCGTCGCTTCTTACCGTCATCGCTCCCCGGCCCTGTAATATATTCTCGTCGCTGGCGGATACCCCAGAGATAGTAACCGTTTTTCCTGCCTGCATATTTTTTATAGTGATCGTCCGTCCGGGATAAGTTACCGCCGATGGCAAAGTTGTTGTACATGCCCCATAGATATAATTTACATAATGGGTCTGCACCCCATCTCCTATTGTATATCCCGGACCGGTCTGGGTAAAACTTTTAAATTCCTCTCCCATCTTAGCCACCCTGAATATTCCCTGTGCCAGGGTACAACGGTAAGTGCCGGCAGAAGGAAAGCTGGTTGCCGCGATCAGCAATGATCCGTTATCGGAACGTACAAAACTTATTGGGAAATTTGCAGAGATATATTCAACTATAAATCCTTCTCCAAATGCAACCAGATCGCCGGAATCCACTTTAAACACTTTTGCCTGCGTGGCTTCCACCCGGACACAGCCAATGTTCATCGGCAACGTGATAGGGCTGCCAGCAGTGGCTGAAGTAACATGGAAAAATGTACTTTTAAACCCTACAAACCTGCTTACACCATTTACTCTTGTAGTCATGGCCTGAAGCGTGGGAATGGGTCCAGAGATAGTATTCTGATCATTTGTATTGTAAGAAGTAAAGTTGGTAGTATTGTACTTTGGCGCACTAATCATCCATCTGGAGGCTGATGTTGATATGGCTTCCATACCGCCGAAATTCCGGTGGGCTGCATCCCCGATCCAAAAGGGAGTGGCACTGATAGAAGTGTTAGCCCCAAGTCTTCCGGCAACAAAACTCGTTTCATATAAATAGCGGAACCCTACAAACTTAGTGCTTGTGCAGGTCACCGGATCAAGGTCAAAACCATAATGAGAACCATCCGGCTCGATACCGCCGCCAATGAAAGAAATACCGGAACAATTTTTCATTACCACCGCCTTCTCGATGCCTTCAAAGCCCACGTCATGAAAAGTATGACCATCAATAGGATAGGTTGAATTAGCACCGGTTTCATACCCCATCTGGATTCCGTACCAGCCTCCTGCACCATACGTTACGCCGGGAATGCCCAGGCCGACCTGCCCACCGTACCAGTAAGTAGCAGAATTCCAGTTACCCTGAGACGAAGTAGCACCCATCACGCATATTTTGATCTGAACATAATTATGATGAACAGCGTTAAAATAAATCTTGTTGTACTGAGAACCAACTGGAGCACCTCCGGATTTGTCACCTGCTTGCATGATACCATATTTAAAACCCGACACTTCGTTCACTTCCACGTGGCAGTTCACCGCATTTTTCAGATAAACGCCCGTTCCGGCATAGGCGGCAAAAGCGGCTTCTGTGGTTGCACTGACATTGCCACCGGAAATCACCCCATAGGATCTGAAATCCTGATCACGTCCTTCAAGAATAAACCCACTCCCCCTCGCGAAGAAAATGTTTCCGAATATTTCCAGCACTACTTTTTTTACAGTTACCAGCGGAAGAGCGATAGACCCTTTTATCAGCCATGAACCTGCGGGAATCATGACGGTTTGCCCCCGGGCGGCCGCATTAATGGCAGCGGTCAGTGGCGCTGTATTATCTGTCCCGGTGGTCGTGTTCCAATCACCCGCACCTCCAAACCACCTGATATCAATTGCGCCGCTATACGCTCTTTTAAACCGTCTGGATCCGCTTAGGATAATTGTGCCCGCGTTATCTGCGCTGGTATAATCCTTTGAGTCATAAGAAAACAATCCTTCCTTTCCCGGATCTGTTATAAAATATGTTGTAGTGGTGGGAGCCGAAGTAGCGCTTCTGAGACCAGCCATTGTAATCTGTGTTTGAGAATAAGAATTCATGGAAAATGCACACAGAAGTGCCAGGGTTAAGGCAAAGATTCTCATAATTAGTAGTTTGTGGGATTACGCAAATAACAAAAACCGAACCAAACAGGGGCTTCCTATGCGAAAATCAGGTAATATGATAATCAGAAAGCTGCCTCAATAAGATAACGCCGCATTTCATCATGATATTGTTTACTAGCAAAAGCCGCTGCTTCAAAAAAATTTTTGTGGGCGCCGGCGAATATAATCGCCCTGCTGGCATTCACTAATAATCCGCCATCTTTATTCAGCCCGCTTTTCGATATTTCTTCCAAACTGCCGCCTTGAGCCCCCACTCCCGGTACGAGGAAAAAATGATCGGGATACTGGTTCCTGATAGCTTTAACCATCTCCTGTTTTGTAGCGCCAATTACATACATCATATTTCCGGGATCTCCCCATTGCGAAGATTTTTTCAGCACCTCCTCAAACAAATAGCTATCTCCGGTGCGAAGCATTTCAAAATCTTCCGCGCCTTCATTGGATGTAAGCCCCAGCAGGATGGTCCATTTATTTTTATACTGAAGAAACGGCTTTACGCTATCGGCGCCCATGTAGGGAGCCACTGTAACCGCATCAAAATGCAGGGTGTCGAAAAATGCTTTCGCATACTGTGCAGAGGTATTGCCGATATCACCACGCTTTGCATCGGCAATGGTGAAATGTGTTTTGGGAATGTAACTGATCGTTTTTTCAAGCGACTGCCAGCCCTTCACGCCCAAGGATTCATAAAAGGCAGTATTGATTTTATAAGCCACGCAGTGTTCAAGCGTGGCATCGATGATGAGTTTATTGAACGCAAACTGGGGGTCTTCACCGGAAAGCAGGTGGGCAGGAATTTTATCAATGTCAGAATCAAGGCCAACACAGAGATAAGTCTGCTTGGTTTTTATTTGTTCGGTCAGTTGCTCCCTGGTCATTTTATTGAATGCGTTTTTTAATTGCGTGGGCGAATTGAAATACTTCAGAAAATGTGTTGTATAGCGGTACCGGGGCGATGCGGATGACATCCGGTTCCCGCCAGTCCGCAAATATTATGGTCGGAAAGCTGATCGAAAACTTTTCCGCCATTGGCAACGGGTATAAGGAACTGCTTATGGGAATGTTTTAGCTTGTCCTGCTCATCGGCAGCTTGCGCAAAAGCAGGGTCGTGGGAATAAGTCATTGCAGCTGTTTATCTTAGTATTACATCTCTACGATCTCCGCCCGCCTTTCGCTGCTCATGTTCGCATTCCTCATGGCGATGCTCCGGGCAGCGGTTCCGGCAAAATTCATGAATGCACGTTTTGAAACTTCATCATTGCTCATCATTACCGGCACCCCTTCGTCGCCACCCTCACGGATGGACTGCACCAGGGGTATCTGGCCAAGGTAAGGAATATCATATTCTTCCGCCAGCCGTCTGCCGCCTTCTTTTCCGAAAATATAATGCCTGTTTGGCGGGTCATCAGCCAGGCCGGGGGGAACAAAATAACTCATATTTTCCACCAGGCCGATGATAGGCACTTTGATCTGGGGCTGGCTGAACATGGCGATGGCCTTTTTAGCGTCTGCCAGTGCCACTTCCTGGGGTGTTGTCACTACCACGATGCCAGTGATCGGCACGGTCTGCACCATCGTAAGGTGAATATCGCCAGTGCCCGGAGGCATATCCAGGATCAGGTAATCCAGCTCATCCCAATGCACTTCCGTTACAAATTGTTTTATGGCACTGCTTGCCATTGGACCGCGCCAGATAACAGCGTTCCGCTCATCTACTAAAAGTCCGATGCTCATTAATTTAATTCCATATTTTTCAAGCGGTACAATAAGCCCTTTATCACCGTTTCCGGCGATCATTTTGGGACGCTCCCCGCGAACGCCAAACATGATGGGTACGCTAGGTCCGTAGATATCAGCATCCATCAGTCCCACCCTGGCGCCATCCAGGGCAAATGCAAGCGCAAGGTTAGCTGCAACGGTACTTTTCCCCACACCACCCTTGCCACTCACTACTGCGATAATATTTTTAACCTTTGGAAGGACCGACTGGCCATCTTTCCTGTTGGAACTGGTATTGGATATAAAATTTACCAACACTTCAGCATCTTTATTAACAAGGATCTTTATTGCGTTGATACAGGCATTCTTTATCAGGTCTTTCAGAGGGCAGGCGGGAGTGGTCAGCACAACGGTAAAAGAGATTGTATTTCCATTAATACTGATATCCTTTACCATGTTCAAGGTTACCAGGTCTTTACCCAGGTCGGGTTCCTGCACATTTCCCAGCGCCTCGAGTACTTTCTCCTCCGTCATAAATATTCTTGTTATAAAGTGCAAAATTAATCAATGCAAAGGGTTATTCTTGCAACTATTTAAGCAACGGAATGTTTGTGTTAAAATTTAAAGCCGGAAAATTGGCTTTAAACAAAAAATTGTAGGTTTGGTGCTAATGAAAAGAGTTATACCCGGTCTCATCGTTTTGATAGCCATGCTGCCGTTCGGGGCAATGGCGCAGTTTGAAAAACTTAAGGATTCCGTAGTGCAATTGTATGGTGTGGTAATGACGGCCGACAGCCTTCAGGGCGTCCCCTCAGTGAGTATCATGCTACAGGGCCAGAACCGGGGAACGCTCAGCAATGATGAGGGCGTATTTTCGATAGTGGTGATGAAAGGTGATAAAGTGGAATTCAGCTCGATAGGATATAAGACTAAAGTAGTGGAAATTCCAAGGAACCTTGAAGGTAACCAGTTCAGCGTGATCCAGTTACTGATTACCGATACGCAATATCTTCCTGCCACGATCATCAGGCCCCGACCGACCCGTGAGCAGTTTGAACGCGATTTTGTAAATACACCCGTACCTGACGACCAGTATGAAATAGCAAGGCAGAATACGGATGAATCCAAGCGACGGGTGCTGGCGAGATCGCTGCCACGTGATGGTGGTGAACAGTCCAACCTTAATCTCCGTAATGTAGCGGCAAGACAATATTATCTCGGACAGGCGCCACCCCAGAATATCCTTAATCCATTCGCCTGGAATGAATTTATAAAAGCATGGAAAAGAGGGGATTTCAAGAATAAGAATTAAGCGCTTTTACGCTGTACTCAAGCAATTCTTTCATATCAAAACACTAATATGTCCCAAACGATTGCCGTAATCGGAGCAGGAACGATGGGAAATGGAATTGCCCATGCGTTCGCCCAGTCAGGTTTCAGGGTAAACCTTACCGACATTAATGCCCATCAATTGGAAAAAGCGCTTGACATCATTACCCGTAACATAGACCGGCAGATCACGAAGGAAACAGTAACAGAAGACCAGAAAAAAATAACGCTGGCTAATATTACAACCTGCACCAATCTTGCAGATGGCGTAAAAGATGCCATGCTGATTGTGGAAGCCGCAACTGAAAATATCGAACTCAAACTGAAAATATTTTCACAGCTTGACAAACTCGCCCCGGTAAATTGTATTCTGGCCACCAACACCTCTTCTATTTCTATTACAAACATCGCGGCTGCTACAAAAAGGCCCTCGAAAGTGATCGGTATGCATTTTATGAACCCTGTGCCGGTGATGAAACTGGTGGAAATAATTAACGGTTACGCTACCGATAAACAGGTAACCGAAACCATTATGGGAATTAGCAAAAAACTCGGTAAAATTCCCTGTGTTGTAAATGATTACCCAGGTTTCGTGTCAAACAGGATATTAATGCCTATGATCAATGAAGCTATATATAGCTTATATGAAGGCGTTGCCGGCGTATCTGAAATTGACACGGTGATGAAACTGGGCATGGCCCATCCGATGGGACCTTTGCAACTGGCTGATTTTATAGGCCTTGATGTCTGTCACGCTATTTTGACAGTATTGCATGAAGGCTTAGGCAAAGCACATTATTTTCCCTGCCCGTTATTAACCAATATGGTTACTGCCGGATATTCAGGCATTAAAAGCGGCGAGGGATTTTATAGATATGAACAGGGCAGGAAAGAATTAATGGTGAGCGGAAGATTCAGTTCCTGATATAATAACGAAGCAGGTCGTTTTCCATTAATTTTTCATTAATTAATTTTTTACCGCTTATTACAGGAGAAGCAATTCCTGCCTGAATCACAATAGCCTGATTGGTGATTATTCTTGCCTCATCCCAAATGTCCTCATTAATAAAAGATTGCAACAATTTTGAACCACCTTCAACGAGAACACTTATTATTTTCAACTTGAAGAGTGCTTCAATAACCTGGGGAATAAGGTTTGTGTTCCGCGATATTTTATAATAGGTAACTCCATTTTGAGATTCATTTTTTTGCGTATTGAACACGATGGTTCGCGCACTGCCATCAAAAACATTTAACGAAGGAGAAAGTTTCAGATCAAGATCGACAATTATTCTTGTAGGGGATGGTCCGCTCCATAAACGGTTGGTGAGCTGGGGATCGTCAGCCGCCGCGGTATTTGTTCCGATCATAATAGAAGCTTCTTCACTTCGCCATTTATGCACCAGATGATCCGTTACACTACCGGTGATGTGTAACCGATCTGGTCCTGCATGGCCGATCATGCCGTTTGCCGTTTGTGCCCATTTCAAAATAATATAAGGGCGATGAAAGGTATGAAAAGTAAAAAAACGTTTATTGAGCCTTTTGCATTCATCCTCCAGCATTCCTGTTTTTACTTTTACACCCGCAGCCTGCAATCTTTCAATACCTTTTCCGTCAACCTTTTTAAAGGGATCACGGCAGCCGATTACAACTGCAGGGATGTTGTTACGTATAATCAGGTCAGCGCAGGGAGGCGTTTTTCCATGGTGGGAGCAGGGTTCAAGAGAAACGTACATGGTGGAATCGCCGACCAGGTGCTTCATTAAGGCCGGAACAGAATCCAGGCAATTTACTTCCGCATGCGGCCCTCCATAAACCTGATGGTATCCCTCGCCGATGATCCTGTTATTGTGTACTAGCACCGCTCCCACCATCGGGTTAGGCGCTACATTGCCGGATGCTTTTTCAGCAAGTTCGAGACAGCGGCGCATATATAACTGGTCAGGATCCATAGTTGTATACAATAAACCAAATATAAGAACATCCCCGCATGTCAGGTGGGCAGCAAACGAAAATCAGTTAAGTTTGCCGCTATGACCATCAATGAAGCCGGACAGCATTTACTGCTACAATTGCAGCAGGTATACGAAAGGCGTGAAGCGGCTAATATCACTGAACTCGTGATGGAAAACCTCACGGGCCTGAAAAAAATAGACAGGGTCATTGACAAGGAAAATGTATTGAATAATGAGCTGGTTGATAGATTAAATAAATATTCAACGGCGCTGGCAGGTCATCAGCCGGTACAGTACGTGCTGCATGAGGCATGGTTCTCCGCAATGAAATTTTATGTCGATGAAAGCGTTTTGATTCCCAGGCCGGAGACGGAAGAATTAGTACAATGGGTAATAGAGAACTATATTGACAGACATATAAATATAGTTGATATAGGCACTGGTAGCGGGTGCATTCCGGTAACCTTAAAAAAATTCCTGCCCGGCGCGGAAATTTTTAGTTGTGATATCAGCAATGACGCTTTAACGGTAGCAAAAAAAAATGCGCTCAGTCATAATGTTGAAATTTCCTTCTTACTGACAGACATTCTTGATCGTACAGCGTGGTATAAAATTCCTTTAACAGATATTATCGTCAGCAATCCGCCTTATATTCCGCTTCAGGAGAAGCGGATGATGAATAAAAATGTTGTGGGCTATGAGCCGCACCAGGCGCTATTTGTAGATGACAGTGATCCATTGATATTTTACCGGGCGATTGCAGAACTGGGGCGTGATAAATTATCGCCTTCGGGAAATATATTCGTAGAGATACATGAAGAATATGCTAAACAAACGGCAAGTATTTTTAAAGCTGCGGGATACACATCAATTGAAATAAAAAAAGACATGCAGGGGAAGGAAAGGATGATCAGAGCGGCATTATTGAACTCCTGATTTATCAACCATCAAAACCGTTCTTGCCCCTAATTCGCGGGCCACGCGCATAACCGCCACTACTTCATCCACAGGCACCTGTTTATCCGCGTTGATGGCGATGGTCGCATTGGTAGAATCTTTTGCGATCATCGGCTGGAGGTATGCCCGCAACCCGGCAAGCTCCACTTGGATACCGTTTACAATAAAATGTTTTTTAAGGTCGATATTGACCACCACGTTCTGCTTGGTCTTGGTATCACCCTTTGCTTTTGGATTGGACAATTTAATAACATTGGGATTGGCCAGCGTGGAGGCGATCAAAAAGAACATCAGCAGAATAAATAAAATATCATTCAGCGGTCCCGTATGCACTTCAGCGTGTGATTTTAATCTTCTTCTGATATTCATAATTATCTTGTTGGCTCCTGTAAAATATCCACGAATTCCGCACTGGCAATTTCCATTTTATTTCCTGTCTTATCTACCTGTGCATTTAAATAATTGTACGCTATATATGCAAGCAACCCAATGATCAGACCCAGCGCCGAAGAGATCAGCTTGGTGTAAATACCATCTGCCATTGACTGTATCGTGAATTCACCTGTAGACGCAAGCCTGAAGAACAGCTGGAACATTCCGAAAATTGTTCCTAAGAAACCGAACATAGGCGCGATGCCCGCTATAAGTGACAGAATATTCAGGTTCCTCTCCATCTTATACATTTCGAGCTTGCCTACATTTTCCATGCTCTTTTCTATTGCGTCAATAGGTTTGCCGATGCGTTGGATGCCTTTATCGATCATCCTCGCAACTGGGTTGTTCGTATTTTTCGCCATGGATCTTGCGGCATTTACGTTACCCGAAAAAATATTATCGCGAATGATATTCATGAAATTATCATCTATCGTTGAGGCCTTCCGGATAAATATCAGCCTTTCAAAAAACACGAATACGGCAATTACGAACAAGACAGCAAGGGGTATCATCAATATTCCACCTTTTGAAAGAAGGTCTATAATGCTGATCTTAGGTTCGGTTTGGACAATCGCTGAGGCAGCCCGTGCGGCAGCTGCCGATGTATCAATCTGTAAAAAGAACCAATTCATCTATAAAAAATTTTATTCCTGTAAAGATTATAAAAAAATCTAATGAAAATTGTTAAGATATTTCATATATTTAAAAAACACCACTTAATTATATTTCCATGAAAAAAGCCGTCATAACAGGATTTTTTTCCGGAATAATCATTTCCGGTATCCTGATATGCGCTTCTTATGTCCGCGCATGGCTCCCTGATACTTTTACAGCCAACCTTTTTTTCCTGACCCTATTTTTTTTCAGCATTGCCACCGTGTTGTGGCTGTCGCTTAATTATTATTGCAGAACCTCCGAAGTAAAATGGATGACCCTCAGCATCACCGGAGCTATTTCAAGTCTTATTGCCGCAGTGATCGTAGCGGCTTTTTCAAGGCCGCTGGGCTATTCAGTGTATAATATTAGCGGCCTGGCAATTGTTCTTTTCCTGATTTCTTTTTTCATCGCCGGAATTTATTATATCCGCAACCGTAACAGGGTGCAGGAACACATTACCAGCAAAAACCAGGAACTGATCTTCTAAAGCTGTCCGCTATGTTTCACCATCATTGCCTGTATTTGTTTCATGGTATGCTCCATTCCATCCGGGCTGCCATCTAAAAATATAACATTTCCCTTTCCATATTCGGCAAAGTTCTTGATCGCTTCTGTCCACATACTGAATAATATCACATTCGTATCGAGATTGGCCTGCTTCATCTGTTCGGCCGCCTCGGTCATTCCCTTGGCCACTTCCTGGCGGAACAGCGCCACACCCTGACCGCGAAGCCTTGCAGCTTCTCTCTCGGCCTCTGCCGCGATCTTTATGGAATTACCATCTGCCTCCGCTGCCTTGGTTTTAGTGATCAGCAACGCCTGTCCTTCATTCTCAGCAGCAGCTTTCAAATTATTACTCGCCACCACGCGGCTCATTGATTCTATGATCGCCTTGTCAAATGTAATGTCATTGATCTGCAGATCCAGCAGGTGATAGCCCCATTCTTCCAGGAGGGTGTCGATCTGTTCTTTTACATACTCAACAATTTCCCTTCTCAGGGCAAGTATCTCGGCCTGCCTTTTCGTAGCCACGAATGAACGCACCGTTCCTTCCACAGTACGGGTGAGCGCCTGCATCAGTTCCCGCTCGTTAATAAATTTAAAGGCTACTTTCTTGATCGTTTCCTCGTTGGCATTCTGTACCGAAAAGAGGAGCATATTTTTAAAATAAACATTTGCCTGGTCGGCAGTTACCGCCTGGAACTCCATCTCAATAGAACGGTTCTGAATACTGATCTTTTTATATATCTGTTCTATAAAAGGTATCACCAGCCGCAGACCGGGCAATAAAACGCGTTGATATTTCCCAAAGACGGTGACGACTCCCACCGTTCCCTGGTTGATTGTTTTCAATCCCGCAAAAATGATGACCAAAATCAGGATTACCCACCAGTATGTGACCAATAATTCCATAATAGTAATTTTGATGAAAGTACTATTTAACTTTGACAGTATGATTAATCACTATGATCTGGTAATAGCAGGAGGCGGACCAATAGGCATGGCATGCGGACTGGAGGCACAAAAGAAAGGATTGAATTTTATTATCCTCGAAAAAGGCTGCCTTGTCAACTCAGTGTATAACTATCCCGTCAACATGACTTTTTTTTCCACTTCTGAAAAACTTGAAATTGGCGGTATTCCCTTCGTTTCCAATAACAATAAACCCACCAGGCCCGAGGCGCTGGAATATTACAGGCGCGTGGCAACTTCAAAAAAACTTCCCATAAAACTACAGGAAAAGGTGTTGCACATTACTCCGGTTAATAAAGAGTATGAGGTGGTGACTTCAAAAAACAAATACACCTGCAGCAATATTATTATCGCAACAGGATTTTATGATATCCCTGTGCTGATGAACATTCCGGGTGAAAGCCTGCCGAAAGTGACGCATTATTATAAGGACCCGCATTTTTATGCGATGCAGAAAGTAGTGGTGGTAGGCGCCAATAATTCTGCCGTTGATGCGGCGCTGGAAACTTTTCGAAAGGGTGCTGAAGTAACGCTGGTGTCACGAGGCGAAGGAATCGGAAAAAGAGTAAAGTACTGGGTGAAACCGGACATTGAGAACCGGGTAGCGGAAGGAAGCATTAAAGCGCATTTTAATTCTTTACTGTTGGAGATAAGAGAAAAAGAGGTGGATATTCAAACACCTTCAGGAATTATAACCATCCTTAACGATTATGTGATCGCAACAACCGGGTATAAACCGGATTTTGATCTCTTAAGAAATTCCGGAATTGAATTGTCCTGTGATGATTTGCTGACGCCTTCCTATGATGCGGAAAGCATGGAATCCAATCTTCCGAATGTTTACCTGGCAGGCGTAGTTTGCGGAGGGATGAATACGCATGTATGGTTCATTGAAAATTCAAGGATACATGCAGAAATGATCGTCAACAGGATCGCTAAGACCTTTCCTCCCATATCTTAGCCAGGTGCAATATGGTATCAACACTTTTTTGCATATCCTGAATGCTGACATACTCATGCTTGCCATGAAAGGCCATTTCACCTGTAAATATATTAGGACAGGGGAGGCCCATAAAGGATAACCTTGATCCGTCAGTGCCCCCCCGGGCACTGATGTCCCTGACGGTCATTCCAGCCCGCTCAATCGCCTCCCGGGCATATTGTGATACCTGGGGGTGCAGGTCGATTATTTCCTTCATGTTTCGGTATTGTTCTTTTACCACGAACTCAACCGCAGCTCCGCGATAGGCAGAAACGATCTCCTCCACCCTGTCTTTTAAATAACGTTCATACTCTGCTAATTTCCGGGTTTGAAAGTCGCGTATGATAAATTCTATAACGGCTTTTTCTACCGTGCCACTCATTTTTGTAGGATGAAAGAATCCCTCCATTCCCTCTGTTGTTTCAGGGGAGTAAAAATCCCGGGGCAGGGAATCGATAAAACGGGACGCAATCTTTAAAGCGCTCACCATCTTGTTTTTTGCCTCTCCCGGATGGGAGCTCACCCCATGAATAGTCACTACTACCCCATCGGCTGAAAAATTTTCATCCGCATAAGATCCTCTTTCACTGCCATCCAGCGTATAACCGTATTGGGCCCCTAACTTTTGTATATCTACTTTATCTACTCCACGGCCAATTTCTTCATCAGGAGTAAATAATATTTTTATTTCTCCGTGTTTTACCTCCTTATTATGCATCAGATAATTGGCAAGATCCATGATTATAGCTACGCCGGCCTTATCGTCCGCTCCCAGTAAAGTAGTGCCGGAGGCGGTGATGATATCTTCGCCGGTCTTTTCTTTCAGGTATGGATGCTCTTCAGGGGAGATCACCTGCATGTTGTCGTCGGGTAAAATAATATCACTGCCATCATAGTTGCGGTGCACCACAGGTTTTACATTGTACCCCGCGCAATCGTATGAGGTATCCACATGAGCGCAGAAACATACTACCGGTACTTTTTTCACTGTCGTGGATGGTATTGTGGCGTACACGTATCCATATTCGTCCAGGTGTGCATCTGCAATTCCAATGTCCAGCAGTTCCTGCACCAGCATGTGGCTAAGGTCTTTTTGTTTTTCCGTGGAAGGCTGTGTAAGTGATTCAGGATCGCTTTGCGTGTCGATGGCAGCATACCTGAGAAACCTCGCCGCCACAGTATATTCATAATTATCCCGCATCTATTGATTAATTTAGGGCAAGATAAAAATTCTATGTCATTACGCAACAGGCAAACGCATGCCTTAATAAAAAGTGGGTGGATAAGGGCCGTTCTGCTTTTTATTATTTATTTATCTGCCGCTGTGCTGACAGGGTGGGTAATCGGATTGTATGCTATTGGAAAAGCAGTAACGGAGAACGATGTGCCCGCCCCCTGGATAATTTTCTCTTCCCTGTTTTCAATAATCCTGGTTTTTCTTTTCCGTAAATTCGTGGATCGTAGGTCATTTAACAGTATCGGACTTTCTCTTTCACAGTTCTATCCCGGAGGAGTTATCGGTTTGCTGGCGGGACTGTTCCTGGTTTCCACCGGCGGATTGGTTATTTACCTGATGGGCGGATTGCAATGGACAGACGTCCTGTACAGCAACGATGTTTTTTTAAGCATCGGATTGCTGTTGCTGGTAGCGTTTTCAGAAGAACTGGTATTCAGGGGATACATGCTGCGAAACCTCCTGAAATCGTTTAACCAATGGCTATCGCTGGCGATCAGTGCCTTTCTTTTTGCACTGGTACACCTGATGAACCCGGGGATACCGGTTGTAGGAATTGTTAATATTATTTTAGGCGGACTGGTGCTGGGTATAACGTATATGAACACACGCAATCTCTGGATGCCTGTGTTGTTTCATTTTTCATGGAATTTTTTCCAGGGACCCGTGCTTGGCTTTCCGGTGAGCGGGTTATCCTTCAAATCAATTCTGTCTGCCACCCTTTCGGGCAACGACCTGCTCACCGGTGGCAGTTTCGGATTTGAGGGGTCAATTATCTGCACGGTCCTGCTGTTAATCACCTTCCTGACCTTTGTTTTGTCCGGGCGATTAAAAACTACTGATCCTGCCTGATAATAAATCATTAAAAGATCCTTTAATATTAAGGCATAATTATTCTCGATCCGCCTTCAATATTCACCAGCTCCAGATCGAATATCAGCTCCTGTCCGGCAAGCGGGTGGTTGGCATCCAGAATAACCGATTCTTCACCCACGCCAACTATTACTACAGGGATGACCTGTCCGGAACCGTTGGTCATATTGAGTTGCATGCCTTCTTCAGGATTCATATCCGGAGGAAAATTTTCTTTTGGAAACTCGATCACCATACTTTCATCTTTGGGACCGTATGCATCATGGACCGGTATCTGAACTGTTTTCTTGTCACCTACTGTCATTCCCGTTACACCATCATCAAAACCTTTTATTACCTGGCCGCTTCCAACTTTAAATTCAAGCGGGTCACGTCCTGAAGAACTGTCAAATGTAGTACCGTCAGTTAATCGTCCATGATAATGTACTTTTACGGTATCTCCGGATTTTACTTGTTGCATGTGCTTTTTTTGTTGTTAATAAAAATAAAGATTTGCGGCGAAAGTAAGGGATTCCACAATTTTACACCACATTTACAGCTAATCATAACCATGGGTAAAACTGGCTTAATTCTAATAATATCTGTGTTTTCTTTTTTCACCGGCTGCACGCAGCAAAATCATGCTGCCCGAAGCGAAAACAGTGCTTCAAAAATCATTCCCGGCGCATGCCGTCTGCCATTGTATCTGCCACTATTGAAAAATAAACGCGTTGCCGTGTTTGCCAACAATACCTCCATGCTGGAAAACACACATCTGGTAGACACATTGTCAAAGCTTCATGTCAATATCCGGAAAATATTTGCTCCTGAACACGGATTCCGCGGCACCGCGGATGCGGGAGAAAAGGTTGCCGGATCAACAGATGCCGCAACCGGTATCGGGATTATCTCCCTTTATGGTAAAAAAAGAAAACCTTCAAAGGATGATCTTGCAGATGTGGACATGATTATATTTGACATTCAGGACGTAGGCGCTCGCTTTTATACCTATATTTCTTCTCTTCAGGATCTTATGGAAGCATGCCTTGAATATGACAAGCCGCTGATCATACTTGATCGCCCTAATCCAAATGGGTTTTATGTGGACGGACCCGTACTTGAACCAAAATTCAGATCTTTTCTGGGCATGCAGCAGATACCTGTGGCCTATGGCATGACGATCGGCGAATACGCAAAAATGATACTCGGTGAAAAATGGACAGACAGCTCTATAAAAAGAAAATCTGGTTTCAGGCTTACCGTTATTCGTTGTGATAATTATACGCACAACAGCAGGTATCTGCTGCCGCAGAAACCCTCACCAAACCTGCCAGCAATGGCTTCTGTATATTGTTATCCCTCAACCTGTTTTTTCGAGGGCACTATCCTCAGCGAGGGCCGCGGCACGGACAGACCGTTTCAGGTATTCGGACATCCTTCATTTCCTGACAGCCTTTATACCTTTACGCCGGTAAGCAGGGAAGGTGCGAAAAGCCCTAAACTTCAGAACCAGGTTTGCCATGGATGGGACCTTGGAGGCACCAATGAGGAGGTGCTGAATAAATTAAACGGAAAATTGCAGTTACACTGGCTGATAGAAGCGTATAATTTATTTCCGGCAAAGGATAGTTTTTTCATAAACAATGGTAAAACTTTCAACGCGCTGGCAGGAAATGATATATTGATCAGGCAGATAAGAAATAGAGACAACGAAGAAACAATCAGGGCAAGCTGGAAACCCGGAATAGATATATTTAAAAATACAAGAAAAAAATACCTGCTGTATAAAGACTATGAATAACCCCCGGATTATTTTCATGGGCACACCGGAATTCGCGGTGGCCACCCTGGATGCATTGGTACGATCAGGCAAAAACATTATTGCGGTAATTACCGCCCCGGATAAACCGGCAGGAAGAGGCATGAAATTAAATATGAGCGCCGTAAAACAATATGCGCAGGAAAATAAAATTCCTTTTCTTCAGCCCGAAAAATTAAAGAACCCGGAATTCATCTCACAGTTAAAAGAACTGAAAGCCGACCTGCAGGTGGTAGTGGCCTTTCGCATGCTCCCTGAAATGGTCTGGAACATGCCTGCGATGGGTACAATCAATGTACACGCTTCCCTGTTGCCAAAATATCGTGGTGCCGCACCTATCAACTGGGCAATTATCAATGGTGAAAAGATATCCGGAGTCACCACATTTAAACTGACGCATGAAATTGATACCGGCAACATATTATTGCAACAACAAGTAAACATAGGCAATGAAGAGACAGCCGGCGAATTGCATGACAAGTTAAAAATAACCGGTGCAGCGCTGGCGGTCAGGACTGTTGAAGGATTAATAAATAATAATATTCCCGAACAGTCCCAGAAAGACCTAGTCAGTGAGCAGGAAATAAAAGCCACGTACGCACCAAAAATATTTACGGAAAGCTGTAAGATCGACTGGAACAATACAACAGAGAAAATTCATAACCTCATCAGAGGGCTTTCTCCATTCCCGGGTGCTTTTACGGAATTGCAGGGCAAATTATTTAAGATATATAAAGGCGAAAAGAGTGTTACCGCTCATGAAGCAGCGATAGGTTCAGTTGAAACCGACAGAAAAACTTTCCTGCGGTTCGCTTGTGCGGATGGGTATGTTTATGCAAAAGACATTCAGGCCGAAGGAAAAAAAAGAATGACAGTGGAAGAGTTTTTAAGGGGATTCAGGGTTTCCTAGCGCCACAGGTACATTTATTTTGAAAAAAGCGAAGCATTTCGTATATTCCATTTAACGAAAGTTTCCATTTCTCACCTTAAAAGAATTGCATATGAAAAAAGTGGCCGACATACTCTCGCGCAAAGGAGGAAATGTTACCAACGTTTCTCCAGATTCCTCCGTACTGGAGGCATTAAAAATTATGGCAGACCAGAATATCGGTTCAGTTATGGTGCTTGAAAACGGGCAATACCGTGGTATCATGACAGAAAGAGACTATTCCAGGAAAGTAATTTTGAAAGGTAAATCATCTACCCACACAAAAATCTCCGAGATCATGTCTTCAGATTTTCCAAGGGTTACGCCTTCTGATTCCATTGATTACTGTATGCAGCTGATGTCTGATAAAAACATCCGTTATCTTCCTGTATTCGATGCTGAAGACCTTATGGGAATTATTTCCATAAACGATGTGGTTCGCGAAACAATACTTTCCCAGGAAGAAACAATCACGCAACTAAAAGATTACCTGCACGCCAGCATGTAAAATATTATTTTTCAGCAACAACAGTCAGGTCGTTGAGCTCTACGGTAATGGGTACCATTCCTAGCTGCACAATTGCCTTTCTTCCTTTTATCTCCGTGACCTCCCCAACCTGATGATTTTTCTTCATCAACACTTTCTGACCAACTTTAATGTCTCCTCCTATTTCATTGTATTTTGAACTTATTTTCTTTTTCACCTTTTCATCGCGTTGTTTCACTTGTTGATGAAACAACAATCCCTGCATTTGTTTGATGAGTTCCTTTTTGTCTTCACTGCCCTCAGCTTTTTTCCAGTCAAAAACGATCTGTTTCAATTTCCGCTCCATATCCCTGAGATATACAACCCTGTCATCTGTTACTTTATTCTGGTATTTTAACAGCTCTACCTGTTGTTCGTGTTTTTCTTTATCAATAAACGCACTCATCTCTTTTTTTGTGCGTTCATTTTCCTTTACGAGTTGCTGCAGTTCCTTTTTTTCCTTTTCAATCACCTGAAGGTCCTGCTCGGTCCGGTTGAGTAATTTATCAAGACGGAAATGATCTTCTTCCACCAGCTGTCTGGCTCTTTCTATTATCCTGGGCTCGAGCCCTATCCGTTCTGCAATCGAAAAAGTATAAGAGCTGCCGGGCTTGCCAATAATTAATTTGTACATTGGCAATAAATTTTTTTCATCAAAGGCCATGGCGCCATTGAGTATCCCGGGTGTTTTATTGGCCATTATCTTAAGATTAAGATAGTGGGTGGTGACGATGCCCTGAGAATGTTTTTTGACCAGCTCTTCTAGTATCACTTCTGCAAACGCACCGCCAAGATTAGGATCGCTACCACTACCGAGCTCATCGATAAAGAACAATGTTTTTCCGTTGGCGTTTTCCATGAAATGCTTCATGTTCTTTAAATGCGAACTATAGGTGCTCAACTCAAATTCCAGGCTTTGCGTGTCGCCTATATGTATCATTATCTGCCGGAATATTCCCATTTCAGAATCCGGATGCACGGGCACCAGCAGGCCACTTTGCACCATCAGCTGCAGCAACCCGACAGTCTTCAGAGTGACCGTTTTACCTCCTGCATTCGGCCCGGAAATAAGTAATATCCTTGTCTTTTCATTCAGGGAAAGATTTACAGGATGAATGGGTTTATGTGCACGTTGATTATATAAGTACAACAATGGATGGTATGCTTTAATAAGGTGTACATGCGCCCTGTCAACGATCTGGGGATGATTGGCATTCAGAAGGATGGCCAGTTTTCCCTTTCCTCTTATAAAATCATACTCTCCAAGTATGGAATGCCAGGTGGTTAGTAAGGCGCTGTAAGAAGATAGTTTGGTAGTAAGTTCTCTCAATATCCTGTATACTTCCCGGCTTTCTTCATGCCCCAGTGCAAATACATCATTGTTTAACTCGATGGTTTCCTCAGGTTCCACGAAGCTGGTTTTGCGTGTGTCACTCTCCCCATGAAGTATTCCTTTCACCTGTCTTTTATGTTCGGCAAACAGGGCCACTACCCTTCTGCCATTCAGAAAAGCCTCTCCAGTGTCTGTTACCAGCCCTGATTTGGATAATTTTTGCAGGATCCGATCAAATAATCTCCGCAAATCGTTGCGTTTTTTAAATAGTTGCTGCCGTATACGGAGAAGTTCATCCGACGCATTGTCTCTTACGGTACCTGTTTCGTCGAGCACTTCATCGATGAGATCGATAATACTTTTTTCGTAATAGCTGCCGGCGACCACTTCATGAAGGGCCGGATAAACATTCTGCCGTTCTTTATCGAACCACCGGAATATGCTTTGGATACTTTCTGCCAGCTTTCTGATCAGCAGGAACTCGTCGCCTGTGAGCACGGCACCGGGTATAGACAGCAATTTTAATTCTTTGAGCAGGTTCAGTATATGGTCATTGGGAAAATACTGGGCCGCCTGAAGAATTTGTTTGTATTCATCGGACTGCTTAAGATCGCCCGTAATGAACTCTTTTTTGGTATGGATGCGGAGTTGTTCCGCCCTTGTTTTAGCATATTCTGTCTGGCACTGGTCTTTTAACAATTCTTTGATCTTGTCATATTCAAGCTGCACCAAGGCTGATTCAGGGAAAAACTTCATAAGAAGCAAAGTTAGCTTAATCGAATAAATCCCTGCCACTCCGTCTGCCGTACATTGAAGATATAACCGGGGAACGAAATTTGTTAGTTATCCATTGTGGATTAATTTCAAAATCGGATAAATATGAGCACAGAATCGGCAGGCGGGGAAATTTACCAGAAAACAAAAACAGAAATGGCAACATTTGGCACAGGGTGCTTCTGGTGCACGGAAGCAATTTTTCAGCAGCTAAAAGGAGTATTGAAGGTGGCTTCAGGATACAGTGGCGGACATGTGGACAATCCTACATATACACAGATATGCAACGGCACAACCGGGCACGCAGAAGTGATACAGGTTGTTTATGATCCTTCAGTGATTACTTACGATGCCTTGCTGCAGGCATTCTGGCAGAGTCATGATCCTACAACGCTTAACAGACAGGGCAATGATGTAGGTCCCCAGTACCGCAGCGTGGTATTCTATCACAATCAAGAGCAAAAAGAAAAAGCTGAAAAATATAAAGCAGAGCTGGATAAAAACAAGGTGTATGAAAAACTCATTGTAACAGAAATAAGCCCCTACTCGAAAATATTTGTTGCTGAAAATTATCACCAGGATTATTATAACCAGAATGGCGCACAGCCATACTGTTATTACGTGATCCGTCCGAAACTGGAAAAGTTTAAAAAAGTTTTTAAAGACATGGTAAAGGATTAAGTAACAGCCAGGTAATTTCCGTTGCAACAGCATAAAGATTAAATATTGGAATATCATTTGCACTTTTGTCCACAAAGATTTGTTGCTGCGAAAATCTCCTTACTGAATAACCTATTAATTCAAAAACGGCCCAGCCATCTTTCGATGCATTTACCGATATTTTAGCTGAATTATTAATCAGGCTGGGATACACTTCAAACGATGAATGTACCGCTGTTGTAACTTGAGATACTTTAGGTTTGGGAATTTTTAAAGCAAGAATAGAATTGTTGTAATTGAATTTCTTAAAATCCGCAACTACCACTCCGGGAGAAATAAAACCAAGCGTCATTATTGCATTCACGCCAGTCTTAACATTTGAATACTTGTACACTGCACATTGCTGGAGTGCCATTCCGGAGATCAGCTTGGGATTTTTGAAAGAATAATCCGGTTGTGCAAAGGAGTGCATACCCGATAAAATGCACAGCAAAAAAAAGATTTTGAAAGAAAGGGTAACATTCGTTTTCATAATAGTTCTTTAAAGGGTGATAAAAAAACACGAATGGTTCTTCCCGCGCAAGCGTCTGAATATAGGATACCAGGTATATTCAATAATTTATCCAATCTATTTTCGATTGATAATCAGCTACTTAAAGCAACTTCTTATACTTATTCGTCCCTTTGGGGGAATGAAGTATTAATTTTGGGAACTAACAGACGGGCGTACGCGCGTTTCGCGAAGTTCAAGCAGGTTCAGTCCATTGGGGGTGAAGCCCTGCACCAACGGATTAACAAGTCTGATCACTTCATCATACCAGAGCGTAACGATGGGAGCATCTTCTATTACAATTTTATCCATCAAACGGTACAATGAGTATCGTGCAGTGTCGTTAGTCGTAATCAATGCTTCTTCATACAATTTATCGAATGCAGGATTATGGTACCGGGTATAGTTAGGCGGAGCAGGATTCTTCCCGTAAAATACACTCAGGTAATTCTCCGCATCAGGGTAATCAGCTATCCAGCTGGCTCGAAAAAATAAAGCCTGCGAGGTAGCGGTTTGTTCGAGCAATAAACTTTTCTGGACAACTTCCACATATACTTTCAGTCCTATATTTTCCAGTTCTTTTGCAATAAACCCCGCGAGTTCCGAATAAATGGCAATTGTCAGTAATTTGACAGGGGCAAGGCCCGCTCCGTTCTCATATCCTGCCGATTTTAATAATTTTCTTGCTTTATCAGGATCATAATGATAGCCTTTTACTTTATCAGCATCGAATGATGGGAGCCCTGCAGGGATAAATCCGCTTTCAGCCGGAGTGCCTATGGAATTGCGCAGGTACATCATTAGTTTTCTCCTGTCAAACCCATAATTGATCGCCTGTCTTACCTGAATGATCCTCAAAGGATTTCCGGGCTTCATAGCAGCTTCATCCATTAATATGCCCAGGTACTCCGTATTGAGATAGGAATGTTTTGACAACACTACTTTTCCCAGCCATTCTTTTTTTAATTCACCTTTTTTATTCAATATTTCATCTTTAAATGATGCGTCAATGTCATTTATAAAATCGAGTTTCCCCTGACGGAACAATAAAAATTCAGTGGCCTTGCTGGTATAAAAATTTATTTTAACTGCATCAAGATAAGGAAGCCGGACGCCGGATGAATCTCTTTGAAAATAATTTTCATTTTTAAGCAACACTAATGCCTGCCCCTCTTCCCAGGATTTTAACTGGAAAGGGCCGGTTCCGCAAGGGTTACTGCGAAAATCCTTTCCATATTTTATAACCACTTCATGCGGCACTACAGAACAATACTGCATGCTCAACAGTCCCAGAACAGGTGTAAACGGTTTTACCAGCCGCAACTGAAAAACCGAATCATTCAGTACCTTAAAACGGTCTATCCTTCCGTTGAATATCCAGGCGCCACTGCTGGCAGTAGCCGGATCGGTTATTCTTTTAAAACTATATTCCACATCATATGCAGTCATTTTTCTGCCTTTCCGATTTTCAAATGCATCGTTGTTGTGAAAAAACACATCCTGCCTCAGATAGAAAGTATATACCAGCCTGTCATCCGAAATGGTCCAGTGGGCAGCGAGGGAGGGAACAATATGAAGCTCGCTGTCTGTTTCCACAAGTGTGCTGTACAACTGATGAACGGCCCAGATCACCGACTGGTTTTTGGCAAAAGCCGGATCGAGCGTGGCAATATTGGAAGATTCATTATAGCGAAATACCTGTTTTGAGGAAGAACGGTTGGTATGGCAGGACGAAAGGCTGGCAGCAAAAATAAAAATCCAAAAGAAAGGTTTTACATTCATGCCAATATTAGTTTCATTCATGCACAAGTTATTCATTATAATTATTGGTTGGATGATGATTGTAAGTCCTTCCCAGGCACAACTGTTCTCCCGTCAAAAAAACTTTACGCACCAGGATACTTTACGGGGATCTATAACCGGCGAACGCGCCTGGTGGGATGTGATCAGGTATGATATTTCCGTGGAGCCCGATTATGCAACCAAAACCATCAGGGGGGAAAATATTATTACCTGCAGGGCTGTGAATCAGGGAAACATCATGCAGATAGATATGCAGCTCCCCATGCAGATCACTGCTATATTTTATAATAAACAATTATTGAAGCCCGTAAGAGAAGGAAATGTTTATCATGTTGATCTTGGTTTGCCGGTAAAAAAAGGAACCATAATAAATCTTGCCATCTGTTTTAAAGGCAAACCCCGGGAGGCATCAAACCCACCCTGGGATGGTGGATGGATATGGAAGAAGGATCATACGGGATCCCCGTGGATGAGTGTAGCCTGCCAGGGACTAGGCGCCAGCGCATGGTATCCCTGCAAGGACTACCAGGGAGATGAACCCGACAGCGCCTCACTCAGCATTATCGTTCCTGACACACTGGTTGCCGTGGGCAATGGCAGGTTAAGAAGCACCATACGAAATAAGGATCATACGACTACCTACGTCTGGGCTGTCGTTAACCCCATTAATAATTACAACATCGTTCCTTACATTGGCAAATATGTTCATTGGTCGGAAATCTATGCAGGAGAAAACGGTCCGTTGGATTGTAATTACTGGGTGCTTCGCGAAAATGAAGCAAAAGGAAAAAAACAATTTACCCAGGTGGCCTCCATGCTGAAATGCTTCGAGCACTGGTTCGGACCTTATCCTTTTTATGAAGACGGATATAAGCTGGTAGAATCCCCACACCTTGGCATGGAGCACCAAAGCGCCATCGCCTACGGTAATAAGTTTGGAAACGGCTATCTGGGCAAAGACCTTTCGGGAACCGGCTGGGGACTGAAATGGGATTTCATCATCGCGCATGAAAGCGGGCATGAATGGTTTGCCAATAATATTACCACCAATGAAGTTGCGGACATGTGGGTACATGAAGGATTTACAAGTTACAGTGAAACATTATTTACCGAATGTGCATTCGGTAAGGAAGCAGGTGATGAATACTGCCTTGGCACAAGACGTGCTATATCAAATGATGAACCGGTTATCGGTCATTACGGCGTGAATAAGGAGGGCTCGGTGGACATGTATTTCAAAGGAGCGAACATGATCCACACTATCAGGCAGATCATTAATGATGATGAAAAATTCCGCAACATCCTGCGCGGTCTGAATAAACAATTTTATCACCAGACCGTTACAACAAAACAGGTCGAAGATTATATCAGTGATAAGGCGGGATCAGATCTGTCGGCTGTCTTTGATCAATACCTCCGTACCATTCAAATTCCTTCCCTGGAATACGGATACAGCAAAGGAGTGTTAAGCTACAGATGGACGAACTGCGTGAAAGGTTTTAACATGCCTCTCAAAATAATAGCCGGTAAAGAAATATGGATCAAACCAACGGAACAATGGCAAACGCTTGCCATACCAGATGCAGGTTTTAAGATTGACCCTAACTTTTATGTGAACAGCAGCAAGATGTAATATATTTGTGCATGAGCAACATAAGGCGGCAAAGTATTATATCTTCTGTTGTAATATACTTTGGCTTCCTCCTCGGATTTGTAAATACCTATCTGTACACCAGACAAGGCAGCTTTACGGAGGACCAGTATGGTCTTGTCAACACATTTATTGCTATAGCCAGCATCATGTTTTCTTTTGCGAACCTGGGTGCATCATCTTATATCTTTAAATTCTTCCCGTTTTATAAAGACAACCTCACAAAAGAAAAAAATGACCTGGCGACCTGGGCGCTGTTGATCAGTACATTTGGATTTTTACTGGTGATCATCGCCGGTTACGCGTTCAAAGATATCGTGGTTAAAAAATATGTAACCAATGCGCCGGATCTTGTAAAATATTACCACTGGCTGTTCCCATTCGGATTTGGTCTTACCGTGTATACCGTTACAGAGGCCTACGCCTGGCAGGAAGGAAAATCAGTTTTTACCAACTTTTTACGGGAAGTATTATTCCGGATATTCACTACCGTATTAATAGTATTATTTTTCATTAAAATAATTCCTGATTTTGATACGTATCTTAAATTATACGCGCTGACCTATATCGTACTTGCAGGTGTGCTACTTACATACCTTGTTGTAACACATAATATTTCTTTTCATTTTGGGATCAGCAGGGTCACGAGGAAGTTTTATAAAAAAATAATGGCGCTTTCCGCGTTTGTGTGGAGCGGGGGCCTGGTATATAATATCGCAACAGTATTTGATACATTGGTGATCGCGGCTGTTCTGCCTAAAGGCATGGCACTGGTTGGCGTTTATTCACTGGCACAGAATATCGGCAGCCTGATACAGGCCCCCCAGCGCGGTATCGTAGCAGCATCCATAGCGCCACTTTCCAGGGCCTGGAAAGATAAAGATTTCGCTAAAATAGCCGACATATACAAGCGCTCCTCCATTAACCAGCTTATATTTTCAGTAGCGATGTTTTCACTGATCGTGTTGAATTTCAATGATGGAATCTTTACTTTCGCCCTTAAATCGTCCTATAACCTGGCGCTGCCGGTATTTTTATTAATTGGCTTAATGCGCATACTGGACATGGGCACCGGACTGAACGCGCAGATCATCGGCACTTCAGTGTACTGGCGGTTTGAATTTTTCACGGGCATTATACTACTTGCCATGGCGCTGCCATTGAATTATCTCCTTACCAGGTCACTGGGTGTTATAGGACCTGCTATTTCCAACCTTATCGCTTTTACTATCTATAACCTTATCCGCGGTATTTTTCTATGGAAAAAATTAAAGATGCAGCCATTCAGTATCAAGTCACTGTACACTGTATTGCTGGGTACTGGCGCATATACAGTCTGCTTTTTCTTATTCAGGCATCATACCGGACTACTGTGGATATTTACCCGCAGTATGGTGTTTACAATAATATTTATAACCGGCACCATTTCGCTAAGGCTGAGTCCTGATGTTTTCCATGTTCTGGAAACAATAAAAGGCAGGATACGAAAAACTATCTGATGCGTGCAGCACCAATATATCTTCTTTTAAAATAAGCCTCTTCCATGTCACTGATCATTACGCCGTTGGACGTGGAGGCATGCACAAATTTATTATTTCCTAAAAAAACACCAACGTGTGATACCCTGCCGGTAGTATTAAAAAAGACCAGGTCGCCCTGGGAAAGCTGACTTTTTTTTATTTTTTTTCCTATTTGGTATTGTTCCCTGCAGGTGCGCGGAACATTTAAATCATATACCGAACCCATCATCACCGATGAAAATGCGGAACAGTCAATACCCATCCGGGTTCCACCGCCATATTTATAGGGGATACCATACCATTCTTCCAGAAAAGAAATTAACCTTTCATTTGTAATGTGCTCCACTTCATCTTCCATTATAATAGCGTACTTGAATTGCAGCGCACTACAATTTTCAATACGGGGAGAAAACGCTGTACCCGGCACTTCACTGTTGCCTTTCATCTCCACAGGTTTATGAATTTCAGGCCGCGCCGGACCTGAAGATCTAATGATTATATTATCAAGGAATGCCGGATCTGAGGAAGAATTCACCTTGCGCGGATGCCTGACGGCAGAACTGTTCCTGGTGGAAGCACATGATGTGCCCAGTATGGAAATACATATCAGGTAAATAAAGTTCTTCACAATTTATGCGCAAATTTAGTAATTAAACGGGTAGCGCTGAAATGACAAAATTTCATTATCGAAACATTAATTAATATTGCATTGATGTCCCGGTTCTCCCATCTTCACGTTCACACCCAGTTTTCACTGCTCGACGGCGCAGCATCTATACAAAGTCTGTACCAGAAAGCCATTAAAGATGATATGCCTGCGATCGCCATCACCGATCATGGCAATATGTTTGGCGCCTTTGAATTTGTTTCCGAAGCATATAAGCATAAAAATGAAGACGGCTCGCTGAAAGTAAAACCCATCATTGGATGTGAGTTTTATGTAGTGGCCGACCGTACGAGGAAATCTTTTACCAAAGAGCAAAAGGACGACCGGTACCACCAGGTGTTACTGGCAAAAAACAAGATTGGCTACCAGAACCTTATTAAGCTTACATCGCTGGGATACATTGAGGGATTGTACAGCAAATACCCGAGAATCGATAAATCGCTGATCGAAAAATATCATGAGGGTCTGATCGCCACCACGTGTTGCATAGGAGCGCATGTGCCTCAGGCCATTTTGCGTAATGGAGAAGAATCGGGAGAAAAAGAATTCAAATGGTGGCTCGACATATTCGGAGATGATTTCTTTATCGAGGTGCAAAGGCATAATATAAAAGAACAGGATATCGTTAATATTTCTTTATTAAAATACGCCAAAAAATATAACGTTTCGGTGATTGCCACTAACGACAGTCACTATACTGACCGGGATGATTTTAATGCACACGATATTTTATTGTGCATTAATACCGGTGAAAAGAAAAGCACACCTGGTTATGACGATTTTGTAAATGATGATATCAATATAAAAGACCGTCGTTTTAAATTTCCAAACGATCAGTTCTATTTCAAGTCCAAAGTGGAAATGCAGGAATTGTTTAAAGACATTCCGGAATCGATCGATAACACAAACATCATCGTTGATAAGGTAGAATTATTAAATCTGAAAAAAGATATTTTGCTGCCGGCATTTCCTGTGCCGCCTGAATTTCAGATACACGGTGATGCGAATCTTAACCAGTGGGAATATTTAAAACACATTACTTATGAAGGTGCAAAGATCCGGTACAGTGATCTGACACCTGAAATACAGGAACGTATCGAATTTGAATTGTTCACCGTGAAAACAATGGGCTTTGCGGGATACTTTCTTATTGTAAGCGATTTTATTAAAGCTGGCCGTGATATTGGCGTATATGTAGGCCCGGGACGCGGATCAGCCGCCGGCAGCGTAGTCGCTTACTGCATAGGCATTACCAACATAGATCCGATAAAGTACAACCTGCTTTTTGAAAGGTTCCTTAACCCGGACAGAAAGTCAATGCCGGATATTGATACGGATTTTGATGATGAGGGAAGGCAGAAAGTAATCGATTATGTTGTAAAGAAGTATGGCAAAAACCAGGTGGCCCAGATCATTACCTATGGCACCATGGCTGCCAAGATGAGCATCAAGGATGTCGCCCGGACACTTGAGTTATCACTTCCCGAATCTAATGCCCTTGCTAAATTAATTCCGGACCGGCTGGGCATAACCCTCAAGAGGGTATTAAAGGCGCCAATGACCATAAAAGAAGGGGAAAAATCGCTGGAAGAAAAAGAAGGTGTATCCCCCGACGAAATGGAAAGCGTTAAAAAGCTGAGGGAACTATACCGGGGCACTACGCTGGAGGGTGATGTGCTGAGAGCCGCCGAACGCCTGGAAGGCTCTGTCCGCAACACGGGCATTCATGCTGCAGGAATTATTATCGCGCCCCAGGACCTGACTACACTGATACCGGTTTGCACGGCAAAGGATTCTGATCTCTGGGTAACACAGATAGAAGGAAGCATTATTGAAGATGCTGGCGTAATTAAAATGGACTTTCTGGGGTTAAAGACCCTAACCATTATCAAGAATGCCCTGGAAATGATCAGGATAAATTATGGCCACATCGTGGATGTGGACACGATCACCCTTGAAGACAAAAAAACTTTTGAGCTTTATCAGCGTGGAGACACGATAGGCACTTTTCAATTTGAAAGTCCAGGCATGCAAAAATACCTGCGTGAGCTGAAGCCGGATAAATTTGATGATCTTATTGCCATGAATGCCTTATACCGTCCCGGCCCTATGGCTTACATCCCCGACTACGTGGACCGTAAGCATGGCCGGCAGGACATCAGTTATGATCTTCCTGAAATGGAGATCTATCTTAAAGATACTTATGGCATTACCGTTTACCAGGAGCAGGTGATGCTGCTGGCCCAGAAACTTGCCGGATTCAGCAAAGGAGATGCGGACGTGCTGCGAAAAGCAATGGGTAAAAAGCAAAAATCGGTATTGGACAAGATGAAGGCCCAGTTTATATCAGGCGCCACTAAAAACAATCACCCCAAAGACAAGCTTGAGAAAATATGGACCGACTGGGAAGCGTTTGCGCAGTATGCCTTTAATAAATCACACTCCACCTGTTATGCCTATGTGGCCTATCAGACTGCATACCTGAAGGCCCATTATCCGGCCGACTACATGGCTTCAGTGCTGAACAACGCCGGCAGCATTGAAAAGATCACCTTCTTCATGGAAGAATGTAAACGAATGGGCCAGATGGTGCTGGGACCGGATATTAATGAATCCAGAAAAGGATTCGCAGTGAATGCCAAAGGCGAGATACGTTTTGGACTCGGGGGATTAAAAGGAGTAGGTGAATCAGCCGTGGAAAGCATCATTGAAGAAAGGGAAAAAAACGGTCACTTTGTGTCTGTTTTTGACCTCATAAAAAGAATAAACCAGCGTTCGGTCAATAAAAAAACATTGGAAAACCTCGTATATGCAGGGGCACTTGATGGGTTCAAAGAGCTGCACCGGGCGCAGTATTTCACTATTGCCCCCGGTGACACAATGAATGGCCTGGAGAAGATTATCAAATTCGGCAACGTGTTCCAGACCAACGCATCAGGTTCTTTAAATACGCTGTTTGGAGATTTTGCCATGCCTGATGTCACTCCACCGAAAATATTTAGCTGTGAACGATGGACACTGACTGAATTGCTGGACCATGAAAAAGATGTAACAGGAATGTTCATGAGTGGGCATCCACTGGATCATTTCCGTTTTGAAATCCAGCATTACGGGATCACAAGACTTGGTGAGTTCAATGAAATAAAGGAAGCGGTAACCATACAGGCCAATCCCGGCAGAACGTTTAAGCTGGCGGGCCTGGTAGTGGATGCGCAGCACCGGACAACCAAAACAGGAAGACAGTTTGGATCTTTCTTTATCGAAGATTATACGGGAAAATCGGAATTCCTGCTGTGGAGCGACGATTATATTCGAAATGCCTCGTTCCTGGAAAAGGGCAAAAACCTCTACATGACGGGTAGTTTCCGGCAAAGGTTTAACAAGTCCGAATTTGAATTTAAAGTAGATAAGATTACCTTACTGGAGAATATAAAACAATCGCTGACAAAGCAACTGGTGCTGGACCTTGAAGCGAAGCAGGTTAATGAGCAGTTGGTGGGCTTTGTGCTGCAAAACGTTAAGAAGCATCCTGGACGAGCGGGGATTAAATTTAATATAGTAGAACCAAGAATGAATACCAGGGTAAGCCTTTTTAGCCGGGAATCGGGATTTGAAATGAATGACGAAATGGCTGCATGGCTAAGGGAAAATGCTGATATAAATGTGCAGGTGCTGACAGCCTAAGTGTCAATTATGCATCTTTCGGGTTTGGTTGTAAATTTGCATATTATTTAGTCTGATTATAAATCTTAAAACAAAAATTATATGGCTTCAGAATTTACAGATGCGAACTTTCAGGAGAAGGTATTGTCATCAGATAAATTAACGGTAATTGATTTCTGGGCAGAATGGTGCGGACCTTGCCGCGCGATCGGACCGGTTATAGAAGAGTTATCAAAAGAATATACCGGTAAGATAAATGTGGGTAAGGTAAATGTGGATCACAATCCGCAATTATCTGTTAATTACGGTATAACTTCAATCCCTGCCATTCTTTTCATAAAAGATGGTAAAGTAGTTGACAAGCTTATAGGCGCTCAGCCTAAATCGAGCTTTGTCAAGAAGATCGAGGCGCATATCAACGCACCAGCTCTATAAAAAGTTAAAAATTGTATATAAGAGCAGGCTCCGGCCTGCTTTTTTTGTTCCAGGTAAACTAACTTTGCAAAATGCTACCTGTTCAGGAATTGATCGAATATGAAAAAGATGCGGGGCTTAGAAAAATAGCCGGTAAAATATTTGCCCGCGAAAGAATAAACGAAGAAGAAGGATTGATGCTTTTTGAAAAAGGCAGTCTGCCTTTTGTTGGCATGCTGGCTAATTACACCCGTGAACTGATGCACGGTGATGTGACCTATTTCAACCGTAATTTTCATATAGAGCCTACTAATGTTTGTATATATGCCTGTAAGTTTTGTTCTTATTCCCGGTTGTATGCGCAACGCGATGATGGCTGGGAACTAACGATGCAGCAAATGCTTGACATTGTAAAACAATATGATGGCAAGCCTGTCACCGAAGTACATATTGTTGGCGGTGTGCATCCTAAGATGAACCTTGAATTTTTCGCTGAACTATTAAAAAAAATTAAATCACACCGCCCGGATCTGCATATTAAGGGTTTCACTGCCGTGGAACTGGATTACATGTTCCGCAAAGCAAAAATGTCTGTTGAAGAAGGAATGAAATATTTACATGATGCCGGTCTGGATTCACTTCCCGGCGGAGGTGCGGAAATATTCCATCCGGAAATACGTGAGCAGATCGCCGATGATAAAATAGACGGTACCGGCTGGTTATATATTCATGAGACGGCACACCACCTTGGTATGCACACTAATGCTACCATGCTATATGGCCATATTGAAAAATACCGCCACCGCATTGACCATATGGAAAGATTGCGCCAACTGCAGGATAGAACACACGGCTTCAATACGTTCATTCCGCTTAAATTCAGGAACAAGGATAATGAGATGAGCGATGTACCGGAGTCAACGGTTCCTGAAGATATGAAACTGTATGCTGTAGCTAGATTATACCTTGATAATTTTCCTCATATCAAAGCATACTGGCCAATGCTGGGAAGGCAAAATGCACAACTGACCCTCGCTTTTGGAGTGAATGATATCGATGGCACAATTGATGATTCCACTAAAATATATTCTATGGCAGGATCCGAAGAGCAGGCGCCTTCCATGACAACGGAGGAATTAGTTACATTGATAAAGCAGGTGAAAAGAAAAGCTGTGGAAAGAGATACTTTATACAACCATATCACGGTTTTTGAAAACTAATACCTAGCATTCCTTCAATCCCAGCGGTACGTTTACTGCCAGTCCGCCTTCGGCAGTTTCTTTATATTTAAAATTCATGTCCTTTGCTGTATCCCACATGGTACTGATCACTCCATCAAGAGAAACTTTTGCAAAATCGGGCGTGCTTTGCAGGGCAAGCTGGGAAGCAGTGATGGCCTTTATGGCACCCATGGTATTTCTTTCAATACAGGGTATCTGAACCAACCCTCCGATCGGATCACAGGTCATGCCGAGATGATGTTCCATAGCGATCTCAGCGGCCATCATGGCCTGCCTTTGAGAACCGCCTGAAGCTTCCGTCAGCCCTGCCGCGGCCATTGCCGATGACACACCGATCTCTGCCTGACATCCGCCCATCGCCGCGGATATAGTCGCGCCTTTTTTAAATATGCTGCCTATCTCCGAAGCAGTCAGTATAAACTGGATTATCTTTTCAGAAGTATCTCCGCCATTGAATAATACAAAATATTGCAATACCGCAGGAATCACTCCCGCAGCGCCATTTGTCGGTGCGGTGACCACCCTTCCGAACGCTGCGTTTTCTTCATTCACCGACAAAGCAAAACAACTTACCCAATCCAGAATATACCTGAAATCATGGCCCCCATTTTTTATCGCGATACTCCACGATTCATAATCATCATATTGCGCGCCTTTCAGCAATTTTTTATTCAGCGCGGCGGCCCTTCTTTTAACATTTAACCCACCGGGCAAGGTTCCTTCCGTGTGACAGCCCCGGTACATGCAGGCTTTCATTACTTCCCATATATCCAGCAACCCCTTTTTTGTTTCTGCTTCACTCCTCCAGGCCGTTTCATTTTCCAGTACTACTTCATGAATACCTAACCCGGTTTTTCTACACCAGTGCAGAATGTCGGCTGCTGTATTTATCGGAAAAGGCAGCTGCACCAGAGCCGTGCCGCAATGGGCATCATTTTCCTGCACCACGAAACCACCTCCGACAGAATAATATGTTTCAGCGATATTGCCGCCATCGTTGAATGTTACCAGGAAGGTCAGGGCATTGGGATGAAAAGGCAGTGACTCACTAATAAAAAACTCGATGTCTTCCCGGGGATCAAAAGGAATTTCATGCCGTCCCTGGAGCAGTATTGATCGCATTCTGCGGATGTCTGCGATCTTTGCCTGAATAAGATTAACATCGCAGGTCACGGGATCTTCCCCATTTAGCCCCAGTTGTACCGCAATGTCCGTTCCATGGCCTATGCCTGTTTTTGCAAGTGAGCCATACAATAATACGCGAAGCGACACAACATCCTGAAGGGACCTCCGGGATTCCAGTGATTTTAAAAATTGATGGGCTGCTCGCCAGGGTCCTAGGGTATGTGAGCTGGATGGACCGACACCTATTTTAAAGATGTCGAATACTGAAATGGCTTCGTGTGGCAAGAGGAATTTTCATCAAAAGTATATCAATTTTGTAATGTGTAATCTGTAAGTATTACATCAAATTTTAAAATTGAATTTGCAGGAATAACAACCTTACCGGTATTATTATCCTTGATATCAGTACTTCCGTATCCCAGTGTGGGTGGAATATATAATTTTATTTCCCCGCCTCTTTTCAGCTTGGGAATACCTCTTTTCCATCCTTCTATCAAAGCACCCAGATCAAACACAACGTTTGTCCGCTGGTCGAAAGTAGAGTCGTTGATCAGCTGCCCTTTATAGCTGATCTGTATCTGTGAGCAAAGCTTCACGCTGTCGGTGCCCGTGCCCGGATTGACGATCTGATAATAAAACCCACTGGGATCATGTACGGCAACTATATGATTTGTATCGATGTAAGCATCAATGGCTGCCCGCTCTGCAACCGGTATCGTTATAGAAGTAGGTGAATACCTGCAGGTATTAGTGGTGTTCTTTTTAAGACAGGATACCGCTGTTACGGCCACACAAAATATCAATATTAACTTTTTATACATCTTAACTGTTTTTACAAATATATGATTCGCGCACCTGACAAGTTTCAGGCCTCTACCGCTGCATTGCCTATAAATAGTTAAGATTTTTTTTG